>Ga0233424_10000404_pt1 | contig 56505 bp, 50 predicted proteins | sample Watercolumn_Towu_FD_181011 | JGI IMG/M metagenome (GOLD analysis project Ga0233424, IMG submission 181011) | Freshwater microbial communities from Lake Towuti, South Sulawesi, Indonesia - Watercolumn_Towuti2014_125_MG | ecosystem: Environmental > Aquatic > Freshwater > Lake | place: Indonesia...
TTTGCCAACCTCATGAGTCCTGACATGGGCTCGGACCCCCGGTTTCTTCTGCCTCCTTCGTTCTGTCAGTTTCCGACGCCTGAGTCGCTTGCAAGAAAGTGAGATGCGCCCTTCGACGCCCATCGTCCCAATCCCGTATGGACAATCCACTTTCGCAGGTTCAGCCTGCCTCAAGCCGCAATCAAATGCGTCAAATGGACGCTTATTGGCTGTTTGGCCGCTTCACGTGTCTCGCCGCTCTCTCACCATTCTAGCTTTCGTGATTGCGGTTTTGTTGACCGTCGTTGGTTGGCAGCAGGTCATGATCTACAAGCAGCCGACCATTCACAGGGTGGCACTCTGGTTTCCGTCCCTGCTCCTCTTCTCGTTGCCAGACGAGGTTCTTCGAGTGTTGCTGACATTGGTTCAGTTTTCTCCTTTTTGCGACGGCGTTTTTTTGGGGGTATCAGGCGGTGGAGAATTGCTCCGGTTCTCGCCGTCGTCCTGCTCAGTTACGCGTTGTGCGTTTGCGCCGCGTTTGCCATCCTCAGTTCACGATGAGAACGCGGCCCAAAGATGCGGCCGCCCCGACTCCGAGTCGGGGTGCCAGCGAAGCCGGCCATCGTCCGCCCTTCGCAGTAGGCCTGCTACGGAGGACGGGCGCTCCGACTGCAATCGTGGCGTCCCGTGGGCGTGTCGTGTGACTCCTGTTGAGTGTCTTCGCTACTCTCATGAAACCAGCAACCATCGTCGGCATCGTGCTCATCATCATCGGAGTGGTGATGGGTGTCGTCCACTTCGCAACGCACAGTATGGGGCTGGCTCCTGCCGCGGGCGTGCTCATCGGTGGCGTGGCCGTGCTCTGCGCCAAGTGCGGCACGTGAGGGAAGGCCTGAACCGCCCGTGCGGCGGTGTGGCTGCGGAACTGTTGGGACACCCGCGCGAAAGGCGTCTGGTCGCGGCGCGTCCGGGGCGGCGTGGCGCCTACTTCTTGAACAGGTTCCCGATTCCCTTGCCGATTTCCTTGACGCCCTCGACCGCGCCCTTGCCGACGGACTTGGCGGTGTCGAGCGCGCCCTTGCCGACCTCGGCGGCGAGCTCCGCGCCGGCCTTGCCGAGCTTGGTCACGGCTTCGCCTGCGGCCTCAATCACGCCCTTGAACACGGCGGAGAACATTTTCTCGGTCAGTTCCGCGGGGGTGATGCCCTCGGCGCCGGTGCCGAGGTTCTGGAGGTGGATGTCCGGCAGCGGCACGGTGAGCGCCTTGCCACCGAGCATCGTGAGCGGCAGGTTGATCTTGCCGTCGGTCACACGGAATTCATCCACCTGAAGTTTCTTTCCGGGCTTGTCGGACTTCTCCGTCTTCTCGGACGCGGTCGCGGCCTGCGCGTTTTCGAGGATCTTGCTCAAATTGCTGCCCTTGCCGCTGCCTTCGAGAGTGATGTCCGGCGCGACGACGTTGACCTTTTGCACGACGATCTTGTCCGAGAAGACGGACCCAGGCTTCAGGTTGACCTCGACCTCGCCAACGGAGATGGCGTGCGGCGTCTTGAAGCCCTCGGGGTTGCCGACGACGAGGCCCTTGAGTTTGCCGCTGCCGTTGAGAGGCGAAAGGCTCACGCTCCCGAGCTTCACGTCCACCTTGGCGATCTTCGGGCCGAAGGTCTCGACGCCCTTCTTCACCGCGCCATCGAGCGACAGCGCGATGCCGACCACAATCGCCAACAGCACCAAGAGGAGAACCGCCGCAATCTTGACGAACTTCTTCATGCGCGAACCGTGCGAACTCGGCAACGCGATGTAAAGTGTCTTGGCGCGCACCACGCAACCGCGGTGCTTTTCACTTCCCTCGACTCCCGCGCCTTCCTACGCTTCGCGCACACTATGGCTACCGGACACCGCTACAAGTTTTGCTTCGGCCCGTGGAACCTCAGCGAGGGACAGGACCCCTACGGCCCGCCCGTGCGCGAGCCGAAGTCCTTCGACTGGAAGCTCGCGAAGCTCAAGAAGCACGGCTTCGACGCGATGATGTTCCATGACGACGACGCGGTGCCGGACATTGACACCAAGTCCGCGCGGCAGATTCGCAAGGAGGCGCGCGAACTCAAGAAGCGCCTCGACGACCTCGGCATCGCCGCCGAGATGGTCGCGCCCCGGCTGTGGTTCGCGCCGCAGACGATTGATGGCGCCTACACGAGCAACGATGCGAAGGGCCGCCGCTACGCCATTGACCGCTCGCGCACCTCGATTGACATCGCGAACATTCTCGGCACCGACCTCATCGTGTTGTGGCTCGCGCGCGAGGGCAGCTACATCCGCGAGTCCAAGAACGCGCGCCGCGCCGTGGACCACCTTGTCGCCGCCTTCGACGCGATGCTCGCGCACGACAAGCGTGCCCGCCTCGCCATCGAGCCCAAGCCCAACGAGCCAATGGACCACGCCTACCTGCCGACCATCGGCCACGCGCTCGCCATCGCGCAGCAGACCGCCGACCCCAGGCGCGTCGGCTGCCTCATCGAGAGCGCGCACGCCATCCTCGCGGGACTCGACCCGGCGGATGAAATTGATTTCGCGATGAGCTTCGGCAAGTTGTGGTCGCTCCATCTCAACGACCAGAACGGGCTCAAATACGACCAGGACCGCCCGTTCGGCTGCACGAACCTCCGCAGCGCCTTCGACCAGATTCGCGCGCTCGAACGCAACGGCTACGGACGCCGTGGCGAATGCGTATGCTTCGACGTGCATCCCTTTCGCACCACGAAGGAAGAGCACTGGATGGCGCACCTTGAGAACAGCCGGCGCACGTTCCTGCACCTCGTGCGAAAGGCACGCAGGTTCGATGAGAAGGCCGCGCAGTCGCTCATCGCCGACCGCAACTATCAGGCGCTCGACCAGATGGTGATCGAGCACTTAATGGGAGTTTAGCCTCGCGAACCATCGTTGCGCGCATCTGGGACGGGCTTGCTGCCGGGAACAGCGCACAAACTTTTTACATTTCGCTCACGCGTCGCGAACAACAGCGCGCGGGGCTTGCCGCACTCTCGCGGCATGAAACCAAACCTGCTCGCCCCAGTCCTCCTCGCCTCGTTCGTCTCCCTCGTCACAGTCCTGCGGTCCCGCGCTCCCGCTTGCGGCGGATATGGGTCGGCGAAGCCGGCTGCCTACGTCGCCCACGAGTGGGGCACGTTCACCTCGGTGCAGGCGAGTGAGGGCGTGCAGCCCGACTGGAATCCGCTCGCCGCGTCCGACCTGCCGTCGTTCGTGTATGACCTCGCGAAGCTCCGCGGGACGACGAACAGGGCGTTCCACTACTACTTTGGCAAGTCCGCCTTCCGCATGATCCAGCGAATGGAGACGCCGGTGATCTACTTCTACACCGACCGCGAGCAGGACGTGGCGGTGAAGGTCAACTTCCCACAGGGCCGCATCACCGAGTGGTATCCGCAGCTCGCGCCGGAGACGGCGACGAACTTCTGGGCGCGCCCGCAGTTGCTGGATTGGGGCCGCGCGCGCTCGGGCTCGGGCGCTTCATCGAACCGGCCACGACCCGCCTCATCCGGCTCGTGCCGGGACAGGACTTCGCCTCGAACGCATGGAACCTCATGCAAGCCGCCGGCAAGCCCGCGTCCGCCGGGAAGTCCATCGCTTCGAAGTAACTTCACTCGCTCAACTCAACTCAACCTCAACTCATCCACACCATGAAGACCGTCCTCATCACCGCCATCGTCGCCGCCACCGCCACCGTGCTGCTCGCGCAGTCGAAGGAGAATCCGCGCAACTCATCCGCGCCCAAGCGCGAGTCGCGCGAGAAAGTCCTGCCGAAGTTCCTCGAGGAGGAAGTCATCGAGTTCCGCGCCGGACTCGACCGACGCGCGCGGACCTTCACCAACATGGAGAAGATGCACGACGCCTACATCAACGACTTCGCCAGCAAGCCGGGCTTTGGCGCGAGCCGTGTCGTCCACCTGCCGCCGCAGGATTTCTTCACGCACCATGGCCAGACGTATCGCTTCCACGCGCCGAACCTGATCGGCCTCGAGGATGAACCCATCGCCTACCAGCGCCCGTGGGGCGAGATCATTTCCGTCGCCGCACTGTCGAAGAAGGAGTCGCGCGCAATGCTCAAGCGCCGTCAGCTCACGCCGGAAGAGACGCGCGCCGTGGCCGAGTTGCGCGCGGGCAAGTCGCTCGTGACGTTGCCGAAGCAAATCGCCGTGCGCGGTGAGCACGGCACCACGAACATCGTGGACGGCGTCCTCGCCGTGGGCGCGCTCCGCGCGAAGGCGCAGTGCGCGGAGTGCCATCAGGTGAAACAGGGCACGCTGCTCGGCGCGTTCGCCTACACGCTCGTGCCGACGAACTCGACCCCGCCCAGCGTGCTGGCGACGTTGGGCCGGTGAGAGCCCGGTCCTAATCCTACTCTAAATCCTAATCCTATTCTCCTCGGCCCGGGGATTAGGATTAGGAGTAGGATTAGGATTGAGAAACTGACGCAGCTCGACTCCGCACGCCGCCTGCGCGAAGCTGCACCACGCACCGATGAAGAAGCCCGCCCTCGTTTTCCTGCTCGCGGTGTTCGTGCCGAGCCTCGTGCTCGCGTGGCTCGCGGTGCGGTCGTTGCGCGACCAGCAGTTCGTGCTCGAACGCCAGCAGTCGCTGCTCTGCCAGGGCGTCGCGGACGCGCTGGCGAAGGACGCCTCGGCATATCTCGATGAGCGCCTGCGCGAGTTCGGCCAACAGGTCGAGGTGCTGCTCGCGGATGCGCCGCCCGGTTCACTGCCGCGCGGTTTTGACGAACAGCTCTGCAAGGCGTGGCCGCTGTCCGACGTGGGCTTCGCGGTGAAGCTCGGTGGTGAACTGCTCGCCCCGTCGCCGCTCGGCCGGCCCGAGGCGCGCGCGTTCTATATCGCCAACGGGAGCTTCCTGTGCAGCCGCGAGCCGGTGGAGGTGTATTGGAACTCGTTCAAGGGGCCGGTGAATCTCTCGCGGCTCGACGAGAAGGCGGCGCAAACCGCCGACGCTTCGAACCCGTCCAACATCCGCGGCCGGGGCAGTCCTTCGACGCAAGATTCCGGACAGCAGCGCATCGCACAGCCGGAACCCTCGCAACTTCAACAGCGCGCGCAGGTGTCGTCGCAACCGGGCGATGCCACCAATCCGCAGCAGCAACTCGCGCAGCCCGACAGCTCGGGCAATGTGAGCAACGACCTGCTCGGCAACCGCGGCCAGCTCGTGAAGAATCCGTCGAAGGTCTCGCGCTCCGTGCAGCCGCAACAGCAAGGCGGTTACGCCAACGTCAAGGAGGCGCAGGCCGACAACAACGACGTCGCGTCGAAAGTCACCGCGTCCGAGGCCGAGTTCCGGCAGCTCATCGGCGAGGCGGACTCGGGCATGCTCGCGCGCTTCCTGGACAACAAGCTCCGCGTGATGTTCTGGTATCGCCCGCCGCGCGACCCGCAGCTTGTGTTCGGCTCGCAGCTCGACTTGAAAAGGCTCGTGCCGGAACTGCGCAAGCTCGTCGTCGTGGAACCCGCGCTCGAGAAGGACATCGCCGTCGCGCTGGTCGACGATGCGGCGCGGCCGGTCGCCGTGTCGCACCCCGGCTTCCAGCCAGCGTCGTGGAAGCGGCCGTTGGTCGCCACCGAAGTCGGCGAGGCGCTGCCGCATTGGGAGCTCGCCGTGTATCTGCTCGACCCGACGAAATCCAGCCAGGTCGCGAAGACGCTTGCGCTCACCGTCGCGCTCATCGTGCTCGTGCTGCTCGGCGCCATCGGCGCGGGCGGTTGGCTGATGTTCGCCGACGTGCGACGCCAGCTCACGCTCGCACGGCAGAAGACCGATTTCGTCAGCAACGTCTCGCACGAGCTCAAGACGCCGCTCACGAGCATCCGCATGTTTTCCGAACTGCTCGCCGAGGGACGCGTGAGCGACCCGGCGAAGCAGCGGAGCTACCTTCAGATCATCACCGCCGAGACCGCGCGGCTGACGCGGCTCATCAACAACGTGCTCGACTTCTCGCGCATGGAGCGCGGCGACAAGAAATACAATTTCACCCGCTGGGACCTCGGCGTGGTCATCCGCGAAACGGCCGAGACGTATCGGCCGCACTTGGAGCAGAACGGCTTCAAGCTCGAACTCGACCTCCCGCCCGCGCCCGTCGAGGTGAACGGCGACCGCGACGCGCTCGCGCAGGTGTTCGTGAACCTGCTCTCGAACGCCGAGAAGTATTCCAGCGAGCGAAAGGAGATTCGCGTCGAGCTGCGGCGGCGCGAGGAACCGCTGCCGCACTTCGAGGCGCGCGTGCTCGACCGCGGATTCGGTGTGCCGAAGGGCTGCGAGACGCGCATCTTCGAGCAGTTCTTCCGCGCGCACGACTCGCTCGGGAGCGGCATCCAAGGCAGCGGGCTTGGGCTGACGCTCGCGCGGCAGATTGCGCGCGCGCATGGCGGCGAGGTGGTGTTCGAGCCTCGCGAGGGCGGCGGGAGCTGCTTCGCCTTGCGCCTGCCGATCGGGAAGGGGAACCACCAATGAACACGAAGGGACACGAATCCCGAGTGATGACACGGATTTCACGAATTACCACGGATTCAGAGTTTCCATCCGTGCCAATCCGTGGAATCCGTGTCCTTTCCATTCGTGTCCATTCGTGTGCATTCGTGGATTCTCAATGAAGACCAAGGTGCTCATCGTCGAGGACGACCCGCACATCCTGCTCGGGCTCGAGGAGGTGTTGCGCAGCGAGGAGTTCGACGTGGCCACGTGCAACCGCGGCGACACCGCGCTCGACGCCATTGCGAAGCACAAGCCCGCGCTCATCGTGCTCGACGTGATGCTGCCGGGCGCGAGCGGTTACGACGTGTGCAAGCAGCTTCGCGCGAAGAAGCTCACCACGCCCATCCTCATGCTCACCGCCAAGGGGCAGGAGATTGACAAGGTTGTCGGGCTCGACCTCGGTGCGGACGACTACGTGACCAAGCCCTTCGGCGTGCGCGAACTGCTCGCGCGAATGCAGGCGCTGCTCCGCCGCGTTCAAACGCCCGCGCCCAAGCCCGAGCCGAAGGCGGCTTGGACCGAGCCCTTTCGCATCGGAGCTGCGACGATTGATCCGAAAACCTTCCAAGTCCGCCGCGGCAAAACCACCGAGGACCTGACGGCAAGGGAGCTGAAGCTGCTGCAAGTGTTCTTCGCCCATCCCGGCGAGGTGATGTCGCGCGACAAGCTGCTCAACGACGTGTGGGGCTACAACTACTACGGCACCACGCGCACGCTGGACCAGGTCATCGTGCAGCTCCGCAAGAAACTCGGCGACCACGGCGGCGAACCGGAGCATTTGCTGACGGTGCACGGTGTGGGCTACAAGCTGGTGGTGTGAAGCCGAAGTCCAACCTCCGCAGCGTGGCTTGGTGTGTTGGTGGTGTCGTCGCGGTCGGGCTCCTCGTGGTTTTCCAACTCCTCCCGGCCCGCCGAGCGGCCAAGCAGGCCGCCCGCTTCGAACAGAGGTGCCGTCTCGCGGAAGCCGCCCATTCTTGCGCGCTGGAATACAACCTCACGTCCACGAACTTGATTGAGATCAGCAAGGTGAAGGACTTCCTCAAAGGACCGGTCATTCCCGTGTGTCCGGATTCAAAGCTGGCCTTCGGACCATCCAAGCTCTTTGAAGGACCGTTCTGCCCGGGCAGACATGGCTACGGAACTGATGTTCTTGCTGCAGCACTGTTGGACAAGAATCACCCGTGCCGAGCTTTGGCGCTGCGCGTCATCGGACCTCGTAGCAGAGCGGGATGGCTGGACAGACCTTCGAACGAACTGATCGAAGGGCTGATTCTCGTGGTGCAGGAAGAGCAGGGCGAACCGCGTGCACTTGCCGTGGCTTCCCTCGGATACATCACGCGCCAGAAGTTCGGCAAGAGTGCCGCTGCGTGGCGCGAGTGGTGGCGCGAGAACAAGGAGAGTTTCTGGCAGCGTCCGCCGCGCTGACGGGCGCATCTCAGTTTCTTGCAGAACATCGGGAGCAGGTGGATTCGCAGCCCAATGAACGTCGCATGGTTTCACCCTCACCCCGGCCCTCTCCCTCCGAGGGAGAGGGGGAATCATCGCCCGTCACTCGGTGGATTCGAACGCGGTGAGTGCATGCACACCGTCCCGAATTGCCAGCAACATCCGAAGTGCCTCCCTCTCCCAGCGGGAGAGGGTTGGGGTGAGGGAGAACGGCACCCTGCACTCCGACCGCGTGCAAAAAACTGAGATGCGCCCCGCGCTGACGGGGCACCCGAAATAAGCGTTGCACCGGGGTTCCGCCCTGCTATTTTGCCCGCCCTTCGCGCCGGGCTTCGCCGTGGCGTGGAGGCAAACGGCCTCGACAGCCCCGCTGCCGTGTGGCGGCGGGCGGCCACAACAACACCAAACATCAATCCCGTGCTCCGCGGGATGGCTGGTGCGGCAATGCCGGCGCCGGCTCGCAACCAACGGAATCAAATGAGCAGCATTGGCATCAAGGAACTCCTGGACGCAGGCGTCCACTTCGGCCACCAAACCCGCCGGTGGAACCCGAAGATGAAGCGCTTCATCTTCGACGCGCGCAACGGCATCCACATCATTGACCTCAGCCAGACCGTGCAGCAACTCGACGCGGCGTGCGCGTTCGTCGCCGGCGTCGTCGGCAAGGGCGGGCAGGTGCTCTTCGTCGGCACGAAGAAGCAGGCGCAGGAAGTCGTGCGCGAATGCGCGCGCGCGTCGGGGCAACCCTACGTGACCGGGCGCTGGCTGGGCGGCACGCTGACCAATTTCAAGACCATCCGGCAGTCGCTCAAGCGCCTCACCGAGCTGGAGCAGATGGAAGCCGACGGCTCCATGGGCCAATACGGCAAGCAGGAGCAGTCCGCGCTCCGCCGCGAGGCCGCCCGCATCCTCAAGAACCTCGAGGGCGTGCGCGAGATGAACGGCATCCCGGATGCCGTCTTCATCGTGGACATCAAGCGCGAGCACAACGCCATCGCCGAGGCGCGGCGCCTGCGCGTGCCGGTCGTGGCCATCGTGGACACGAACTGCGACCCCGACCTCGTGGACTATCCCGTCGCGGGCAACGACGACGCGCTGCGCTCGGTGCGACTCATCCTGAGCACCATCGCGCAGGCAGCGACGACGGCACGCGCCGAATACGAGGCCAAGTATGGTCGGCAGAAGGCTGCCGAAGCCGCGCCGGCTCCGGCGCCACCGACGGAACCGCCCGCTGCGGTCGCCACTGCCTGAACCTGCCAGACCGCAATCGCTGGATCGACGCGCGTCGCGGCTACAACCACTCCAACCGCTCAACTGCTCACACTCATGGCTGAAATCACTTCCGCATCCGTTGGCAAACTTCGCGAGATGACCGGCGCCGGTCTCATGGACTGCAAAAAGGCGCTGACCGAAACGCAGGGCGACCTGAATGCCGCCGTGGACCTGCTGCGCAAGCGCGGCGTCGCGGCGGCGGCCAAGCGCGCGTCGCGCGAGGCGCGCGAGGGCGTCATCGCCCAGCACATCGTGAACGGCGGCCGCGCGGGCGTTCTCGTGGAGATCAACTGCGAGACGGACTTCGTGGCGAAGAACGACACGTTCCGCGCGTGGTGCGACGACATCGCGCGCAAGCTCGCGACCGAGCCCGGCGCGGACCTTGAGGCCGACCGCGTCGCCGCCATCGCGAAGATTGGCGAGAACATCAAGCTCACACGCCATCAGCGGTTCGACGTGCAGGGCAGCGGGATGGTGGCGGCCTACATCCACACGGGCGCGAAGGTGGGCGTGCTGGTCGAAGTCGGCGCGGGCAAGGACGCAACGGTCGGGACGGATTCGTTCAAGCAGTTCGTGCGCGATGTGACGTTGCAAATCGCCGCGGCCAGCCCCGTGGCCATCCGGCGGAGCGAGGTGGCGCAGGCGCTCGTGGACAAGGAACGCGAAATCATCGCGCAAAGTGACGCGGTGAAGGGCAAGCCCGCGCAGGCGGTGACCAAGATCGTCGAGGGCAAGCTGAACAAATTCTACGAAACCTCGTGCCTGCTCGAGCAGGGCTTCGTGAAGAACCCGGACTTGAAGGTCGAGGCGCACGCAGCGTCCATCGCCAAGCAGCTCGGCGACGAGCTGACCGTGCGGCGGTTCGTGCGGTTTCAGGTTGGCGAAGCCGTGGCGTGATCGCCCGCTCCGACGGCGCATTTCAGTTTCTTGCAGGACAACAGGAGAAGGTGGATTCGAAGCCCAATGCCCCTCGCCTGTTTTCACCCTCACCCCTGCCCTCTCCCTCCGAGGGAGAGGGGGAATCGTCGCCCGTCACCCGGTGGAATCGAACGCGGTGAGTGCACGCACACCGTCCTGAACCCCGACTCCGAGTCGGGGCTCCCTCTCCCGGCGGGAGAGGGCTGGGGTGAGGGAGAACGACCCCAAACGTAGAACCGGGTTGCCAGAAACTGAAATGCACCGCCGCTCCGAGTCGGCCCGGCTTTCCACTTGCGTCGGCCGGTGACAGCGCAGCACATTCGCGTTCGCATGAACGCCCTGCGCCGATTCCTCCGGCTTGCACTGTTTCCTTCGCTCGCGCTTGCGGCTGCGGCTGCCCCGCAGCGGAACGTCGTGTTGTTCGTCGTGGACGACATGAGCCTCGACGCGGGCTGTTACGGCAACAAGGCCATCCGCACGCCGAACATTGACCGGCTCGCCGCCGACGGGGTGCGGTTCAACTACGCGTTTTGCACTACGGCAAGTTGCAGCGCGAGCCGGTCGGTCATCCTCAGCGGGCTGCACAACCACGCCAACGGACAGTTCGGCCATCAGCACAGCTTTCATCACTTCGCGGCGTTCAGCTCGGTGCGCAGCCTGCCCGTGATGCTCGCCGAGAACGGCTACCGGACCGCGCGCATCGGCAAGTTCCACGTCGCGCCCGAGGAAGTGTTCCGCTTCGAGACGGTGCTGCCCTCGGCCGGCGGGAATCGCAATGCCGTGGCGATGGCGGAGAATTGCCGCGAGTTCATCTCGAAGGGCGGCAAGCCATTCTTCCTGTATTTCTGCACCTCCGACCCGCATCGCGGCGGCGGCAAGGTGCGCGGCGACCCGCTCGGCCCGGACGCGTTTGGAAACAACCAGAGTTACGAAGGCGTGAACGAAGTGCGCTACGACCCCGCGAAGGTCGTCGTGCCTCCGTTCCTGCCGGACAATCCCGAGACGCGCGCGGAGCTTGCGCAGTATTATCAGGCCATCTCACGGCTCGACCAGGGGCTCGGCAGGTTGCTCGACGTGCTCAAGGAAACCGGGCAGGCGGGGAACACAGTCGTTTTGTTCACCGGCGACAATGGGATGGCGTTTCCCGGTTCGAAGACGACGCTGTATGAGCCGGGTTCGCGGTTGCCGTTCATTGTGAGCAGTCCGGACCATCCGAAGGGCAGGCTGAGCAACGCGATGGTCTCATGGGTGGACTTCACGCCGACGATTCTCGACATCGCCGGCGTGAAGGAAGTGAAAGGCCGGCTCGTGCAGGGCGAGGCGGAATTCAGCGGCACACCGGCGAATCCTGCGGGCAAGGCTGCCGCCAAGAAGAAGCAGGCAGCCGACGTGACCTACACGTTTCACGGCCGCTCGTTCCTGCCAGTGCTCGCGCAGGAAAACCCGCCGGGCTGGGACGAGGTGTTCGCGTCGCACACGTTCCACGAGATCACGATGTATTATCCGATGCGCGTGGTGCGCACTCGCGAGTTCAAGCTCATCCTCAACCTGGCCCATCCCCTGCCCTTCCCGTTCGCATCGGACTTGCAGGAATCGGCCACGTGGCAGGGCGTGCTCAAGCGCGGCGACTCGCAGTTCGGCCCGCGACGCACGGCGGATTTCATCCAGCGCCCGCGATACGAGTTGTATGACTTGAAGTCAGACCCGGTGGAGGCCCGGAATGTGGCCGGGGAACCGAGGTTCGCGACAGTCCGCGCCGAACTGGCGGCCAAGCTCGAGACATTCCAGTCTCGCACAGCCGACCCGTGGATCGTGAAATACAAGTATGAGTAGGCACAGATTGAGCTAGACTCGGGTGTGCATGACCGCGGTTCCCGCTGTTCAGTCACACCAACTCCCCGCCATGTGGCAATCCCTCGCTGATTCCTCGCTTCCGGCTCGCTTTGTCATCAAGACGCTGCTCTTCGTCGTGGTGCTGGGGGCCGTGCTCTTTCCGAATCCGGTGCTGCTGGTCCGTCAGATTGGACACTTTCGCAACCACGATGCGCTCATCGAGCCCAACATGGCGGCGATGAAGGACATCAACGCCGAGATTGACAAGCTCATGCCCACCAACGCGGTGCCGAAGGACGAGTTCAAGGTTGTCGAGCGTTACATTTACCGCACCATCAAGTATCAATACGACTGGTATAACTGGCTCAACGCCGACTACTGGCCGACGGCTACCGAAGTGTGGCAGCGCAAGCGGGAGGACTGCGACGGCCGCGCCGTCCTCGCCGCGAGCATCCTGCGCGCTCGCGGTTATACCAATGCGATGCTCGTCGCGAACGTCAACCACGTGTGGGTGGACGTGGACGGCGTCGAACTGATGGGACCGCACGCCGAGAAGAACCTCCGGCGCGAAGGCAACAAGGTCATCCTCTCCCTGCCGGGCTTCAAGACCCTCCGCGACATGGTCGCGCAACTCAGCGCGTTTCCCGCGTTGCGCTCGATCACGATCATCCTCATTGTGGCACTCCTGCTGTTCCATCCATGCCGGCACAAGGGCGCGTTCTGCCTCGTCGCCGCGCTGGCACTCGGGGGTTACGTGCTGCTGTTCGAGTGGTCCATGCTCGCGATGAAGGGCGACTTCCCCGGGTTCCCCTTCAACTTCATCGTCGGCGCGCTGCTGGAGTTTGCGGCGGCAGGCGCGGCGCTCTTCGCGGCGCGATTCTTCAACAACCGCCGGGGCTCGCCCCGACCCGCACCAGTCGAGGATGCCAGGCCGCGCGAAATCGTCGTCAAGCTCACTCAGTCCTGAGCGCGCGCAGCCTACTCCCCCGCGCTGCCTCGCGAGTTTCCTCCTCTGCGGCGATCGTCCAAAATCCGCGGCTTGCGTGAATCGCCACGCTCCACTACTTCATCGGCACACGATGACACCCATGCGCGCATCCTCCCGACGACAGTTCCTGCACGCCACAACCGCAGCCGGAACGGCGCTGGCCGTTGCGCCGTTCGCGCGCTCCGCCGAACCGCGCAAACTCCGCACCGCGCTCATCGGCTCGGGCTGGTGGGGAAAGAACATCTTAAAGGAGGCGATGGCCTCGGGCCGGTGCACTGTCGCCGCGCTCGCTGATTGCGACGCGCGCGCGTTGCAGGTCGCAGCTGAGCAAGTGAAGGATTTGAGCGGCGTCCAGCCCAAGCTCTACAAGGATTACCGCGAGTTGCTGGCCAAGGAGAAACTGGACGTCGCCATCATCGCCACGCCCGACCACTGGCACGCGTTGCAAACCATCGCGGCCGTCAAGGCTGGCGCGCACGTGTTTGTTGAGAAGCCCACCGGCCACACCGTCAACGAAAGCCGCGCGATGCTCAAGGCCGCGCGCGCATCGGGGAAGGTCGTGCAGGTCGGCCTGCACCGGCGCATCGGGCCGCACCACGTCAGCGCGATGAAGTTCCTCCGCGAGGGCGGAGCGGGTCAGGTCGGCGCCGTGCGGCTCTTCGTCCACTACCGCGGCGAGCGCGAGTTGCCGCGCCCGAACAGTGCGCCGCCGCCCGCGATGGATTGGGACATATGGTGCGGGCCGGCGCCGATGAGGCCGTTCAACGCCAAGCTCCACCCCGGTGGCTGGCGGCAGTTCCTCGACTATGGCAACGGCCAGCTCGGCGATTGGGGCGTGCACTGGCTCGATCAGGTTCTCTTGTGGAGCGGCGAGACGCATCCGCGCCGCGTGTTCTCGACCGGTGGCCGCAACATCGCCGGCGCCGCCGTCAACGACGGCAAGGAAATGACCACCGATTCGCCCGACCATCAGATCGCGGTTTACGAGTTCGAGAAGTTCACGGCGACGTGGGAACATCGGAAGTTCGCCGAGAACAAGGCTGAGAGGCACAACGTCGGCGCTTACTTCTACGGGACGAAGGGCACGGTGCACGTCGGATGGCGCGACGGGTGGACGTATTATCCCGCGGACCCGCGCGCCAAGGAACTGCACGAGGATTCCCAACTGCAGGAGCCCGACGGCCACAACCTCAAGCTGCTGTGGGCGGACTTCCTCGAGGCGCTCGACAAGGGCCGCAAACCCGTCGCCGACATCGAGGCTGCGCACCGTTCGTCCGTGCTGCCACTGCTTGGGATGATCTCGTTCAAGCTCGGCCGCAGCCTTCAGTGGGATGGCGCGAAGGAGCAGTTCATCGGCGACGCCGAGGCGAACAAGCTTCTCAGCCGTCCTTACCGCGCGCCGTGGAAGTATCCCGAGGCCTGACCGGAGTCCGCATCTTCCGCGGTGAAACAGGGGTTTTTTCACCTTGCGACCGCCGTCGCCGAAATGTTACTAGAATGGCCGATTTATGGCAGCCATAGGACGGTTCCAGAAGGGCGACGAGATTTTTCACGCGAAGGTGGTGGACGGAGAGTTGTTCCGCCTCCGCGGGGATGTTTTCGGTTCGCCATCGTTCGACAAGAAGCCTCTCTCCACGAAAGGCGTGAAGACGCTCACGCCGGTGGTGCCGTCCAAGATCATCGCCGTCGGCCTCAACTACGCCGACCACGCGCGCGAGTCCGGCAAGCCGATCCCGAAGGAACCGCTTTTCTGGCTCAAGGCCACCACGTCGCTGCTGCCGGATGGCGGCAAGATTGAAATCCCGTTCCCGAATCATCGCACGGACTACGAGGCGGAACTCGCCATCGTCATCGGCCGCCGCGTGCGCAACGTCACGCCAGCCGCCGCCGCGCGCTACATCTTTGGCTACACCGCGGCGCAGGACATCAGCGACCGCACCATCCAGAACTCCGAGAGCCAGTGGGCGCGAGCGAAGAGCTTCGACACCTTCACGCCGCTCGGCCCTTACGTGGAGACCAAGGTTGACCCGCACGATCTGACCATCCAGCTCTTCCAAAACGGCCAACTCCGGCAGAACTCCAACACGAGCCAGCTCATTTTCAATTGCTACCAGCTCGTCAGCTTCATCTCGACGAACATGACGTTGCTGCCCGGCGACACCATCGTCACCGGCACGCCCAGCGGCGTCGGTCCTATCGAGAGCGGCGACCGGCTTGAAGTGCGCATCCAAGGGCTCGCGCCACTTGTCAATACCGTGAAGTAAGAGGGGAGAGGGGAGAGGGGAGAGCCGTCCACGCCCTACGTCATGCAAGACCTTAAGGCTCGCACCAGGAAATTCGCCCTCGACGTGATTCGATCCTGCCGCACGCTGCCCAACCATGACGAGTTTTCGATCATTCACCGTCAAGTGATTCGTCCGGCGACCTCCGTGGCGGCCAATGATCGCGCCGCGCAACGCGCGAAACCCAAAGCCGACTTCATCTCCAGCCTCGGAGATGCTGAAGAAGAGGCCGACGAAACCTTGCTTTGGCTCGAGTGTCTTGACGAACTCGCAACCCGGGAGCATTCCGAACTGAAACGACATTTGAACGAGGCCGACGAACTGGTCGCCATTCTTACCGCGTCGCGAAAAACCGCCCGCGCCTGACCGGCTCTCATCTCTCACCTCTCCCTTCTCACCTCAAACCATGCGTTGGACCCAGACCTTAATCCCAACTCTCCGCGAAGCGCCTGCTGACGCCGAGATTCTATCGCACAAGCTCCTGCTCCGTGCCGGGCTCGTCCGGAAGCTGGCGGGCGGCATCTACACCTTCCTGCCGCTCGGGCTGCGCGCGCTCCACAAAGTCGAGCGCATCGTCCGCGAGGAGATGGACCACGCCGGCGCGATCGAAGTGCTCATGCCCGCGCTCCAGCCGCCCGACATCTGGCAGCAAAGCGGCCGTTACGAAACCGCGCGCGACGTGCTCTTCAAGGTCCGCGACTCTGCCAGCCGCGAGTGGGTGCTCGGCCCGACCCACGAGGAAGTCATCACGCTCCTCGCCGCCGCCGAGATCAACAGCTACCGCCAGCTTCCGAAAAACCTCTACCAGATCCAGGTGAAGTTCCGTGACGAAATCCGCCCGCGCTTCGGCCTGATGCGCGCGCGCGAGTTCATCATGAAGGACGCCTACAGCTTCGACGTGAGCGACGACGCGGCGATGGCGAGCTACCGGCGCATGTATGACGCCTACGCGCGCATCTTCGCGCGCTGCGGGCTGAAGTCCTTTCCTGTGGAGGCCGACACCGGCGTCATCGGCGGCAGCCACTCGCACGAGTTCATGGTCCCGGCCGAGACGGGCGAGAACGAGGTGGTCTATTGCGAAGCCTGTGGCTACGCGGCGAATATTGAGAAAGCAACGAGCGGCATCCCGGCAACCGCCGCGCGCGACATCGGTTCGGCCGTCGAGAAATTCGCCACGCCCGGCGTCGTCACCATCGAGGCGCTGAGCAAGGAGCCTTTCAGCGTCCCAGCCCACCGCCAGATCAAGACGCTGGTTTTCATCGCCGATTCCAAGCCCACGCTGGTGCTGATTCGCGGCGACGACCAGTTGAACGAATCCAAGTTCATGGCGCGCACTGGCGCGGCCCAAGCGCGCCCGGCGACGCCCGAGGATTGCGTCGCGACGCTCGGCGCGAAGCCTGGTTCACTCGGCGCTGTGGTGAACGTCCCCGCCGACGTGAAAGTGCTCGCCGACGAACGGCTTCGCGGCGCGAACGACATGACCACCGGCGCGAACGAGGACGGCTTCCATTTCCGCAACGTCTCCATCCAGCGCGACATCAAGGTCACGGCATGGTTCGACCTGCGCACTGTCACCGCCGGCGAACCGTGCGCGAAGTGCTCCAAGCCCCTCAAGTCTCGCCGCGCCATCGAGGTTGGCCACTGCTTCAAACTGGGCACGAAATACAGCGAGAAGATGGGCGCGACATTCCTTGCAGAGGACGGCATGCGAAGGCCGAGCGTGATGGGCTGCTACGGCATCGGCGTCACGCGCACGCTCCAGGCCGTCATCGAGCAGGGCAACGACAAGGACGGCGTCATCTGGCCTGTGAGCGTCGCGCCCTACGAGGTCTGCATCACGCCGCTGTCCGTCGCGCCCGACAGCCCTGGCATGAAACTCGCCGAACAACTCTACGCCGACCTCGCCGCTCGTGGGATCGAGGTCATCCTCGACGACCGCGACGAGCGCGCCGGCGTGAAGTTCAAGGACGCCGACCTCGCCGGCTTCCCGTTGCGGATGGGCATTGGCGAGAAGTCGCTTGCGAAGGGCGAAGTCGAACTCAAGCCCCGCGGCGGAGCGTTGAGCGCAGTGAAGACTGACGAAACTGTCGCACGCGTCGTCGAATGGATTCAGGCAGAGCGCGCGCGGCTCGCGAATTAGGCCCCGTTCGGTGTCCACCCTTCAGGGTGTCGGGCACTCGGACACGCTGAAGCGTGGACACCGAACACAGGGGCTTGTCGTGGAACAAGTCCTTTCACTCGACGCGGCGTCGCCCCATCGCTACGCTCGCGCGCCATGACACTCGAAGACAATCTCGGCGACATCCTCCGCAAGGCGCGCTTGATGGCGAAGGTCGAACTGGCCGGCGCTGCGATGGCGGCGGGCCTGACCGACAACGAACTCTCCACCCTTGAGGATTCCGGCAAGTTCACGAAGCGCCCGAACTTCGCCGCGCTTTCAGCACTTGTCGGACTGAACGGCACAAAGGTCGAGGGCATCGTCAACAACTGGCTTCCCAAGCCCGTGAACCTTTCGACCTGGCGCGAGTTGCGTCAGATCACGACCGAGGACGGCATGAGCGTGCACGCCTACGTCGCGTGGGACGAGGTCACGCGCGAGGCCGCAGTGTTCGACACAGGCTTCACCGCGGAACCCATCTTCGCGCTCATTGCCGAACACAATCTCGACCTCAAGCACCTCTTCATCACGCACACGCACGCCGACCACATCGCGGGCGTCGAGGCCATCCGCACGAAGTTCCCGCAGGCGCGCATCCACACCGATGCGAAGAGCGCGCCGCCGCAGCACAAGAACCGCCGCAACGACTGCATCCATCTCGGCAGCTTGCGCATCACCAACCGCGACACGCCCGGTCACGCCGAGGACGGCGTGACCTACGTCATCGGCAACTGGCCCGACGACGCGCCGCACCTGGCGATTGTCGGTGACGCGATTTTCGCGGGCTCGATGGGAGGCGCGAAAGACCACGGCCCGCTCGCGAAGTCAAAGGTGCGCGAGCAAATTCTCTCCCTGCCTCCATCCACGCTCATCTGTCCCGGCCACGGCCCGCTCACGACCGTCGGCGAACAGCGCGAACACAATCCGTTCTTCTGACCCGCGCGTCCGGCGCGCGGTCAAACGTTGTAGGACAAGCCGAACCCAAACGAGTGGGTCAGCGTCTTCTGGAAATTCAAGTTCGCCCCGCCGACGGGGCTCGACAGCCGATACTCCGGCCCAAGCGAGCCGATGACCTTGTAGTTCACGTTGAACTCGGTGCCTTCTCCGAGCGCGAACTTGAGCCCCACAAACCCCTGATACGCGAGCGTCATGTCGAGCGAAGCCCCCGACAGCCGGTTCCCGTGAAATCCTGCGTGCCCGAGAAGATGCTTGCAATGCCGCCGACGCCGACTCCCGCGTAAGGCGTCACGATGCGGTCGTCGCGCCACGTCGCGATGACGTTCACCATGAACGGCACCCGAAACAGGTCCGCGGCGTCGCCCGTGCGGTCGGAGTTCCACACACTGTGGTAGAGGAATCCCGGTTCAAGTTCCGCCGCGACCCACGGATTGAAGCGGTAGCCGACGGCGGTGGGGACGCGCGCGCCCGTCTTGAAGCTCAGCCGCTGTGTCGCCGCGATGGCGCCCTTCGCCTGCACCGTCACCCGCTCGTGCCATGCCGGCGCGGCATCCACTGTGAGATACCAGCCGTCCTCGGTGGCAATCTGCGCGCGCGCCACGGTGGCGAGGCAGCACGCGGCGGCGGCGAGGGCGGTGAGTCCAAGTCTTCGAAGGCTCATGGGTTTCGAGTTGTGAGTGCTGGTGGCTGGCGATTGGCCAGCTTGGCGAAGCTGGCCGTTCAAGTCCAAATGCACTCTCGCACGCGGGCAATCCGCCAGCGGCTGTCGCGAACCGTGCTGCTCACTTCGCGCGCTTCGCCTCCCAATCGTAAGCCCTCTTCTCACCGCCGAAGTCCGACAAGATTTTCCCCTTGATGGCGTCGCCCGCGAGCTTGCCCGTGTAAGCGGACGTGAACTTCTGCCCGTCACGCTCGCGGACGACCTTGAACACGACCTCGCCGTCCTTGAACGTGCCTTCGCTGATGGGTGAGTCGAACTCGTTGACCTGGATGCTGCCGGTCAGCTTGTCGCCGTCCTGCTTCAACACCGCGGTGAAGTCGAGTGTCGTGTCGAGCGAGATGGCCAGCGAATACTTCCACGAACCCGTGACGCCAGGCGTTGCTGCGCCCTCGCGCTTGCCCTCGATGTCAGCCGAGAAATCCTGCCCTTCAACTGTCGCCGAGATTTTTCCCTTGAACTGGTCGCCTGTGATTCTGGCTTTCACTGTCGAGGTGACCTTCTGCCCATTGCGCTCTCGGGTGATCGCGAAGGCCACGTCCTCGCCGGCGACCGTTCCGCCATCGTCGAGCGCGGCTTCCTTGCCGTCGCGGTTCACGTATGCGCCCGTGAGTTTGGCGCCGTCCTGCTTGAGCTTGAGCGTGACTTCGACCTGCTGGCCGGTCGGCGCGACAAACGAGAGTTTCCAAGTGCCGGTTGCGGTCGTGCGATTGGCATTTTGCGATGTCGCCGTTGCGGCAAGCGCAAGCAACAGTGTGAGGAGGAGGACGCGGATGGGCTTCATGGCCGGACTCAAACTGCCTCGCGCGTGAAAGTCAAGCTGAGCGCCGGAACACGCTCACTGGCCGGTCCACCACGCGTCGAGCGATTTGGTCATCGCGCCCACGCGCGACTTCTCGCCATCGGCGAGGTTCTTCGTCTCGTGCGCGTCGTCCTTGAGGTTGTAAAGCTCGACGACGCCGGCGGCTTCGTTGCGCGGCGAGGGCACGATGAGTTTCCAATCGCCCTCGATCATCCAGCGCCAGCGGAGATTCGCGGCGGGATTGCCGAGGTCCACGGCGTTGTGCGTGAAGCACGAGCCGAACACGCTCTTGCGCGCAGCGACTGTGGCGAAGTCCAGCAGGTTCAAGCCGGGCAATCCCTGCGGCGCCTGCACACCCGCGGCGGCGAGCAGCGTCGGCATGATGTCCACGCTGCTCGCGAGCGCAACGGACTTCTCCGCCTTCACGCGCTCCGGCCAGCGCACCATGATGGGCGTGCGCAAGCCGCCGTCGTATTGCGACTGCTTGGACTTGGGCGCGTAGCGGTCGGCGTCCGGCTGCTGGATCCAGCCGTTGTCGGTGACGTAAATGACGATCGTGTCCTTCGCCACGCCCTTCTGGTCGAGCAGGTTGAGCAACTGTCCGCACGTTTCGTCGAACCACTCGACCATCGCCCAATACTTCGCCACTGGCAGCGTCGCCGCCTTGTCGCGATACTTTTCGAGCAGGCGGTCGGGCGGGTTGTGCGGCGTGTGCGGCATCATCGGCGCATACCAGACGAAGAACGGTTTCTTCTCGCGCGCCGCGGTGTCCACGAAGTCGCTGATGGGCTGCATCGTCTTGCGGCCGATGTCGAGCCCCTCGTCACCGTGGCGATTGCCCTTGGTCATGCCGTGCGTGAAGCCGCCGCGCGCAAACGGTCCCTGCCACCACTTGCCCGTCTGCAACGCGAGGTAACCGTGCTTCACAAGCAACCTCGGCAGTGTGTCCACCGCGCCCATGTGGCGGTTCATCACCTCGCGTCCGTCCTTGAACGCAGCGGACTTTTGAAACTCGCCGGCCTTCATTCCCGCCGGCAGCGGAGGGTCGTTGCTCGTGACCTTGTGCTGATGCGGATACCGGCCCGTGATGATGGACGCCAGGCTCGGGCAGCACAGGCTGGATGGCACGTAGCCGCGCGTGAACGTGAGACTCTGCGACGCGAGCCGGTCCAAGTCCGGGGTGCGTATGTGCGGATGCCCCATGAACCCGTAGTCCGTCCACGCCTGGTCATCGGAAATGATGAGCACGATGTTCGGCGGCGCGGCAGCGCGCGAGGAGTGAACGGCCGCCATCAACGCACACGCAATCACGGCTCGACGGAGAAGGTTCATGGTTCAATCGAAGGTGACGCGTTCAAGCCTGTCGAGTGGAAACACGAACGGCTCAGTTTGCCCCGGCCGCCTCCCCATGAACCTGCCCGTAGCGCAGGTTTCCAAACCTGCTGTATCGCCGATTTCCAAATCGGCAGCGTGTCCGCGCTCGCACGGTCCGAGGGTTGGGAGACCCGCGACACAGCCGACTTGGAAGTCGGCGCTACGGGCTCGCGGCGATTCAGGGGCCCCAATCGCGGAAGTTGTCGGGTCATGGCGTCTCTCCCGCAACCTTGCGGTAAAACTCCTTCGCCCGCTCGAACGTCGCCCGCGCCTCATCGCGCTCCGCCGGCGCGATGGCCCGCTCGCGCACGCGCCACAACTGCTCGATGCAACCGATGGCCCACAACGCACTCTCGCGTGACGCGCGGATGGGCTTGCCGCCGACGAGCACGTTCACCGGGTTCGTGTGCAGCTCGGGGAAGTGCCGCAGCGCGACCCAACTGCTGCGCTCGATGCGCGTGTTGAAAACCAGCTCGTGCTCCTTGTCGTCCGCCGGGACCTCCTGCGACGCGACCGCGCGTCCGTTGACGATGAGTTCGACGCGGCGCTTGTTGCCCGCAAACACGCCGTCGCCCTTCGTCTCGTGCAGGTTCACCGTGTCGCCGAGCAACCGCGCGCCTCCGACCGGCATCGCGCCGCCGTAATAGACTTCGAGCGGCGTGCCCGACGCGAACGCCACGCGCGCCATCACGTGAACGCTCGCGGGCTTGTCCAGCTTCACATCGTCGCCGGGGCGCCCGCCGTTCACCGTGAAGTCCAGCGCGTGCGCGTAGCCGTCGCTCACGTAGCTGCGCCCGGCGCGGATGCCCTCGCACCACGCGCCGTAGTCCACGCGGTCCACCTTGCCGAGCCGCACATACACGCGCCCCTGCCCCACGCGCGCGCCGCTCATGCACGGGAAGTCCGTCTCGCCGCTCACCTTCAGCGACAGGCCGCAGTTGAGCAGGTGATACCAGCAGTTCCATTCCGCAAGCCGCGCCGTGTCCATCGCGCTGATGAAGTCGCACAAACCCTGCGGCGCGGTGACGAAAATCTCCTGCGCGCCGACGCTGTTGAGTTCGGGAATGGCGAGGTTCGGCAAACGGTCCGCCGCGCGGTCGTGACTCGCGGTCAATTCATCCGCGGTGATGAAGCCGTCGCGATTCGCGTCCGCGGTGGCGAAGGTTTCAGGAAGCAAGCCCGTCGCGGCTTCAGTCGCGGAGAGTTTGCCGTCCTTGTCCGCATCGAGCGCGACCATCAGTCGCTTTGCGGCAGCAGCGGCGTCAATTTGCAATCCACTTGCCGAGTGCGCGTAGCCCACCACGCCGCCCTGCCCCTTCGCCCACTTCATCACGGGCGTCGTCCACGTCGGCCAGTTCTTCGCGCCGTCCGCGCCGGGATAGACTTGCTCGCGCAAGTTCAGCAGGCACACGTGCCCGAGCGCCTGCGAGCCGAAGCCGCTCACCTCCACGTCGTATTTGATGAGCGTGAGCGGTTCGCTGAGCTTGTCGGGCGATGCGGCGAAGAACTGCTTCTGAAAGTCGAAGCACGGCCCCCACGTGAGAATGCTGCCCACGTTGAGCGCCTCGCCCTTGGCCTGCCGGAACATGTCGCGCGCGAACACGCCCTCCGTCGGCGAGTTGTAGTGCGCGCAACCCGCGGCGTGGATATGGTGGTCGCCGCTGACAAAGCCGTGCGCGAGCGGGTTGACCCAGCGCGAGAGCCGCGCGGAGATTGCGGATTGCGGATTGCGAATTGCGGATTGAGCGGAAACAGCAACCGATGAGTGTGGCACGCGTGACGAGGCGGTGGGAATCGTCACCGTCACCTTCTGCGGCTGCCAGTGGTATTCAGGACCGCGGCCGGAATACATCGTGAACTCGCCGGGCGGCAGCAGCACCGTCTCGCCGTCCGCGCGGTAGATGTGCTTCTGGAAAAAGAAATCCGGCGCGAGCCGCTTGGCCTGCGGCGGGAAGACGTGGCCCTGCTTGTCGAGGAACAGAAAGCGCCCCATCGTCGGCGTGCCGTCGTGGTCCAACACGGCGAGCTTCACCTCGACCGCGGGCGCGACGTCGAACAGCACCGGCACCTCGCCGCGGAAGCCGAGGTCCTGCGTGCCCTCGCCGACATCGAACGCAAGCGTCGCCTCGCGCTTGCCCGCCTCGCTGCTGTAGAGGAGCGCGAGGACATACTCGACGCGCAACCCGCTGAGCCGGTCGGTCATCGGCGGTTGCGCGAACATCTCCACGTCGAGGAATCGGTCGTTGCGGCCGGCGGTGTTCTCGTTCTCGCGCAGCTTCTGCTGCTTCTGCCGGTCCATGCTAAGCTTGGCGACGCCGGCATACACCGGCCCCGCCTGTGGACTCGTGATGCCCAGCGGCTTGGTGGCGGTGGAGTCATTGAGCACCTTGAGCAGCACGGGCGTGTAGCCCGCCTGCTGCAACTTCGCCGCCGCCGGACCGCGCGCGGCCTTGACGCGCACCTCGGGATTGAGGCTGACCACCACGAGCACGCGCGGGTCGAGCAGGCGCTGGAGTTCGGACGCATCACGCCTCGCGGCGGCAGCATCGAGCGCGGACTTAAAGTTCGCGGGCAGCGACGCGCCGAGGAATTCGAGCGCGAGCGCCACGCGCTGGATGTTCGCCCCGAGCGGCTGGGCCTCGACCTCGACGGGCGCGAGCGCCTGCGCGAAAGCGGGCGGGACGGCGACGAACCCGCCCGCGAGCGTGACCGCCAGAACGAAGGCAAACGCACGAAACAAAGGCTTCATGCGCGCAGCCTAGCCGAACGTCCACACGGGGCAAGTGACGATCCTGACGGAGGAAGGCGCGCCGAACCACAGCCGGGGCGGAACTCCCGGCTGGACAGCGCGGCGCCGTTTGGCTCCAATGCCGACACACGAATCAGGCGACAAAAGACCAACCCGGCTGTCGCTCAATCCTGATGTTAGGCCGCTTCGCACGCGCTATGAAGATTCCATCGCTCCTCGCTGGCGTTGCCGGTGAGTGTTTGGTTGCTGGGGAGTTGTCACGGCGCGGCCACATCGCTTCCATCTCACTCCGAAACACCCGCGGCATCGATATCCTTGCCACAAATCGAGAGGCGTCGCGTTCCATAACGATTCAGTGCAAGACCAACCAGTTGGCACGCAAGGATTGGATACTGAACAAGAAGAGCGAGCAGTTTGTTTCAGACAGACACTTCTACGTGTTTGTTGCGCATGGTGGAGTCCTGAAGCGTCCCGTCTACCATATCGTGCCGAGCCGCAGTGTCGCCGGACACATCCGCAAGTCACACCAGCAGTGGTTGCGGACACCAGGGCGCGCAGGGCGTCGTCACGTTGACAATCCGATGCGCAAGTTTTCAGACCCAGAAGGCGAGTTTCTGGAGAGATGGGATTTGCTTGGGTTATGACAGGTTGGTGCCGTAAGCACGCGCAGCGCGAACCCGGCCCTCACGCTGTGGGTGCAGTGGATTCGCTCGCGCCCGCTCGCTCAGCCCTGCTGGCCGGGTCGCTAGCCAGCCTCACGGCGCGACGATGTTGTTGCGGACGGCGTAGCGGACGAGTTCGCCGACGGAGTGGAAGCGCAGTTTGCGCATGATGTTGGTGCGGTGGGTTTCGACGGTCTTCACGCTGATGTTGAGGGCGCTGGCGACTTCCTTGTTGCTCTTTCCCTCGGCGAGGAGTTGCACGATCTCGCGCTCGCGCGGCGTGAGCCGGCTGCCGATGTCCCCGGCCTCGACGGCGCCAAGTCCCTCGCGGAGGTTGCTCTCGGAGACCATCTGCGTGACGCGCGTGGTGAAGAACGCCTGCTTCTTGCTCACGGCCTCGACGGCCTTGACGAGGTCGCGCCCGGCGTCGCTCTTGAGGATGTAGCCGCGCGCGCCGGCCTTGAGGACTTCATGCGCGATTTGCTCGCTCTCGTGCATGGTGAGCACGAGGACCTCGGTGTCGGGGAACTGTTTGCGAATCTGCCGCGTGGCTTCGAGGCCGTTGAGTTCGGGCATGGTCACGTCCATGACGGCGACGTTGGGTTTGTGCTGGCGGACCTTGTCGAGGGCCTGGCGTCCGTTGTTGGCCTCGGCGCAAACTTCCCAGCCGGGCACGTCGGACAACAGGCTCTTGAGACCGCGGCGGACGACGTCGTGGTCGTCGGCGATGACGATTTTGAGTGCGCTCATTTGACTTCTCCTTCGAGGGGCAGGACGACGGTGACGGTCGTCCCGCGGCTGTTGGATGTGATGTCGAGGTCACCACCGAACTGACGGACGCGTTCCCAGATGCCGGCGACGCCGACGCCGAGGCCGGCGACGTTGCCGTTGACGCGCTCGAGCTTCTCCGGCGGGATGCCCTTGCCCTCGTCCTTGACCTGGAGGATGACCTCGCCGGTGTTGCGGACGAGGCGGATGCTGGCGTTGGGGCTGCCAGAGTGGCGCGTGATGTTGTTCATGCTTTCCTGCACGATGCGAAAGAGCGTGGTCTCGATGTCGTTGGGCATGCGCTCGAGTTTCTCGGGAACGTCCACGGCGACCTGGATGCTGGCGCGCTGCTGGACGCCGTTGGCGAACCATTGCACGGCGGCGCCAAGTCCGGCTTCCTCGAGCATCGGCGGGTGGAGCAGGTAGCTGAGGGTGCGGATTTCCTTCTGGCACTGGTTGGCGAGGGCGACGCTGTCGGCGAGGAGGTCGGCGGCCTTGGGCGCGAGGTCGGGCGCGAGGTGCTCGATGCGCGCGAGGTTCATGCTGACGGCGGCGAGGCTTTGCGCGGTGGTGTCGTGGAGTTCGCGCGCGATGCGGCGGCGCTCGTCGTCCTGCGCGCTGAGCAGGTGCGTGGAGAGCTGGCGCAGGGCGGCCTCGGCGGATTTGCGGTCGGCGATCTCGGCCTGCAACTCGGTGTTCGCGCGGGCGAGTTCGTTGGAGTGGTCGCGGATGCGGCGCTCGAGTTCGGCTTGCTCGGCCTCGAAGCGGTCCTCGGCCTGCCGGCGGACCATCGCGAGGGTGGCGACGATCCACACGGCGACGAGGCAGATCATGCGGTTGCGGAATTCAAACGGGCGTTCTTCCCCCACGGGCGAGCGCGTGTAAGCGACGACCGTGAGGATGGTGGCGGCGTTGGCGATGACGAGCGTGTGCCAGCGTTGCGGCGACCAGAACGTGATGAGAATCGGCGCGAGGTAGAAGAGCGAGACGGCAAGCCCCGGCTCCTTGCGCGTGTCGAGCACGAACACGGCGGCCGTGAGCGCGACCGCAACGATGGCAGCCCAATGGCGGGTGAATGGTTTGAGGTCCACGGCGCGGATTGGAATCAGGTTCGCGGCGACCATGACCGAGGCGAAGTGAACGCACCGATGGACTCGGTCGGCGTCGGGTGGCTTCGCGAGCCGAATCTAGTTCGCGACCGGGGCGGCGGCAAGCCTGCGACGGACGGAACCGGTAAGGGAGAATCCCGATGCGGGGTGTGCGGTCTCCGGCATGAGTCCATTAGCCGGGACGCAGGGGAACATTCAACTTCGAACGCTCAACGTCGAACACTCACAGTCCAACGTTCAGAGTTCGGAGTTCAAAGTTCAAAGTTCTCCTGCCCGTCTCGCAGCGCGCGCCGGTCGCGCAAGGAGTCACTCGCGCACGACCTTCAATTCGCCGCTCGTCGGGTTGTATTGATACTTGTGGCCGAATGGCGGGGGCGGGATGCCGGGCACGTATTTCTCGGCGACGAGTTCGTCGAGCGTGCGCGGGTAGCGGCCTTCCTGGCTGTGGAAGAGCTGGATGTGCTTGGAGAGGCTGGCTTCCTCCGTGACTTTCTCGGCGGTGCGCCTGGCCTTGGCGACGGCGCCGAGATAGTCCACGGGCGCAGTGATGGGATTGCCGCTCGAATTGCTGTCGAGGTGGGAGTTTTTCTTCGGGGTTCCCTTCGCCGCGGGCTGCGGCGCGGCGGGTTCTTTCTTGCAGGCGGCGAACGCGAGAACCGAAACAGCGAGCAGGACAAGGGCTTTCATGACGGCGAGAGTAACCGGTTTGTGCATCGTTCCAAGTCCCAATCGGCAGGCGGCTACTGCGCCGGATCCTTGAGCACTTCGAACTTGCTGGAGCCGCTGCTGACGAAGTTCACGACAATTCCCTTCTTCAAGTCGGCGGCCTTGAGCACGTCGCGGAATTCCTTCAGCGACTTCACGGGCTTGTGGTCAATCTCGGTGATGACATCGCCGCGCTTGATGCCCTTGGTGCCGGCCGGGCTGTTGGGGTCCACCTGCATCACGACGAGCCCCTGCGTCTGCTTGAGGCTGAACTGTTCGGCGAGTTCCGCCGACACGGGACGGACCGTGACGCCGAGGGCATTCGTGACCGGCTCGGGCTCGGAAGGCGCACGGCGCGCGAGCACCGGCTCCTCGGGCATCTCGGCGGGCGTGACCTTCACCTGGAGTTTCTTGCCGTTGCGCACCACGTCGAGCGTGACGGGCTGGCCGGGTTTCTTGGAGCGGACTTCGTTCCGCAAATCCTGCACCGCCTTCACGGGCCTGCCGTCCACGCTCGTGATGATGTCGGCGAGCTTCAAGTCGGACTTGGCCGCGGGCCCGTCGCGCTCGATGGTGCCGACGACCAATCCACCCGTGACACCCTTGACGAGGTTCTTGAAGTCGGATTCCGCGAGCGGGTCCACGCCGATGCCGAGCCAGAGGCGCGCATACTTGCCCTCGGCGATGAGCTGGTCGGACACGCGCTTGGCGAGCGACGAGGGGATGGCGAAGCCGATGCCCGTGCTCAAGCCGCGGATGAGCGTGTTGATGCCCATGACCTCTCCGTTGATGTTGACGAGCGGCCCGCCGGAGTTGCCGGGGTTGATGTTCGCGTCGGTCTGGATGAAATCCTGGTCCATGCGGTTGCCGCCGGCGAAGTTCGGGATGATGCGCGAGCGGCCCTTGGCGCTGACGTGGCCGAAGGTCACGCTGTAGTCGAGGTCGAACGGCGCGCCGATGGCGATGGCGAACTCGCCGACGCGCGTCGTGTCCGAGTCCGCGAGTTTCGCGGCGGGCAGGCCCTTGGCGTTGACCTTGAGCACCGCGATGTCGCTCAGCGCGTCCACGCCGCGAATCTCCGCGTCGTATTCCTTGCCATCCTTGAGGCGCACCTTGATCTTCTCCGCGCCATCCACGACGTGGCGGTTGGTGAGGATGTAGCCGTCCTCGCGCAGGATGACGCCCGAGCCCTGTCCATCGAAGACGGGCTCGCCGCCGCGGTTGCGGCGCTGGCGCTGGCGGCGCTTGAACTGTTCGTCGAGCTGCTCGCGGAACTCGCGCGGCAGCCTTTCCCAGAACGGGTTCTGCTGCTCCTCGTCGGGCGGCTGGTAATCGGGCTGGTGCGCGACGCGGATGACGACGACGGAGGGCGAGACCTTGTCGGTGACCTCGATGAAGGCCTGGTTGAGCTGGCGCGCGAGGTCGAGCGCGGACGAGGGCCGGTCGGCGGCGGGCGACTGCGCTGCGAGCGCGGCGGTGAGGGCGAGGAGGAGCGCGGACGTGTGCGATGGCTTCATGGCGGTCAATTTCACCGGCGATTGGAGCGAGTTGCGCGGCGTCATGTTCAAACTTCGGGCGTGGTCATTGACTTGCCCCAACGTGGCCGATAACGTTTCGCCAGCACAAGTTCGAAGTCAAATGCGAGACCTCATCGAGAAGCTGCTCATCCTGCAGGATTGCGACCGGCGCATCCTGCGCACGCAGGCCGAGCTGGCCGAGGTCGCGCCGCAACGCGCCGCCACGCAGTCCAGGCTCGGCATCGCGCAGGCCGGGCTCGAGGACCTCAAGCTCCGCGGAAGGCAACTCGAAAGCGAGCGCAAGAAGCTCGAGCTCGATGTCGAGGGCAAGAAGACGCTCATCGAGAAGTATTCCGGCCAGCAATTGCTCACGCGGAAGAACGAGGAATACCGCGCGCTCACGCACGAGATTGACGGCTGCAAGGAGGCCATCGCCAAGCTCGAGGACGCACAGCTCGAATTCATGGAGCAGGCCGAGGGCGTCTCGCGGGAAATCGCGCAGGCGTCAAGGGTCGCCGCCGAGGTGAAGAGGGAGGCCGATGCCGCGGTGTCCGCGCTCGCGGAGCGCGAAGGCAACCTTCGCAAGCAACTTGACGAGATCCAGTCGCGCCGGGGCGAACTGGCGAGCGCGGTCGAGGAGGGCGCGTTGCGCCGATACGAGCGGCTGTTCCGGCAGCGCGGCGGCAACGTGCTCGTCGGCATCAACCACGCCGTCTGCGGCGGGTGCCACATGAAGCTGCCCGCGCAGGTGCTCATCGCCTGCCAGACGGCCGACGAACTCAACACCTGCCCGCACTGCGGACGCATCCTCTACTACACGCGCGACATGGAGTTGGTCGCCGCGGAATGAGTCGGTGCCGCACGCGCTGCCGCATCGTCCGACTGGCCCGCCCTCGAAAATCACGCTTGCCCTGACTTCGTGTTCGGCCACAATCCGCCGCACTTAACGGGCCGCAACCTCCAACTCATCCCGCCATGGGCCGCATTTACAACAACATCGTCGAGACCGTCGGCCGCACGCCGCTCGTGCGCCTCAACCGCGTTCCGCAGAGCCTCGGCGTGGACCCGTCCACGGCCATCCTCGTCAAGTGCGAGTTCTTCAACCCGCTGGGCTCCGTCAAGGACCGCATCGGCATGAGCATGATCGAGGATGCCGAGCGGCGCGGCGTGCTCAACAAGGACACCGTCATCATCGAGCCGACCAGCGGTAACACCGGCATCGGGCTGGCGTTTGTCGCGGCGGCCAAGGGCTACAAGCTCATCCTCACGATGCCCGAGACGATGTCATTCGAGCGCCGCGTGCTGCTCGCGATGCTTGGCGCCAAGCTCGTGCTCACGCCGGGCGCAGAGGGCATGAAGGGCGCCATTGCGCGGGCAACACAGCTCGCGAAGGAAACGCCCAACTCGTGGATCCCGCAGCAGTTCGAGAACCCGGCCAATCCTGAAATACACAAGAAGACCACGGCCGAGGAAATCTGGGCGGACACGGACGGCAAGGTGGACATCCTGCTCGCGGGCGTCGGGACGGGCGGCACCATCACCGGCTGCTACGAAGTGATCCACCCGCGGCGTCCGTCGTTTCGCGCCATCGCGGTCGAGCCGAAGGAATCGCCGGTCATCTCGCAAACGCTCGCCGACCAGCCATTGAAGCCGGGACCGAACAAGATTCAGGGCATCGGCGCGGGTTTCGTCCCGAAGAACCTCCACTTGAACGACGAGAAGGGGAACGCCCAGATTGTCGAGGCAGTGCAGGTCAGTGCGGACGAAGCGTTCGCGATGGCGCGACGGCTCGCGAAGGAGGAGGGCTTGCTCGTGGGCATTTCGTCCGGTGCCAACGTGTGCGCCGCCATCGAGGTCGCCAAGCGCCCGGAGAACAAGGGCAAGCTGATTGTCACCATCGCGCCGTCCACCGGCGAACGCTACCTCAGCACGGCACTCGCGGCGGAAGCCAAGGCGGAAGTCGGCGGGTGAACCACTCGCTCCGCCAACCGATTCCACTTCGATTCTCCGTCCGGACTCTTGTCTCCCGCACCGCTGGCGACCACGCGGCGCAAAACCGGTGATTCCACGGCCGCGGACTTGACAGCGCCATGTCCCTCCATGGCCTCGCACCAACGCTGCGTGTCGGACTTGCGTTTGCTTTGGGTTGCCTGCTGATCGTCGCGCTCGCGATGGCTTGCAGCCGCAAGACCGTCGGCTCCTACTGCAACATCAGTTTCACCGTGTCGGACGCGTCGTGCAGGTGTGCGATGACAAGGACCGCGTGATTGTCACCGAGAAGCTCAAGCTGTTCAGCCACACGCTCAGGGGGAGAACTTCCAGCGCGTCGGCCAGCAGACCGTCACGCGCACGTTCAATGGCAACACGATCGAGATCCGGCGCGACGGCGCAAACGTCCAGAGCGTCACGCTCAACGGCAAGATCATCCCGCAGCGCGGCAAGGTGGACCCGATGGACAAGTTGATCGGCGACTCGATGTCCAGCGACAAGTCGGTGCGCGAAAAGGCCAAGGCGGAGGTCAAGAAGCTCAGCCCCGCGCAGAAGAGGGAATTCGACCAGAAACGAAAGCACTGCTTCGACACGTAGCAGCACGCGGCCTGCGCGGGCGCGCGAGGAGCGGGATTTGCAATGCCGGGATTGGGCGTGGCCCAAGTGAACAATCGAAAGGAATACGCATGACCGTCGCCTGCCCCCACTGCAGCCAGCACATCTCCGCCGACGATTCCTACGCCGGCATGGAAGTCGCGTGCCCCTCGTGCGGGCAATCGCTGCAATTGCCAACCGCGACGCAGCCCACCGACGACGCGCAGGCGGCCGCGTCAACTCCGATGCCCCGATGCTCGGAGGAAGCGCGGGAAGCTCGAAGCCATCCTCCGGGTTGTCCGTCACCTGCGGGAACCCGCCCGCGCCACCGGGCCCGCCGCCGCTTGCTCCGCCGCTTCCACCGCCCGTGTCCGCTGGCTCCTGTGTTCCGGCAACCGGCGCATCGCGACCCTCGAATTCTGGCGCGTCCGCGCCACCCCGTTCCTCGAAAGCCGCGGATGCCATCGCTTACGGCGTGTTGTTCATCCCGGCGTTCATCGTATGGCAGTGGATTGGCGGGATTGTCGGCTTGTTCGTCGGCGCGCTCATCCTGTTCCTGTTTCGTCCCTTGGTGGCAGGGTTGTTGCAAATGGGCCTCACGCGCTTGGGTGAATTCAAGGAGTTGCTCCCCGTGGCGGGCGCGGTGCTCCTCATCATCGCCGGCATCGTGCCTTGGAGCTTCCGCGGCGGCGGTTTGCACTACACGGTCAGGCACGGCGGCACTTACGAAACCTTGCCGGGCTTGAGCAAGGCGCCAGAAACGAGGCTCGAACTAATCGTGCGCGAGCGGTCCGGCAAAGTCGTCCACACGCAGTCCATGAACTCCCCCGCCTCGGGCCGCACAACCGGACGCGTGTCGCAAGGCGGCGTCGAGATCATGACTTACGAAGTCCGCAACGGCGTCGTGCGCGAGGTCGTTTACAAGGGCGTGAAGCTCCGCGAGAAAAAGGACCCGGGCGTCAAGTGAGCGCGCGCGGTTCGCGGGCGCGGCGTGAACCTCCGCGCGCGCACCCGGCCCGCACACCGCACCGTATTCATCCGGACGGGAATTCCGCGCACGCGGTGTTGACAGCCCGGTTGGCGCGCCGTTTCATCAGTATGCCCTCCATGAGTGCTTGCGCATCCAGCACCGCCTCGGAATCCGCCCCGGCGCGCAAGGAGCCGTTCATCTTCATCGTGGACGACGACATGGCGATGGGGCCGCTCATCATGGAGGCCCTCGTGGACGAGGGTTACAAAGTCCAGCTCTTCCACGACCCCTTGCAAGCCGCCCGCGTGTTTGCTGCGGCAAAGCCCAAGCCCGACGTGCTCATCACCGACTCGGAGATGCCCGGCCTCCACAGCCTCGAGCTGGTGGAACGCTGCCGCCGCATTTCGCCCAACTTGCGATTCATCATGGCCAGCGGGCACACGGACGAGCGCCTCCGCCGCCTCTACGCCGTCCAGCCCGACTACGTTTTCCAAAAGCCCCATTCCGTCGAGCACCTGCTGGCCGCCGTGCGCGAATTGGTTGGCGAGCCGGGCTGCGGCTGAGCCAGGTTCGCTCCCTGCCGCCGCGGGCTCTTCGCCTCGCACCAGACCGGCTGAACCGACCGCGTCACGTGCTTGATTGACGAGTGGAGGAAGTGAGCCGCGCTGCAACTGTCGGCTTCCTTAGTCGGTTCCATACTCTACCCACACTGTCGGCCGGTCGAATTTCAATTCCCAGAAGAAGACACGATGCTGCCGGTCGAAGCCAATCACCAAGGTTTGGAACGAATCGTCAGGCTTGTTGAAAAACCTCCCACGAGGGTGAGGAGTGTAGCCAAAAAATGATGCATTTGTCTGTGCAAACAATTCCTCCAACTTGATCGTCTTGCTGTCAAGCACCGTGAACTTTCCTCCCTCTTCCTCGGTCATGAACGGCACATGAATTCGGTCAGGCGGGCCCAGCAGATTGACAACATCGTTCGCTGTCAGGCCCAGTTTGAGCCGCGAATTCACTTCCACGATTTGTTGCTCACGGGCACGCAGTGCTATGTTCGTGCCGGATGCCGCATCGGAGAGCTTCGCAGCCTCCCATGACCTAAGCTCTCCCTCGCGCTTTGCTCTCAATTCTGATGCTGGCCGAAAACTCAAGTGACCGGACTCACTCATTGTCGCCTGCATCGTCACCTCTGCATCCTTCATCAGCTGCGCCCGTTTGCTTGCTTGGCTCGAGACAAGCGGCCACAACGGTCGTGCAGCGTCTGTCAATACGCTTGGTTCGCTGACTGGCTTCGAACGCGCTGCTCTGTTCGCTTCTTCAGGATGATCCCAAGTAATTATAATCCAGCACGCGGTAAGAGCCAACGAAACAAGGGCTGGGATTATCCACTGATCGCATCGCTTCATGAAATGAAAATGGCGTTCAAGGTGAGGGATAGATCAGGGAGTTTGCCTCAGGATACAAGATGTTCGGATTCTCGGGATCACCATCAGCGGTCAGAGCAATCTCATTCTTGCCAACGTATGCCCATGTTCCCTGCCCGGTTTTCCGGATTGTAATGAAGGAATGCCACTTGATGACGTCTGACGCGATCCCACCATTCCAAGTTAGCCACTCGCGGGCAAACGTGCGCACTACCCACACTGTGCCGACTGGCGACTGCTCCTGCGGATCCGTGTGCAGGGAGGGTGAATCCGAATTGATGATCAGGCGGTTGATGTCGGGCGTTACGTCGCTTGGGATCCCACCGACGCTGTCATTGCCACCGGCAGTCATGGCATTTGGAGTGAAGTCGCGAGTATAGGTCGCTATGACTTCGTTGAGCACACCACCGTTTGGCGTCGCACTCAATCTAGACGCTTTCGAGCGCACGTCCCTCTGCCAAGCCCAGCCATTGTTGAACTCAGACCCGACGAATACGATGGCATCCGTTTCTTTCTGGTTCGCAAATCGCTTCGCGGCTTGGGGCGGATTGCCGGCCAGTGTGTTAAACACTGGAAGGGAGGCACCCAGCGCATCTGTTCCAACCGCATTGACGACTCTGTCCCAAAGGTCTGGCTGATAACCAGCGGAATTCGTCTCGCGCTGCGTAAGCGTCCCCGTATTCCGAAATTGCAACTGAAGCATCATTTTGCTGACGGACAGGTTGTAAAAATAGTTGGGAAAAGCCGGAATCGAAGGCGTCGCGCCGTTGGTCGTGTTGTCCTGCAAGACTGGATAGCCGTAGCCCTCGGCGTTGAGCGTCTTGCCTAGGAACGTGATGTTGGTCTTGGGGATGTCCAAAAGCGACGGCGCGGCAGTGGCCGTCGCCGTGATCTGGTAGATGTAGCTGTTGGAGGAGCCGGGAACGCCTTTCGTCAGGTATTGATTAACCGTGCCGTAAGTCACATTGTTGATGACGCCTTTCCGACCCGAACCACTCTTGACCCAAATCCCCGGATAAGGCGGCGCCGCACCCGACCCGAACTTGTTCGTCGCAGGCACGAGGTTGCCTTGTTGGTTCACATACTCCTCGTAGCACTGAGTCCAATCGTTGACGGCGACGCCGAACTCGCCTGTCTCTTCGTCCAGTGCGGTCCAAGTGTAGATGTTCGTGTCCACGACTTGGTGATACGCCGCCTTCCAAACAGCCTCGTAAGTCGTGATGTTGGTCGCGATTGCCGTCAGGTTCGTCCAGACAAACTCCAAGTTCCAGATGGTCTGGCGCTCGGAGGGAAGGACGCCGTTGGTGCTCACCTCGGAGTAATACTCGATGCGGAACTCCGGCGGCACTTCCTGTTGGGCCTTTGCCCGGGGCGTGTAGGACAGCACGGCCAACAGCATGGCGGAAACGTAAAGCAGCCGGGACAAGGGGCAAGTCTTCATGGAAGGCAATTCGCTGGGTTTGGAACGGTTCTTGGCCTTCTAGCGTAAGGCCCCCCCCCTCCTGTCAAGCCCCGTTTGCAAGAGGGGAGGCGACTGGGCGCATCTCACTTTCTTGCAGGCGACTCAGGCGTCGGAAACGGACAGCAAGAAGGAGGCAGAAAAAACCGGGGGTCCGAGCCCATGTCAGGACTCATGAGGTTGGCAAACGAATGGGGACAAACGAATGCGCGGCCAAAGGAGTGGATGCGCCTTCCTTCGTTCACCTGCCGTCCGTGCTGCGCCGTGTGCCAGTCCTTCTTCTTGCCCGCTTCCTTCTGTCAGTTCGTCCGTCCTTCCCTCTGTGCTGCAAGGAACTGAGATGCGCCCGAGGCGACTGAGTCGAATGGGTGCACAACCGCGCAGGACCGCGACGACTCCGGCCCAGCTTGGAATACCACGAGACGGGGTTGGAACACTTCCCGTCCCCATTCGGAAGCAGCTTAGCCGCCTTGGAGCCTCGAATGCGGGGGGGGCCGCCCAATCCGGGCGGGGTGTCACCCAACGAGGGGCGGTTTCCTGCCCATCCGCGCAGGTTTCCTCCCCATCCCGGCGCGGGTTCCCCGCAAGGCGTGGGCGCGGGGGGAACCGCGCCCTCCCGCCGGTCAAAGGCGGGATTTTGCAGAGGTCGCGCGGTGACGATTCCCGCCCGGACCGACGCAACCGCATCGTTCCTCTGAGATGAAAGTCCTTGTTGTGCACGACGAGCATCACAATCGCTCGATGATCGCGTTTCTGCTGGCGGAGTGGGGTTACACGGCGGTGCCGTGCGGGAGTGGCGTGGCGGCTCTGGTCGCGCTGCGCAAGCCGGACCCGCCACAACTGGTCATCCTCGACTGGCTCATGCCGCAGCTTTCCGGCGACGACTTCTGTCGGCGCGCCCGCGTGGAGTTCGCGCAGCAGCCGCTGCACATCATCATGCTGTTGGACAAGCGCGTCACCGACCGCGACATGATGCTCGGGCTCAAGGCGGGCGAGGATGATTACCTGCTCAAGCCGTGCAACCCGGACGAACTGCGGACGTGCTTGCAAATGGGTGAGCGGGCGGGGGAACGGCAGCCTGAGGCGCTGCGGGCCATCGAGGCGCTCACCTTCGGGCGCCCGAGGTCGAGGCGGAGTTGCGCCGGGTCTGCTCGCGCGTGCGGCTCGGAGACGGACCGTGGACCAACCGGCCGTAGTTTGGCGGCGTGTTCACCGAACAGTTCAGCGCGGGAATCTGCGACGAATGCGTTGGGACGCAGATTGCGCGGATTCCGGGGGGATTCGCCGTGAAGATTGGAACGTAGTGGCAGGAGAACCGGGATGGACGAGTCGCCCCAACCCCGCGATCCGTGATTGAAGCGGAAGCACCTCCGGGTGCGCATCGGGCTGAGTGTGGCCTGTTTCGGCGTGGGCACGGCGCTGGCCCCGCTGAAGCATCCCGCGGCGCTCGTGCTGCTGGCGGCGGGGCTTGCGCTGCTGCTCATCGTCGTCGTGAGCAACCGCCGATGACGCGACGCGCGCTGTTGTAACCACCCAAGGGCCTTGCGCGCCTTTTTCCGTTGGCGGCCGCATTCGCGCCGCTATTATCCGCGCATGCTTAATCCACGACACAAACCCCTCGTCATCGGCGCGACCCTGCTCGTGGTCGTGTGGGTGCTGGCGATGGCAGGTTACGCGATTGCCAAGGCGCAGAAGGTCACGGCCGACAAGGTGTCGGCGCAAGTTGCGAAGACCGACCTCTCGAAACTTTCCCCGGACGCGCGCCGCAAGGCGTTGCGCAAGCTGGCCGTGATGCTCAACTCGCTGCCTGCCGAGGAGCGGAGGGTCGCGCGTGCCGAGGCGGATTGGGACCGGTTGCTGCGCGAGATGACCGAGGAGGAGCGGTTGGAGTTCATCGAGTCCACGCTGCCCACCGGCGTGAAGCAGATGCTGACGAGCTTCGAGCAACTCCCGGCGGACCGGCGCCAGCGCATCCTGCGCGACTCGCTCAAGCGGCTTCAGGAGGCGCGCGACACGCCGGAAGCGCGCGAACGCCTGCAGGCCGGGGGCGGGCCTGCGCCGCCACCGCTCAGCGAGGAGTCGCAGAAGCGGCTCACGCAAACCGGCCTGAACACGTTCTACACGCAAAGCTCCGCGCAGACGAAGGCCGAGCTGGCGCCGCTGATCGAGGAGTTGCAGCGCGCGATGCAGCAGGGGAGATTCATCCCGCGATGAGGCCGGGCGCGCAAGTTCCGGACGACGAGACGCGCGGCGCGGCGGCGTTCACGCTGATCGAACTGCTTGTTGTGATTGCCATCATCGCCATCCTCGCCGGGCTGCTGATGCCCGTTGTAAGCAAGGCGAAGGAGAGCGGCCGAGCCACCGCCTGCCTGAGCAACCTCCGGCAGATGGGCATCGCGTTGCAGGCCTACGTCGGCGAGAACAACAACCATCTGCCGTGGATGCGCGACAAGGTTTACGGCACCAACTCCGTCGTGACCACGAACCTGCCCGCGCTCAAGAGTCCCGACGTGGTGTTGAGCAATTACTTCGGCGCGCCGCGCCTGCTGCGCTGTCCGTCGGACAAGAACGGCGTGTTCGAGCAAAGCGATTCGAGTTACGCGTGGAACAGCCTGCTCAACGGACAGGACGCCGACCACCTTGTCGTGATGAACCTCGCGTTCAATCCGCACCAGATTCCGGTCTTTTACGACAAGGAGGCGTTCCACTTCGGCCGAGGGACCAATCAGGGCATCAACTTCCTCTACGCTGACGGCCACATCCGCAACTTGCTCGAAGTGGGGGGCACGAAGTGATCGAACTGCGGAAGCTGGGCAAGCGTTTCGGTGAGCGCTGGGCGTTGCAGGAGTTCGACCTGGATGTGCCGCGCGGCGAAATCTTCGGCCTGCTCGGCCACAACGGCGCGGGCAAGTCCACCGCCATCGGCATGATGCTCGGGCAGGTGTGGCCCACGACCGGAGCGGCAAGGATTTGCGGCCACGAAATCACCACGCACCGCCGCGAGGCGCTCGCGCGCGTCGGCGCCATCTTCGAGACGCCCGTCTTCTACGACTACCTCACCGGATGGAAGAATCTCGCGGTGCTCAGCAGTTACAGCGCGCCCACGTCCGCGAAACGCATCGCCGAGGTGGTCGAGTGGGTCGGCCTCACGTCGCGCGCGGACAGCAAGGTGAGCACTTACTCACACGGCATGCGCACCCGGCTCGCGCTCGCGCAGGCGCTGCTGCCAAATCCTGAGTTGCTCATCCTCGACGAGCCCAGCGACGGCCTCGACCCCGAGGGCATCCACGAAATGCGGCTGACCATCCTGCGCCTGCGGGAGGAACTCGGGCTGACCATCCTGCTTTCCTCGCACCTGCTCAACGAGGTCGAGCAGCTTTGCACGCGCATCGCCGTGCTGAACCAGGGACGCAAGGTCTTCGAGGGCTCGCTCGCCACCGCCCGCAAGACGCGCAGCGAAGTGCGGCTCAAGACGGCGAACTTCGGCGAGGCGGCGAACCTGCTCCGGCGCGAACAGCTCATCGCCGATGCGCGTGACGGCGCGTTCGTGTCACCCGCCGATGGAGTCGGCACGGACCGCATCGTGAAGCGGCTGGTCGAGGCGGGAATGCCCGTGTTCGAGATCGTTCAGGAGGAGCAGACGCTCGAGGGGTTCTATCTCTCGTTGATGCAGGAGAGCCGCGCGGCTGCGGCCGGTCCTCCCCCGCTGAAGGCAGGCGCGGAAGGGGCGACGCCATGACGATGTTCTTCCTCCATCTGCGCAACGAACTGTGGAAGCTCTTCGGCAAGAAACGCACTTACATCGGCTTTGGGGTCTTCCTCGTGGCGCAAAACCTCATGCTGCTCGCGTTCCGCTATTCGAAATGGCAGGCGGGCACGGCGAAGCTTCTCGAGTCCAACGGCTACGTCGGAGCCGAGTTCATTTCCGCGCTCACGGTGGCGCTGATCATGTTGCTGCCACAGGTCGCGCTGCTCATGCCTCTCTACGTGATGCTCGTGGGCGGCGACCTCATGGCCAAGGAAGCCGAGGACGGCTCGCTGCGGATGATTCTCGCCCGGCCGATTTCACGGCTTCGCCTGCTGTTCACCAAGTGGCTGACGGGAGTGATCTTCGCGGCACTGCTCGTTGGGTCGCTCGGGGCGATGGCGCTGGTGTTCGCCCGGATGTGGTTCCCGTGGGGCGGCATGTTTGTGTTCGTCCCCCTGCCCGGCGGCACGCCCATCTTCAATGTGATGCCCGCGGGAGACGGGCTCGCTTACTACGCACTGGCGCACGTGTTTCTCGCCGTGAACACGTGCACCATGCTGAGCCTGGCGTTCATGTTCTCGTGCTTCAACATGAAGCCCGCCGCCGCGACCATCCTCGCGATGAGCGCGCTGTTCCTGAGCGTGGTGATGGAGGGGCTGCCGTTTTTCGAGGACTGGAAGGAGTTCGCGCTGACGCATCACTTCCGGACGTGGGTGCTGGTCTTCGGGAAGCCCATCCAAGCGGCGCAGATGGCGCAGTCGCTGTGCGTGCTCGCCGGGGTGAACGTCACTGCGTTTGTCATCGGCGCGGTGCACTTCCACCAGCGCGACATCAAGTCGTAGGAAGAGCGGCGTTGCTACTTCACGTAGAGCGCCGCCTGCAAGTCGCGCACGAGGACGCTCGTGAACGGATAGCGCTTGTCCGGGTCGCGCTCGAGGCACTTGAGGATGATCTTCTCCACCGCGATGGGCACGTCCGGGTTGTGCTCGCGCGGCGGCGTGATGGGATGCTCCGCGTCGAGTTGCTTGCGAAGCACTTCCTGGGGCGTGTTGCCGTCAAACGCCGGGCGGAACGTGAGCAGTTCGTAGGCGGTCGCGCCGCAGGAAAAAATGTCCGCGCGATGATCAAGCGGGTCGTTCCGGAGTTGCTCCGGGGACATATAGGCGGGCGTGCCGGAGTGCTTCGTCATCTTGCGCGGCTTGTCCCCCTTGGGCTCGGCGAGGTCGAAGTCCACCAGCCGCAAATCGCCATTGCGAGTGATGAGGATGTTCTCCGGCTTGAAGTCCAGGTGGATGAACCCGCTCGTATGCACGTGCTCGATGGCGACCGCCATGTCAATGAGGATGTTCCCGATGAGTTCGCCGAGGATGGGGTCGCGCCGGCCGATGAGCTGGCGCAGGTTCGATGCCTCCACGTATTCCATCAGCAGGTAGAGCGTGCCGTCGATCTTGCCATGCTCGACGTAGCCGATGACGTGCGAGTGGTCGTGAATCTGCCGGAGGATCTCACATCCGCGCGTGAACTGCTTCCTCGCGGCGAACGCGAGGAGTGAATTGCGCGTCATGATGCGCAACGCGAAGCTCTGGCCCTCCGCGTTGGTGGCGAGCCAGATTTCCGCCATGCCGCCGCGCGCGATGAGTTCGTGGAGTTGGTAAGGACCGAACTGCCCGGCCTTCCCCTCCACATGGCCGGCTGCCTTGTTCAAATTGATCGGCATCGCTCGCGATTCACCAACAACGCACCCGGAAAACCGTTCCTTTGCAGGACGACCCCTCCGCCGCCCCGGTTACGACACGAATGGAAGCACCTCCAGCCGGAAACATGCCATGGCGCCGTGCGTGGGCTTCTTAATATCTGCTTGGCGGGCTGGCAAGCGCCGAGTTGAATCGAGCCGTGCGACCGCTCGTCGCGATTCTCCTCTATCTCGGGGCCGTGCTGCTCGGCGGCGCGTTGCTCGCGCCGTGGGTGTGGCATCTTGTCCAGTGGGCCGCAAGCCAGTCCGGCGCGTTTCAATCGCTCGCGTCCGCGCCATTTCACCGCTATGTGAGCCGCTGTTTCCTTGTCGTCGCGCTCGCCGGGTTGTGGCCGTTTCTCCGCGCGCTCGGGGCGTGCGACGCGCGTGCCGTTGGCGTGGCAGAACCGGCGGCGAACCTGCCGATGGTCGCGCGCGGGTTCGCCGTGGGCTTCGCGTCGCTTGGCATCGGCGCGGCCATCGCGCTCGCGGCGGGTGCGCGCCGGCTGCATCTCGACTTCACGGCGGCGCAGTGGGCCGAGCAAGTCGCGAGGGCGACGGCTGCCGCGGCGCTCGTCGGGCTGTTCGAGGAGTTGTTCTTTCGCGGCGCCATTTTCGGCGCGTTGCGGCGCGCGCACTCGTTCGCGGTCGCGGCGTTGCTCAGCAGCGGGCTGTATGCGCTCCTCCATTTCTTCCAGCGAGTGGAATGGACGGGGCCGGTGGAATGGGCGTCGGGCCTCGCGTTGCTCCCGCGCATGATGCGTGGATTTGCCGCGGTGGAGGAACTCGTGCCGGCGTTTGTCGTCCTGTTCACGGCAGGGGTCATCCTCGCGCTTGCGGTCGAGCGAACGGGCAATTTGTGGCTCGCCATCGGGCTGCACGCGGGCTGGATTTGGTGGCTCAAGGCTTACGGTCTGGTGACGGTTCCGGTCGCCGGTGTCGCGCCGGCCTTTTGGGGAACAGGCCGGATGGTGGACGGCTGGCTTGCGCTCCCGGTGCTCGTGCTGCCACTGGCGTGGGTTTGGAAGCTGCCGGGGTGGTCGCCGAACGCAGCGCCGGCACCCCCTTCAACATCCTGACGTGGCGACTTGCGTGCAGCACGTGAAGCAAGCCGCGGAGTCGGCGCTCGGCTTCTTCTTCCCCAATGTCTGCCAGTTGTGCGGCGTGGTGAAGGCCACCGCCGCCGAAGGCTACGTGTGCCACCTTTGTTCGAAGGGCGCGCAGTTTGTCGTGCCGCCGTTCTGTGACCGATGCGGCCTGCCGTTCGAGGGCGAAATCGGAACCAGGTTCGAGTGCGCCAATTGCCGCGAGGTGGAATTGCGCTTCAGCCACGCGCGCGCGGCGGTGCGCGCCAACGACTTCATCCTCGATGTCATCCACCGGTTCAAATACGGCAGTGCCGCGTGGTTTGAGCCGTTCCTTGCCGGACTGTTCGTGCGCGAGGCGGCGCCAGCGCTCCGCGACAGCGGGTGGGAGTTCATCGTGCCGGTGCCCCTGCACCCGGTGAAGCAGCGCGAGCGCGAGTTCAACCAGTCCACCTGCCTCGCGCGAACGCTCGCTGCCGGGTTGAACGTCCCGATGAACACGCGGTTGCTGCGGCGCGTGCTGCCGACGAAGACGCAGACGCGCCTCTCCCGCGCCGAGCGCGCGAACAACGTTGCCAACGCCTTCGCGCTGCGGCCCGGCGCGGTGCTCTCGGGCGAGCGCATCGTGCTCGTGGACGATGTGTTGACAACGGGCGCGACGACGAGCGCGTGCGCGAAGGTGCTTCGCGCGGGCGGGTCGGGGGAGGTGTGCGTGTGGACGCTTGCGCGCGCCGTGTTCCACGCCTGAACCGCGGCGGGGCAAAGAATTGCTTTGCCTCATGCGGTGAAAATGGTGACGATGCCCATGCCGCTCGGCCCGTCGCTCTTTTCGACCGCTTGACCATGGCGACCACCTCTTTCACGCGCAAGACCATCGGCTTCGAAGGCATTGAACCGGCTGTGACGCCGCCTCCCACCACGGCGGAGACGGCCTTCTTCCGCAAGCCCAAACTGGGAAGCGTGAAGTCCCGGAAGAAGGAAATCCCCGAGGGGCTCTGGAAAAAGTGCCCCAAGTGCGCCTCGATCCTCTACGACAAGGAACTGGACGCCAACCTGAAGGTCTGCCCCAAGTGCGCGCATCACTTCTCCATCGGCGCGCGCGAGCGCATCCAATCGCTCGCCGAGCCCGGCTCGTTCGATGAAATGGACGCGGACATGACTTCCGTGGACGTGCTGGGCTTCACGGGCGCTGCCTCTTACAAGGACAAGCTGACCGCCTACAACGAGCGTTGTCCCGACTTGAAGGATGCGGTCCTCACCGGGCTCGGCATGGTTGGTGGGCATTGCGTGGCACTGGGCGTGATGGACTTTACCTTCCTCGGCGGCTCGATGGGTTCGGTTGTCGGCGAGAAGCTCACGCGGCTCATCGAGGCCGGCACCGCGAAACACCTGCCCGTCATCATCGTTTCCACCAGCGGCGGCGCGCGGATGTATGAAGGCATGTTCAGCCTCATGCAGATGGCAAAGACCAGCGCCGCCCTCGCCTATCATGCCCGCGCGCGGCTGCCTTACTTGAGCGTGCTCACGCATCCGACGACCGCAGGCGTGATGGCCAGCTACGCGAGTCTCGGAGACCTCATCATCGCCGAACCCGGCGCGATGATCGGCTTCGCCGGCCCGCGTGTGATCAAGGACACCACGCAAGCCGACCTGCCGCCGGGCTTCCAGACCGCGGAATTCCTCATGGACCACGGCCTCATTGACGCCATCGTGCCGCGGAAGGACCTCAAGGCTTCGCTGGTTGCGTTCCTCGCCTTTCTCACCTCCGCGCGCCTCGCTGCTGCGGCGGCCTGAAGCACACCGCCCGTTGGTGGCTTGATATGAACCCGAACTCCGAAGCCGACTGGGGAGCGCGCCCGCCCCGGGCGCATTGTTCCGCGCCCGCGCGGAACAATCGGCGCGCACGGAAGGGTCCCGCAGGTTCGTGGGCCGCACCTGCGTTCGGGGCTGGACGCGAGGGCGCGTCCAGCCACACGCGGGGCGCGTGTGCTCCCCCTGCTTCGGAGTTCGGGATGAACCGCCTTCCAAGTGCACGGCTTCACCGCGCGTTCACGCTGATCGAACTTCTCGTCGTCATCGCGATCATTGCCATCCTCGCCGGCCTGTTGTTGCCGGCGCTGGTCCGCGGCAAGGTGAAAGCCAAACAGGTGAACTGCCTCTCCAACGCGCGCCAACTGGCGCTCGGCGTCATGAGCTACACGGACGAACACGATGACACGTTCCCTCCCTCGGCGAATTACAGCCTGCCGACGAGCAATCCCGACCGCGTGTGGCCCACGAAAGTGCTGCCCTACGTTGGCAGTCCGGACGTGTTCAGTTGCCCGGGCGTGCCGGAGCGGGCGTATCCGTCGAACTGGGCGGCGCGCGGAGTCGGCTCCATCGGCTACACCACCGCCACCGCCTACGATCCCGCTGGCGTGGAGGGCTTCACTTCGGTCACGCGCGCTTCCGCGATGGTGAATCCCACGGTCTCACCGCTCTTTGGCGACAGCGCCAATGGTCCCACCGCGGACAAGTATCGCGGATTCACCTTCGATCCATACAACGGAGTGGCCAACGCGCTGGATGCGCGACTCGGGACGCCGCTGATTTCAGATCGGGATTTGGTGAAGGACCTCGCCGCATTGCCGCCGTCCGCGCTGAAGCCGCTGCTGTCGCGCCACGCCCGACTGGCAATTCTCATTCTCGGCGATGGTCACGCGGCCGCCTACACGGCGGAAACCATTCTCGAGCAGGAACGCGGCGCGGCGCTGCACTGGCGGTTCCGTCCGCGATTTGCTCCGTGACCCATGCCCGGCAACGGCCCGACCCGGCTGGGCGCATTCGTCCGACTTCGTCGGGGCGTGGAGTTTTTCCTCCCCTTGCAGGCGCAAGGCCTTATGCTGTGCGCACTCGTATGCAAATCACTGCGCTGCATCTCGGTCTCTGTGTTGCCGTCTGCGGTGCGGCATTCGAAAGTCGTTCCGCGCCTTCCCTCCCGCCGAAGGACCTGCGCGCCGCCACCGTCCGCGACCTCAACACGCCGCGCACATTCCCGGCAGTCGCCTCGAAGGCGGCATGGCAGGCGCGCGCCAAGGACATCCGCGAACAAATCCTCGTGAGCTGCGGCCTGTATCCGTTCCCGGAGCAGACTCCGCTCAACGAGAAGATCACCGGCCGCATCGAGCGCGACGGTTATGCAATCGAGAAAGTCGTGTTCGAGTCGTTCCCCGGCGTGTTTGTTGCCGGCAATCTCTATCGTCCGCTCGGGCAGGGCACAGGTCCGTTTCCCGGCGTGCTCAATCCGCACGGCCATTGGGGCAACGGGCGCATGGCCGACGAGGCCAACGGCTCCATCGCCGGACGCTGCATCAACTTCGCGAAGGCCGGCATGGTGGCGTTCACCTACGACATGTTCGGCTACAACGACACGATGCAGTTCGGCCCGCACCGCTCGATCCTCACCGACGGCACCGCGCAACTCTGGGGCCTGAACCTCATGGGCCTGCAAACCTACAACAGCCTTCGCGCACTCATGTTCCTGATGTCGCTGCCCGACGTGGACCCCGCGCGCCTCGGCTGCACCGGCGAGTCCGGTGGCGGCACGCAGACCTTCATGCTCGGCGCCATCGCCGACAACGTCGCCGTGCAGGCGCCCATCGTGATGGTGTCGCACTCGATGCAAGGCGGCTGCCTTTGCGAGAATGCGCCGGGATTGCGGGTGGAATACTCGAACATGGAAATCGCCGCCGTGCCCGCGCCGCGACCGCAAATCCTCGTTGCGGCTTCCGGCGACTGGACGAAGACCACAATGACCATCGAGGGGCCGGGCATCGCGGGCGTCTATCGGCACTTCGCCGCGACCAATCGCCTCCGCTACGTCCTCTTCGATTTCCCGCACAACTACAACAAAGCCACGCGCGAGGCCGTGTATCCGTGGTTCGAGCACTGGCTCTCTCGCGCGCCGCTGAAGGACAAGCGCGACGAGTTCCCCTTCAAGAAAGAGCCGGACACTGACCTGCGCGTTTTCCCCGGCACCAACGCCGTCGCACCGGGCGCCATCACCGAGGCGGCCTTCATCCAGTCGCGCATCAACGAGGCCACCGCGCAGCTCGCCGCGCTCCGCCCGCACGACAAACGCTCGCTGCAGGAGTTCAAGGACTCGCTGCTTCCGCTTTGGAAACACACACTCCAACTTCAGTTCCCGCCGGAAGGCCTCGTCGTCGAGAAGCCCGACCCGCTGCCCTACGGCGCTTACACGGTGACGCGCATCGCGCTCGGCCGCGATGGTCGCGGTGACCGCCTGCCCGCCGCGCTGCTCACGCCAAAGGACGACAAGCTCGGCCGCACTGTCATCCTCGCGCATCCGGATGGGAAGTCCCCGTTCCTCGCCGCAAACGGCGCGGCGCAGGGACTCGCGCGACAACTCGTGCTTGATGGTTGCGCCGTGCTCGTGCTCGACACGTTCCTCACGGGCGAGCTTTCGGACGCCGCCGCTTCCGCCAGCCGCATCGTGACCCGCAACTACTTCGCGACCTACAACCGCACGGACCTGCAGGAGCGCGTGCAGGACCTCGTCACCGCGGCGGCTTACGTGCGCGCCGACTCGAAGTCAAAGCGCGAAGTCGTGCTCTGCGGCGTCGGCCGGGCCGGATTGTGGGCGCTGCTCGCCGCGCCCGCGGCGGATGCCGTCATCGCCGATTGCGACACATTCGATGCGACGAGCGACGCCGCCCTGCTCGCGCCGGACTTCTTCGCGCCGGGATTCCGCCGCATGGGCGGGTTCGAGACGGCCGCGCTCCTCGCCGCGCCGAATCCGCTCGTGCTCCACAACTCAGGCGATCATTTCCCCTACGCCGGCCTACGTGGCACCTACACGGCCATCGCCGGTGCGAAGGTCATCACAGTTTCACCGGCGAAGCTCTCCGACGACGACCTCGTGAAACAATCGCTCGGACTGAAACTGAGGTGACCCGGCAGGCGACTTTCCCATGCGAACGCCACTCGCAACGTGCGCCGGATTGTTGTTGGCGGCACTCGCCGCGCCCGCTGCGCCGGTCAAGCCGGCCGCAACCACCGATGCTGCGGACCATTGGGCCTACCAACCGCTGAAACGCCCGTCAGTCCCCACAGTCCGCAATCCGCAATCCGCAATCCACAATCCGATTGACTCCTTCATCCTCGCCAAGCTCCAGCCGAAAGGCCTTGCGCTCTCGCCGCCTGCTTCGCCCGAGATGTTCATCCGCCGCCTTTACTTCGACCTCATCGGCCTGCCGCCCACACCGGAGGAAGTGGAAGCGTTCGTGCGCGAGTTCTCACTTTCCCACTCTCCCGCTCTCCCGCTCACGAAGGCCGGCGCAGGTGGGAAAGCGAGTGAGCGAGAGAGTGAGCGCCGGGGAGCCGCCGTCGCCGCGCTTGTGGACCGCTTGCTCTCCTCCCCGCACTACGGCGAGCGCTGGGGCCGCCACTGGCTCGACCTCGCGCGCTTCGCCGAGACCGACGGCTACGAGCACGACGCCGTGCGCCCGCACTCGTGGCGCTACCGCGATTACGTCGTGCGCGCATTCAACGAGGACAAGCCCTACGACCGCTTCATCCGCGAACAACTCGCCGGCGACGAGCTTTTTGAAAATTCGAAACCCGAAACCCGAAACACGGACCTCCTGGTGGCCACCGGCTTCCTCCTGCTCGGCCCCGACATGGTGGACAGCGCCGACCAGGTCCAGCGCCGCGTCAACACGCTCAACGACATGACCGACACCGTGGGCTTCGCGCTCCTCGGGCTCACGCTCGCGTGCGCGCGCTGCCACGACCACAAGTTCGAGCCCTTCTCGCAGCGCGATTACTTCGCGATGCAGGCGCACTTCACGCCCGCCGCGTTCAAGCGCGACCTGCCCATCCCCACGCCCGCCGAGCGCGCCGCGCACGAAGCCGCGAAGAAGCAGCTCGACTCGCACCCCGTCGCCCGCGAACTCGCCGCCATCGAGGAACCCGTGCAGAAGCGCCTCGTCGCCACGAAACTCTCCAAACTCTCGACCGAGGCGCAGGACGCCCATCGCACCGCGCCCGACAAGCGCAACGCCGAACAGGCCAACCTCGTCCTCGAAACCGAGGCGATGCTCGAAGTCACCGAGAAGGAACTCGCCGCCGCCGTCCCCGCCGCCGAGCGTTCGCGCCGCCGCGAGCTGCTCGACGAGTTGAAGAAACTCGTCAAGCTTCCGCCACTCCCGATGGCCATGACCGTCGCCAACAGCAACGGCCCGCCCGCGAAGACCTTCATCCTCCGCCGCGGCGAATACTCGCAGCCCGGCGAGGAAATCGGACCGGGATTCCCAGCCATCGTGGGAGGGCGCAGTTCCACCCGCGCCGCAGCTTTACTACCTGCCATTTCGAGCCGCAATGCCGGCGATGTGGGCGTGGGTGGAACCGCGCCCTCCCGCGCTGCCGGCGGCCGCACCGCCCTCGCCGACTGGCTCGTCTCGCCCGACAACCCGCTCACCGCGCGCGTGATGGTCAACCGCATCTGGCAGCACCACTTCGGCCGCGGACTCGTCTCGACACCGAGCGACTTCGGCACACGCGGCTCGCGCCCGACGCATCCCGATCTCCTCGACTGGCTCGCGAGCGAGTTCATCGCCCGCGGCTGGAGCGTGAAGGAAATGCACCGGCTCGTCCTCAGGTCGGAGACTTACCGGCAGGGGGGCCTGGGAGGGCGCGGTTCCACCCGCGCCGCATACGATTCAAAGTCCGCTGACGCGACCAAAGTGGGCCTAGTTGGAACCGCGTCCTCCCATCCCGATCCCTCCAACTCCCTCAACTGGCACTTCCCCCGCATCCGCCTCGAAGGCGAGGTCGTTCGTGACACGCTGCTCGCCGTTAGCGGCAGGCTCAACAAGACCATGGGCGGTCCCGGTGTGTTCCCGCCGATTCCAGCCGAGCTGTTCAAGGGCGCGAAAGGCTGGACCCCGAGCGCAAGCGCCAACGACCACACGCGCCGCAGCCTCTACATCTTCGCGCGGCGCAACCTGCGCTTCCCCTTCCTTGAAGTCTTCGACGCGCCGGACAGCAACCTCAGTTGCCCCGAGCGACTGTGCAGCACCACCGCGCCGCAGTCACTCACGTTGCTCAACGCCGAGGAAGTGCTCACCGCCGCCCGCGCACTCGCCGCGCGCATTGAGAAGGAAGCCGCGACCACCGACGACCGCATCACGCTCGCCTACCGCCTCGCCATCGGGCGCAAGCCCACTGCCACCGAGTCGCAGATTGCCCGCGACTTCCTCGCCACCTCGCCCTTGAGCGAGTTCTGCCGCGTGCTGTTCAACCTGAACGCCTTCGTCTATGTGGAGTGATTTTTCGCGCAGAAGCCTGCGTCCATTTGCCACTTCTATCATGCCATGCTGAACCGAACTACAACGCTTGCCGCCGCATGCATCGCGACAGCATTCGCCGCCCGCGCCGCCGCGCCGTCGCAGAAGGTGGACTTCAACCGGGACATCCGGCCCATCCTCTCGGACACCTGCTTCAAGTGCCACGGGCCCGACCCCAAGCACGTGAAGGGCGGCTTGCGCCTCGACTTGCCCGAGGTCGCGACCAAGCCCGCCAAGTCCGGCAAGACCGCCATCGTCGCGAAAAAGCCGTCGCAGAGTGAACTCATCCGCCGCCTCACGACGAAGGACCAGGACGATCTCATGCCGCCGCCCGAGACCGGCAAGAACCTCACACCCGCGCAGATCGAGCTGTTCAAGAAGTGGATTGAACAGGGCGCGGAGTATCAGACGCATTGGGCGTATCAGCCGGTCGCATCGCCGAAGCCGCCCGAGGTGAAGGCGAAGGAGCGCGTGCGCAACCCGATTGACAACTTCGTTCTCGCAAAGCTCGAATCGCAGAAGCTCAAGCCGCAGCCCGAGGCCGACCCGGTGACGCTCGTTCGCCGGCTCACGTTCGACCTCACGGGATTGCCACCTTCACCGGCTGACGTGGATGCGTTCGTCAACGACAAGTCCACTGACGCCGTCCAGAAACTCGTGGACCGGTTGCTCGCTTCGAAGCATTACGGCGAGCGGATGGCGGTGTATTGGCTCGACCTCGTGCGCTACGCCGACACGCGCGGTTACCATGGCGACCAGCACCAGAGCATCACACCGTATCGCGACTACGTCATCAACGCCTTCAACGCGAACAAGCGTTTCGACGCGTTCACCACCGAGCAACTCGCCGGCGACCTGATGCCCGAGGCGACGCAGGAGCAGCGCATCGCGAGCGGCTACAACAAGCTGCTCATGACCACCGAGGAAGGCGGCGCGCAGCCCAGGGAATACACCGCCAAGTATGCCGCCGACCGCGTGCGCAACGCGTCCGTGGTGTGGCTCGGCTCGACGATGGGGTGCGCCGAGTGCCACGACCACAAATACGATCCTTTCACGCAGCGCGACTTCTACAGCTTCGCTTCGTTCTTCGCGGACGTGAAGGAAACCGCCGTCGGCCAGCTCGAAACCGCGCCGCTGCCCACCGCCGAGCAGAAGGCGAAGCTCGACGACTTCGACAAGCAAATCGCCGGAGCCGAGAAGTCCATCCGCGATGCCGTCGCCGCGACGAAGTATGAGGAACCCGAGCCGCTGCCGTTGCCCGAGCCGAAGGACGCGCCGAAGGAGGACGCGAAGGCCGCGACGCGCACGCCGCCGAAGCCCGACCTCACGCTCGCCTCTCAGCGCGCGTGGGAGGCCAAGGTGAAAGCCGAAACCAAGTCCGCCGTGCCCAAGCCCGTCGTGGACGCCATCAAGGTCGCCGACGACAAGCGCATCGACGCGCAACGCAAAAGCATCCGCGACCACTACGTCGAGTTTGTGTGGGGCGGCAGCCGCGCGACCTTCGACCCGCTGCACAAGAAGCTCGCGGAGGCGAAAGCCGCTCGCGCCACCGTGGACGCAAGCGTCGTCCGCACCATGATGACCGCGCAGGTCGAACCGCGCATGATGCGAGTTTTGCCGCGCGGCAACTGGCTCTCGGATGACGGCGACGTGGTTCAACCTGCGCTGCCCGCCTTCCTCGGCAAGCTCGACACGAAGTCCCGCGCCACTCGCCTCGACTTGGCGAAGTGGATGAGTTCGCCCGACAACCCGCTCGTCGCGCGCGTCTTCGTCAACCGCGCGTGGAAGCTCATGTTCGGCCGCGGGCTTGTCACGACACTCGAAGACTTCGGCCGGCAGGGCACGCACCCGTCGCATCCCGAGTTGCTCGACTGGCTCGCGCGCGACTTCATCGCCAGCGGCTGGGACGTGAAGCGGCTGCTGAAAACGATGGCGACGTCCGACACGTATCGCCGCACCTCGCGCGACACGCCGGAGTTGCGGCAGAAGGACCCTTACAACGCGCTGCTCGCGAGGCAGGGACGCTTCCGTCTCGAAGCCGAGATGGTCCGCGACAACGCGCTCGCGGTGAGCGGTCTGCTTCAGTTGAAAGTGGGCGGCGTCAGCGCGAAGCCCTATCAGCCTGCGGGCTACTGGGCTTACTTGAACTTTCCGAAGCGCGAGTGGCAGAACGACTCGGGCGACGGTTTGTATCGCCGCGGGCTCTACACTTACTGGTGCCGCACATTTCTGCATCCGAGCCTCGTCGCCTTCGACGCGAGCACGCGCGAGGAATGCGTCGCCGAGCGCGTCCGCTCGAACACGCCGCAGCAGGCGCTCGTGCTGCTGAACGACCCGACCTACGTCGAGGCCGCGAGGATGTTCGCCGAACGCATCGTGCGCGACGGCGGCAACGATGCGAAATCCCGTATCGAGTTCGCCTATCGAGAGGCGCTGTCGCGCAAGCCGCTCGCTGACGAAGTGAAATTGCTCGCCGACCTCCAGTCGCGGCACCAGCAGCAATACGAAGCAGACAAGTCCGCCGCCTCCGAACTCCTCAAGGCCGGCGACAAGCTCGCAGCCAAAGACCTCGACACCGCTGAACTCGCATCATGGATGAGCGTGGCGCGGACCCTACTCAACCTTCACGAAACCATCACCCGAAACTGAGATGAACCCGCTTTTCCTTCAGAATGCGCTGAACCGCCGCGCCTTCCTCTGCCGCGCCGGTGCGACCGTCGGCACCGCGGCGCTCGCGGACCTTCTTGTCTCGCGCATCTTCGCCGCCGCGCCGGCGGCCAAACCCGCGTCCGACAGATGGCCCGGCGTGGTGCGCCCGTTCCATGTTCCGCCGAAGGCGAAGCGCGTCATCCAGCTCTACATGGCGGGCGGGCCGTCGCATCTCGAGACCTTCGACTACAAGCCGCAACTCGCGAAGCTCCATGGCGAGCCGATGCCCGAGAGCATCACTGCGGGCCAGCCCATCGCGCAGTTGCAGGGCAACAAGGCGCTCAAGTGCTTCGGTCCGCAGTGGGAGTTCAAGAAGGCCGGCCAGTCGGGGCAGGAGATTTCCGAAATATTCCCGAAGCTCGCCGAGCACGCGGACGAACTCGCCATCGTCCGCTCGATGCACACGGAGGCCATCAACCACGACCCGGCGCACACCTACATGAACACAGGCACGCTCATCAGCGGGCGGCCGTCGTTCGGCTCGTGGCTGCTCTACGGCCTCGGCGCGGAGAGCGAGGATTTGCCCGGTTTCGTGGTGCTGCTCTCGACGGGCAAGTTCGGCCAGTCGCAGCCCGTTTCGGCGCGGCAGTGGGCGAGCGGCTTTTTGCCGACGAAGTTCACCGGCGTCGAGTTGCGGTCCAAGGGCGACCCCGTCCTCTACGTGAACAACCCGCGCGGCATCGCGGCGAACCAGCAGGAGGATGTCGTCCGCGCGGTGCAGAAGCTCAACAAGCTGCAAAACTCCGTCGTGGACGACCCCGAAATCGCCACCCGCATCAGCCAGTATGAAATGGCGTTCCGCATGCAGGCCAGCGTGCCGGAGCTAATGGACATCTCGAAGGAGCCCGCGAGCGTGCTCGACCTTTACGGCGCGAAACCCGGCGACGGTTCCTTCGCGTCGAACGCGCTGCTCGCGCGCCGCCTCGCCGAGCGCGGCGTGCGCTTCATCCAGCTTTATCATCGCGACTGGGACCACCACGGCAGCATCAAGGACCACGTCCGCGGCACCGCCGCCGAGGTGGACCAGCCGATGGCGGCGCTGCTCACCGACCTCAAGCAGCGCGGCATGCTCAAGGACACACTCATTCTGTGGAACGGCGAGTTCGGCCGCACACCGATGGCGCAGGGCAACGGCCGCGACCATCACCAAAAGGCCTTCTCCGTGTGGCTCGCGGGCGGCGGCGTGAAGGGCGGCACGACCTACGGCGCGACGGACGAGTTCGGCTATCATGCCACCGTGGACCGCATGCACGTGAACGACCTCCACGCGACGATGCTGCACCTGCTGGGCATTGACCACACGCGGCTGAACTTCAAGTTCCAGGGCCTCGACATGCGGCTCACGAACGTGGCGGGCGAAGTGGTGAAGTCGTTGATTGCGTGAGTTCGCCATGAGCCGTTGGCGTAGACTGCTGTGTTCGCTTGCGCTGCTTCCAGTCGGCGCAACGGCAGTTTTTGGAGCCTCGCCAAAGCCCGACACCAACTGGTGGTCCCTCAAGCCCCTCGTCCGTCCCGCTGTTCCGGCAATCCGCAATCCACAATCCGAAATCCGCAATCCCATTGACGCCTTCGTGCTCGCCAAGCTGCGCGAGAAAAACCTCGCGCTTTTGCCCGAGGCGGACGCGCGCACGTTGATTCGCAGGCTCTACTTCGACCTCATCGGCCTGCCGCCGACGCCGGAGGAGGTGGAGGCGTTCGTGCGCGAGTGTTCAATCGGCAATCGGCAATTGGCAATTGGCAATCTCGTGGACAAACTCCTCGCCTCTCCCCGCCACGGCGAGCGCTGGGCGCGCCACTGGCTTGATGTCGCGCGCTTCGCCGAGACGCACGGACACGACCAGGACCGCGTGCGCGAAAACGCGTGGCCTTACCGCGACTACGTCATCGAGTCGCTCAACGCCGACAAGCCGTGGGCGCGCTTCGTGCAGGAGCAGGTCGCGGCTGACGCGCTCTTCCCCGGCCAACCGCGGCTCATTCCCGCGCTTGGTTTCCTTGCCGCCGGTCCGTGGGATGAGAGTTCGCTCCGCGACATCCGCGAGGACACGCTCGATCGCGAGATCGGCCGCTACCTCGACCGCGACGACATCGTGACCGCCGTGATGAGCGCGTTTGCGAGCAGTTCCGTCCACTGCGCGCGCTGCCACGACCACAAGTTCGACCCCATCCCGCAGCGCGATTATTACAGCCTGCAAGCCGTCTTCGCCGGCGTTGAGAAAGCCAACCGCGGCTACGATGCAGATTCGTCAGTCGCTGCTCGCCGCTCCGCGCTCCGCGCTCAACTCGCCTCGTTGGAGAAGCGCGAACCGGCGTTCATGGAATCGCTCCTCGCGCCCGCGATGCAGGCCGAAGTCGAGTCGTGGCTGTCGCGCGAACTCGCTGCGTCGCGCCTCGCCAATTGGACTGTGCTCACCGCGGAAACGGTCGCGTCCTCCGACGGCTCGAAGCTCGTCCCGCAGCCGGACGGCTCGGTTCTGTCCTCGGGGCCGCGTCCCGAGAAGGACACTTACACCTTCAGCGCCGTCACGGAACTTCGCGGCATCACGGGTGTGCGCCTCGAAGTCCTCACCGACGATTCGCTGCCGAAGAAAGGTCCGGGCCGGCAGGACAACGGCAACCTGCACTTGTCCGAGTTCACGGTGAAGGTGGTGTCGAGTCCCGGCAGCGCTGCGAAGCCCGTCGCGCTCCGCCATCCGCAAGCCGACTTCGACCAGCAGGGCTGGACCATCATCCACGCGCTCGACAACAACCCCGCCACCGCGTGGGGCATCTACCCCGAGGTCGGCAAGCCGCACCAAGCTGTCTTCGAACTCATCACGCCGCTCACGAACAATGCGCCCGTGCGCCTCGCGTTCACGCTCGAACAACTTCACGGCGGCGGCCATCTCATCGGCCGCTTCCGAATCGCGGTCACCACGTCGCCGCGACCGATTCGACTTCCCGTGTTGCCCGATGCCATCGCGCGCATTGCGAATATCGCCGCAGCCGACCGCACCGCGGCTCAGCGACAGGAACTCGCCGCGCACTTCCTCAAGGACAAACTCACCCGCGAACTCGCGTCGCTGCCGAAGCCGCAACTCGTCTTTGCCGCCGCGAGCGACTTTGAGCCGGACGGCAACCACAAGCCGCCGAAGGGCCCGCGTCCCGTTCACATGCTCCGTCGCGGCGAAATCGGGCGGAAGCTCGACCCGGCTTCCGCAGGTGCGCTTGAGTGCATCGCCCCGCTGCCGGCGCGCTTTGAAATCCCGACCCCTTCGGACGAATCCGCGCGCCGTGCCGCGCTCGCGCAGTGGCTCACGGACCCGCAGAACCCGCTCGTGTGGCGCTCCATTGTGAATCGCGTGTGGCAGCATCACTTCGGTCGCGGCCTTGTTGACACGCCGAACGACTTCGGCCGGATGGGTTCGCCGCCGACCCATCCTGAGTTGCTCGACTGGCTCGCCATCGAGTTCCGCGACCACGGCGGTTCGCTCAAGTGGCTGCACCGGCTCATCGTCACGAGCGCGGCGTATCGGCAGGGTTCAACAGAAGGCACCGAAGGGAACAAAGGGCGAAAGACATCTTCGTTCACTTCGTTGCCTTCTGTTCAAAGGGACTCTGACAACAATTTCCTCTGGCGCCAGAACCGCACACGACTCGACGCGGAGTCCGTGCGCGACGCGATGCTTGCGGTGTCCGGCCAACTCGACCTGACGATGGGCGGGCCGAGCGCGCGGCACTTTGCGCTCGGGCCGGGCATTCACGTCACGCCCACGGTGGACTACTCGAAGTTTGATTGGGATTCCGCCGCGGGACGGCGCCGCAGCGTGTATCGCTTCGTGTTCCGCACGCTGCCCGACCCGTTCATGGAGGCGCTCGACTTCGCGGACACGTCGGTCAGCACGCCCGCTCGCGCGGAATCGAACACGCCGCTGCAAGCGCTCGCGATGTGGAACAACGACTTCGTGCTGAACCAGTCGAGGCACTTCGCAGCGCGGCTGGAGCGCGAGGCGCAGGGCACATCGGCCCAAGTGAAGCGCGGCTTCGAACTCGCCTTCGGTCGCGCGCCAGTCGCAGCCGAAGTCGCTGACTGCGTCGCCTACATTGAGAAGCACGGCCTGGCCGCGTTCTGTCGGCTCTTGTTCAACAGCAGCGAATTCCTGTTCGTGAACTGAATCCGACTCGTGACTCCATCGCCCCAACATTCCATGCGCGCAGGCGTTCAGCCGCGCCGCGAGTTCCTGTGGCGCTTCGGCGGCGGGCTCGGTGGCGTTGCGCTCGCGCACTTGCTGGGCGTGGAGGACTTGCTCGGCGCGGAGTTGCCCAAGCCGCGGCCCGGGTTCAACGGCGGGCTGCATCATCGCGCGAAGGTGAAGCGCGTGGTGCAGCTCTTCATGAACGGCGGCGTAAGCCAGATGGACACCTTCGACCACAAGCCCGAACTCACGAAGCGCCACGGCGAGAAGTTCGATCCCGGCACCGGCGAGCGCGTCGAGGCCGCGACCAGCGAGCCGGGCAAGCTGATGAAGAGCGTGTTCGAGTTCCGGCAGCACGGCCGGTGCGGGCGCTGGGTCAGCAGCGTCTTCCCGCACCTCGCGGGCAGCGTGGACGACATCGCGTTTCTCATGGCGATGGCGTCGAAGACCAACGTCCACGGCCCCGCGAGCTACATGATGAACACGGGCTT
>Ga0233424_10000408_pt1 | contig 56036 bp, 59 predicted proteins | sample Watercolumn_Towu_FD_181011 | JGI IMG/M metagenome (GOLD analysis project Ga0233424, IMG submission 181011) | Freshwater microbial communities from Lake Towuti, South Sulawesi, Indonesia - Watercolumn_Towuti2014_125_MG | ecosystem: Environmental > Aquatic > Freshwater > Lake | place: Indonesia...
CGACGCCGAAGCTGCTCGTGATGCGCGAGAGCGACCTCATCGACGACGAGGACCGCGCCGACCAGCGCGAGTTCCCGACCCGGTGGACGCAGGGCGACCAGGTGCTCGGCCTCGCGTACCGGTTCGAGCCGGGCGCGCCTGACGACGGCGTGAGCGTCGTGCTGCCTCTGCCGCTGCTCGCCCAGATCGAGGACCGCGGCTTCGACTGGCAGGTGCCAGGGCTGCGCGCCGAGCTCGTCACCGGACTGCTGCGTGCGCTGCCCAAGGCCATCCGGCGCCACGTCGTCCCTGCCGCCGACTGGGCGGAGAAGTTCGGGGCGGCGCTGGCCGACGAGGGTCCTGAGGTGCACGGCGGCCTCCCCCCGCGCACTCTCAAGGAGGCGCTCGCGCGGCTCGTGCAGCCGCTCGCGAACCAGGTGGTCACGGCCGCCGACTTCGACGACGAACGGGTGCCGGCGCATCTGCGCATGAACTTCCGCGCCGTGGACGAGCGGGGACGCGTGGTCGGGTCCGGCCGCGATCTCCGATCGCTGCAGGCTCAGCTCTCCGACCGCGCGCGCAGCAGCGTCGCCCGCTCCATCGCGCGCCCCGGGCGTGCGGAGACACCGGGACCGCGCGGGGCGGAGCGCGTGGCCGCCGCTCCGGTCGAACAGACCGGGCTGACGGCGTGGACGTTCGGCGACCTCCCGGCGGTCATCGACACCAAGGTCGCGGGCGGAGTCGTCCGGGGGTATCCGGCGATCGTCGATGCCGGCACGAGCGTGTCGGTGCGGGTCGAGGCGACTCCCGACGCCGCGGCCGCCGCCACGCGCGACGGCGTGCTCCGTCTCGTCCTGCTCGCGGTGCCGTCGCCGTCCTCGTACGTGCAGCAGCACCTCACCAGCCAGGAGAAGCTCGCACTCGCCGCCTCGCCGTATCCGTCGGCGGCCGCGCTCATCGAGGACTGCCGGGCCGCCGTCGCCCGTCGCGTGATCGACGCGTCGACCGGCGGCGCCGACGGCCGGGACCGCGGCGTCGTGCGCACCGAGGCCGAGTTCGCGCGGGTGCGCGACGCCGTGTCCGCCGTGCTCGTCGACGAGCTCTTCGCCTGCGTCTCCCTCGTCGCGCGCATCCTGACGAAGGCGCGGGAGGTGGAGCGCAGCATCAAGTCCCAGAACGCGCTGGCGCTGCTCGGCCCGCTGAACGACATCCGCAGCCAGCTCTCCGGACTGCTCCACTCCGGCTTCGTCGCGGCGACCGGGGTCGACCGGCTCGCCCACTTCCCCCGGTACCTCGACGGCATGATCGACCGGCTGAAGACCCTCGCGAACGAGCCGGGCAAGGACCGCGCGCGGATGACGGAGTTCGAGCGGATGGCCGTGCTGTTCGCGGACGCCGGGGGCACGATCCCCCTCGCGCCCGACGCTCCGCCCGCGATCGTCGAGGTGCGCTGGCTGCTGGAGGAGTACCGGGTCAGCGTCTTCGCCCAGCGTCTCGGCACCGCGCAGCCGGTGTCGCCGCAGCGGATCACCAAGGCGCTCGCGGGGAAGTGACCCCCGCCGGGTAGCCTGAGGGCATGGCCCGCGCGATCGTCTACACCGAGTTCGGATCCCCCGCTGTCCTCCACCTGATGGAGGTGCCTGACCCCGTGCCCGTCCGCGGCGAGGCGCTGGTGCGCATCGAGGCGGCCGGCGCCAACCCCATCGACGCCAAGCTCCGCGGCGGCAAGCGCCCCTCCGCGCCGATCACCGAGCCGCGTCCGGTCGGGTTCGACGGCGCCGGGGTGATCGAGGTGCTGGGCGAGGGCGTGGACGGGTTCGAGGTCGGCGACCGCGTCGCGATCCGCGACACGCTCGGGACCTACGCCTCCGCCCTCGCGGTCGAGGCCGACAAGCTCGTGAAGCTCCCGGACGCCGTCACCGCGGCCGAGGGGGCGGCGATCGGCATCCCGGCCGGCACCGCCTACCAGTCCCTCCGCTCGCTCGCCGTGACGGCTGACGATGTGCTCCTCATACACGCGGGCTCCGGCTCGGTCGGCCAGGCCGCCGTGCAGTTCGCGGTCGCCTGGGGCGCGACCGTGATCGCCACCGCGAGCCCCGCCCGGCACGACCAGCTCCGCGAGCTCGGCGCGATCCCCGTGGCCTACGGAGACGGGCTGCTCGACCGCGTCCGCGCGGCGGCCCCCTCCCCCGTGACCGTCGTCCTGGACTGTGCGGGCACCGACGAGGCGATCGAGACCTCCCTCGCCCTGGTCGCCGACCGCGACCGCATCGCGACCATCGTCCGCGGCCCCGACGCGGCCGACTTCGGTATCCGGGCGTTCTCCGGCGGCTCGCCCGAGCCGCTCACGCCGCAGGAGCTGGAGTGGCGCGCCGAGGCGCTGCAGAAGACGGTCGACCTGCTGGCCGCGGGCGACTTCACCATTGAACTCGGCCCGGAGCTGCCCCTCGACCAGGCGGCACGGGCCCATGAGCTCATGGAGACCGGCGCTGCCTCGGGGAAGATCATCCTCGTCCCCTGAACTCGACCCTGACAGAGCGTCGGGCGGCACCCCGCACGCGGCGTTGGGCGGGTCCTGCCGCGCCCAGGAGACACTGATCGGTCAGGCGGCTTTCGGCTTCCGGCGCGGTGGAAGGCGAAGATGCATGGTCGCGAACGCCAGCACAGCAAGGGATGGCACGAAGAGTCGCGCGTCCGGTACATAACCGTCACTCACAGGCCATCCACTCTGGGCATAGCGAACCGGTCCCGCTTCGCCGACGACGTAGGACAGAAGCAGACCGCCCGCAGCGACTCCGAACAAGGCGAAGAACCACCCTGCGTGTCGAAACCACCACCGACGTGCCCGCGGCACGATACGCAGAGGCAGCCCGGCCAGGAACGCCAGGATCGTGAGCGGAGTGGAGAAGACCGCGAATCCGATGATCTGCAAGCCCTCCGTGTACCCGGCCGCGGTGGTCGACCAGATCGCTATCGCGACATACGTGGTCAAGCCGGTGAGGAAGACTTGCGCCGCCACCAGGAGCCGATCCCGTTCGGTCTCGGCCGCGGCCCCCTGGTGTGGTGAACCAGGCACACTGGTGTCGAGCTGGTTCTGAGACGTCATGTTCGGATCGTAGTGCTCCTGCTCGGAGCACCAGACCTGCCCCTCGCCGAGGCGGCCCAGGTCCATGAGCTCATGGAGACCGGCGCCGCCTCGGGGAAGATCATCTTGGTCCCATGACCCGCGGTCAGGCGGGAGCGACGGGGCGGCCGAGCGAGAGCATCAGCCGGTTCGCCCAGTTGAAGAAGGCCGCGCCGTGCACGACGTCGGCGATCTCGAGGTCGTCCAGTCCGGCCGCACGGAGGCGCGCGATGTGCGCGGGACCGAACGCGCGGGGCGTGTCGGTCAGCGCGACCGCGGCGGCGACGATCGCGTTCCAGCGCTCCCCCAGATCCGTGTCCACGCCCTCGGCGAGGAGCGCGTCGACGTCCCCCGGCCGCTTGCCGTGATGCGCCGCGAACCGGGAGTGCACGGAGACGCAGAACACGCAGCCGTTCCGACGGGAGGCGGCCGTCGCGGCGAGCTCCCGCTCGGCGCGGGGAAGCCCCTCCGCGGTGTTGTAGAAGATGTCCTTGTCGACGAGGGTGCGCGCGCGGAGCACCTCGGGGTCGCGCGCGAGCAGCCGGAAGTACTCGTTCTTCGCGCGGGCGGCGTCGACGAGGCCGTCGAGGTGTCGCGGGGTGAGATCCTCCTCCGCCAGCGGCGCGAGGTGCGGCGTCCAGCCGACCTCGGCGCGGGTGAAGGCGTCGGGATACGGGGCGTCGTCGTGGCGGAGCACGGTGTCGGCGGCGGTCATGCGGCCTCCTCGTCGGTGTCGGTGTCGGTGACGGTGTCGGTGTCGGTGTCCGTGTCCGTGTCGGGGTCGGTGGAGGCATCTGTGGCGGTGGCGGTGAGTCCGGCGTCCTGGAGCACCCGCAGGCCGGTGACGACCCGCTGCTGGAAGGCGAGGAACGACACGAGCTGCGACAGTGTCACGATGCCGTCCGTCGACCAGCCGGCGTCGTGCAGGCGGCCGAGATCGGCGCCCGATGCCTCGCGGGGACGGAACACCAGCAGGTGCGTGTGCGCGAGAGCCGCCGCGAGGCGCTCCCCCAGGGCGGCCGACGCCGCCTCGTCCGGCACGTACCGCGCGCCGTCGGTGCTCTCGGCCTCCAGCCCGCGTTCGGTGTAGGCGCCGAACGGTCCCGTGGTCGCGGCGGCGTCGGCCACTCGGGCGACGATCGCGGCGCGCTCCGGGTCGATCTCGCGGGCCCTCTCGGCGTAGAACTCCGCCGTGTGGTCGTCGGCACCGGCGAGCGCGGTCGCGAACGCCGCGATGAGCGCGCGCTCCGCGAGCGACACGTGCTCCGCGGAGACCGGGTGGAACAGCGCGTCGAAGCTCGCCTGGAGCTGCTCCCTGGTCACGGGACGGCGACGACGCAGCGCATCCAGCTCCGGCGTCACCCCCGTCAGCTGGTCGACGATGTCGGCGGTCATGCGTTCTCCTTCACGGTGGGGGTGTTCTCGGTCGTGCGGGTGCTCTCGGGATCCGGCGGACTCAGCGCGTAGCCGAGGGCCGGGGCGACCTCCGTCGCGAACAGCTCGATCGAGCGCAGGACGTGGGCGTGCGGCGCGTCGACCGAGTGCACCTGGAACGCCACCTCGGTCGCGCGGTGCAACGTGGCGTCGGCGGCGAGCGAGGCGGCGACCTCCTCGGGCGTGCCGAGATGCGTGTCGAGAGCGGCGATGAGGTCGTCGAGGTCGTCTCCGGGGATCGTCTGGCCCTGCCGACGGAAGCCCTCGGCCGCGCGCCGCAACCCGACCTCGGCGAACCGGAGCGCCTCGGCGCGGTCGTCCGCCACGAACACGGTGCGGGAGGCGGTGATGCGCGGGGTCGCCTCGGCGGGGAGCGCGTCGAGGTACGCGTCGATGATGGGGTCCTGCAGCGCGGACAGCGGCGCGTGCAGCCGGTCGTGGGGGCGGGGCTGTGTGCGGGACAGGAGCAGTCCGTGACCGTGGACGCCCGCCCGATGACCGCCGGGGGCCGAGAACGTCGCCTGCCAGATGCGCGCGGCCAGCGACCCTGCGTCCGGATACAGCGTGTTCCCCGCACCGATGTCCCGGCCGGCGAGAGCGTCGAGCAGGAGACTGAGCTTGCGGTCGTAGGTGGGCCCCTTGTCGCGCACGTCCTCCCCGAAGGGCGCGAAGGATGACGGGGTACCGCCGCTGCCGAGCCCGAGGTCGATCCGCCCGTCGGCGAGCAGGTCGGCCACCACGGCGTCCTCGGCCACGCGGACCGGGTCTTCGAGGGGCAGGGTGATGATCCCGGTGCCGAGGCGGATCCGCGAGGTGCGTGCCGCCGCGTGCGCGAGGAAGACGAGCGGCGAGGGCAGCCCGCCTTCCGCAGCCCGGAAGTGGTGCTGCGCCACCCACGCCCTCCCCACGCCGTGCTCCTCGGCGTGCTGGATCTGCGTCAGGGCGAGGCGGTAGCGGTCGGCCGGGGACGCGTCGTCGAGGAGCCGCGTGAAGAACGCGACGGTGGGACGAGGGGTGGTGCTCATGCGAGGATCTCCGTTCGTCCGGGGACCGCGGCCAGCAGCTCCCGGGTGTTCTCGTGCTGCGGGTCGTGGAACAGCTCTTCGGTCGGCCCGTCCTCCACCACGCGCCCGCGGTGCATGACGGAGACGGTGTGGCTGATGCGGCGCACCACGGCGAGGTCGTGCGAGATGAAGAGGTAGGTGAGTCCGAGCTCGGCCTGGAGCGCGGAGAGCAGTTCGAGGATGCGTGCCTGCACCGTCACGTCGAGCGCCGACACCGCCTCGTCGAGCACGAGGATCTCCGGGTCGACGGCGAGCGCCCGCGCGATCGCGACCCGCTGGCGCTGCCCGCCGGACAGCTCGCTCGGGGTGCGGCGTGCCGCATCCGCCGGCAGCGCCACGCGTTCGAGCAGCGCGACCGCCCGATCCCGACGCTCGGAGCGGGTGCCGACGCGGAAGTTGTGCAGCGGCTCGGCCACGATGTCGGCGATCTGCTGCCGCGGGTCGAGGGAGGCGAACGGGTTCTGGTACACGAGCTGGATCCGCCGGCGCAGCGCACGCAGTCGCGCCCCCTCGACGGCCGTCGCGTCCTCCCCCGCGAGCTCCACGGTCCCGGCGTCCGGACGGAGGAAGCGCGTGACCAGGCGCGCGGTCGTGGACTTGCCCGATCCGGACTCGCCGACCAGGGCATGGGTCGTCCCGCGCCGTACCCGGAAGGAGACGTCGTCGACCGCCCGGAAGCGCTCACGACCCGCGACCCGGAACTCCTTCACGAGGCCCGCGGCCACGATCTCGTAGGGCTTCTCGGCCGCCACCGCCGCGGCATCCCGGAGGAACGGCGGCGCGTCCGGACGCCGGAAGCCGGTCGTGAAGGCCGGCGCGTCGGTGAGCAGCTGCCGCGTGTACGGGTCTTCCGGATCGGCGAGCACCTGCGCACTCGGCCCCTGCTCCACGATCCGGCCGTCCTTCAGCACCGCGATCCGCGCCGCCCGGTCCGCGGCGACGCCGAGGTCGTGCGTCACGAGCAGGATGCTCGTGCCGTCCTCGCGCTGCAGTTCGTCCAGCAGGTCCAGCACGCGGCGCTGGACCGTGGCGTCGAGGGCGCTGGTGGGCTCGTCCGCGATGAGCAGCCGAGGGCGGAGGGCGATCGCGGCCGCGATGAGCACGCGCTGCCGCATGCCGCCGGAGAGCTCGTGCGGATACTGGCGCGCCCGCAGCTCGGGGTCGTCCAGCCCGACGCGCTCGAGCAGCTCGAGCACGCGGGCGTTCCGGGAGCGACGGTCGCGATGCCCGTGCAGGCGCAGCACCTCGGCGACCTGCACGCCCACGGGGCGCACCGGGTCGAGCGACGTCGTCGGATCCTGCGGCACCAGCCCGATCTCCGACCCGCGGATGCCGCGGAACGCCCGATCCGACCATCCGGAGATGTCGAGGTCGCCGAGCCGGACGCGGCCGCCCTCGACCCGTCCACCCTCCGGCAGCAGGCCGAGGAGGGCGTGCGCCGTGGTGGACTTGCCGGAGCCCGACTCGCCGACCAGGGCGAGCGTCTCCCCCTCGGCGATGGCGAACGAGAGGCCGTGCACGACCTCGCGGCCGGCGTACGAGACCCGCAGGTCCGTCGCCGTGAGGACGGGGGTTGGCGCGCTCATCGGGCGCTCCTTCCGAGCCGGTGGCTGATGCGGTTGGCGCTGAGCACGACGGCGACCACCACGAGGCCGGGCAACGCCGTGAGCCACCAGGCGGTCGCGATGTAGTTGCGTCCCTCGGCGATCAGCAGCCCCCACTCGGGGGTGGGCGGCGGAGCGCCGTAGCCGAGGAAGCCGAGGGTGGAGATGGCGAGGATGGCCGTGCCGAACTGCAAGGCGGCGAGCGCGACGATCGGGGTGAGGGCGTTCGGGAGCACATGCCGGCGCAGCACGGCGACGAAGGTGCCGCCGCTGCCGAAGGCCGCCTCGACGTACTCGGTGCGGCGCACCCGTGCCACCTCGGCGCGCATGAGCCGGGCGAAGGCGGCGACGCTGCCGAGTCCCACGGCGATCGCCGCGTTGACGGTGCCGAAGCCGAGCAGGATGATGACGGAGAGCGACAGCAGCAGCCCCGGGATGGCCAGCAGCACGTCGACGATCCGCATCAGCACGTCGTCCACGATGCCGCCGGTCGCACCGGCGACGGCCCCGAGGAGCGTGCCGAGCGCGAGGCCGACCGTCACGGCGATGAGCGCACCCGACAGCGAGTGCACCGCGCCGTGGACGACCCGGCCGAACAGGTCGCGGCCCAGCGCATCGGTCCCGAACCAGTGCGCGGCGCTCGGGGGCAGGAGCTTGTCGGCGGGCACGCCGGTCAGCGGATCGCCCGGCGCGAAGACCCCCGGGATCACCGCCCACAGCACCGCCACGGCGACGACCGCGAACGCGAGGTACAGCCCCCAGGCGCGCGACCGCCGTCGCGGATGGGATGCGGAGACGGGCGCCGGGGCGGACGGCGCGGGCGGGGCATCCGACGTCTCGACCGACGTCTCGGCGATGACGGGAGCGGTCATGCGGGCACCTCCTGGGCGGCGGGACGGACGGGGCGGGAACGGGCCGCGCGCGCCGATCGCCGCTGCCGCGGGTCGATCAGGGGCGTGGCGAGGTCGACGGCGAAGCTGATCACCACGAACCCCAGGGCCGACAGCAGCACCACCCCCTGCAGCACCGGGATGTCCTGGTTCGCGACCGCCTGCTCCGTGAGGCGTCCGATGCCGGTGCGGCCGAAGACCGTCTCGGTGACCACCGCACCCCCGACGAGCTCTCCGAACAGCACCCCCGCGATGGTGAGCGTCGGGACGGCGGCGTTGCGTGCGACCGCGCGGGTGAGCACCCAGGCCGGCGGCGCGCCCTTCGCCCGGACCACGGTCACGAACGGCTGTGCCTGCACCCGGTCGATCGACCGGACCAGCACCTGGGCGAGGGGCGCCGAGATCGGCACGGCGAGCGTGAGGACGGGGAGGATCAGGCCGCTGACGGGATCGGCTCCCACGATCGGCACCCAGCCGAGCCCGAACGAGAACACCTGGATGAGGAGGATGCCGAGCCAGAACACCGGCACCGCGACGAACAGCCCCGGCACCTGCCGCAGACCGTCCCGCAGCCAGGCGAAGGGCGCGAGCGCGGAGAGCGCCGCGATGAGGACCGCGATGAGGACGGCGACCACCAGTCCGAGCGCCGCGAGCAGCAGCGTGGCGGGCAGCGCTTCGGCGAGCATCGTCCGCACCGGCGTGCCGTACTGGGTCGAGTAGCCGAAGTCGCCGGCGAGGAAGCCGAGACCGGCGTGCAGGTACTGCTCCCCCCACGGCACGTCGGCACCGTAGGTCGCGCGGATGTCGTCGAGCTGCTCCGGCGAGAGCCCCAGGCTCGGGTCGGAGAACTTGATGAGGATGGCGTCTCCCGGCAGCAGCTGCAGCAGGAAGAACGTGGCCGTGAAGGCCGCGATCAGCACGATCGCGGCCTGCCCGGCCCGTCGGAGGACGAAGGTCATGGGGTCACCGTGGTCCTCAGTGCTCCGCGAGCCACACGCCGGAGAACGTGGGGCGGCCGACCGACTCGAAGGCGACGCCGTGCACATAGGTGGCCGCACCGTAGACCTGCGGCTCCTCGAAGAGCGGGATCACGTACGCCTGCTCCGCGATGTAGTCCTGCACGGCCTGCGAGGCGGCCACCCGCTTCTCGGCGTCCGGCTCGGAGGCCACGGCGAGCAGCAGCTCGTCCAGCGTCGCGTCCTGGGAGATGAGCACGTCGCGGTTCTTCGTGAAGTACTGGCTCTTGATCACGTCGAGGTCCGCACGGCCGACCATCGAGTGGTAGAACCCCGTCTTCAGCGGATCACGGGTGTCCTCCGCGTAGCTGCCCGCGTCGCCGGGCTTGACGGTGAGCTCCACCCCGACCGCCGCGAGCTGCTGCGCCACGAGCTCCAGGGTCTGCTTCGACAGGGGCTGCGGCTTGGCCTCGTAGACCGTGATCGACAGCCGCTCGCCGTCCTTCTCCCTGATGCCGTCGGCGCCGGGCTCCCAGCCGGCCTCGTCGAGCAGCGCCTCCGCTTTCTCCGGATCGTGGGCGTAGTGCGCGGACTCGTCCTTGTATCCCGCGGCCTGGGAGGACAGCACCGACGTGGCCACCGGGTAGTTCTCGGTGAACAGGGTGTCGACGACCTCCTGCGCGTCGACCGCGGCGATGATCGCCTGGCGCACGCGGATGTCGGACAGCAGCGGGTTCTCCGGGCGGAGGGCGATCGAGTTGTTCACGCCGCGGGTCTGCGGGGCGTACAGCGTGAATCCGGCGCCCTCGACGCGGTCCTCGTCGAACGCCTGCACGTAGCGGACATAGTCGGCCTGGCCCGCGAGCAGCGACCCGATGCGCACGGAGTCCTCGGGCGTGACCAGCACGTGCACAGCGTCGAGGTAGGGCCGACCGTCGTTCTCGGCGCTGTCCGGGCCCCAGGCGTAGTCGTCGCGGGCGGTGAGGGTGTACTCGGTACCGAGCTTCTCGTCGGTGACGGTGAAGGGCCCGGAGCCGATGATCTCCTCCGCATTGCCCGCGCCGAAGTCCTCGATCGTGCCGTCCAGGGTCTCCGGGGACAGCAGTCCCGAGTTGATGGTCGACGTCGCCTGCAGGAAGCCGGGCGACGGCGCGCTGAAGCGGAACGTCACGGTGTCCTCGTCCACCACCTCGCTGCCGGCGTAGTTGTTGATGGCCTCGGAGACGGTGAGCCCGCGCTCGGCGTCGCCCAGCCCGTAGGTGTCGAAATTCTTCGCCACGGCAGCGGCGTCCACGGGCGTGCCGTCCGAGAACGTCACGTCCGGGTTGAGGTCGAAGGTGTACTCCGTGGCGTCGTCGTTCACGGTCCACTCCGCGGCGATCCACGGCTCGATCTCGAGCGTCTCCGGGTTCTGCCAGGTGAGCCGGGCGGCGATGTTGTTGACGATGCCGCCGTTCGGGTAGAAGCCGGCCTGCGGCGGATACAGGTTCGTGTAGGCCTGGTGCTCGAGGTAGGTGAGCGTGCCGCCGGTGACGGGGTCTCCCGCCGCGGCCGGGGTGTTCCCCGGCGCGGGCGAGGTGGCGCAGGCGGCGAGGCTGCCGATCAGGACGAGCGGGACCGCGACGGCGGCGGTGCGGATGAGGCGGCGGTTCATGCGGAGGGCTCCTCGAGTTCGGAAGGCAGGGTGTGTGCGGAAGGGGTGCGAGTGGTGTTCACGGTAGGAAGCGGCGGGGTGCAGCGGCGAGGCCGCGGACTCCGGGTGTCGCGAGACGACACGCGTGGTCACGCGCCGACACGCGACGTCACACGGAGGCGGTCGCGCAGCGTCTCCGCGCGGGACCCCTGGCCGGTCTCGTCCGGGGCGCGGAGGAGACCGCGACGACGGAGCTCGGGGGCTGCGAGGCGGGTGAAGGCCTCGAACTGCCCGGGCTGGAACGCCGAGAGGACGTTGAAGCCGTCGGCGGCGCCCTCGTCGCGCCAGTGCGCGAAGTGGTCGGCGATCGTGCCGGCGTCGCCGACGACGAAGGCCGCAGGGACGGCGTGCGCGGCGACGAGATGCCGCCAGGTCGGGGCGTCCGGCGTCCCGACCCGGAGTCCGGCGATCCCCGCGAGCCGTTCGACGAGCGCGGCGCCCCGCTCCCCCAGGCGTGCGGCCTCGGCGACCGTCACCGGGGTGTCGAAGGCTGCGGCCCGCAGCGGGTCGTCGGCGGCCACCTCCAGCGCGTCGGCCAGAGCCTCCACCGTGCGGTTCGCCGGGAACCCGACGCGCTCCCGCTGCCCGCCCTCCGCGAGCGGGACGAGTTCCAGCAGCCGCCGGACGATCCGGTGGGCGGCTGCGTCGGACTCCGCGACGACGGGGAGCACCGGGGCGATGACCTTCAGCTCCTCCGCGGGACGGCCCGCCTCCGCCGCGATCTCCCGCAGCAGACGCCGCGTGGCCACGGCGTCGGCGAGGGTGGGGGCGGCGATCAGGGCGAGGTCGGCGGCGGTCGCCGCGAGCGCCCGCGACCGCGGCGAGGTCCCCGCGTGCACGATCGGGATGCGCCCCTGCGGCGGGCGGGCGACGTTGAGCGGGCCGGCGACCCGCACGTGTGCACCCTGGACGTCGGCGGCGCGCAGCCCCCGGGGGTCGATGAGCACACCGCGCTCGGCGTCGGCGATCCAGGCGTCCTCGGCCCAGGAGTCCCAGAGTCGGCGCAGGGCGACGACGAACTCCTCCGCACGGTCGTAGCGCGTCTCGGTGTCGGCGTGCGCGTCCCGACCGTGGTTGCCGGCGGCCCGCGGCTCCGCGCCGGTCACGAGGTTGATCCCGGCGCGCCCGTGCGTGAGGACGTCGAGCGATGCCAGCGCCCGCGCCGTGGCGTAGGGGTCGGCATAGGTGGTGTTCACCGTCGCGATGAGCCCGATCCGCGAGGTCACCCCGGCGAGGAACAGCACCGCGCTCAGCGGGTCGATACGGGCCAGGAGGTACGGATCGCGGAACTCCAGGTCGGGCCCGGTCGCGAGCCAGTCGCCGAAGAAGAGGTAGTCCAGGCCGGCGTCCTCCCCCGCCCGCGCGATACGGCGGAGGATGTCGGCGTCGCCTGCGGGGTCACGGTGGGCGCCGGGATACCGCCATCCGGAGGGGTAGGCGCCGAGGGTGCGCACCATGGCGCCGATCACGAGGGGTTCCGTCATGCCGACACGGTAGGAGCGCGACGGCGGCCCCGGCCACGACGGCGATGCCGGAGGTCACCGGACGTCACAGACGGTCACATGCGCCACCCTCTACGCTGAGAGGATGACTGGACTTCGTTGGGGAATCCTCGCGACCGGCGGCATCGCCGGCGCCTTCGCATCCGATCTGCGCACGGCCGGCCTCGACCTCGTCGCGGTGGGCTCGCGCTCGCAGGAGTCGGCCGACGCCTTCGCCGCACGCTTCGACATCGCGCACGCGCATCCGTCGTACGAGGCGCTGGTCTCCGATCCCGACGTCGACATCGTCTACGTCTCCACGCCGCACCCGATGCACCACGAGAACGCCCGGCTCGCCCTGGAGCACGGCAAGCACGTGCTCGTGGAGAAGGCGTTCACCCTCAACCGCGCCCAGGCCGAAGACCTCCAGCGGCTCGCCGCCGAGCGCGGGCTGCTCGTGATGGAGGCGATGTGGACGCGCTACCTGCCGCACATGGTCCGCATCCGCGAGCTCCTCGCCGACGGCGCCCTGGGGGAGATCCGCGCCGTGAGCGCCGACCACACGCAGCAGCTGCCCACCGACCCCGCACACCGTCTGAATGCGCTCGAGCTCGGCGGCGGCGCGCTGCTCGACCTCGGCATCTACCCGATCTCCTTCATCTGGGACATCCTCGGGGCACCGACCACCATCCGCGCCGTGGGGCGTCTGGTCGAGACCGGGGCCGATTCCGAGGTCGCCACCGTCATGATCCACGAGAGCGGGGCGGTCTCCACGAGTCTCTCCTCCTCGCGCGGTGCCGGCCCCAACGCCGCGAGCATCGTCGGCACCGAGGCCCGCATCGACATCGATCGGGTCTGGTACACCCCCACCTCCTTCCGCGTCGTGCGGCCGGACGGCACCGTGCAGGAGGAGTACGTCTCGGAGGTCGAGGGCCGCGGCATGCAGTACCAGGCGCTCGCGGCCGAGCGTCTGGTCCGCGACGGTCTCCTCGAGGGCGACATCCTCCCCATCGCGGAGAGCGTCGCCATCATGGGCGCCCTCGACGAGATCCGCGCGCAGATCGGCGTCCGGTACCCCGGTGAGGAGGACGACCGTGGCTGAGACGACCGACGCCCGCGTGGCGGTGTACCTGGACTTCGACAACATCGTCATCTCCTGGTACGACCGCGTCCACGGCCGCAACTCCTACGGCAAGGATCGCCAGCGCATCACGGAGCACCCGAACGACCCCGAGGTCGCCGAGCGGCTGAACCGGGCGATGATCGAGGTCGGCGCCATCATCGACTACGCGGCGTCCTTCGGCACGCTCGTGCTGACGAGGGCGTATGCGGACTGGTCGTCGCCGGTCAACGCCGAGTACCGCTCGCAGCTCGTGGCGCGCGCGGTGGACCTCGTGCAGCTCTTCCCCGCCGCGGCGTACGCGAAGAACGGCGCGGACATCCGGCTGGCGGTCGACGCAGTCGAGGACATGTTCCGCCTGCCGGACCTGACCCACGTCGTCATCGTGGCGGGCGACAGCGACTATGTGCCGCTCGCCCAGCGCTGCAAGCGCCTCGGCCGGTACGTGATCGGGGTGGGCGTGGCCGGGTCCACGGCGAAATCCCTCGCGGCCGCGTGCGACGAGTTCGAGTCGTACGACTCGCTCCCCGGCGTGGCGCGTCCGACGAAGGCGGCACCGGCCGCCGCCCCCGCGGTCGAGGTTCCGGCGGAGCCGTCCGCCCCGGCCACCGCGGACACGGGTGCCCCGAAGCCCAAGACGGCGTCGAAGTCGCGCACGAAGGCCAAGAGCAAGCCCACCGCCGAGGAGCCCAAGGTCGAGGAGAAGATCGACGACCAGGGCGAGGCCACACGCCTCCTGGAGCGGGCGCTGCGTCTGGGCCACGACAAGGCGGACGCCGACGAATGGCTGCACAGCTCCGCGGTCAAGACGCACATGCGCCGCATGGACCCGTCCTTCAGCGAGAAGGCCCTCGGCTACCGGTCGTTCTCCGACTTCCTCAAGTCGCGCGACGACATCGCCGAGCTCGAGGAGACCGGGCACGAGCGCCTGGTCCGCCTGCGGGAGCCCTGAGCACGGCCGGTCGTCCGCCCTGCCGTCACTGATGGCGGAACGCGGCGTCGAAGGCGGCTTCGGGCTGCGGCCACAGCAGGGAGCGCACGAAAGCCAGAGCCTCAGGGGCTCCGTGCAGGCGGTCCATACCGGCGTCCTCCCACTCGATCGAGATCGGTCCGTCGTAGCCGACCGCGTCCAGCGCACGGAAGGCGTCCTCCCACGGCACGTCGCCGTGGCCGGTGGAGACGAAGTCCCAGCCGCGCCGGGGGTCGCCCCACGGCAGGTGCGAGCCGAGCACCCCGGCCCGCCCGTTCCGCGGGCGCAGACGGGTGTCCTTGCAGTCGACGTGGTAGATCCGGTCGGCGAAGTCGACGATGAAGCCGACGGGGTCGATGTTCTGCCACATCATGTGCGAGGGGTCCCAGTTGAAGCCGAACGCGTCGCGGTGGTCGATCGCGTCGAGGGTGCGGACGCTCGACCAGTAGTCGTACGCGATCTCCCCCGGGTGGACCTCGTGGGCGAAGCGCACGCCCTCCCCGTCGAACACGTCGAGGATCGGATTCCACCGGTCAGCGAAGTCCTGGAAGCCCTGGGCGATCACCGCCTCCGGCACCGGCGGGAACATCGCGACATAGGGCCAGATCGACGAACCGGTGAAGCCGACGACGGTGTCGACGCCGAGCTTCCCGGCCACCCTTGCCGCCCGCTTCATGTCCTCCGCCGCCCGCTGCCGCACACCCTCGGCCTCGCCGTCGCCCCAGACGTACGGGCGCAGGATGCCCTGGTGCCGGAAGTCGATCGGGTCGTCGCACACCGCCTGCCCGGCCAGGTGGTTGGAGATCGCGAACACCTGCAGCCCGTGCCGGTCGAGGATCTCGCGGCGGGACGCGACGTAGGCGTCGTCCTCGTCCGCCCGACGGAGGTCGAGGTGGTCGCCGGACGCGGCGATCTCCAGCCCGTCGTAGCCCCACTCCGCCGCGAGCCGGGCCACCTCCTCGAACGGGAGGTCGGCCCACTGGCCGGTGAACAGGGTGACCGGGTGACTGCTCATGGATACTCCTTCGTATCGCGGGGGCTTCGTGTCGCGGGCGGGTTCAGGCACCGAGGGCGCGCAGGTGGGCGATGCTGCGGGCGGCGAGGTCGTCCTGGCTCGCGGCGAGCGGTCTCCAGACGGAGGCGGCGACGGCGATCGTCGCGTTCTCCCCCGTGAAGCTCTCCAGTCCCAGGGCGCCGCGGTAGCCGGCGTCGTCGAGCGCGCGGAGCATCTCCGGCCAGTCGGTGTGGTCGTCGCCCACGGCACCGCGGTCGCTGCCGCACACCTGCACGTGCGCGATGGCGGCGCCGGCCGCGCGGACCGCATCGGCCGGCCGCTTCTCCTCGATGTTGAGGTGGTAGGTGTCGAGGGCCAGCCCCACCCCGGCACCGAGCAGCGGCGCCAGCGCGTCCAGACTCTGCGCCACGGTGTTCAGCACGCTGGTCTCGTAGCGGTTGAGCGGCTCGACGGCCAGCGTCACGCCGATCGCCGCGGCCTCCCTGGCGAGCGGAGCGAGGTTCTCCCGGAGCTCGCCGACGACCTCCGCCCGCTCCCTCTCGTCCATGCGCCAGGTGACGCCGGTCGGCGCGTAGAACGGTCCGGCGACGACCGAGGCCCCGAGCACGGCCGCGGCGTCCAGGCACGCGCGGAGGTAGTCCTGCGTCGCGGCGACGTCTCCGGCGCGTGCGAGCAGCGAGCGGCCGGGACCCATCGCGCCGACCACGACCGCGCCCATGCCGAGGCCGTCCAACACGGCGCGGGCCCGCAGCGGGTCCCAGTCGCCGACGCTCTCCAGCGGCAGCTCCAGGGCGTCGTAGCCCATCCGCGCTGCCGTGCGGGCGAGCGGCTCCAGGGTGTCGTCCGTCAGCGGAGACGTCCAGACCCAGGTGTTGACGGCGATCGTGCGGGGCATCGTTGTCCTTGTGATCGTGCGGGTGCTCCCACCCTCCCACTCGGCGCGGGCCGAGCGGAAGGGCGGGAGCACACGGGGTTACGGGATCTGACGCTCCTGCCAGACCGTCGGGTAACCGGGGAGGTCCTCGCCGCCGAACTTGGCGTAGTGGCCGTCGGGCATCCCCTCGTTCGCCGCGAGATAGTCGTCCAGCTCGGCCTCGGTGATCGGCTTCTGCGGGAGCACCCACTCCTTCGGCACCTCTTCACCCGCGAAGATCATCTGCGCCGCGAGCAGCGGGGTGCGCCACTGGAAGTTCGAGTACACCGGAGCGAGGCCGGTGAGACCCGTGTCCTTCCACTTCCGCAGGAAGCTCATCTCGTCCTCGCCGGTCATCACCGGGTAGTCGGCTCCGGCGTCCTCGAAGGCCTCGATGGCGGCGACGGCACCGTCACCGGCGTCCATCCAGATGCCCTGCACGTCGCCCTTGGCGAGCTCGTCGCTGATGATGCTCTTGATCTCGGCGGGGTCCGCTCCGGTGAAGTGGTCGACGGCCTCGATCCCGGCCTCCTCGAACAGCTTCTCGGCTCCGGCCCAGCGGTGCTCCAGCACGTCGACGCCGGGGAGGATCCGGAGAGCCACGACCTTGTCGCCCTCGTCGAGGTTGTCGATGAGGAACTCCGCGGTGTCGATGCCCCAGGCGAAGCCGCCGATCGGGTGGATGAACGTGACAGGGCAGTCGGTGTTCACGCCGCGGTCGAACACGACCACCGGCTTGCCCGTCTCGCACGCCCGCTCGACCGCGGGGGTCATCGCCGCCGTGCTGTTCGGCGAGATGAGGAAGACGTCGCAGTTCCCCTCGGAGATGAAGTAGTCGATGTCGGCGATCTGGGTGTCGTCGGAGTCCTGCGCGTCGCGGGTCTCCATCTCGCTGATCGCGCCCGACTCCTGCAGCACCTTCAGCTGCTCGTTCATCGTGATCCAGCCCGTCTGCCGCCACGGGTTCGAGATCGAGGCGTTCGCGAAGCAGGCCTTCTTGGCGCCGGTGCTGGCGAACTCCGACGTGTCGACCATCTCGGCGTTGATGTGCTGCAGGTAGGGCTGGTCGGCGGGGCCCTGGGGGTCGACGCCGCGCTCCTCGTCCTGCTTGTCGAAGAGCTCCTGGTCGAACCACTCGGTGGTCTCGGCCGACTCCTCGGGGTTCTCCGACTCCGCCGGCGCCACGGACGGGTCGGTCGTGCACCCGGCGAGCGCGATGAGGCCGAAGAGGGCCACCCCTGCGGTGGCGATCTTCATCGATCGTCGCATTGCTAATCTCCTCTGGTTGTAGGGCTTGATGCGGTGGTGCGGTTCTGGGGGTTCTCGGTCCCCGCGGTCGGGACGTCCGTCGGCTGGGGACCGCGCCGGCGGCGGGCTCGGAAGGCGACCCCCGCATAGGCGACGGCCGCGATGATGATGACGCCCTGCACGGCGTCGCGGAGCGTGGAGGGGACGCCCGCGATGTTCAGGAGCAGGAACAGCGCCTCCAGCGCGAAGGCTCCGGCCACGGCGCCCACGATCCACCCTCGGCCTCCGCCGAGCACGACGCCGCCGAGCACCACCGCGGTGATCGCGGTGAACTCGTAGCCGCGGCCGACGGACGGGTGCACCCCCGCGTACCCGACGAGCAGGACGGCGGAGAGAGTGGCCGAGAGGGAGGACAGCACGAACGCGCGGGTCGTGACCCAGGCCCGGCGGGCACCGGCGTAGTCCACCGCGCGGGCGTTGTCGCCGATCGCGATGAGGGTCTTGCCCAGCGGGCGCTTGGTGATGACGATGCCGAGGGCGAGCCAGGCGGCGAGCAGCAGCACGGCCCAGGGCAGGAACTCCAGCACGGGGAGGTCGCGGATCCCGCCGCGACCGATCTCCCGGAAGCTGTCGGCCGGGTTCCCCGTGGCCGCGCCGCCCGTCCACCACATCACGCCGCCGAGCAGGGCGAGCATCATGCCCAGCGTCACGATGAACGACGGCACCTTGAGCAGCGTCGTGAGGACGCCGTTCACGAGCCCCACCACGACGCCGAACACGATCATGAGCAGCAGGACAGGGAGGGTGCGCGCGTCGTCCTGGCCGACGAGGTTGCCGGCGATGATGACCTGCGCCGTGATGAGCGACCCCTGGGAGAGGTCGAACTCCCCCGCGATGATCACGAAGTACTGCCCGATCGCGACGATCGCGATGGGGGCGACGCGCTGCAGGTACCGCATGAACTGCCCGGGCTCGGCGAAGCTCGGGTTGAGCACGGCGACCGCGACGAGCAGGATCACGAGCAGCAGGAAGACCGCCCCGCGGGGGCTGACGAGCGTGCGCAGCGCGTTCATGAGCGCCCTCCTTCCCGCACGGAGGCGGTATCCGCGGCGCTGTCGACGGCGGCGACCTCGGTGGTCGGGTCGGCGAGCTCGGCGGCCGCGACCGCCATGTCGGCTTCGGCCGCCTTCGCGGCATCATCTCCCCCGGTGCGCGTGCCGCCGGCGCCGAAGCGAGGACGGCGCCGCACGATGGCACGCCGGCTGTAGACGGCGACCGCGGCGACGATGACGATGCCGCGCACCACGTCCTTGAGGAAGGGGTTCACCTGCAGCACGCTCATGACGTTGTCGACGACGGCGAGGATGGCGACGCCGCCGATGGTGCCCCAGATCGAGCCGCGCCCGCCGAGGAGCAGGGTGCCGCCGAGCACGACCGCGGCGATGGAGAGCAGCGCGTAGCCGCCCTGCTGCCCGACCGTCGGGCTGCCCACGCCGAGACGGCTGGCGAGCAGGAGTCCGGCGAGGCCTGCGAACACGGAGCACAGCACGTGCGCCCAGATCAGCGGGAGGCGGGTGCGCACGCCGCTGAGCCGCGCGATCTCGGGGTCGCCGCCGACGGCGTAGAGATGGGCGCCGGTGCGGGTGCGGTTGAGCAGCACCCAGACCAGCACGGCGAGCGCGATCATGATGAGCGTGGACACCGGGATCGGTCCGACCCCGGTCGCGCCGATGAGCTGGAACGCCCACGGGACCTCGCCTGCCGAGCCTTCGAAGTTCGTGTTGAGGATGCCCTGGAGGATCAGCCCGACGCCGAGCGTCGCGATGAAGCCGTTGACCTTGAGCACCGTCACGATGAGCCCGTTCACGAGCCCGATCCCTGCGCACACGAGGAGCGTCACGATCACCGCGAGCGGGATGTTGCCGGCGCTCCCGGCCATCATCGTCGCCGCGAGCAGGCTCGACAGGCTGATGACGTAGGTGACCGACAGGTCGAGCGAGGCGCCGAGCACCACGAGCGTCTGCCCGATGGCCACGAGGCCGAGCACGCTCATCCCGGTCAGGATGTCGCGGATGTTCCCCGGGCTGAGGAAGTTGCGACCGACCGTGGCGACGAGGATCGCGCCGACGACGAGCGCGAGCAGCAGGATGCCGAGCACGATCACGGTCGAGTCGATGCGGAGACGGGCTCCGGAGCGGCGGCTCATCGCGCACCCCCGTTCGTCGAAGGACCGCGGTCGGCGCCGGTGGCCGCCGCGAGGATCTCGTGCTCGGCCGCACCGGCCGGCAGCTCGGCGACGAGTTCGCCGTCGTGCATGACGAGGATGCGGTCGCTCATGCCGATGACCTCCGGCAGCTCGCTCGAGACCATGAGCACGGCCTTCCCCTGTGCCGCCAGCTCGCGCATGAGCTGGTAGACGGCGTACTTGGCGCCCACGTCGATGCCCCGCGTCGGCTCGTCGAAGAGCACGATCTGCGGCTGGGTGAGCAGCCATTTCGCCAGCACCACCTTCTGCTGGTTGCCGCCGGACAGGAAGCGCACCTCCTGATCGAGGCCGCGCGAGGACACCTCCAGCGTGCGGAGCACCCCCGGCACCTCCCGGCGCGACGCCGCGGTGCGTCCCGCGAACACGTTCCGCACCACGAGCAGGGCGTTGTCGAGGATCGACTGCCCCAGCGCGAGCCCCTGCGCCTTGCGGTCCTCGGAGACGAGGGCGAGTCCGGCGCGCACAGCCGCGCGTGGGCCGCCGATCCGCACCGGCTTCCCGTCGATCCGCACGGCGCCGCGGGTGAAGGCCTGGATGCCGAACACGCCCTCCACCAGCTCGGTGCGCCCCGACCCCTGGAGCCCGGCCACCCCGACGATCTCCCCCGCACGGAGCGTCAGCGACACCCCGTCCACGTAGGCGTTCCCGCAGCCGTCGAGCTCGAGTCGGGGCGCGCCGACCGCGGTGCCGGCCACCGGGTCGGGGAAGTACGACTGGATCGACCGCCCCACCATCCGGCGCACGAGCTCGTCGGTGGTCAGCGCCGCGGTCTCGTCCGTGGAGACGAGGGCGCCGTCCTTGAGGATCGTGATCCGGTCGCAGAGGTCGAAGATCTCCTTCAGCCGGTGCGAGACGTAGATGACGGCGACCCCTCGCGACGTGAGCCGGCGGATGATCGCGTACAGCAGCTCCACCTCGCGGTCGCTGAGGGCGGCAGTCGGCTCGTCCATCGAGATCACCTGCGCGTCGAACGACAGCGCCTTCACGATCTCGACGATCTGCTGCTCGGCCACCGTCAGCGAGCCCACCCGGGACTGCGGATCGATGAAGGAGACGCCGAGGTCGCTCAGCAGCTCCCCGGTACGCACGTTCATGGCCCGGACGTCGACGAGCCCCGCGCGCCGCGGCTCCCGGCCGAGGTAGACGTTCTGCGCGACCGTGCGCTCCGGGAGCAGGGTGAACTCCTGGAACACCGTGACGATGCCGGCGTCCATCGCCTGCCGCGGGTGCGCGTGGCGTACCTCCGCGCCCCGGTACGTGATCGTCCCCTCGTCGGCCGGCTGCACGCCCGCGATGATCTTCATGAGCGTGGACTTGCCTGCGCCGTTCTCGCCGACGAGGCCGTGCACCTCCCCCGGCCGCACGTCGAAGTCGATGCCCTTCAGCACCTCCACGCCGAAGAACGCCTTGCGGATCCCGGCCACCCGCAGCACCGGCTGCGTCGTCGTCGCGGTCATGCCCGCACCTCCGTCCAGCGGCCCTCGTGGGCGGCGGAATCGAGCACGGCCTCGGTCAGCACGGCCGCGCGGTGGCCGTCGGCGAACGTCGGCAGTCCGTCGGGGACGTCGCCCGCGATCGCGGCGTAGACGTCGGCGACGAAGCCGTTGAAGGCGTCCTGATATCCCATGGCGTGCCCGGCCGGGACACGCTGCAGCCGGGCGGACTCCGGGTCGGCCGCGACGGGGTCGCGCAGCAGCAGCCGCGACTCCTCCCGCATGCCGACCCAGAGCTCCTCCGGCCGTTCCTGCTCGAACCGCATACTCTGCCGCGTCCCGTGCAGCTCCAGGGTGAGGGCGTTCTTCCGGCCCGCCGCCATCTGCGAGATGAGCAGCGTGCCGAGCGCCCCCGCCGAGGTCTCGACGAGCACGGCGACGATGTCCTCCGTGTCGACGGCTTGCCCTGCCCGCTCGGCGAAGACGCGGCGGGTACGGGCGCTCAGGGTGCGGATCCGGTCGCCCGTGACGAACTCGAGGAGGTCGCACAGATGCGAGCCGATGTCGGCGAAGGCGCGGGAGGCGCCGCCGGACGAGGAGCGCACCCGCCAGTCGTCGTCGGTGGGCCGCAGCATCCAGTCCTGCAGGTACGAGCAGTCCAGCGTGAGCAGCTCCCCGGCCTCACCACGGGCGATGCGTGCCCTGGCCTCGCGCACCATGGGGTGGTAGCGGTACACGAAGGGGACGGCCGCGACGAGCCCCGCCTCGGCGGCGGCCTCGGCGAGGGCGGCCGCATCGGCGGCGGTCGTCGCGAGCGGCTTCTCGCACACGACATGCTTGCCCGCCCGCAGCGCGCGGAGAGCGAGGTCGGCATGTGTGGCATTGGGGGTGCAGATGTGGACGACGTCGATGTCGTCGGCGTCCAGCAGGGCCGCCACGTCGTCGGCCCGTGCGGCGCCGAGCAGCTGCGCGGCCTCCCTGGCGCCCTGCGCGGAACGGGTGGCGACGGCGCGCAGGGCGCCGCCCGCGTCTCGGGCGGCCGTGCGGTGCACGCGGGCCATGAAGCCCCCGCCGAGGATCCCGGTTCGGATCGTCCCGAGACCGGTGTCAGTGACATCCGTTGTCATGGCGGCGAGTCTGACACAGCGACGAGGACTTTTGCTAGTCCTTCGTCAAAAGTTGTTTGTAACGAATCCGAAGTCGCACAGCCGACTGCGAGAAGTGCTGTGCTTTACTGACGCCATGGTTGACGTGCTGAGGCCGCTCGCGACGCCCTCCCCCGGGACCGGCGAGATCTTCCAGATCCTCCGCGACGGGCACGCGCGCACCAAGGCGGAGCTCGCCGCCCTCACCGGCCTCGCCCGCTCCACCGTCGCCTCCCGGGTCGACGCACTGCTCGCCGCCGATCTCCTCCGCCCCGCCGGTGAAGCGGTCTCGACGGGCGGCCGCCCTCCGGCCCGCGTCGCCTTCAACCCGCGCGCCGGCCTCGTCCTCGCCGTCGACCTCGGAGCCACGCACGCGACCGTCGCCGTGGCCGACCTCGCCGGCGTGATCCTCGACGCGCACACCCGCGCGATCGACATCGGCGACGGACCGGAGGCCCTCCTCGACGCGATCCTCGCGGAGGGGACGGCCCTGCTCGCCGCGACCGCCGACGGCCTGCCCCTCGTGGGCGTCGGCATCGGCGTCCCCGGCCCTGTCGAGCACTCCACGGGGCGCCCGACCAACCCGCCGATCATGCCGGGGTGGGACCGCTTCGACGTCCCCGGCTACGTGCAGCGCACGTTCGACGTCCCGGTCCTCGTCGACAACGATGTGAACATCCTCGCCCTCGGCGAGCAGGCCACGAGCTGGCCGCGGGTGGACGACCTGGTGTTCGTGAAGGTCTCGACCGGCATCGGCGCCGGCATCATCGCCGGCGGTCAGCTGCAGCGCGGGGCGCAAGGATCGGCGGGCGACATGGGTCACGTCCAGGTGCCGATGAGCGCCGGCTCGGGGCGGGAGCCGGGCGACGAACGGGATCTCGAGGCCCTCGCGAGCGGTTCGGCCCTCGCCGTCGCGCTGCGCGCCGAAGGTCACGACGTGCACAGCGCCTCCGACGTCGTCGACCTCGTCCGCGCCGGCAACGCCGCGGCCATCGAGGCCACCCGCCAGGCGGGTCGCGATGTCGGCGAGGTGCTCGCGACGGTCGTGAACCTGCTCAACCCGTCGATCATCGTGCTCGGGGGCAGCATCGCCCGCGCGGGAGAGCACCTGCTCGCCGGTGTCCGCGAGGTCGTCTACCGCCGCTCGATCCCGCTCGCCACCCAGCACCTCGCGATCGTGCAGTCGCAGGCGGGCGACCGCGCGGCGGTGCTGGGGGCGGCGATCATGGTCGCTCGCGAGGTGCTCTCCCCCGCGAACGTGGACCGCTACGTCGCCGCGAAGGGATCGAAGTCGGCGGGCAGCGCGCCCACCTGATCCAGCGTGCTCGCGACCTCCACGAACGTGCGCCGCGCTGCAGCCTCCTCGATCGAGAGGAGCGTGTCGAGCACGTGGTACCCGAACTCGCCGGTGGCGACGTGCGGTCGGTCCTCCGCGATCGCGCGCACCATGTCGAGCAGCCCGAGCCCGCGCCCCGCGAGCACCCCCTCGGGCGCGACATCGACGACCTCCTGCACCACCGGCTCCGGTGGCACGAAGTGCCGGGACAGCGGCCGGGTGATCGTGATCGGCCCGCCGAACGTGTTCGGGTCGGGGATGACGAGGGTGCCCTCGGTTCCCGTGATCTCCACGATGCCCTGCCGAACCAGCGGCGAGTCCGTGCTGTAGAGGCTCTGGGCCTGACCGCCGCCTTCGAAGTCCATCAGGACGCTGAGCGTGGACGGGATCTCGACCGGGAACTCCTCCCCGGCACGGTCGCCGACCTGCACGCGGCGGGTCGGCGACCCCTGCAGCCCGAGGGCGGCCACGGCGGCCACCGGCCCGAAGACGTGGACCAGGGTCGAGACGTAGTACGGCCCCATGTCGAGGAGCGGCCCCGCCCCCTTCGCATAGAGGAACGCGGGGTTCGGGTGGAAGATCTCCGGTCCCTGCCACTGGAAGGTCGTCTGGCCGAACAGCGGACGGCCGATGTCGCCGCGGGCGATCGCGCGCTTCGCGGTCTGCACACCGGGACCGAGGACGGTGTCGGGCGCGACGCCGACACGGAGTCCGGCCGCTGCGGCCGTCTCGAGAAGGCGTCGTGCCTCCTCGCGGTCCACGCCGAGCGGCTTCTCGGTCCACACGTGCTTCCCGGCGGCGACGATGGCCTCCGAGACGGCGACGTGCGCGGCGGGGATCGTGAGATTCACGACGATGTCGATGTCGGGATCGTCGAGCACGACCTCGACACCCCCGCCCCGCGGCACCCCGTACGCCGCGGCCTGCGCGCGCGCCCGCTCCTCGACGAGGTCGCCGACCGCGCGCACCTCCACGTCCGGGAAGTGCGTGAGGTTCTGCAGATACTGGTCGCTGATGTTCCCGGCGCCGATGAGGCCGACGCCGACGACACCACCCCCGCGCACCATCAGCGCGCCACCTCGGCGTCCAGGAAGACCCGGCTGCGCTCGATGGCGTCGAACAGGTCGCCGTCGTAGTGGTCGAACTCCACGATGGCGAGTTCGAGCGCGGGCGCGGCGGCGATGGCCTCCCGGAGCGGCACCGTCCCGTCGCCCGCGGGCACCTGATCGGCCGGCGGGTACGCATCCAGCAGCGCGGGGTCGAGGGTGCCGTCCTTCGCGTGCACCGCGATCACGCGCTCGCCGAGACGCTCCACGAGGGCCACCGGATCGACGCCGCCCCGAGCGACCCAGTAGAGGTCGACCTCCAGCACGACGCGCTCATCGAGGTGCTCCGCGAGGACCTCCAGCCCGGTCACCCCGTCGAACACCGCCTCCAGCTCATGCGCGTGGTTGTGGTAGCCGACCCGGACGCCGGCCTCGGCGCCGATCTCCGCCGCCTCGTTGAGCAGCCGGGCCGTCTCGACGATCTGATCGATGCGTTCCCAGCGCGCCGGCTCGGTGTAGGGATCGATCACCGTGCCCATGCCGAGCGCCTTCGCGGCCGCGAAGACCTCCGCGGGCGAAGGCACGGGGGTCGTGGTGCCGGAGCCGTCAGGGCGTACGAAGGTCGGCGTGGCCAGGAAAGCGTGCCCGGAGGGGGCGGTCAGTCCCGCGGCCGACACGGCGGCGGCCATGGCGTCCGCCCGGCGCACGAAGTCGTAGGGCTCGACCGCGGTGAACCCGCGCGCCGCCACCGCGGCGAGCGTGCCCTCGAGGTCGGCCTCCAGCTGCTCGCGGATCGTGAACAGCTGGAGAGAGGTCTGGATCGTCATCGGTCGTGCTCCTCGGTCGTCGGTGACAGGTGGGCATCGCGCCCCGGAGGCACGCTAGCACCGAATACCTCCACATGGAAGTTTTCTGTCGATAGACTCGCGACATGCCCGCCGCACCCTCCGACGACTCCGAACGCCCGCGTCCCCGCGGGACGTATGCCAAGGGCATCGCCCGCCGCCAGGAGATCCTGGACCGCGCGATCGAGGTGTTCGCGGCCCGCGGCGCCGACCGCACGAGTCTGCGGGCGATCGCGAAGGAGGTGGGGGTGACGCATGCCGCCCTCACCCACTACTTCGGGTCGCTGGAGGAGCTGCTCGTCGCGGTCTACGTCGAGAGCAACGCCCCGGGACGCAAGACCGAGCCGGAACCCGCGAACCCCGTCGAGGGGATGATCCGGTCGGCCAGGGCCAACCGCGAGGTCCCCGGTCTGGTGCAGCTGTACTCCACGCTCGTCGCCAGCGCGCTCGAGGAGGGCCATCCCGCCGCCCGCGCCTTCGCGACCGAGCGCTTCGCCCGCCTGCGGGCCGACATCGCCGAGACGGTCCGGGAGCAGCAGACGGACGGGCGCATCCGGGCGGACGTCGATCCTCTCGCGGTCGCCGCCCTCGTCGTCGCGGCCTCGGACGGCCTGCAGACGCAGTGGCTGCTGGACGACGCGGCTCCGCAGCACGAGGCCCTCGCCCTCCTCGACCGTCTGCTCCGCCCGGCGGACGACGCGGGCCGGGGCGACGTCCCCGAGGGCTAGGCTCGAACCGTGACGCCCGTGCCGCAGTCCCCGTACGCGAGGGCCCTCGGCGAGCGCCTCGCCGAGCTGCACCCCCGGCTCCGGACCTACTTCCAGGCGGTCCCGGACGGGATGGTCGGCGTCGGCGAAGGCACGTTCCAGCGCGTCGGCACGCCGCGCCGCGCGCTCTGGCCGCTCCTCCGCCGCCTCGAACGGCGCGGGGTGATCGCCGCCCGCTGGGAGCGCGACGTGCCCTTCCGCATCGAGAACCGCACCATCGCCTCCCGGGCGATCGCCGAGCGCACCTTCCGGTTCGCGACCGGGCCGTGGGTCATGCGCGACGCCGTCGCCCCGACGCGGCACGGCCGCATCGTCGACGAAATCGGCGAGCCCGGCCTCATCGCGGCCTGCTTCGATGTCGAGCCCCGCGCGGGCGCTCTGCACCTGACCAGTCGCGCGGTGGGCATCCGCCTCGGGCGCTTCCGGCTCCGCATCCCGCGGATCGTGGCTCCCGTGGTCCGGCTCGTCGAGCGCTGGGACGACGAGGCCGGTCGCCAGCGGGTGCGCCTGACGGTCGACGCACCGCTCCTCGGCCGCCTCTACGAGTACCGGGGCGACTTCGACTACGCCCTCGAACCCGATCGGAAGGACGACAGCGCATGAGCACGGACCGGGCGGTCATCGGCGGGGCCACAGGGTTCATGGGGCGATTCCTCACGGCACGACTCCGGGATGCCGGGCGCGAGGTCGTCACGATCTCCCGCTCGGGAAGCGACCTCACCTGGAGCGATCAGGACGGCATCGACGCCGCTGTCGACGGGGCCTCGCTCGTGGTCGGCCTCGCGGGAAAGAGCGTGAACTGCCGCTACACGCCACGCAACCGTGCCGAGATCTTCCGCTCCCGCCTGGACACGACCGCGGCCCTGAGCCGCGCCATCTCCCGCGCGGCCACCCCGCCGCCGCTGTGGATCAACTCCTCGACGGCCACGATCTACCGGCACGCGGAAGACCGGCCGATGACGGAGTCCTCCGGCGAGATCGGCACGGGCTTCTCGGTCGAGGTCGCCAAGGCGTGGGAGCGTGCCCTCTTCGCCGACGCGCTCCCCGGCACCCGCCGCGTGGCCCTCCGCACCGCCATCGTCCTCGGCGACGGCGGTGTGCTGGAACCGCTGCGCACGCTCGCGCGGCGGGGGCTCGGCGGCCCGCAGTACGACGGGTTCTGGCCGGTCGGTCCCGCGCGCCGCGCCGCCGGCACCGCGCACCTTCCCGGCGCCCGTCGTGGGCGACAGCGCTTCAGCTGGATCCACATCGAGGATGTGGCGCGCATCATCGAGTTCCTCGAGCAGACCCCGGCCCTGGACGGGCCGGTCAACGCCGCCTCACCGCACCCTGTCGACAACGTCACCTTCATGGCCACCGTGCGCAGCGTGCTGGGAACGAAGATCGGCCCGCCGATGCCGCGCTGGATGCTCGAGCTCGGCGCCATCGGCATCCGCACCGAGACCGAGCTCGTCCTCAAGAGCCGCTGGGTCCTCCCCGAGAAGCTCACCGCCGCCGGCTTCACCTTCCGCTACCCGGACCTCGAGGAGGCCGTCTGTGCCTCGTTCGCCGCGGCGGACGCGAACGCCCGGACGCACGTGGCCTGACCGCGGTCGCGCGAAGAGCCCGTCATGCCGACTCCGGGAGCGCCGGGAACGTCCAGCTGCCGTCGAGCACCTCGGGGCGGGGGCGGTAGAGGCGGACGAGGTAGTTCCAGCCCTCCGTGATCGGCAGCACGTTCGGCACGCCCTCCGGATGGTCGCCGAAGCGGACGGTGATCGTGCCGTCGTCGTTGCGGACGCCGGTGATGTCGTTGATCGTGTAGGCGTCGCGATCGTTCGGCTCGAAGAAGCCGTCCGCGTTGTACACCGAGATCGACCAGAAGCCGTCGACCGGCACCTCGCCGACCGTGAGCTCGTACCGGCCCACCGGCAGACGGGGGTCGACGCCGATGTAGCTCGCTTCGGATGACGGCAGCCCGCCCCAGCCCGCCGCCGTGCCGATGAGGTGCCGCACCGGGTCGACCTCGCCCTCGCTGCCGAACATGCGGTCGAAGCCTCGCAGGTTCCGCGCCAGCGCGAGCAGCGCCTGGCGGGTCTCGTCGAAGCTGACGGTGTCGTAGTCCGGCATCGTGAACGGCGTAGCCGACCCGCTGTGCAGCGCGATGCGGTCCTGCAGCGCCCCCACCTCCGCCACATCCGCCGGGTCCGCGGGGTCCACGAGGATGCGGACGGCCAGCACGACGTACGGAGTCCCGAACTGCGCCACCGTCAGCGTGTGCTCGCCCGCCTCGTGGAAGATCGCATCGACGTAGTGGTGCTCGTTGACGACCATCGCCGAGAGGTAGCGGTCGCCGTGCTCCGGGATGGTGAACGTCGCGCCCTCGCTGATGTCGAGGACCGCGAAGCTGTACAGGGTGTCCCGGTTCAGCCGGATCACGGTCTGCCGGTCGATCGCGGCCGGAGCCCTGTTGTGCAGGAACCGATCCACACCCCCGGCCTCCTTCTGGAGGTCGCGCATCATGCGGTGGGTCTCGGCGAGGGCGAAGTTGTCGACGTTCACGAGGATGCTCATGACGGCATCCTGGCAGGCTGGACCGCTCGACGGCTAGGACGAAGGAAGAGCGTCGTCTCCCCGCTCCCGACGCCGCTTCTCGATCTCCTCGCGGAGCCGCCACTCCTCGATCTCGCGGTCGAGGTCCGCGATCTGCTGCTCGGTGGAGCGGACGTCGACCGGCGGCGCGGGGCGTGCGACCGTGGTCGTCGGGGAGGTCGGGCGCTCGGCGCGTCGCATCCGCGGGAGCGGGACCCCGGCCTCCCCGTACTCGCGGCCGATCGCGAACCACAGCGCGCTGCCGATCAGCGGCAGGAGGATCACGATGATGATCCAGACCATCTTCGGCAGGTACTTCACCTGCGAGTCGTCGCGCGTGATGATGTCGATCAGGGCACCGATCATCAGCGCGATGACCAGGAGCGAGAACAGGAACGGCATGGGTTCAGGGTAGACGACGCACGGACCGGAGCCGAGGGTTCACGGCAGCAGGTGTCCGGCGGCGCGGAAGAGCTCGTACCACTCCGAGCGGGTGAGCACGACGTCCACCCCCGCCGCCGCCTCCTGCACGCGGTGCGGTGTCGTCGTCCCGAGCACGACCTGCATCCCGGCGGGGTGCCGGGTGATCCAGGCGGTGGCGATCGCGGTCGGTGTCACTCCATGGACGCCGGCCAGACGCTCGATCACCGCGTTGAGTTCGGGGTAGTCCGGGTGCCCGAGGAAGACGCCGCCGCCGAAACCGCTCTGGTAGGGCGACCAGGCCTGCACGGTGATGCCATGGATCCGGCAGTAGTCCACGACGCCGCCGCCGTCGCGCCCGATGCTCTGATCGTGCCCGGCCATGTTCGCGGCCACCGGCTGCGCGATGATCGGCGCGTGCGTGAGGGACAGCTGCAGCTGGTTCGCGACCAGGGGCTGCCGCACTGCGGTCTTCAGCAGCTCGATCTGCGAGGGCGTGTGGTTGGACACCCCGAACGCCCGGACCTTGCCCGAGGACTCGAGGTGGTCGAAGGCGCGGGCCACCTCTTCCGGCTCGACCAGAGCGTCCGGCCGGTGCAGCAGGAGCACATCGATGCGGTCGGTACGGAGGGCCGCGAGCGAGCCCTCCACCTGCCCGACGATGTGGTCGTAGGAGAAATCGAACATGCCCTGCGCCGGCACGATGCCGCACTTGGTCTGCAGCACGATCTCGTCGCGCTCCGCGCCGCCGAGCTGGAGGGCATCCGCGAATCGTTCCTCGCAGTGATGCATCTGGCCGCCGTAGATGTCCGCGTGGTCGAAGAAGTCGATCCCGGCGTCGCGTGCGGTCGTGTACAGCGCGCGGATCTGCTCGTCGTCGAGGCTGTCGATGCGCATCATCCCGGCGATCAGGGCCGGAGCGGTCGTCGATCCGAAGGAAACGGTCTTCATGCGCCCACGCTACTTCATCGCGTCCCGCCCGCCCGTGGCACGAGCGGGCCCCGCCTCAGGGCGCGCCGGGAAGCAGGCACGTGACGGGGACGCCGAGGACCATCGCGATCCCCGCGACATCCTCCATCGTGAAGTCCGCGCGCTCCTCGAGGAGGTCTGCCAGGGCGGGAGGTGCGATCCCCGCCTGCTCCGAGAGGTCCATGAATGACACTCCGGCGTGCAATCGCGCCGCCTCCACCGCTGATGCCATCAGATGACGCAATTCTGTCCCCATACGCCTACGGTACCGCCACGCACGGACACCCACACTCGCATAACCCACCAATATGACGGCATCCTGCTGTCGGCCCGCTGCTAAGGTGAGCCGGATGAAGACACCAGCCGAGCAGTTCAACGAGGCGATCGGTCGTCAGATGCGGGCGGAGATCGCGGCGGCACGCAGCAGCATCGCCGCCATGGCGCGCGACGTGGGCATCGCCCGGAGCGCGCTGGACAACTACGTGACGGGCAAGCGCGCCATTCCCGTCCCCGTGGTCTACGCGGTGTGCGCCACGCTCGGGATCGAGCCGCACGTCCTCGTCGCCCGGGCCGAGGAGCGCCTGGCCGCCGACGGCATGTCGGCGATCATCACACCCTTCCGGCGCCGCACGGATGTCGCCGCCCCGCGCGACAATACCCGCGAGGTCGCCTTCGAATCCGGATCCGCCCGCGAGACGGACACCGACGACCTCTACGAGTAGACGACACCGACCGGACGGAGGCCCATGCAGCATCTCCTCCGTCTGGCCGACGAGCTCGGTCTCCGCGTGATCGAACGCACAGGTCCCACCCCCGGAGGCTTCCAACCCGTCACCCGGACCATCCGGCTCGCTCCGGGGATGAGCCGGCGTACCGCGCGCAGCGTGCTCGCCCACGAACTCGGCCACGCCCACCTCGGCCATCAGCCCACACGGCAAGCCACCTTCCGCGCGCGACAGGAGCGGCAGGCCGATGAGTGGGCCGCGCGATGTCTGATCACGCCCGCGGCGTACGCAACGGCGGAGCAGCTCCGCGGCACCCACCTGGCCAGCCTGGCGTTCGAACTCGACGTGACGATCGAGATCGTCCTCGCGTTCCAGCGTGTGCTCCTCCGGAAGAACCCGTCCGAGTCCGCCGCCTGATGACCGGGGACGGCGGGGGACGCTGGTTGAATGACCTCATGGCCTTCCTCGTCGCCCCCGCCCCCGTCACTCTCACCGGCGAGCTCGTCGAGCTCCGCCCTCTCGACCGGTCGCACGTCGACGGACTCGTCGAAGCGGTCACCGAGGGCGACCTGTGGAAGACGGCCTGGTACACCTCGGTTCCGGCGCCCGACGGCGTCGTGGCTGAGGTCGACCGCCGCCTGGGGCTCGTCGCCACCGGCGAGATGGTGCCCTTCACGGCCTTCGACACCGCCGGCCGTGTGCTGGGCCTCACGTCGTACTACGACATCGTCGCCGACGTCCCCCGGCTGCACATCGGATACACCTGGAATCGCCCGTCCGCGCACGGCACGGGCACCAATGCGGAATCGAAGCTGCTGCTCCTCCGCCACGCCTTCGAGACGCTGGGGGTGTTCCGGGTCGGGCTGACGACCCAGTGGGTGAACTTCCAGTCCCGCGCCGCGATCGAACGGCTGGGAGCGAAGCAGGACGGCGTGATGCGGGCCATGAGCCGCTACCGCAACGGCGCACTCCGCGACAGCGTGGAGTACTCCATCATCGAGCCGGAATGGCCCGCGGTGCGGGCGAACCTCGAAGCGAGGCTCGCCCGGCGACGGTGAGCGTGGGGCGCCGCCCCGCGCTGGTCACTCGGTCGGGCTGCCGGTCCAGTTCTTGGAGCGACGCGTGGCAGAACCGCGCTGACGCATCGCGAACCCGAGAGCCAGCGAGACGAGCAGGATGCCGCCGACGAAGGTGAGCGCGGCGAGCGTGTCCGGCATCTCGTGGGCGATCCCCAGCAGCCAGAAGCCTCCGAGGAACATGATCATGAAGAAGAGGAAGCTGAGGATCACGGGATCTCCTGTCGTCGGTGCTCTACCAGGATAGCCCGGCCCCGGGAAGGCCCTGTGCCGCCGCCCGGATCTCTGGTGGAGTCGGAGCATGGACACCTCCCTCACCGCCCTCGCGATCTCCTGCACCCTCAAGCCCTCCCCCGCGTCGTCGAGCTCCGATCTGCTCGCGCGTCAGCTGCTCGATGCCCTTGCCGAGCACGGGGTGACGGGTGAGCTCGTCCGTGCCGTCGACCTCGACATCCGTCCCGGCGTCGAGAAGGACATGGGCGACGGCGACCAGTGGCCGGGCCTGCGTCAGCGCGTCCTCGATGCCGACATCCTCGTCTTCGTCACGCCGACGTGGATGGGACAGCACTCGAGCGTCGCCCAGCGCGTGCTGGAGCGCCTGGACGCCGAGCTCGGCGAGACGGACGAGCAGGGCCGCCCGATCCTCTTCGACAAGGTCGCGATCGCCGGTGTCCTCGGGAACGAGGACGGCGCGCACCACATCTCCGCGATCCTCTTCCAGGCGCTGAACGACATCGGCTACACGATCCCGGCCCAGACGTCGGTGTACTGGAACGGCGAGGCCATGCAGACCGTGGACTACAAGGACCTCGACGAGACCCCGGAGGCCGTGAGCTCCGCGATCGCGACCGCGACCCGCAACGCCGCGCACCTCGCCCGGCAGCTCACTGCGCAGGCGTACCCCGCCGAGTAGCGGAGGCGCTCAGTCGGCGGGACCGTCGACGACCTCGTCCACGAGGCTGATGCCTCCCGACGAGCTCGCCTCGACCATGAGGGCCTGGATCCACTTCACGTTCAGCTCCGGCGTCTCCGGCTCCGAGAAGGTGAAGCGCAGCGGGATCGACGGATGCAGCCAGATCGTCGAACGTCCCGGCACGTCGCCGTCGGGGTGCTTCCAGGACAGTGTGAAGCTCTCGTTCCGGCGGAGCTTGGTCGCGATCGCGACCTTCAGATGGGCCAGGGCGCGGTCCTCGATCTGGATCTCGCTGCCGGAGCCGTACTGCATGGTTCCCATCCCACGACTCTACGGCCCCGAGCGGGCGGGACGCGAGGAGCGACACTCGCGCGCGTCTGGTGTCAGCGGTGGAGAACCGCGCTCACCGCTGCCGTCAACCCGCGGCCCGACGCTGGAGGAGCTGGCGGACATGCGCCTCGATCTCCGCGTCGTCGACGAAGCCCATGCGGGCGTACGGGGATTCCGCCGATGCCGCCGGAGCTGCCGGGAGGCTGACGGGCGCTGCCGGCGCCATCTCCTCGGCGCGGGCACGGAGCGCGGCGACCCGAGCGGCCTTGCGGCGCTCCTCCTGTGCATCGATCTCGGCGCGAGCCGCCTGGGCGCGCGATCCCGACACCGACACCATCGGCTCCGGGAGCGGACGCGGGGTCCAGGTGGCGGGCCCCTGGTCATGCAGGGTCGGAGCGACCCTCTCCGCGACGGTCTCGACGGCCGCGGGCTGCGGACGTCGGGCAGCGCGCACAGCGACCGCGGCCATCCGCTGCAGGACGATGGTGGCGATGAGGGCTGCCACCCCACCGCTCCAGAGGAGCACGGCTCCCCCGGTGGCCAGGAGCTGCCAGATGCCGAGCCCGACGGCGGCGAGGCCGATGACGAGCGCGCCGGTCGCCGTCAGCCGCACGCGTCGGCGGGCACGGGCGCGACGGATCACGGGATCGGCGCGCGTGGCGGCGAGTTCCTGGCGGAGGGCCTCGAGTTCCGCGGCTTCCCGCTGGGCCTGCAGCCGCTTCGCGAGCTTCTGCTGGGCCACGACGGTACGGGCGTTGAGCTCCATGTGCACCTCGCTGGGCGTCTCGCTCGTCTCGGCGAGGATCCGCAGCGCCTGATTGAGCCGCACGGCGTTCCGCTCGGCCGCGTTGTACTGGAAGCGCCCGCGCCAAGAGGGCAGCAGGTACAGCATCCACAGGAGCACGGCGACGAGCACGATCACTCCCCCGCTCAGCACCGGCCCGTCCATAGGACAACGGTAACGGCGGCGGACCGGCCGCGCCGTGCAGTAGGGGCGCGTGTCGCGGCGTGTCCTTCCGCAACGGGCGATGTCAGAGGCTGATGCGGTCCGCCGGCGGGATCGTCGCCGCGTGCGGCGGCACCTGTCCGTGGATCCACCGGGCGAGTACGCCCTGAGGGACCTCCTCCTGCGTGAGGGCGAAGGCATAGTGGTCGCGCCAGTCCCCGTCGATGTGGATGTATCGCCGGCGCAGCCCCTCGTACCGGAAGCCGAGCTTCTGGACCACGCGAAGGCTCGCGGCGTTCTCGGGCCGGATGCAGATCTCCATCCGATGCAGCCCGTACTCCGTGAAGCAGGCGTCCGTGGCGAGCGCGACCGCGGTCGGGGTGATCCCCCGCCCCGCGAAGCGCTCACTCACCCAGTACCCGATCGTCGCCGAGCACAGCGAGCCCCGGGCGACACCCCAGACGTTCAGCTGCCCGGCGACCTCACCGTCGTACTCCATGACGAACGGGTAGCCGCCGCCGTCCCGGTACTGCTGGAGCAGCCGACGGATGCTGACCCGCATGTCGAAGGAGACCGCCCCGTGCGGGATCGTCGCCTCCCACGGCTGCAGCCACGCGCGGTTCGCGAGCAGCTCCTGCTGCAGAGGCCGCGCGTCCTTCGTCCGGATCAGACGCAGCTCGACCGGTCCGTGCCGCATCCCCGTCGACAGCTCCACGCCGCACCTCCGACGACCGCGAGGCGCCTAGAGGCGCTCCGCGAAGTCCTTGAGCCAGGGGCGCAGCTCCGAGCCCAGGTCGTCGCGGTCGGCCGCGAGCTGCACGATCGCCTTGATGTAGTCCACGCGGTCGCCGGTGTCGTAGCGGCGGCCTCCGAAGACGACGCCGACCACGCCGGGACCGCCGTCCGCCGTCGCGAGCTCCTGCAGCGCGTCGGTGAGCTGGATCTCTCCGCCCTTGCCGGGCTCGGTCCGCTCGAGGATCTCGAAGACCGATGCGGGGAGCACGTAGCGTCCGATGATCGCGAGGTTGGACGGGGCGTCCTCCTTCGCGGGCTTCTCGACGAGGCCCGTGACACGAACGGCGTCCGACCCCTCGATCGGCTCGACGGCGGCGGCCCCGTACATGTGGATGCTGTCCGGGTCGACCTCCATGAGGGCGATGACGGCGGCGCCCGTGCGCTCGTGCTCCGCGATCATCTCCGTGAGCAGCGGGTCGCGCTCATCGATGAGGTCGTCGCCGAGCAGCACCGCGAACGAGCTGTCGCCGACGTGCGTCCGAGCGCGGAGCACGGCGTGGCCGAGACCCTTGGGCTCGCCCTGGCGGACGAAGTGGATGTCGGCGAGGTCGCTCGACTTCATCACGCGCTCCAGGCGACCCGTGTCGCCCTTCTCCATGAGCTTCACCTCGAGCTCCGGCACGGAGTCGAAGTGGTTGGAGATCGCGTTCTTGTTGCGCCCGATGATCACGAGGATGTCCTCGATCCCGGCGTTCGCCGCCTCCTCGACGACGTACTGGATCGCCGGCTTGTCGACGACGGGGAGCATCTCCTTCGGCATCGCCTTCGTCGCGGGCAGGAATCGTGTCCCCAACCCGGCAGCGGGAATGACAGCCTTGATCTTCTCGTGAGCCATTCCCACAGCCTACCGGTGGGGGCCGCCCTAGACTCGGACCATGGCTAACGACGTCGAGCACGCCAAGCGAGCCCTCCGCGCGGAGCTGCGCGAGCGGCGTCAGCTTCTGTCCGATCCGCAGCGCGAAGCCGCTGCCACGGCGATCGGCGAACGGCTGGACGCCCTCGTCGACGAGCTCGGCGCCCGCTCCGTCTCCTGCTTCCTCTCCACCACCACGGAGCCGGGCACCAGGGAGTTCGTCACCCGCGCGGTCCGCCGCGGGATCCGGGTCCTCCTCCCGGTCACCCGCTCCGACGGACTGCTGGACTGGGCGGTCGCCGACGACACCGACGAGATCGCGGAAGGCCTCCACGGGCTGCCCGAGCCCACCGGCGAGGTGCTCGGGCCGATCGCGGTGAACGACGTCGATCTGATGATCGTCCCCGCCGCCGCCGTCGACCTTTCGGGGATGCGCATGGGCTGGGGCCGCGGCTACTTCGACAAGACCATCGGCTCCATGGAGAAATGCCCTCCGGTGTACGCGGTGATCTATGATTCCGAGGTACTCGACGAACTGCCGCGCGAGGTGCACGACCAGCCGGTCGACGGCATCGTGACCCCGTCGCAGACGCTGCATCTGTCGCCTCGGCGACGCTGACCCGCAAGGACCGCCATGCCCACCTACGCCTATGCCTGCACCGCGTGCGGGCACCAGTTCGACGCCGTCCAGAGCTTCTCCGACGACGCGCTCACGGTCTGCCCCGAGTGCGGTGGCGCGCTGCGCAAGCAGTACGGCTCGATCGGCGTGACCTTCAACGGCTCCGGCTTCTATCGCACGGACTCGCGCGCCAAATCCGGGGGTTCGAAGGATGCTTCGGCATCATCGAAGTCGGATTCGACGACGAGCGCCAAACCGGCTGCTGCGTCGACTCCCGCCTCGAACTGAGGCCCAGTCGACTTGGGGGTTTCCATGCTCAAAGGATTCAAGGACTTCCTGCTCCGCGGGAACGTCATCGATCTGGCCGTCGCGGTCGTCATCGGCACCGCCTTCACGGCCGTCGTGACGGCCGTGGTGAACAGCATCATCAACCCGCTCATCGCGCTCTTCCTCAAGGCCGATGCGGCCGGGAACTTCGGCATCCCTGTCACCAACATCTACGGCGAAGAGGTCGTCTTCCCGATCGGCGACCTGATCTCGGCGATCATCAGCTTCCTCGCGGTCGCCGCGGTCGTCTATTTCGTCTTCGTGCTGCCGATGAACACCTTCAAGGCGCACGTCGAGGCACGCAAGGGCACGCCCGCCGAGGAGCCGGAGGAAGAGCCGGCCGCCGCGACCGAGGCGGAGCTGCTCGTCGAGATCCGCGATCTGCTCAAGACCCAGCAGGGTCCGCGCGGCGTCTGACCGCACCGCGCTCACGACCCACGGCTCTCCTCGGAGGGCCGTGGGTCTTTCTCGTTCCGGGTGCGGCCGCCTCAGTAGTGCGGAGGCACGTCGCGGAGGAGCTGGTCGTCATTGGGCCCCTTCGGGTCACCCGGGGCCGACCGGCGCGGCGCCTGGCCCTCCGGGACCTCCGGCGCCGGGTCGCTGCCCTCGACCGGCGTCAGGCGCGCCCGCCGGGAGCCCGGCACCCGGACGACCCGCTGACGCGGCTCGTCACGGCCGTCAGTCATTCCGGTGGTCGCCGAGGTCGAGGGGCTGCGTGTCGTTCTCCGCGCGCGGGGCCGACTCCGAGATGCCGAGCACCGTCGCGATCCGGGACGCCACGGTGCGCGGGTCGCTGTAGAGGTCGAACGCGTGGACGCGGACGTAGTGCCAGCCGAGGCGGCGGAGCACATGCGGGCGCAGCCGGAGCGTCTCGCGCAGGGACTCCCCCCGGGACTCCGGATCGGACTCGATCACGACGGCCTTGCCATTGTGCTGCGCCACGAGCGGCAGGAGCCCTCGGTAGTCGACGTCGACGGAGGCCCCGAGACGCCGGAGCTCCCTGGCCAGCGCGAGCGTGAGCGGGTCGGCCAGATCCTCCAGGCGCGCGTCGCGGGCGCGGGCCGCGAGACCGCCGAGGATCGACATGAGCGTAGCCGCGCCGTGCTCGAGACGCCCGTCGTCGAAGGCCGAGGGGCGGATGGACGAGACGATCACCATGGAACGCCGCGCCCGGGTCATCCCGACGGTCAGCAGCCGCTCGCCGTCCGGCGTGGACAGGTCGCCGAAGTCGCTGAGGACGCGGCCGTGCTTGGTGAGCCCGAAGCCGAGCGAGAAGATGACACGGTCGCGGCTCTCGGCGACGGACTCCTCGAGCGTGAGCACGGCGAACGGCTCCGCGGTGTCGCGGGCGACGAAGTCGGCGACGTCGGAACGGCCGGCGAAGGCGGCGGTCACGGCGGCCCGCACGCGCTCCGCGTGACGCGTGCTGGCGGTGACCACCATGAGCGACTCCGTCGGGCGGTGCACGGCGTGCTCGACGACGAGCGTGACGACGCGGGCGACCTCGGCGTCCGGGCTCTCGACGGCGCCGGACACGGGATCGGGCGTCCCGGTGCCGCCTTCGACGTAGTCGACGGTGAGGCTGCCGCGGCCGAGGTACGACCCCGCCCACGGAAGGGAGACGATCTCGCCGCCGTAGAACGCGTCGTTGATGAGCTCCGCGAGATCCTCGCCGCCGGCACGGTAGCTCCGGGTCAGCGTCATCACGGGGAACAGCTCGGACAGCCGCTCGAAGACGGAGACCTCGTCGAACGGGACCTCCTCCTCCCAGTCCTCCGCGGGGTCGACCGCGATGCGGAAGGGAGAGGGCCGCTGCGTGACCGGGTCTCCGAAGGCGACGACCTGCCGGGCACGGCGGATCGCCGGGGCCGCCTCGGCGAGGTTGATGGCCGCGGCGTCGACGAGGAGCACGGTGTCGAACTCCACCGCGTCCGGGATCTCCGGGACGAGGTAGGGCGACGAGATCCAGACCGGAGCCAGGACGTCGACGAGCGTCGGTGCGGCGCTGACGACCTCGGCGGCCGTCGTCGCGGACTGGGTCAGGGCCCGGCGCAGGTTCTGCGACTGCTCGGGCTCGTCGACGATGGCGATGCGCCACTGGTTCGCGAGTTGCCAGGCGAGCAGCGGTCCCGCCATCGCCGCGTGCGCCTCGTCCACCAGCCGGAAGTCGCGCTCGAGGCGGTCGACCACGGCCGTGTTCGCTCCGAGCAGCGCCCGGTTGTCCTGCAGCGCGCGCTCGAGAAGGGACTGCCACCAGGCGAACTCGAGCTCGTCCCCCACCCGGGCTTCGGAGACGTGGCGCACCGAGAGCTCGGTCAGCAGCGGCTCCAGGCCGAGGAGGGCGAGCTTGTCACGCAGCTGCGCGCGCTCGACGAGGTTCTCGAAGACGTCGGACTTCGCCGCGAGGCCCGCGAGCATGCGCACGAGTCGCGCGACCGGCAGCGAGGACAGCGGCTCGCGGCGGCCGAGAGCGGCATCCAGCTCGGCCAGCTCGGCCTCCACCCGCTGCCAGGAGGCGAACACGTCGGCGAGGCCGAGCGGGATCTCCGGCGCGACGCCCGCGTCGACGTAGCGCTGCCACTGCGTGCGCTGGGTCTGGATGCGCAGCAGCGCCTCGTGCATCTCCGTCACGTGCACGCCGGGGCGGACGTACTCCTTGGCGAGACGGCGGAGGCGGCGACGGTTGGCTCCGGACATCCCGGGCGCGTCCCGGCGCGAGCCGTGCGCCTGGATGAGCTCCCCGAGCGGACGCTCGAACACCGTCGGGCTGAACCGGTCCAGGGTGTCGCGGATGCCCTGCAGCAGCTCGAGGTAGTCGCCGAGCTCGTCGATCGTCGAGAACGGTCGCATGTGCGTCTGCGCGATGAGCTCGTAGCCGCGCTCCAGCAGGGCGGGCACGCTGACGGCATGGAGGCGCCCGGCGAGCTCGTGGGCGGCGCGGGCGGCTTCGGTGCTGCCGAAGGTCACGCCGTACCAGGGCGAATCGTTCGGGCCGACGCGGAACTCGCCGAGCCGCGCGGCGTGCGCCAGGGCGGCGGCCGCGTCCCTGCGGTCCTTCGCGAGCCGGCGCAGGGCGTCCACACTCAGGCGGGCCGTGGTCGACGGCGGGACCGGCAGCGACGCGAGGCGGGTGAGGTGCCTGGTCGCGTCCAGGACGGAGGCGTCGAGGCCGGGGATCGGGACGGTCAGAGCGTCGCGGTAGTCGCGGAGCACCGTGCGCAGCCGCACGAGCGCGTCGTCGACCTCGCTCACCTTGGGCGCGGTCGCCTTCTCGTTCCTGCCGATCGCCCGGACGAGGTCGCGGCGCAGGCTCGCCGGGGACACCGCGAGGCTGTCGAGGCCGATGCCGGCGAGGCGGTGGCGCACGCCGTCGAGCGTCGACCGGCGCGCCGAGACGACGAGCACCTTCTTGCCGGCACGGACGAGCTCGCCCAGCGCGTTGATGACGGTCTGCGTGCCGCCGGTGCCCGGCAGCGTCGCCACGGTGAGGGAGTGACCGGCGGTGATGCGGGCCAGCACCGCCTCCTGTTCGGCATCGGCGTCGAGGAGGAGCGTGTCCGAGGCGGGCGCGCGGTCGTCGGGGCCGATGTGGTGAGGAACTGCCCGGGGTGCCGTGACCTGCTCCCGATCGCCGACGTGGCCGCCGAGGGCGTTGAGGACCGGGTGGTCGAGGGTGCCGCCGTCCTGGGCCATGGCACCCGCGACGTCGGCGAAGGTGGAGACGACGAGTCGAGGCTCGACGGAGAACGTCTCGATCGATCGGGTGAGACCGCGAAGGCTGTCGATCACCGGCTGCGGCTTGAAGATGCCGCCGTCGTAAGCGAGCGCCGCGAGGGCTGTGGCGTCGAGCGACAGCCCGAAGTGCTCGCGGGCGACCCGGACGAGCTCCGGATTCACCTCGAAGGCGCCCTGCAGCTTGAGTTCGAAGTCGGTGTGATGGCGGCGGATCGCGAGGGGTCGCAGCAGGACAGGGGCGGCGAAGGTCGCCCCGCCGATGCGCCACCGCGCGACACCGACGGCGAGGTGCACGGCTTCGATCCCCCGGACCGTGCGCAGCTCGGTGTTCTTGGCCGTGATCCGCTCGGCGGCCAGCCGCGCGGTACGCAGGCCCACCTCGTCGCGGAAGAGGTTGGACAGGAGCGTCGACTTGCCGGTGATGAACTGCGGGAGGCTACCCGGGTGCGCCTTGGAGATGTCGATGCCGGATTCCGGCCCGTCGCGGAAGCTGCTCAGCGGCGAAGGACCGCCCAGATCGGCGGCTTCGGCCCGCAGGCGCGTGCGCTCGGCCTCGGCGGCGTGCGCGATGCCGACTCCGGTGGACGAGTCGTGCAGGTCGCCGAGGGACACAGCGTTGTCCACCGCTGTGCTGTTCGCAGACCTGCTTTCCCGTCGCCACACACTCACACCCTAGGCGCGACACCGCCGGAGATCGGTATCCACGGCGGGTTTCCGGTGAAAAACAGCCGGTACGACGCCCGCTCGGACTGCTCCTCCCCGGACGGTCGTGCGCTCACGTTGTCCACGGAACGCGCGACCGGGCCGGCGACCGGTTCTCTCGTGTCGAGCGGGCCGGTCAGGATGGGGACATGACTTTCCGCTATGACTTCGCTCCGACGCCCTTCGGCGATGCCCTCGCGGTCTTCTCCGACGAGGGCATCGTGCGCTTCGACCTCTCCGAGTCCGCAGACCCGCAGGTGCCGTGGCTGCTCGAGAGCGTGTCGCGGCAGCTCGGTGCCGTCCCGGAGCCCGAGCCCGGCGCCGCCGACGAGCTCGTCCCGCTCCTCGATGCCTACTTCGACGGCGAGCCCGTGCGCTTCGACGAGCGCGTCCGCCTCGACTGGCGCCTCGTGGACGGTTTCCACCGGGCGGCGCTGCACACCGTGTGCGACATCCCCTGGGGCCAGACCCTGAGCTACGGGGAGGTCGCGGTGCTCGCCGGCCGCCCGGGGGCCGCGCGCGCCGTCGGGACGGCGTGCCGCCTCACGCCGTTCTCGATCATCGTGCCCGTGCACCGGGTCGTGCGATCCGACGGCTCCGCGGGGCACTACGGCGGCCATCCGGAACGGAAGCGCTTCCTTCTGGACCTCGAGTCCCGATGAATCCCGCTCCTGGGGCGCGGGCCCGGCGAGTAGGCCGCCGGGCCCGCACCCGAGGAGGTCGCGTCAGTGGTCGACGGCCTTCTCCGCGCCGAAGCCGGTGAGCGAGCGCACCTCCATCTCGGCCGCCAGCTCGGGAGACTCGCGCCGCGTGCTGGTGACGGTCCCGAGCCAGCCGAGCGCGAACCCGAGCGGTATGGACACGATGCCCGGGTTGTTCAAGGGCCAGACGGCGATGTCGATCCCCGGGATCATCGACGTCGGCGTGCCGGAGAACACGGGCGACAGGATGATGAGGATGATCGCCGAACCGAGCCCGCCGTACATGCTCCACACCGCGCCCCGCGTCGTGAACCGGCGCCAGAACAGCGAGTAGAGGATCGTCGGCAGATTGGCCGATGCCGCGACCGCGAAGGCGAGCGCGACGAGGAACGCGATGTTCTGCCCCTGCGCCCCGATGCCGCCGACGATCGCGAGGATGCCGATGACGATCACGGTCCGGCGAGCGACCCGCACCTCGCCGTTGGGATCAGCCTCGACCGGCTTCCCCGAGGCGTCCTTGCGCCCCTTCTGGATGACGTTCGCGTAGATGTCGTGGGCGAACGACGCCGCCGCGGTGATGGTGAGTCCGGCGACGACCGCGAGGATCGTGGCGAACGCCACCGCGGAGATGAACCCGAGGAGCACCGGACCGCCGAGCTTCAACGCCAGCAGCGGCGCAGCGGAGTTCACTCCCCCGGGTGCCGCGGCGATCACATCGGCCCCGACGAGCGCACCGGCTCCGTAACCGAGCACCAGCGTGAGCAGGTAGAACCCGCCGATCAGCCAGATCGCCCACACCACCGAACGCCGTGCCTCCTTGGCCGTCGGCACGGTGTAGAAACGCATGAGCACGTGCGGCAGACCCGCAGTGCCGAGCACGAGGGCCATGCCCAGCGACAGGAAGTCCCACGGGTTGGCGCCGTACTGCAGACCGGGCGCCAGGACCGCCTCACCCTTGTCGGAGTTGGCCACCGCGGCCTCCAGGAGGGTGTTCAGGCTGAAGCCGTTGATCGCGAGGACCCAGATGGTCATCGCCAGGGCACCGCCGATGAGGAGCACCGCCTTGACGATCTGCACCCAGGTGGTGCCCTTCATGCCGCCGATGAGCACGTAGACGATCATGAGGATGCCGACGACGGCGATGACGACCGACTGCCCGACGCGCCCGTCGATCCCGAGCAGCAGGGACACGAGGCCGCCCGCCCCCGCCATCTGCGCGAGGAGATAGAAGAAGCAGACCGCGAGCGTGGTGATCGCCGCAGCCATCCGCACCGGGCGCTGCTTCAAGCGGAACGAGAGCACGTCCGCCATCGTGAACTTGCCCGTGTTGCGCATGAGCTCCGCCACGAGCAGCAGCGCCACCAGCCAGGCGACGAGGAATCCGATGGAGTAGAGGAATCCGTCGTACCCGTTGATCGCGATGGCGCCGCAGATGCCGAGGAACGACGCGGCGGAGAGATAGTCGCCGGCGATCGCGAATCCGTTCTGGGGCCCGGTGAAGGAACGACCGGCTGCGTAGTAGTCAGCGGCCGTCTTGTTGTTCCGACTGGCGCGGATGACGATGAACAACGTCACCGCGACGAAAGCGAGGAAGATCGAGATGTTGAATACCGGATTGATGTCGAGTGCCACATCCTCGGTGGCCGTGCGGATGATGGTCATGCGTCCGCCTGCGCCTTCTCGAGTTCTTCGCGGATCTCCGATGCCAGCGGGTCGAGCTTCCTATTCGCGAAGGCGACATACGCCATCGTGATGGCGAATGTCGTCACGAACTGTCCGAGCCCGAACAGCAGCCCCACGGTGATATCCCCCCAGACGCGCTGCGCCATGAAATCGCGGGCGAATGCCGCCAGCAGCACGTAGACGAAATACCACACGAGGAAGAACGCGGCGAGGGGGAAGATGAAAGAGCGCTGCGTCCGTTTCAATCGCAGGAATCGAGGGGATTGCTCGACGGCGACGTAATCGATCGCACCGTTCTGAGGGGTCGGAACCTGTTCGCTCATGGGGCCTCCTTGCCACATGTCCGCTGCACGCGCGGCTGTCGCCGCCCGAGTGGTAGGGTCGACGCTACGAAACGGGGAACGGTGCCGTCACCCCCGAAAGTAGGTATTCGTGAGCTCTCCGATCACCGTCGAATCCGAGGCGGAGCTCGTCGCCAACGCGGTGCGCGAGCTCGCGCGGCGCACGCGCTTCCCCGTCGCGTTCGGCGGGCTGATCGAAGAGGGCGTCGTGAGCGTCACGAGCATCGTCGGTGCCCGCACGCGTGCTCTCGACGGGCTCCGCGTGCGCCCCGAGCGCGGCCTCGGCGGGCGGGCGATGATGGAGCTGCGCCCGCGGATGACGAGCGACTACGGCTCCTCCCGCCAGATCACCCACGACTACGACGTCTTCGTGCTCGGCGAAGGCCTGCGGACGCTGCTCGCCCTGCCGATCGTCGTCCAGGGGCGCCCGCGCGGCGTGCTCTATGCCGGCGCCTGGGCCGAGGAGAGGATCGGCGGCGTGACGACGGCACCGGCGATGCAGGTCGCCCAATCCGTCGCCGATGAGCTGCGCATCCGGGACGAGGTGCAGCGCCGTCTGCGGGCCGCGTCCCCGTCGCCCGCAACGGTCGCGCCGGCCCAGCGCGAGGAGTTGCGGGAGAGCTTCGCCGAGCTGCGCAGCATCGCCGCCACCGTGGACGACGCCGGCATCCGCGCGCGGCTGGCGCAGGTCGAGCGCCGACTGCTGACCCTCGCCGGTGACGACCTCCCGACGACGACCGGTCCCGTCCCCGTCATCCACCTCTCCCCGCGCGAGACCGACGTCCTCGCGTGCGCCGCCCTGGGATCGACGAATGCGGAGATCGCCGCGCACCTCGGTCTGCGGGAAGGCACCGTCAAGGCCTATCTCGGCACCGCGATGTCGAAATTGGACGCGTCGACGCGGCATGCCGCCGTGACCAAAGCACGTCGCGCGGGCCTGCTTCCCTGAATCGGAATTCTCCACGACCGCGTCATACGGGGCCATGAAGGAGCGGCCTTTGTTGTGCGCATTCCCGCCGCCGCGATAAAGTCGCCGTCATGGCGAGACGAATTGTGCACCAGCTGGTCGACGATATCGACGGCACCGTCCTGGAGGTCGGAGAAGGCGAGACCGTGCATTTCTCGCTGAACGGCACCTCCTACGAGATCGATCTGAATTCCGCGCACGCCGAGGAATTGCGTCAGGCCCTCGAGCCGTACATCACGGCCGGGCGTCGGGCGGGATCCGGTGCGTCCACCGGCGGAGGGCGCTCCTCGTCCTCCTCCTCGTCGCGGAAGCGGCCCTCACGCAACCCCGAGGTCGCGGCGATCCGCGCCTGGGCGAAGGAGAACGGGTACACGCTCTCGGAGCGGGGACGAGTTCCGGCCCCCATCCTGGACGCGTACCGCGCCGCTCATTGATCCGGTCCCGCCCCACCTCACGGTCGGGCGGGATCTTCGTGTACGCCCTGCGTGGCCCACGGCTCGTCACGCAGGGTGATCTCCTCCGTCATGTCCTGGAGGAACCGGATCACCACATCGCGCTCCGCCGCCGACAACCGCGCGGCCGCGTAGAAGCGCTTGGCCTGCTGCCGCCCGACCGTCTCCATCGCGGCGTGCCTGGTCTCCGGAGTGATCGTGATCGCGAGGGCTCGTCGGTCGGTGGGATGCGGCGAGCGCCGGATGTGCCCGCCCTTCTCGAGCCGGTCGAGCAGCTTCGTCGTCGCCGCGGTCGAGACCCCGAGGTGATGGGCGATCCCGCTGGGGGTCGCCACCAGCGACCGATTCGCGCACACGATCAGATAGTGCAGCGCCCGCATGTCGGTCTCGTTCAGCTGCATGTACCGGCGCGACGCCTGCGACAGCCGCTGCTCGGCGTCGCGCAATCCGCCGAGCGCCTCCATGACGCGAGCGATCTGCCGCAGATCCTCCGGCGCGACGCCAGAGCGGTCGATGAGCGTGCTGCGCGGATCGCTGGCCTCGACGTCGTAGATCGCGCCATGGGTCAGGTCGTCCGGCCCCGCGGTCGCCGGCGCCTCGGCGACCGGGGTGGTGCGGGGCTCGGAGTGCATGCGATCATGTTACACACCAACAGCTTCATGCTAAGTTGATATTTCGCCAGGTTAGCTAAAAGACGAGAGGGCGCCATGGACAACGTCACACTCCTCGCCGAAGACGGGACTGCCGTCGGCATCCTGCCGAAGAGCGAAGTCCACACGACCGACACGCCCCTCCACCTCGCCTTCTCCTGCTACGTGCAGGATCGGGAGGGACGCCTGCTCGTCACCCGTCGCGCCCTCGGCAAGCGCACGTGGCCGGGTGTCTGGACCAACAGCTTCTGCGGTCACCCGCAGCCCGGCGAGGACATGATCGAGGCGGTGCGCCGACGCGGCTCCGAGGAGCTGGGGGTCCAGGTCAGCGACGTCCGGCTCGCGCTCCCCGACTACCGCTACCGCGCCGTGGACGCGAGCGGCATCGTGGAGAACGAGATCTGCCCGGTGCACGTCGCCGTGATCGACGGGCAGCCCGCCGCGAATCCCGACGAGGTGGCGGAATGGGAATGGGTCGATGTGGACGACCTGCTCGCCGCGGTCATCCGCACCCCCTTCGCCTTCAGCCCCTGGCTCGCGGAGCAGCTCCCGCTCCTCCGACGACACGGAGAGGTCTGAGCCATGGCCGTCACCGTGACAGAGGAAGACCTCGGCACCCGCATCGAGGCGGTGCTGCGACGACGCTTCGCTGAGCGCACGGTCGCCGCCGAGCACTACGGGGCGGAGTTCGCCGCGCTGTGGCACACGGCGGCAGAGCACGCCCTCGGCGGGAAGCTCCTGCGTCCGCGCATGCTCATGGACCTGCTGTCCGCACTCACCGCGGCTCCCCTCACGGCGAAGGACACCGCGCGGGCGATCGACGTGGCCGCTCATGTCGAGCTCCTGCACTTCGCGTTCCTCCTGCACGACGACGTGATCGACGGCGACCTCACGCGCCGCCGCCGCCCCAACCTCATCGGCTCCCTCGTCTCCCGTCGCCCCGACGCCGGTGGCGAGGCGGCCCTGCACTGGGGCCGGTCGAGCGCCATCCTCCTCGGAGACCTCCTCCTGTCCAGTGCCGTGCTCGGGTTCGCCCGCGCCGACATCCCCGCCGCGCGACGGGAGCGGCTCCTCGCCCTCCTCGAGACGACGGTGTTCGAGACCGTCGCGGGCGAGTACTCGGACGTGGCCCTCAGCGACGGCATCATCGCGGCCGACCTCCGCACCATCCTCTCCACGAGCGCGTCGAAGACGGCCGCCTATTCGTTCGTCCTCCCCCTCCGCGCGGCGGCCATCCTGTCGGGGGCGTCGACGGCAGCCGAGGAGCAGCTGACCGAGATCGGCGGCCACCTCGGGCTCGCCTACCAGCTCCAGGACGACCTGCTGTCCGTGTTCGGAGACCCGGACACGCACGGCAAGGACCCCTACTCCGACCTCCGCGAGGGCAAGGAGACCGCGATCATCGCCTACGCGCGGATGACCAGCCACTGGCCCGGCATCGAACTGCGATTCGGGGCCACCGACCTCAGCATCGACGACGCGGCGGAGATGCGCGACCGCCTCCGCGAGTGCGGTGCGGAGGGCTTCGTCCGCGGACTCGTGGAGGAGCAGCTGACCGCCGTCTCGACAGTCCTCGCGGAAGCCGAGGAGGCGGGCACGCTCTCCGCCGACGCGGGGCGCGTCGTCCTCGCGCTCGCCGACCGGATCGAGGGCCGCAGCCGATGACCGCGACCCCCGCCGAGCATCGCGACGACGCGGCGCTGCGCCGCTTCAGCCGCACCGCCGAGATCGCGACCTCCGACGTGATCCGCACCTATTCGACATCATTCGGCCTGGCCACTCGCCTCCTCGGTCGACGCCACCGTCAGCACGTCCGCAACATCTACGCCATGGTGCGCATCGCCGACGAGATCGTCGACGGTGTCGCCGCGGAGGCCGGGCTCGACGCGGGCGCCCAGGCGACCGCCCTGGACTCGTACATCGCGGAGACCCATCGGGCGATGCGGACCGGCTACAGCAGCGACCTCATCCTGCACGCGTTCGCGCGGACGGCGCGCGCGTGCGGGATCGGCGAGGAGCTCACGCGGCCGTTCTTCGACTCGATGCGCGCCGACATCGCCGGTGACTCCGGCTTCACGGCCTACGACGCCGACGCGCACGCCGCCTACGTCTACGGGTCGGCGGAGGTCGTGGGCCTCATGTGCCTGCGGGTCTTCCTCCGCGACGCCACGCGGACGCCGGCCGAGCTCGACATCCTCGAGCGCGGGGCTCGGCGGCTGGGAGCCGCCTTCCAGAACGTGAACTTCCTCCGCGATCTGGCCGACGACACCGACCGCCTGCAGCGCGGCTACCTCGGCGGCTCAGCTCGTCTCACCGATGCCGACCGCGACGCCTGGGTCGACACGGTCCACCGTCAGCTCGCCGACGCGAGAGCAGCGATCCCGCTGCTCCCGAAGGACGCGCGTGCCGCGGTGCGCAGCGCCCTCGCCCTCTTCGCCGCCCTGACCCGGAAGGTCGCGCGGACGCCGTCCGCGGAGCTGTACCGCCGGCGGGTCCGCGTGCCGGATCCGATCAAGGCGCTGCTCGCCGCGCGTGCCGTCGTCGTCACGAGCCTGGAGCGGGACCGATGAGCCGCGTCGTCATCATCGGCGCGGGGGTGGCCGGCCTGGCCACGGCCGGGCTGCTCGCACGCGACGGCCACGACGTCGTGGTGCTGGAGAAGAACGACCGCGTCGGCGGACGGGCGGGCACCATCGAGCGCGATGGCTTCCGATTCGACTCCGGCCCCTCGTGGTACCTCATGCCCGAGGTGTTCGACCACTACTTCGCGATGATGGGCACGAGCACCGAGGAGCAGCTCGATCTGACCCTGCTCGACCCGGGGTACCGCGTCTTCCGCTCCCCCGAGTCCGGCGACGCTCCGGTCACGGTGCCCGCCGGACGGGACGCCGTCTCGGCGCTCTTCGAGTCGATGGAACCCGGCTCCGCTGCCGCGCTCGGCACCTACCTCGCCTCCGCCCACGATGCCGGGGCGATGGCGAGGAGGTACTTCCTCTACAACCCGTTCACCAGGACCAGGACGCTGGCCGCGCCCGAGGTGGTGCGCGCGCTCCCTCGGCTCTTCTCGCTGCTCGGCACGCGCCTCCAGGCCTTCGCCGCCCGCCGCTTCCGGAACCCGGTGCTGCGCCAGATCCTGGGCTACCCCGCGGTCTTCCTCGGCACCGATCCCCGGACGGCCCCGGCGATGTACCACCTGATGAGCGCGCTCGACCTCGACCAGGGCGTGCTGTATCCGCAGGGCGGCTTCTGGCGCGTCGTCGAACGGTTGGCGGCGCTGGCCCAAGATGCCGGCGCCCGGATCGTCACCGGCGCGGAGGTCACCGGGATCCGCACCCAGGATGCCGACGGCGCGACCCATGCGACCGGGGTCGGCTGGACGGACCGCGACGGCCACCACCATGTGGAGGACGCGGACATCGTCGTCTCCGGCGCCGATCTGCACCACACGGAGACGGCGCTGCTGCCCCCGACGCTGCAGTCCTACCCGGAGTCCTGGTGGGCGCGGCGCACGAGCGGGCCCGGCGGCGTGCTCGTGATGCTCGGCGTCCGCGGCGCCCTGCCCGAGCTCCCCCATCACTCGCTCTTCTTCACCGACGACTGGGATGCGAACTTCGACGCGATCTTCGGTCGCACCCCTGCCGTCCCCAGCCCGGCGTCCACCTACGTCTGCCGCCCCAGCGCCACCGATGCCGAGGTTGCGCCGGACGGATACGAGAACCTCTTCGTGCTGGTGCCGGTGCCGGCCGACGTCGATCTCGGGCACGGGGGAAGCGACGGCGCCGGCTCCGCGGCTGTCGAGAAGGCCGCGGACGCCGCGATCGACATGATCGAGACGTGGGCGGGGATCCCCGACCTTCGGGAGCGGATCGTCGTCCGGGAGACCGTGGGGCCTGCCGACTTCCGCGACGACTACCACTCCTGGCGGGGCGGGATGCTCGGGCCCGCGCACATCCTCTCGCAGAGTGCCATGTTCCGCGCGCAGAACGCCTCCCGCCGCGTGCAGGGGCTGTACTACGCCGGAGCGACCACTGCCCCCGGTGTGGGCGTGCCGATGTGCCTCATCAGCGCCGAGATCGTGCTCAAGCGCATCCGGGGCGACCACTCCCCCGGTCCGCTGCCGGAGCCCGCCCCACGGCCGACGAGCGCGGAGCGGGCATGATGGGCGCGATCTATCTGGCCGCCCTGCTCGTCTCCCTCGGCTGCATGCTCCTGCTGGACTGGCGGTTCCGCCTGTTCTTCTGGCGCGACGCCGTGGCGGCGGCCGTCGTCACCGCCGTCGGCCTCGCCTTCTTCCTCGTCTGGGATGTGGCCGGTATCGCGGCGGGGATCTTCTTCCGCGGCGAGGCGGCGATCGCCACGGGCATCGTCCTGGCTCCCGAACTCCCTCTCGAAGAGCCGATCTTCCTCGTCTTCCTCGTCGTGTGCACGATGGTGCTCTACGGCGGCGCGGTGCGCCTCCTGGAGCGCCGCCATGGCACTTCCCAGGCGCAAGGAGCGGCGCGATGACCTACCTGCAGCTGTCCGCCGTGTTCCTCGCCGTCGCCGCCCTCGCCGCGGTCGCCCTCGGCGTCGCCGCACGCCGTACCCCGCACCTCGGCGCGCTCGCGCTGACAGCCCTCGCCCTCCTCGTGCTGACCGCCGTGTTCGACACCGTCATGATCGCCACCGGCCTCTTCCACTACGCGCCCGGCCCGCTCGCCGGCCTGCACATCGGGCTCGCCCCGATCGAGGACTTCGCCTACCCGCTGGCCGGGGTGCTGCTGCTCCCCGCGCTGTGGACCGCCCTCCGCGGGCGCCGCTCCCGGACGCGCGCCGCCGCCCGGATGGAGGAGCAGGCATGACCGATCAGACGTCCCGCACCGGGGACCTCGGCCGCGACATCGCCCAGATCGTGCTCTCCTCCCGACCGATCAGCTGGATCAACACCGCCTTCCCCTTCGCCGCCGCCTACCTGCTGAGCACCAGGGAGATCGACGCGACGTTCGTGATCGGCACGCTGTACTTCCTCGTCCCGTACAACCTCGCCATGTACGGCATCAACGACGTCTTCGACTACGCCTCCGATCTGGCCAACCCCCGCAAGGGCGGGATCGAGGGCGCCCTGCTGTCCCCGCGGATCCACCGCGCGACGCTGTGGGCGGCGGCGGTCACGAACGTGCCGTTCCTCGTGTACCTGTTCGCGGTCGGTACCCCGGCATCCTGGCTGTGGCTCGCCGTCAGCGTCTTCGCCGTCCTCGCCTACTCGGCACCGGCGCTGCGCTTCAAAGAGCGTCCCTTCCTGGACTCCGTGACCTCGAGCACCCACTTCGTCAGCCCCGCCCTCGTCGGCCTCTCCCTCGCCGGAGCCCCCGTCACGACGACCGCCGTCCTCGTCCTCGTCGCCTTCTTCCTCTGGGGCATGGCGGCCCACGCCTTCGGCGCCGTGCAGGACATCGGACCCGATCGCGAGGGCGGCATCTCGTCCATCGCGACCGTGATCGGAGCCAGGGCCACCGTCCGGCTCTCCCTCGTGCTCTGGACGATCGCCGGCGCCGCGATGCTGCTGACCCCCTGGCCCGGACCGCTCGCCGCCGTGCTGGCGCTGCCCTACATCGTCAACGCCGCGCCGTGGTGGAACGTCACCGACGAGACCTCGGCCGGCACGAACCGCGCCTGGCGCCGGTTCATCGCGCTCAACTACATCGCCGGCTTCCTCGCCACGATGATCCTCATCCTCGCCTGGGTCTCCTGACCCGTCGCACCCTCCCCGACCGCCCGCCTGAAAGGACCCCGATGTCCCGCCCCGCCCCCGCACCGACGCCGCCGACCCGCGAGCGCACCCGCCGCCATTCCTGGCTGCGGGTGTTCCTGCCCGTCGCCCTCATCCTGGTGTGGCTCGCGGGTGCGTCCTTCGGCGGTCCGCTGTTCGGGAAGGTCGACGAGGTGTCGTCGAACGACCAGACCACCTACCTCCCGGAGTCCGCGGACGCCACGACCGTGCAGCAGCTCCTCGGCGAGTTCACCGACAGCGACGCCATCCCGGCGATCGCGGTGTTCACCTCGGAGGAGGAGCTGACGCCGTCCGAGCTCGAAGCGATCTCCGACGCGGTGGCCGACGCGCCGGACGTGGAGGGCGTCGCGGACGACGTCTCCCCGGCGCTGCCGTCCGAGGACGGCCGCGCCGTGCAGGCCTTCATCCCGATCGACGGCGACGCCGAGCTCAGCGATGCCACCACCGCTCTCGGCGATGAGCTGCGCGCCGCGGTGCCGGACGGCATCACGGTCTACATCACCGGTCCTGCGGGCTTCACGGCCGACCTCGCCGCGGGGTTCGCCGGCATCGACGGCCTCCTCCTCGGCGTCGCCCTGCTCGCCGTGCTCGTGATCCTCGTGCTCGTCTACCGCTCGTTCCTGCTGCCGCTCGTCGTGCTCTCCACGAGCCTGTTCGCCCTGTGCGTCGCGCTCCTCGTCGTCTGGTGGCTGGCCAAGTGGGAGATCCTGCTGCTCAGCGGGCAGACCCAGGGCATCCTCTTCATCCTCGTGATCGGCGCCGCCACCGACTACGCGCTGCTCTTCGTCGCGCGGTTCCGGGAGGAGCTGCGGGTCTCGCAGGACAAGGGCGTCGCGCTCCTCGCCGCGTGGAAGGGGTCCGTCGAGCCGATCGTCGCCTCCGGGGGCACCGTGATCGCGGGACTCCTGTGCCTGCTGCTCAGCGATCTGAAGTCGAACAGCACCCTCGGCCCGGTCGCGGCGATCGGCATCGTGTTCGCGATGCTGTCCGCGCTCACGCTCCTGCCCTCGCTGCTGCTGCTGTTCGGGCGCGCGGTCTTCTGGCCGCGGCGTCCCCGCTTCGAACCCGCGGTCGTTGCCGAGGAGCACGGCATGCGCACCACCGGCCTCTGGGCACGACTGTCCGGCCTCATCAAGAAGCGCCCGCGCGTGATCTGGATCGCGACCACGCTCGTCCTCCTCGCGGGCGCGGCCGGGGTCACCCAGCTGGACGCTCAGGGGGTGCCGCAGTCCGACCTCGTGCTCGGGGCCTCCGAGGCGCGCGACGGCCAGGTCGCGCTCGGCGAGCACTTCCCCGGCGGCTCGGGGAGCCCGGTCTCCGTGATCGTCGACGAGGACAACCTGCAGGATGCCGCCGACGTGCTCCTCGCGAACGACGGGATCGACGGGGTGACCGTCACCGCGGCCGACTCGCCGAGCGGATCCGCGCCGGTGACGGCAGACGGGATCACAGCCGTCGGCCCTCCCGGGACCCCGGCTCCCGAGCCCACGACGGTCGACGGTCAGGTGCTCCTGCAGGCGACGCTGACGGACGCCGCTGACTCTGCGGCCGCGGCCTCCACCGTGCGCGAGCTGCGGGGAGAGCTCGATGACCTCGGCGCCGTGGTGGGCGGGGTGACGGCCACCTCGATCGATACGAACGACGCGTCCATCCACGACCGCAACCTCATCATCCCGGTGATCCTCGTCGTGATCATGATCATCCTCATGCTGCTGCTGCGCTCGATCCTCGCGCCGGTGCTGCTGATCCTTACGACGGTGCTGTCCTTCGGTACGGCCATGGGGGTCTCGGCACTCGTGTTCAACGGCATCTTCGACTTCCCCGGCGCCGATCCCGCCGTCCCGCTCTACGGGTTCGTGTTCCTCGTCGCCCTGGGCATCGACTACAACATCTTCCTCATGACGCGGGTGCGGGAGGAGTCGAAGCAGCACGGGACGAGGGAGGGCATCCTGCGCGGGCTCTCGATCACCGGAGGCGTCATCACCTCCGCGGGCCTGGTGCTGGCGGCGACCTTCGCGGCGCTGTCGGTGATCCCGATCCTCTTCCTCGTGCAGCTCGCGTTCATCGTCGCGTTCGGAGTGCTGCTGGACACCTTCGTGGTGCGCTCGCTGCTCGTGCCGGCGCTCGCGTACGACATCGGCAAGGCCATCTGGTGGCCGTCGAAGCTCTGGCGGCGCGGGCGCCCCTGACGCGTGCGGAAGCGGGAGTGCCCTCGACAGGATTCGAACCTGCGACCTGCCCTTTAGGAGAGGGCTGCTCTATCCTGCTGAGCTACGAGGGCGCGCAACCCAGTCTACGGGACCAGGGTTGCGCGCCCTCGCGCCGTCCGTCACGCGGCGAGGGCGAGGTAGGGTTCCCACCGAGGATCGCTGCGCTCCACCCCGCGTACCGTCCATGCCGTTCCGTGCGGCGGTCGCGGCGTGAACCGCAGCTGCCACCGCATCTCCTGCGGGGTGCGGTTGCTCTTGAGGTTGTTGCAGCGCAGGCAGCACGCGACGAGGTTCTCCCAGGAGTCCGCGCCGCCACGCGACCGTGGCAGGACGTGGTCGATGGTCGCAGCGGCCTTGCCGCAGTATCCGCAGCGATGCCCGTCACGCCGCAGCACGCCACGTCGCGTGACCGGCACGCGACGGCTGAGGGGGACGCGCACGTAGCGGGAGAGGATGATCACCGCCGGGCGATCGTAGACGCCGTGGGTACCCCAGACAGGGTCGTCCTCGACTCTCTCGATGACCGTCGCCTTGTCGTTCATCACCAGGACGAGGGCTCTCTTGAAGGACACGATCGCCAGCGGCTCGTATCCGGCGTTCAGGACCAGTGTGCGCATTCGTCATCCTCTCGATCCGCCGGGACGGCTTCCCGGCACTCTCGACTCACACGACGTCGTGCAGGAGGAAGAGTGTTCGCAGGGACGAAAAAAAGCGCCGTCTACAGACGGCGCCTCTCGCGCGCGGCAGCACCGCGGCATCCCTGCGGGCAATGCCGAAGGACGTGACGACCGAGAGCGTCCATGGTTCGGATGCTCGGTGTTCGCTCCATCAGCCTCTCCCGTCTGTATGACGACGGGTTCAGGCTAACCCATCCCGCGAGGACCGAGGCGAAACGGGAGATGAATGCTCGAGAACGTGTCCCGCTCAGCCGGCGTTGACGGAGAGCCAGGACATCGGCTCGACCAGACCGCCGTTGATCCAGACCTCGAAGTGGAGGTGGTTCGCGGTCGACCGGCCCGTGCTGCCGACGTAGCCGATCAGCTGCCCGGCGGCGACGGTCTGGCCGGCCTGCACCTGGCGCGACCCGTAGAGCATGTGGCCGTACGTGGTCTGGACCTGCTGTCCGCCCACGACGCTGTCCAGCATGACGGCGACGCCGTAGCCGCCGATGCTCTCGGCCGAGGCGCGCACGACGCCTGCGGCGGCGGCATAGATCGGCGTACCGGCCGGCGCGAGCATGTCGGCGCCGTTGTGGCCGCCGCCGACGGTACGGCTGACGTTCCACGAGCCGAGCGGCAAGGGGTAGCGGACCTGGCCGGAGCCGGGGGCGACGAGCGCGTAGCCGGACGTGTTGAAGGTGCCTGAGGACGGCGCGGACGCTGAGGCGGACGCGGTGGCAGCAGCGGCACGGGCCGCGGCGGCGGCCGCTTCTTCTGCCTTCTTCTTCTCGATCTCCTCCGGCGTGGTCGCGCTGAAGGCGCCACGGACGAGCGGAGCCGCCGTGGCCTCCGATGCGACGACGAGCGACTGAGCGTCGACCGCGGCGAGCTGCTGCACGGTCTGCGCCGTGGCGTCCGTCGGCTTCGAGGCCGCGTAGGCGGGGAGCGCGACGGCGGCGACGAGAGCACCGACGGCACCGAAGATCGCCACCGACCGGAGAGGGGCTGCGATCTTCCGAGCACTGACCCTGGCACCGGTGCGCCGGGCGGGTACTCGATCTTCAGATGTCTTCGCGGTCGGTTCGATGTCTGCGGCCAAAACGTGGTCCTCCTGAGCCTTCGCACCTCGGGTGGCGCTGGCTCGTCGGCCTCTGCCCGAGGGCAGAGATGCACTGCTCGGGTTCGAGCGCATCCCTCTCGGGAAGACGACGAGCCGGAAGGCGGATCTTCGCGGTTCGCCCCCAGCGGGCTTCTTCGCTGAGGACCTGACCGAGGTTACCGGAAGATAACGAT
>Ga0233424_10000410_pt1 | contig 55987 bp, 49 predicted proteins | sample Watercolumn_Towu_FD_181011 | JGI IMG/M metagenome (GOLD analysis project Ga0233424, IMG submission 181011) | Freshwater microbial communities from Lake Towuti, South Sulawesi, Indonesia - Watercolumn_Towuti2014_125_MG | ecosystem: Environmental > Aquatic > Freshwater > Lake | place: Indonesia...
GAGCGCCCACGCAGCGATGGTAGGGTTCGCGTCCGTGCGAAGGTTGCTCCATCCATTGCTCGTCGCGCTTGCGTCATCGCTTGCGCCCGCCGCTGACAAGCCCGCGCCCGCGCCGGTCGGCGTCACCGTGCAGGAATACCGCGGCTGGCCGGGCTCGTTCGTGTTGCACGCGCCCGAGCCGGGAGCGCTCGTCATCGTCGCGCCGGCCGTGGGCGGACGCATCGTGCACTTCAGCGTGCGCGGCGAAAACGTGTTGTGGGAGGAGACGAACTCATTCGGCCAGACGCTCGCGACCTCGCCGCAGGGGCTGCGGGTCGGAGGTTATCAACTCGACCTCGGGCCCGAGTTGCGCGAGCCGCGCATCCCGCGGCACGATGCGCTGTGGCTTGGCCCGCACACGGGCGTCATCGTCCGCGACTACACGGTGCGCGTGACTAGCCCGCCCGACCCGCTCACCGGCGTGCAACTCGAGAAGGAAATCACGCTCGACCCGGACACCGGCGAGCTTGGCCTCACGCAGCGCATCCGCAACCTGACCGTGGACCGCGAGGTGGCGTTCTGCCTGTGGGACCGCACGCTCTGCAACGGTGGCGGGTTCGCGTTCTTCCCGCTCGCGCGCCGCAGCCGCTTCGCCGCGGGCTGGAGCTTGAAGTCCACGCTTGGCGACTCGTCCGGCTACGACGGCACCAAACCCGCGCACCCGAACGTGAAGCTGCTCGACGGCGTGCTCGTGGCGCGCTGCGAGGGCGAGCGGACGAAGCTCGGTGCGGACAGCGACGCGGGCTGGATCGCCTACGCGCTCGGGCGGCAGTTGTTCGTGAAGTTTTTCCCGCACTACGCCGGCGGCAACTACACCGACGGCGGCAACTCGGTGGAACTTTACTTCGACCACCGCGCCGAGCTCGAGCCGCTCAGCCCCGAGGTGAAGCTCAAGCCCGGCGAGCAGTGGGAGTTTCCCGAGTTGTGGCGGCTCATACGGCTCGACCGCGATGTGAAGTCGCACGCCGACGCGCGCGCGCTCGTGAAGCGCGTTCCCGCCTCGCCATTCAGGAAGTGACGGAGCGCGGAACTGGGGCTCCGCGCTGCTACAGCTTCTCCAGCTTGCCGCCGCGTCGAACACGGTAGCGCACGCCGCGCCACGTGACGGTGTTTCCGAAGAAGGAGAGGGCCCAGATGACCGCGGCCAGCAAGTCCTTCAAGGGCGCAAGCATCGCAGTGAAGTTGTCCATGAAGTCCCCGCGCGAACTCCAACGAAGGAGATTCGTCGTCACTCCGATTCGAAACAGCACGAACACGATGGCAAAGGGCAGGCCGACGCCCGACACAATTCGCGCGCGCTCCTTGATCTCTGGAATGGCATCGGCCATGAGTCGCTCATGCGCGAGTCGGTCGGATACAACCATGAATCCGATCATCATGCTCACTGCTGCTGCTGCCACCCACACAGTGGGGTTGCTCAATATGCTGAAGAACCACGGCACCGGCTGGCACACGCGAATGGTCCGTGCCCAGCGGAGTTGATGCGCCCACACCTCGCGCCAGTTCATCGGCGCGCTCCAGCATTCCACCACCACGGGGCAGAGTTCGATGCGGTGGCCGCGCTTCGCAATCTGGTGGCCGAGCTCGTAGTCGTCCGCGAGGTAATCCACGAGCGACTCGAAGCCGCCAATCTCCGCGAGCTGCGCGCGCCGCGTCGCCATCACCGCGCCGAGCGCGAAGTCGAGCGGCTTGAGGCTGCGCGATTGCAGCACGGAGCTCCAGAAATCCGCGTTGATGGCCACCGCCTCCCAGTGCATCGCGGCGGTCGTCGGGTTCGCGAGCCGGTAGAAGCAGTTCACAAGGCCGACGCCGCGGTCTTCAAGCGGCGCGAGCACGTTCACGAGCAGGTCGGGCGGCGCTTTTACGTCCGCATCGCTGATGACGACGTGCTCGTGCTTCGCAAGGCGCGCGAGGTGGACGAGCGTTGAGACCTTCGCGTTCGCGCCGAGTTGTTCGGGACACAGCACGAGTTGCGCGTCGCGCTGCGGGAATTCGGCGAGGAGGTTGTTCACGAGGCCGCACACGGGGTCGTCCGCCGAGGCGACGCCGAAGAGCACCTGCACTTCGCCCGGATACTCCTGCGCGAGCCAGCTCCGAAGGCACGCGGGCGCGTCGGGTTCGAGGCCCTTGAGCGGTTTGAGCAGCGTGACGGCGGGGAAGAAGCGCGGCGACTCGACGCGCTTGTGCAGCGGGAATCGCCGCGCCACCGCCCATTGCCACATGAGCAGCGCGAGGCTCAGCAGTGCGAGCGCGGCAAGGACTGCGTGGAGCAACACGGCGGTTGTTTACACGCGGTCGCCAGCCGGTGAAAGCGCGCAATCTGCCGGGAGGCTCGCGTCGCGTCAGTTGTCCTCCGGTCGCGCGGCGAGTTCGGGCGGGAGCCGGAACCGCGCAATCTCCGCCTCGCCGCGCGCGCCGGGGATGATGGCCAGCAGTCCCGTGTTGTCCGCCTCGAAGTAGAAGAAGATGGCCGCGCGCCCGTCCACCGCGGCGCAGCCGTGCTTGAATCCGTGCCCGAGCAACCGCGAGATGCGCGCCTCCACCAGCGGCGCGGGCTTGCCCAGGGCCTTGGACGCGATGTGCGTGATCACGGCCTCGAGGTGAGCCGCCTTGTCCACGTCGCCCATCGCCACAAACGCCGCGTCGCCGCCGAATTCCTCGAGGAAATAGTGGAACGCGCGCTCGTAGCCGGTCTCGTGCAGCAGCCGCGCGCGAAGCTCGCCGAGGTGCAGCTTGAGGTCGTTGGAGGCGCTGTTCATGCAGTCCGTCGCGACGATCAAAAGTCCGTCTCCGGCTCCTTCAAGTCGAGCTCCTTGATCCACGCGTTGCGATAGCGCACATCGTGGCCCTCGGCCTGCAGCTTCAGGCCCTGCGGCGTGTCGGTGATGCCCCGGCCGCGGTCGTTGCCGCCGTCCACGCCGGAGTTGGGTCCGCCCCAAACCTGCGCGATGGGGACGTTGGTGTGGACCTTGATGCCGTTGAAATACATCGTGACCATCGCCTTCTGCACGCGCTGGCCGTCCTTGAAGCGTGCTGCGCGAAAGTTGATGTCGTAGGCGTTCCACTTGCCGATGCCGGCAAAGGCGTGATACGGCGACTCGCTCTCGTTGATGATCGCGCCCATGCCGTGCCTGCTCTTGTCGCCCTCCAGAATCTGGATTTCGTAGCGGTTCTGCAAATACACGCCGCTGTTGCCGCGCGGCGCCATCACGCAGAACTCGATGTGCAGGCGGAAATCACGATACGCCTTCTTGGTCACGATGTCCGCCGTGCCGTATCTGCCGCCGGCCGCGGCCGGGTCGTCGGTCTGCACCACGGTGCCCTTGTCCACGGGGTCATCCACGATCTTCCACTTGATGGGCAACGACGACGCGAAGCGCGGGCCCTGCCAATAAGTCCACTTGTCGTCCAGCATCGCGCGCGTGCCGTCGAGAATCATCTCCGCGCCGGCGACGGGTTTCGCGCCGACGCCGATGGCCTTGTCCGCGGCGGCGGATGCAGGCGGCTTCGTGGAGGCGGAGAGAACGAGCAACGAGAGAAGCAGGCGCGGGAGGTTCATGGTGTGGTTTGGACTCGCGCGACCTTGCCACAAGCGCCGCGCCCGAGTAAATGCGAAGCATCGAGCCCATGACGCCGCTGCCCCGCGCCTTCTACGACCGCGACACGCAGCTTGTCGCGCGCGAACTGCTCGGCAAATGGCTCGTTCATCGCCGCGACGGCATCGAGCGCGTCGGGCGCATTGTGGAGACCGAGGCGTATCTTGGAGCGCACGACCTCGCGGCGCACAGCGCGCGCGGCCGCACGGCACGCAATGAAGTGATGTTCGGCCCGCCCGGCCACGCCTACGTGTATCTCATTTACGGAATGCACCACTGCCTCAATGTCGTGACCGAACGCGACGGCCACGCCTCGGCGGTGTTGCTGCGCGCCATTGAACCCGTGCGAAACATCACCGGCCGCACACAAGGGCCGGGGCTGCTGTGCGCGGCGCTGCGCGTGGACCGCAGTCATAATGGTCTGGACCTCATGAGCCCGACGCTTTTCATCACCGAACCAGATTGCGAGGAGCCGTTCGCCATCGCCCGCGCGCCGCGAATCGGCGTGGATTACGCGGGCGCTTGGGCGCGGAGGCTCCTGCGGTTCTTCATCAAGGGAAGTGAATTTGTCTCGAAGCCGGCGCCTTCGCGGAAGCGCAACCGGGCGCGTTGAGCCGGTTACTTCCCGGCGAACTCGACGAAGTTGCTGAGCAACCGCAGGCCGACCGCCTGGCTTTTCTCCGGGTGGAATTGCGTCGCGAAGACGTTGCCGCGCCACACGCTCGACGCGAACTCCTCGCCGTGATGCGTCCGCGTCGCGACGATCGAGGTGTCGGCGGGCTTGGGGAAAAAGCTGTGCACGAAGTAAACGTGGCTGCCGTTCTCGATGCCGCGGTAAAGCGGGCACTCCGGGCGCACGATCTCGATCTGGTTCCAGCCGATCTGTGGAATCTTCAAGCCCGGCCGCTCGGTGAAACGCACCACCCTGCCGGCGAAGATGCCGAGACCCGCCGCGCACGAGTTGAACTCCTCGCTCTTCTCGAACAGCGCCTGATAGCCGACGCAGATGCCGAGGAACGGCCGCCCCGAGGCGATGTAGTCCTTCACGCCCGCGAGCAGTTCCTGCCGCTGCATCGCGGTGATGCAATCATCGAACGCGCCCACGCCCGGCAGCACCACGCCTCGCGCCTCGCGCATCGCGTCGGACCGCGTCGCCACGCGCACGTCGGCGCCCACCTTGCGGAGCGCCTTCTCGACGCTGCGCAGGTTGCCGGAGCCGTAATCAAGCAGGGCGATCATCGCGGCGGGGAATTAACCACGGAAGGACACGGATGGACACGGATTTCCGGATGCCACAACTACGGGCGGCGGCGGCGGCGCTTGTGTGCCCCGGGTTGTCGGGCCGCTGCCTTGCCGGGTGAAGCTGCGGCACGCCTGCACTTCAAGAGTTGGTTGATCAGCAGGACGTGGAGTTTGTCCTTGTCACGATCCGCGGCAATCTTGCTGCGACGGATGAGTTCAAGTGGCATCACCGGGATGCGGCGCCCATGAAAGTCCAGCCACCTGGCCTTCGGCATCTCGCGCTGGAATGACGCCAAGCCGGTCACTTCGTAGATGAAATCCACCGGCGTGTCGTCGGCGAGATAGACCTTGTTTGGGCTGCGCAACGTCGCGCCAAGCCGGTGGCAGACGTTGACGACGCGCATGTATTGGCGTGAGGGCAGGCCGATCCAGATGTCCACGTCCACCGTCGTCGCGAGAACGCCTTGAAGGTTCGCCGCGGACATGCCCGCGAGCATGAAGGGGATGCTCGCCTCGTTCAGCGCGTCGAGCAGTTGAACAAGCGCAGGTGATTCCGCACGAGTTGCCATCGTTCCTCCGGCGTGGCGGCAAGTCCCAGCGCGTGCAGCGCCTTCTCGTCGGGATCCAGTCCGCGCACACGCGCGAGTCGCGCGAGGATGCGGGCCGTCCTCCGAGGCAGTGGCACGGGCGATGTCTTGCGGCTCATCGGTGACTCCCTTCTATCACGCCAGCCCCCCAAGCTCACGCTCTGTTTTCAGCCGCAACTGCCCGCACGCGGCGTCAATGTCGTGTCCCTTTTCGCGCCGCAGCGTGGCGGGCACGTGCCAGCGCTCGAGCGCGGCGAGAAACGCCTCCTGCGCCTCCTCGGTCGGCCGCTGCCACTCAAGACCCTCGACGGAGTTGTAAGGAATCAGGTTCACCTTCGCGTGCAGCCGCTGCGCCAGGTGCGCGAGCGGCCGCACCTGCGACACGTGGTCGTTCACGCCCGCGATCAGGATGTATTCGAACGTGATCATCTTGCCCTTCTTCTGGAAGTGGTAGTCGCACGCCGCGGCAAGTTCGTGGATCGGGAAGCGCCGGTTCACGGGCATGAGCTTCGTGCGCACCTCGTCGGTAGCGCCGTGCAGCGAGATGGCCAGCTTGAATTGCAGCGGTTCGTCCGCAAGCCGCCGGATCTGCGGCGCGAGCCCGCTCGTCGAGATGGTGATCTTGCGCGCCCCGATGCCGCCGCCCCACGGCGCGTTGAGGATGGAGAGCGCGCGCAGCAGGTTGTCGTAGTTCGCGAGCGGCTCGCCCATGCCCATGATCACGAGGTTGGACACCAAGCGGGTTTCGGGTTTCTGGTTTCGGGTTTCTGGTTTGGCGTCCGCACTCGCTTCTGATGAACTCGAAACTTGAAACTCGAAACCCGAAAGCCATTCAACCGCGAGCACCTGTTCCACGATTTCGTCCGGCGTCAAGTTGCGCTTCCACCCATCGAGCCCGCTCGCGCAGAACTTGCAACCATACGCGCAGCCGACCTGCGTCGAGACGCACAGCGTGTGGCGGTCGCTCGCCTCGCCGTAAAGCGCCGGGTTCGCCGGGATGAGCACGCTTTCGATGAGCGCGCCGTCGCGCAGCCGCCACAGAAACTTCTGCGTCGTGTCGCGCGAGCCCTGCTTCCGCACCAACTCGATCGCACCGAGCGTGAACCGCTCCGCAAGCCGGTCGCGCAGGGCTTTCGGGAGATTCGACATCGCGTCCCAGCACGTGGCGCGGCGCTTGTAAAGCCAATCGAGCACTTGCTCTGCGCGGAACGGCTGCTCGCCCCACTCCTTCAATGTTTCGGCAAGAGTCTCGCGTGTCTGCGACTTGATGTCGGCGCGGACTCCACCTTTCACGCCAGCGAGGGCGGGCTTCGAAGTGTCCGGCTTCACAAGGTCGCGCGCGGGCAGAATCTTCCGCGCAGGCGCGCCGACTTTGACCCACGGCGACTTTCGTGAAACGGGCTGCGCGTCGGACGGCTTCATCATCGTGTGCTCCGGGGCGCGGCGGACTTCGTCTTCTTCACGAGCCGCACATCGCCGATGACCATCTGTTTGTCCGCCGCTTTGCACATGTCGTAGATGGTGAGCGCGGCGACCGCGACGGCGGTGAGCGCCTCCATCTCCACTCCGGTCGCGGCGGTGATCTTCGCCGAGGCGGTGATGACGATTCGGTCGCGCGAGCGCGGCACGTCGAAGTTCACTTCGCAATGCGTGATGGGCAGCGGGTGGCAGAGCGGGATGAGGTCGCCGCACCGCTTGGCCGCTGCGATGCCCGCGATCCTCGCGGTGGCAAGCACGTTGCCCTTGGCGACGCGGTCGGACTCGATGAGCGCGAGCGTCTCGGCCGCGAGCCGGATTTCACCGCGCGCGACGGATTCGCGCAGCAACGGCGGCTTGGCGGACACGTCCACCATGCGCGCGTCGCCGCGGGCGTCGAGGTGCGAGAGCTTGCGCTTCATGGTTAGGGCTGGCGCGGGCGGGTGACCGCGCCGGGCGAAAGTGTGACCTTGTTGGTCGAGACGTTGAACTCAAATGTCTCCGCACCACGCGCTCGCGGCCGGAACGCGACCCGCAGCGAGCCGTCACGCTGCGCGTCGAGCCGCAGGTCTGCAATGAACGCCGGCTCGGGCATCATCGCGAGCAGCACGCCGTCCGACTGGAATGCCGCGCGCATCGACTCCAGCCGTCGGAGAAAGTCGCGTCCGTCGAGCGGCCATGAACCGCGCGTGTCGCGTTCCGTCTGCAACGCAAGGCCAAGCTGCGAGGCGAGCGTCTCGGCGCGGGGCATGTCAGCAGGGTCGGGCAAGGACGCGCACGCGGCGGCCAGCGCGAGCGCAGCGAGCCACACAACGCCCCGCGCTGACACGGCGCGATGTTCAGGCGCGGAGTTCATTCATCCAACCCGTGACGGCGGCGCGCGCGTCGTTGCCGTAATTCATGCGAGGCTTGACGTGCTTCGGGATGAACCCGGGCGTCGTGCCGAGCAAATCCGTGGTGACAAGAATCTGCCCGTCGCAGTCGCGCCCGGACCCGATGCCAATGGTGGGCACGGGAATGCGCCGCGAAATCTCCGCCGCGACCGCGGGCGCGACGAGTTCGAGCACGGTGGCGAATACGCCTGCTTCGGCGAGCGCCGCGGCATCCGCGAGCAGTGATTCGCGCTCGGCGTCGAGCTTGCCGTGGATGCGGTAGCCGCCGAGTTCGAGGACGTGCTGCGGCAGCATGCCGATGTGGCCCATTACGGAAATCCCGGCGGAGAGGATGGCGCGGAGTTGCGGGAGAATGTCGCGTCCGCCCTCGGCCTTCACGAATTCCGCTCCGGCCGCGGTGAGCCGGCGCGCGTTCGCGAGCGCGGCTTCGGGAGTTTCGTAGCTGCGATACGGCAGGTCCGCGCCGAGCATCGCGCGAGGCTTCGCTCGCGCGGCGGCGCGGAGGTGATGCTCGATGTCGGCCATCGTCACGTGCGTCGTGTCGGGGTAGCCGAGCACGACCATGCCGAGCGAATCGCCGACGAGCAACACGTCCACGCCCGCGTCATCGAGCAGGCGCGCCATCGCGAAATCGTAAGCCGTGAGCGCCGCGACCTTGCGCGCGCCTTTCAGGGCGCGGATGCCAGCGGCGGTGACCTTGTTCACGGGCGAGACGGTTGCCGCGGTGGATGGGTTCGACAAGTGGAATCTGGCCGCGGCAGTTCGCATCAAGCAGGTTGCCGCGCGCGACTGGCTGCCCTAACAATCCCTCATGCATCCCGGTGAACGCGCCACCCTGCTGACGCGCCGTCACTTCTTCGGGCGCTCGGCCACGGGCGTCGGAGTCGCCGCGCTCGCTTCCTTGCTCGGACGGGACTTGAAGGCGGCTGCGGCGCGGTCGCCCGCATCCGGCGTGCGCGGCCTTGGCGGGCTTCCCGACCTGCCGCACTTCGCGCCCAAGGCGAAGCGCGTCATCTACCTCTTCCAAAACGGCGCGCCGACGCACGTGGACTTGTGGGACTACAAACCGCGGCTCGCCGAACTCCACGGCAAGCCCGTCCCCGAGGACTACGTCGCCGGCAAACGCTTCAGCACCATGACCGGCTCGCCCTCCGGCAAGCTCATGCTCGCGCCGGTGGAGCCCTTCAAGCAGCACGGCCGCTCCGGCGCGTGGGTCAGCGCGCTCATGCCGCACACCGCGCAGGTCGCGGACGAACCCTGCTTCATCAAGAGCTTGCACACCACGCAGGTGAACCACGCGCCCGCGATTTCCTTCCTGCTCTCGGGCGGCGAAACTCCCGGCCGGCCCACGTTCGGCGCGTGGCTCAGCTACGGACTCGGCAGCGACACCGACAGCCTCCCCGCGTTCTGCGTGATGACCTCCGTGAGCAAGGGCACGACGTGCGGGCAGATTTTCTACGACTTCTACTGGGGCAGCGGCTTCCTGCCGACGCGATTCGCGGGCGTGAAGTTCCGCGGCGGCGGCGAGCCCGTCCTCTACCTCGGCAATCCCGACGGCATGAGCCGCGACGTGCGGCGCGGCGTGCTCGACGACCTCGCGCGGCTGAATGAAATCAAGTTGCGCGAGTCCGGCGACCCGGAAATCGCCACGCGCATCGCGCAATACGAGATGGCCTTCAAGATGCAGGCCAGCGTGCCCGAACTCACCGACCTCTCGAAGGAGCCGCACCACGTCCTCGACCTCTACGGCCCCGACGCGAAGACGCCGGGCACGTTTGCGCACCACTGCCTGCTCGCGCGGCGGCTCGTCGAGCGCGGCGTGCGCTTCGTGCAACTCATGCACGCGGGCTGGGACCAGCACAACAGCATCACCACCGAGCTCTACACCCAGTGCAAGGACACCGACCAACCGAGCGCGGGCCTCATCCGCGACCTCAAACAACGCGGCCTGCTCGACGACACCCTCGTCATCTGGGGCGGTGAGTTCGGGCGCACACCGTTCATCCAGGGCGACATCAAGGACCGCAAACGCTGGGGCCGCGACCATCATCCCTACGCCTTCACCGTGTGGGCCGCGGGCGGCGGCATCAAACCCGGCCTGACCTACGGCGAATCCGACGACCTCGCGATGAACGTCGCGAAGGACCCGGTCCACGTCCACGATTTCCAAGCGACGCTGCTGCACCTGCTCGGCATTGACCACGAGCGGCTCACGTTCAAATTCCAGGGCCGCAACTTCCGCCTGACCGACGTGCACGGCGAAGTGGTGAAGGGCATCCTGGCGTGAAGCGCGGCTGGCCGAAAAAAAGTCGCTTGCCCGTCCCTGACACCGCGAGTTTAATCTCATTCGTATGCTCCAGCTTCAGAACGGACCCTTGTCGCAAACCTGCCACGGTGTCTCCCGCCGCAGCGCGCTCAAGGCCGGCTTCTGCGGTCTGCTCGGGCTGACGACCGCCGACTTGCTGCGTCTCCGCGCGAGCGGCGGCGCGGCGCGCAACAACAAGTCGGTCATTCTCATCTGGCTCGATGGCGGCCCGAGCCACATGGACACCTACGACCCGAAGCCCGACGCGCCGCTCGAATATCGCGGGCCGTGGAAGGCGATTGATTCGAACGTCCCCGGCATCCAGCTCTCGGCCACGCTGCCGCTCCACGCGAAACACGCCGACAAGATGGTCTTCGTCCGCTCGATGCATCACAAGAACGGCGACCACTTCGCCGCGGGCCATTGGATGCTCACCGGCCGCTACGGTTCGCACGCGAACGACTTGCCGCAGAAGTATCCCTCCGTCGGCTCCTACATCTCGCGTGTGCGCGGACCGAACCAGCCCGGCGTGCCCGCTTACGTCGGGTTGCCCGCGGCGCAGACGATTTACCTCTTCCCCGGCTATCAAGGCTCGGCGTATCTCGGTGCGGCGTTCAATCCCTTCGACGTGAACTCCGCGCAGAAGTATCTCGGCGCGACCCACGCCACGGTGGAGAAGCCGAAGATCCTCGAGAATGTCGCCGGCGACACGAACCGCATCCGCGGCCGCGTGGACTTGCTCGAGCAGATTGACCACTTCCGGCGCGACCTCGACCGCAGCGGCACGGTGGACGCGATGGACGCCTACAATCAGCAGGCCGTGGACCTCGTGCTCGGCAACCGCGCGCGCGAAGCCTTCGACATCGAGAAGGAGTCCGCCGCCACGCGCGACAAATACGGCCGCACTGCGTGGGGCCATTACACGCTCATGGCGCGGCGGCTCGTCGAGGCGGGAGTTTCGTTCGTGACCGTGGACATGCCGCACTGGGACGACCACTCGAACATCGAGGTCGGCCACGGCACCAAGCTCGCCATCATGGACAAGGCCGTCGCCGCGCTTGTCGAGGATCTCGCCGACCGTTCGATGCTCAACGACGTGCTCGTGATGGTGATGGGCGAGTTCGGCCGCACGCCGAAGCTCAACAACGGCCAACCCGGCATCAGCATCCCCGGCCGCGACCATTGGGGCGACGTGTTCAGCGTGATGCTCGCGGGCGGCGGCTTGCGAGGCGGGCAGGTCGTCGGCGCGAGCAACGACAAGGGCGAGTATCCGAACGAACGCCCCATCGTGCCCGGAGACGTCCTCGCGACGGTTTATCACGTGATGGGAATGGACCATCACCAGACCTTCCTCGACAACGCCGGCCGGCCCGTGCCGATGCTCGAGAAGGGCGATCCCATCCGCGAGATCATCTAACTTGGCCGCGCAGCCACCTCGCAGCGCGGAAACTCCTTGACGCCTCGCAGCGCCGCCCGACGCTGCCGCGGGTGCAATCGTTCGAGTTCGCCACGGCCACGCGCATCCTCTTCGGAGAGGGGGCGAGCAAACAGGCTGCACCCATTGCGAAGTCGTTCGGCGCGCGTGCGCTGCTCGTCACCGGCCGCTCGACCGACCGCGCCGCGGAACTCCTTCGTTCGCTCGCATCCCACGGAGTCGAGGCGCGGCTTTTTCCCACGAGCGGCGAGCCGACGGTCGAGCTCGTCTCGCAAGGCGCCCAACTCGCGCGCGAAATCCAATCCGACGTCGTGCTCGGTTTCGGCGGCGGCAGCGCGCTCGACGCTGCGAAGGCCATCGCGCTCCTTGCGACGCAGCCGACCGGCGTGATGGACCATCTCGAAGTCGTCGGGCGCGGGCTGCCGTTCACCGCGCCCGGCCTGCCGTTCATCGCGATCCCCACGACCGCGGGCACGGGCACGGAGGTCACGCGCAACGCCGTGCTGGCCTCGCCCGCGCATCGCACGAAGGCGAGCCTGCGCAGCCCGCTGCTGCTGGCGCGAGCGGCCATCGTGGATCCGCAGCTCTCGCGCGACCTGCCGCCCGACATCACTGCCAGCACCGGCATGGATGCGCTCACGCAACTCATCGAGCCGTTCACCAGCCACCGCGCGAACCCTCTCACCCACGGCCTGTGTGTCGAGGGCATCCGCCGCGCCGCGCGCTCGCTGCGGCGCGCGTTCGAAAGCGGCAATGATGCCGCCGCGCGCGAGGACATGGCAGTCGCGAGCCTGTTCAGCGGTCTCGCGCTCGCGAACGCGGGGCTCGGCGCCGTGCACGGGTTCGCCGCGGCCATCGGCGGGATGTTCCCCGCGCCGCACGGATGCGTGTGCGCCGCGCTGTTGCCGCACGTGATGTCGGCAAACATCGCCGCGCTCCGCTCGCGCGCTCCGGAGTCGGATGCGTTGCGGCGTTACGAGGAAGTGGCGTGCCTGCTCACGGGTCGCGCGCAGGCCAGCGCCGACGATGGCGTGAAGTGGGTCCGGGAATTGTGCGGGGCGCTGGCCATCCGTCCGTTGGGGCGCTGGAACATCACCGCGGAGCAAATTCCGGCGGTTGTCGAGCGCGCTGCTCAATCGAGCAGCATGAAGGCGAATCCCATCGTGCTGTCGCGGGAGGAACTGGCCGGGGCGCTGACGGCGGCGCTGTGAACGCCCGCGGACGCGTGTCACTCGATGTTCAGCGCCTGCTTGATGCCGAACTTCTCGACGCGCTTGCGCAGCGTGGCGCGGGTGATGCCGAGCAGCCGCGCGGCCTGAACCTGATTGCCACCGGTCTCGCGCAGCGCGGCGATGATCAACTCGCGCTCGACCGCGGGCAGCACCTTCAACTGCGCGTTCGCGCGCGCCCACGTGAAGAGCGTTCGCGCCACACCCGCAAGGTCGGCTGGCGCCGCGCCTCCTTCGCCCGCGGGGACGGCGGTCGCGGCCGCCGCGCGCCCCGGCTGCGTGAGTTCCGCCGGCAGGTCCGCGAGGGTGAGCGTGTCGCCCTTGCACATGACGAGCGCGCGCTGGATGACGTTCTCGAGCTCGCGCACGTTGCCTGGCCACGCGTGGGCGTTGAGCGCCTTGAGCACGTCGGGCACGAGCTTGCGCGGCGTCTGTTTCACCCGCTGCGAGTGTTTCTTGAGGAAGTAATCCACGAGCAACGGGATGTCGGCGCGGCGCTCGCGCAGTTGCGGCAGGTGGATGCGCACGACGTTGAGCCGGTAGAAGAGGTCCTCGCGGAACACGCGCCGCGCGACGGCGTCCTCGAGCGCCTTGTTGGTCGCGGCGATAAGGCGGACGTCGGCGGTGATGGGCTGGTTGCCGCCGACGCGCTCAAACGTGCCGCTTTGCAGCACGCGGAGCACCTTCGCCTGCGTGGCGAGCGTCATGTCGCCGATTTCGTCGAGGAAGAGCGTGCCGCCGTGGCATTGCTCGAAGCGGCCGATGCGCTGCGCGTGCGCGCCGGTGAACGCGCCCTTCTCGTGGCCGAACAGCTCGCTCTCGAGCAGGTTCTCCGGCAGCGCGGCGCAGTTGACCGCGAGGAACGGCCGGTCCGCGCGCCCACTGTGCGAGTAGATGGCGCGGGCGACGAGTTCCTTGCCGGTGCCGCTCTCGCCGGTGATGAGCGCGGTGGCGTCGCTCGTCGCGAGCTGGCCGATGAGCTTGAAGACGTTTTGCATCGGCTCGCTGCGGCCGACGATGCCGAGGTCGTAATCCTCCGACTCGAGCAGCGGCTGGTAGCTCACGACCTGCCGCATGGCGCGCGCGGCGTTGAGGCCGGCGGCTACGAGCTGCTTGAGCTTGGGCGCGTCGAACGGCTTGAGCACGTAGTCGTAGGCGCCGAGCTTCATCGCCTCGATGGCGGTCGCGGTCGTGCCGTAGGCGGTCATGAGGATGACGGGCACCTTCGCGTCGAGCTGGCGGATGCGGCGCAGCGTCTCGAGCCCGTTCATGCCCCCCATGCGGACGTCGGACAGGATGAGGTCCGGCTTGAGCTTGGGCAGAAGGCGGAGCGCTTCCTCGCCGCTGGACGCGGTCGTGAGCTCGACGCCCGGCGAGTCGAAGATGCGGCGGAATGAGTATTGAACGTCCGCCTCGTCATCAATGAGGAGCAGCTTGTCCATGCGAGTGCGCGGCGGCGCAACCGAGGCGGGAGGTCACGAAAGGCGGCCGCCCCGGGCCGCTGCGTGCCGTGGTTTCCGGGCTTGGAAGCTGGTGGCTGGAGACGGAATTGAACCGCCGACACAAGGATTTTCAGTCCTCTGCTCTACCAACTGAGCTATCCAGCCAGCCGCGGCGCGAAACTATGCACCGGCGAAAATGCGCCGCAAGCGCATTCTCCGGCGTTTGGCGCGCGAACATGCGGTTGCACCCACGCGGCCGCGCTGACAGCGATTTGCCATTCCCCGAAACAATCCAAGCCGGCCCGTAGTGAGCCGGCTTGAATTCAAGAAGCGCTTTTGAATTCGGCGTGGTTGCCTGGCAACCAGAGGCACGGTCTGCGCTACCTAACTTTGTCTTGATTCCGCCCGACTGGGTAGCAAAGTTCACCGCACTCAGCCAAGGAAAATTTATGGGAACGCCAGCTTCGTCCTCCGACCCAAACACCAAACTCGAACTCGCCTTCGACGTTGGACACAGCTCCATCGGGTGGGCCGTCCTGCAATCCCCTCTCAACTCTCAACCTTCATCTCTCGACTTGGTTGGTTGCGGTGTCGTCACCTTTGGCGCGGATGACTGCCTCGCCTCCGCGCGGCGGGGTTTTCGTCGCCAACGCCGACACATCCGGGCCACGCGGCTGCGCATCGCCCGTTTGAAGCGCTTGCTCGCTCATCTCGGCGTCCTGCCCGAAGGCAAACTCGATGCCGTTTCCTCTTCCAGCCCGTGGCTGCTGGCGGCCCGCGTCTTGCGCGGTGGAAAGAAGCTGACGTGGGAAGAACTTTGGGACGTGTTGCGTTGGTATGCCCACAATCGCGGCTATGACGGCAACAAGGGCTGGAGCCGCCAGGACCTCACCGCCTCCGCCGAAGACACCGAGAAGGAACAGAAAGCCAACGAACTCCTCGACGCCTTCCGCGTGAAGCACAGTCGCGAAGGGACGATGGCTGAAGTGCTCTGCGACCGTCTCGGGCTGGACCCACTGGCGGCGCAGCGATCCTCCGCCATCCGGTTCCGTGACCTGGGCGCGGCCTTCCCCCGCGAGGGAGTCGAAGCGGAAGTTGAGCGCATCCTCCGCGCCCATGTCGGCGCGTTGCCGCGCGTGGATGAGCCGTTCATCACCGCCGTCATGCGGGACCACACGGCCATTGCGGGGCCTGACTACCGGTTGCCCGCGCGCTATGGCCAACGCGTCGGTGCAAAGCGCACTCCCGGCGGGCTGCTCTTCGGCCAACTCGTGCCGCGCTTTGACAACCGCATCATCGCCACCTGCCCTGTGCAGTTTCAGCGGGTTTATGACCGCGTGCTGGCGGAGACGGGCGACGCGGCGAAGGCCACGCACGAAGCAGAGAAGCTCGCCAAAGTTCCCGGCGTCGGCTGTGTGGAGTTCCACCGCTACCGCTGGGCGATGCAGCTTGCCAACGTGACCATCGCCACCGGCGACGCCCGCAAGACCCGGCGCTTGACCAAGGAAGAACGAACCACGCTAAACGCACAGATGGAAAAGCACGGCGCACTCACTCCCGGCGAGTTGAAGAAAGCTGTCCGCGCACTCACGGGCACCAACAAGGACAATCTCGACCGTCTCCTCGCGCTGCCTGACGCAGACAAGTCCCTCGTCCTCGACCCTGCGCGCAAGCTCGCCGCCCAAGGCGTGCTGGGCATCCTTTGGCCGCACCTCGGTGCCACCGTCCAAAAGCACACCCTCACTGACCTCCGCCGGGGCAAACTCGTCACCGCGCGCGAGCTGCTCACTACCTGCCCGACGGCCCAGCCCGCCTTTGACCATTGGTGGGACGGCGAGGCGATGAAGAAACCCCGCAAGCCGCGCAAAGGCGAAACTGCCACCGATCGCACCCGCGAGCACGCGCTGGACGAACCCCACTCCCTCGCGCCCGCCAATGGCCGCGCCGCGCACAGCCGGGAGGTCATGGCCGACGTTTGGAAGTTTGTGCTCTCATCACGTCAAGAGTCTGCGCGCCCCGGATTTGGAATCAAGGCAAAGCGGGTAAGAGCGCGCTTCGCCACGAGCGCCACGCCGGGCGCATCTCACTTTCTTGCAAGCGACTCAGGCGTCGGAAACGGACAGAAAGAAGGAGGCGGAAAAAACCGGGGGTCCGGGCCCATGTCAGGACTCATGAGGCTGGCAAAATGAATGGGGACGAACGAATGCGCGGCCAAAGGAGTGGATGCGCCTTCCTTCCTTCACCTGCCGTCCGTGCTGCGCCGTGTGCCAGTCCTTCTTTTTGCCCGCTTCGTTCTGTCAGTTCGTCCGTCCTTCCCTCTGTGCTGCAAGAAACTGAGATGCGCCCGCCACGCGCGGTGGCGGGAATTCTCGTTGACGGTCAGGGGTGCGCCCTTACCATCCGCGCTCGCTCGCGCTCCGGCGCGCGCCCCACAAGAACTCGAGAACGAATATGGCAGTCAAAGTTGCAATCAATGGCTTCGGGCGGATCGGTCGGCTCGTCTTCCGCGCGATGGTGGAACAGGGCCTCGTCGGCAACGATGTCCAGGTCGTCGCCGTCGGCGACATCGTCCCCGCGGACAACCTCGCCTACCTCCTCAAATACGACTCCACTCAGGGCCGCTTCAACGGCACGGTCGGCTCGAGGAAGTCCGCCGCGGAGAAGGCCGAGGATGACGTGCTCGTGGTCAACGGCGCGGACATCCTCGTCGTCTCCGCCAAGTCGCCCGAGGAGCTGCCGTGGAAGGCGCTCGGCGTGGATGTCGTCATCGAGTCCACCGGGCTCTTCACCGACGCCGACCGCAGCGACGATCCAAAGATTCGCGCCAAGTCCGCCTACGGCCACATCCGCGCTGGCGCGAAGAAGGTCATCATCACCGCGCCCGCCAAGAACGAGGACATCACCGTTGTGCTCGGCGTGAACCACGAGAGATACGATGCCACGAAGCACCACGTCATCTCCAACGCGAGCTGCACCACCAACTGCCTCGCGCCGCTCGTGCACGTGCTGCTCAAGGGAGGCTTCGGCATCGAGGAAGGCCTGATGACCACCATCCACGCCTACACCGCCACGCAGAAAACCGTGGACGGACCGAGCAAGAAGGACTGGAAGGGTGGCCGCACCGCGGCGGTGAACATCATCCCATCGAGCACCGGCGCGGCGAAGGCCGTCGGCCTTGTTTGCCCCGAGGTGAAGGGCAAGCTCACGGGCATGGCGTTTCGCGTGCCCACGCCGACGGTGTCCGTGGTGGACCTGACGGTGAAGACGACGCGCGACACGAGCTACGCGGAGATTTCCGCGGCGATGAAGAAGGCGGGCGAGACTTACTTGAAGGGCATCCTCGAATACGCGGACGACGAGGTGGTGAGCACGGACTTCGTGCACAGCCCGGCCTCGAGCATTTTCGACGCGGGCAGTGGCATTGAGTTGAACAAGCGCTTCTTCAAGCTCGTGAGCTGGTATGACAACGAGTGGGGTTACTCCAACCGCATCGGCGACCTGCTCAAGTTCATCCTCGCGAAGGGGCTGTAGGAGCGAGGTTATTTCACCTCGAGCTTCTTCTTCAAGTTGTCGAGGCCGGCCTGAAAGTCGGGGCCCATCATCCTGTCCATCATCAGGCCGAACCAGCGGTTGATGGGATTTCCGCCGAGGTCGCCGAAGTTCGACCATGTGACCTTGACGGACTCACCCGCGGGCTCGATGCGAATCTCGCCTTTCGAGATGTATTTGCCGTTCTCGAAGTCGAGGTCGTAAATCACGAGGCTGTTCGCGTCGGCCTTCGTGATTTGGAGCTTGCCCGTGCCGGACGACTTGCCCGACCACGAATACGACGCGCCCGTGCCGGACTCGGGCCCGGAGAATTCAATCTTCATGTCCGGAAAGCGCGCGACGGTCCACGCGGTCCACTCCGGCCACGACTTGAGCTTGTTCACGGTGGCGAATACCGCCTCCGGCTTGGCCGCAATGGTCTGGCTGCGCTCGACGCGATACGTGGAAGGCAGGAAGAAGCCGATGATGACCACCAACGCGACAAAGATGACCAAACCGAGGCCGATGCGCTTGACCCATTTCATTGTAGTGCGCGGAGGATGCCAGCCGACGCCGCGGTGGCAAGCTTTGAACTTGGAAATGCCGCGTCCCGCCGCATAGTCCGCGGCGTCATGAACACGCTCCGCCTCTCCGCCGGTTCACTGCTTCTCGTGTCGCTCTCCGCCCTCGCCCAAGGCGAGTTCAAGGCCGGGCCGGACCATCAGTTCAACCCCAACGTCCCTCACGGCCGCGTCATCGCCCACACGGACTGGCAGAGCAAAGTCTTCACCAACACCATCCGCGACTGGTGGGTCTATGTGCCCGCGCAATACACGCCCGACAAGCCCGCCAGCGTGATGGTCTTTCAGGACGGCCGCGGCTACGTCTCGACCAACGGCTCGTGGCGCGTGCCCATCGTCTTCGACAACCTCATCGCCAAGGGCGAAATGCCCGTGACCATCGGCATCTTCATCCAACCCGGCGACAACCGCGAACCCGGCACGCCGCCGCGCAAGGACAAGTCCGGCAAGACCGCCGGCGCGAGCAACCGCAGCTTCGAGTATGACTCGCTCGGCGACCGCTACGCCCGGATGCTCATCGAGGAAATCCTGCCCGAGGTCGAGAAGGACTTCCGTCTCTCGAAGAACCCCGACGACCGCGCGATTTGCGGAGCTTCGAGCGGCGGCATCTGCGCCTTCACCGTCGCGTGGGAGCGGCCGGACCAGTTCCGCAAAGTGCTTTCGACCATCGGCAGCTTCGTGCACCTGCGCGGCGGGTTCGATTACCAGGCGCTCATCCGCAAGACCGAGCGCAAGCCGCTCCGCGTCTATCTCGCGGACACAAGCGGCGACCTCGACAACCCGTTCGGCGACTGGCCCACCGCCAACAAGGAGATACACGCCGCGCTCAAATACATCGGCTGCGACGTGAAGCTCGAATGGGCCGAGGGCTACGGCCACAACTCCAACCACGGCGGCACGCACTTCCCCGACGCGCTCCGCTGGCTCTGGCGCAAGGAAGTCCACAAGCCCGAAGTCATCCTCAAGGGCGACCTCGGCGGCGACCTCACGCTGCACCGCCTGCTCATCGAGGGCGAAGGCTGGAAGCTCGTCGCCGACAACGTGAACTTCGCCGACGGACTCACGCCCGACGCCGAGGGCAACCTGTGGTTCGCCGAGATGCGCTCGACGCCGCCCGCCATCTGGAAGGTCTCGCCGTCCGGCGCGAAGACCAGGGTCATCGAGGGCACCGTGTGCAGCGGGCTCAGGTTCGGCCCCGACGGACGCCTCTACGCCTGCGTCGGCAGGGACAAGCAACTCGTCGCGTTTGAACTTCCTTCCGGCAAGAAGAGCGTCGTCGCGGAGGACGTGCAACCCAACGACCTCGTCGTCTCGCACAAGGGCCACATTTACTTCACCGAGACCGGCAAGAAACAAGTCACGTTCGTCAACCCAAAGACCGGCGAGAAGAAGGCCGCCGACACCGGCATCACCGCGCCCAACGGCATCACCCTTTCGCCCGACCAGGGGACGCTCGCGGTGAGCGATTACCGCGGGCAGTTCACGTGGGTTTTCCGCGTCGAGGCTGACGGCTCGCTTACGGCGAAGGAGCCTTACATGACCATGCGCCTGCCGATTGACCCGAAGGGCGAGTGGAAGTTCAACGAGCCACCTCCGAAGAATCCGTCCAGCGCGGGCGACGGCATGGTCAGCGACAGCATCGGCCGCTACTACGTCACGAGCGCGCTCGGCGTGCAGGTGTTCGATCCCACGGGTCGGATGTGCGGCGTGCTGCCGAATCCCGGCGACAAGAGCATGACCAGCGTCACCCTCGCCGGCGACAAGCTCGAATGGCTCTACGTCGCGTGCGGCGACAGGATTTTCCGCCGCAAGGTGCAGGCAACCGGCAACCTGTTCTTCAAGCCTCCCATCGCCGAGGCTCCTCCGTCGAAAAAGAAGAGTTAGCGCAAACCGTCTTGTGTCCGTTGCTCGAAACACGACAATCCAAACTGCACCCATTGAAAGGAACCCAATCATGACCACACGCCGTGAATTCGTGAAACTCGCCCTCGCCGCCGCGCCTGCGGCGGGGCTCATCACTGCCGCGCGCCCGCTCATCGCGGCCGACGCCGCCAAGCCAAACTCACGCTTCGGCGGCGTGCACATCGGCATCAACGCGCCCTACAGCTTCGGCAACGCGGCCATGTCCGCTGGCGACATCCTCAAGACCTGCGTGGAGCTGAACCTCAGCGCCATTGAACTGCGCACACAGCCCATCGAGGCCGCGTTCGGCGCGCCCGCGAACCTGACCAGCGCCAAGACCAAGGCGCTGCCCGCCGGAGCCGCCGAAGACCACGCCAAGCAACTCCGCGCGTGGCGCGAGCGCGTGGACATGGCCAAGGGCCGCGCGTTCCGCAAGCACTGGGAGGACACCGGCGTCTTCATCGAGGTCATCAAGGTGGACGGCATCTTCAGGATGGGCGAGGGCGAGCTGGACTACGTCTTCACGCTGGCCAAGGCGCTCGGCGCGCGCGGCATCTCCACCGAGATCGGCAAGGACGACGACCACAAGCGCGTCGGCAAGTTCGCCGACAAGCACAAGATTCACCTCTCCCTCCACGGCCACGCCAGCACCGGGCCGGCGAATTGGGAGACGGCGTTTGAGCACGGGGAACACGTCGGGGCCAACGTGGACCTCGGGCACTTCGTCGCCGGCGACCACGGCTCGCCCGTGCCCTTCATCACCAAGCACCACAAGCGCATCACGCACGTCCACATCAAGGACCGCAAGAAGGGCAACGGCCCGAACACGCCGTTCGGCGAGGGCGACACGCCCATCGTCGAGGTGCTCCGGCTCATCCGCGACAACAAGTGGCCCATCCAAGCCACCATCGAGTTCGAATACAGGGTCCCCGCCGGCTCCGACCGCACGGCTGAGATCGCCAAGTGCGTGAAGTTCTGCCGCGACGCGCTCGTGTAGGCCGCGGTCTCACCTGTGCCAGGAAAGGGCTGGCAGCCCCACAGACTCTCGCCCAACGTCTCCGCGAAGGCGCAGCCGTGCCGTGCCGTCTGACTTTGCCGCATGAAAACCATCGCAGTGCCCGTTGAATTCACCGACCCGGTCAACGCGAAGATTCTCGCGGTGAGCGAGGACCGGTTGCAGGGCTTCCAGCGCGACCCGCTCGGCCAAGTCGCGCGCCAGACCGCGCTCCCGCTCGACACGGTCATCGAGCGCATCCGAGCGATGCTCGTCGCGGGCAACATCCGCCGCGTGCGCCAGACGCTGCTCGCCACGAACCTCGCGCAGGGCGCGCTCGTCGCGTGGCAGGTGCCGCAGGACAGGCTCGACGCCGCGTTCGACTGGATGTTCCAGCAGGACCCGTTCAGCGGCCACGTCGTCACGCGCTCGACCGACACCGCGTCGCAAGGCTCGACCTACAAATTGTGGACGACGCTGAAAGTCCCGCAGGGCTTCTCGCTGCGGAAGCACTGCGAGTTCCTCTGCGCGCGCACGGGCGCGGAGAAGTTCGTCCTCCTGCCGGCGAAGAAATTGTTCGCGCTCGGCGTCGGCCACGTGCGACGCAAGGGCATGGAGCCCGGCAGCCGCGCCGATGTGCCGGCCGAGGCGACGGATGTTTCGGTCGTCCACTTGAACGACCTCGAATGGCGCGTGCTCACGGTCCTCAAGCGCGAGTTCGAGCCGGAGGAACTCGTGCCCGACCTGTGGACCGCGCGCGCGAAGGAAGCCGGCGTGCCGCTCGCGACCTTCCTCGAATTCGCGGAGGACTTCGAGCGCCGCAAGATCATCGGGCGCTTCTCGACGTTCCTCGAACACGTCAAGCCACAGAGCGACGGCGAGCGGGTGACGCGCTTCAACGCGCTCTTCCACTGGGCCGTGCCCCCGGGACGCGAGATGGACGCCGGGCGCGAGGTGGGCCGGCACCACATCATGACGCACGCCTACTGGCGCGAGGGCGGGCCGGAGTTCCGCCACGTGAACGTGATGGGCGTGGCGCACGGCACGGACAAGGCGCTCGTGCTCGCGCACAAGGCGGCGATTGACGCGCACCTGCGCGAGGCGGGCGTCGAGGTCGGCTACACGAACGTCTTCTGGGGCGGCCGCAGCGAAATCAAGCCCAGCGAAATCGCGCCGCAGGCGTATCGCGACTGGTGCGCCAGCATGGGGCTCGATGCGGAGACGATGCGGGAGTAGCAGGCCGGTCGTGTGCTTGTCGGCGGCCGCGCCGCAGCGGGAGGATCGTCCAAAAAACGAACCGCGAACGTCGAACAACGAACTCCCGCTCAACGCCACAAGCCCGGCGATTGCCGGAGTTTCTCGAGCAGCCGCGCATCGGCGGCTGGAAAGTCAAACGCGCCGAGTTCATCCGGCCCAACCCACGCAAGCGCTTCGCATCCGATGGCGCGGGGCTCGGCGCGCGGGTCACGAAGCGCGCAGCGAAAGAACCGCAGGTGCACGGTCGTGTCCGGATAAGAGTGCGTGAGCGACTCGACGAGTTCGCCGACGGTGACCTCGATGCCGAGTTCCTCGATCAGTTCGCGGCGGAGGCAATCTTCGAACGACTCGCACGGCTCGCGCTTTCCGCCGGGAAACTCCCACAAGCCGCCGAGGTGGTCCTGCGCCCGGCGGCGCGTGATGAGCAGCTTGCCGTCGCGGAAGAGCAGCGCGGCGCTGACCTCGATGGACGTGCGAGGGGAGAGGGCAGAGGGGCGAAGTTCTGCGTCGTGGTTGGGGTTCACGGCTCGTTCCTCGCCCCTCTCACTTCGCAGTTCAACGGCCCACGCTTTTGTAAACCCACCCGGCCGCGGCCATCGCGGCGGGGTCGAACAGGTTCCGGCCATCGAAGAGAATGGGATGCGTGAGCGACTTGCGCGCGCGCTCGAGGTCGAGCTGCTTGAACTCCGGCCACTCGGTCGCAATCACGAGCGCGTCGCAGCCCTCCGCGACGGCGTTCATGTCGTCCACGTAGGTGAGGTTGGCGCCGGGCTTGAGGAGTTCCTTCGCCTTCTCCATCGCCTTCGGGTCGAAGACGCACAGCGCGGCGCCGTCCTTGAGCAGGCGCTGGCAAAGCTCGATGGCCGGGGACATGCGCACGTCGTCGGTGTTCTGCTTGAAGGCGAGCCCGAGCACGCCGAGTTTCTTGTCCTTGAGCACCCAGAGCGTGTCGGTGATCTTCCGGACGAACCGGTCCATCTGCCCGGCGTTGATGCGCTGCACCTCCTTGAGCAGGGCGAAGTCGCAGCCGAGTTGCTCGGCAATCTTGATGAACGCGCTCAGGTCCTTCGGGAAACAGGAGCCGCCGAAGCCCAGCCCGGCGTTGAGGAAGCGCCGGCCGATGCGCGCGTCCATGCCCATGCCGTTGGCGACCTCCTCGACGTTCGCGCCGCTGGCCTCGCAGACGGTGGCGACGGCGTTGATGTAGGAAATCTTGAGCGCGAGGAACGAGTTGCTCGCGTGCTTGATGAGTTCGGCGGAGTTGATGTCGGTGACGACGATGGGCGCGTTGAACGGCGTGTAAACGTCGCGCATCGCGGCGACCGGCCGCTGGCTGCCGACCCCGATGACGATGCGGTCGGGCTTCATCAAGTCCTCGACCGCGAAGCCCTCGCGCAGGAACTCCGGGTTGCTCACCACGTCGAACTCGACCTTCGCCTTGCAATAGCGCTTGATGGTTTCGGAAACCTTCTCGCCGGTGTTCACGGGCACGGTGGACTTGTCCACGACGATCTTGTAGCCGGTCATCGCGCCAGCGATTTCGCGCGCGACCTTCTCGATGAAGCTCAAGTCCACCGAGCCGTCCGGTTGCGGCGGCGTCGGCACGGCGATGAAAATGACGTCCGAACTTCCCACCCCGTCCGCGGTGCTTTCGGTGAAGCGCAGGCGGCCCGCGGCGACGTTCTTCTTCACGAGTTCCTCGAGGCCGGGCTCGTAGATGGGAATCCCGCCGCCCTGCAACAGCCGGACCTTCTTCGCGTCATTGTCCACGCACACGACGTGGTGGCCGACCTCTGCGAAGCAGGTTCCGGTGACGAGACCAACGTAGCCGGTGCCGATGATGCAGAGCTTCATGGTGCGGTGTGGGTGATTTGCGTAGCTGGAGTCCGCGCGCAACCAGAATGCGAGCTACGTTTCGTCCGGCTTGATGAGGAAATGCCCATACACGTAGCCCGCCGCCGCGCCGCCGAGCAGCGGGCCGGCAAGATACACGGAGGCGTTGGTGAAGTGGTTCGCGGCGAGCGCGGGGCCGAGCCAGCGCGCGACGTTCATCGCGCCGCCGGTGAGCGGGCCGCCGAACAGAATGTCGAGCGCGACCGTGAGGCCGATGGCCAGCCCGCCCATCTTCGGCGCCCGTGAATCCACCGCCGTGCCGTAAACGACGAACACGAGGAAGAACGTCAGCACCGCCTCGATGCCGATGCCGGCGAGCGGCCCCACGCCTTTGCCGAGCGCGGGTGTGCCGGCGATGATGATGTCCGCCGCTTTCGCGTCGCCGGTGGCGATGAGGTTGCCCGCGGCGATGGCGGCCACGGTCCCGCCGGCGCACTGGGCGATCCAGTAGGCGACGGTCGTCGGGAAGTCCACCTTGCCGCCGATGAGCAGGCCGAATGTCACGGCGGGATTCAAATGGCCGCCCGAAATCGCAGCCGTCGCCGACACCATCACGGCGATGGTCAACCCATGCGCCAGCGCGATGCCCAGCAAGCCTCCCGGAACACCGCCGAGGTGATGGGTGGCCCCGATGCCCACAAACACCAGCGCGAAGGTCCCGATGAATTCGGCCACGACCGGCTTGGCGAGGGACGCGTTCATCGTCACTTCTTCACCGGCGGCGCAGTCTTCGCGGGGGGCACAGGAGGGTTGGTCGCCGCCGTCGGCGCATTGGTGCCCGCAGGCGGCGCGACGATGCGAATGGGCGCGAAGGGATTCGTGGGCGCGAGCTGCGGACTGCGCGTGACGAGCAGGTCGCGCCGCATGTTGGCCTCCATCTTCCACACGCTCTGGCGCTGCGACCGGAGGACTTCGTCGTAAATCCGGAGCGCGCGTTCGTCCTCCTTTTTCGCCTCGTGGATGAGCGCCATGGCGAGTTGCGCCTGCACGGACTCGGGTTCGGTCGCGAACGTGCTGACGACCCGCTCATACGCGCGCATCGCGTCGTCGAGTTTGCCCGTGGCCTCGATGGACGCGGCGATCCCCATCATCGCCGTCGGGGCAAGATCGTCGGCGGCGTCACCCGCGAGGACTTCCTCGAAGCGCGCGCGGGCGAGGTCGAACTTCTTCTCGGAGAAAAGCTCGCCCGCCCCGAGCAACAACGCGCGCCGGCCTGCCGCGGTTCCCGAATGAGAGCTTGCCAACGTGAGGAAGCGGGCCGAGTCCGGCTTGGCGCCGGTCGTGTCAGCCGACCTCTGAAGCATGAGCAGCGCGTCGCTGGCGCGCTTCTCGGCTTCCCCGCGGAAGTGCTGCCACGCGTAAACCACCAGTCCGGCCGCGAGCAGCACGCCGACGGCCTGCAAAAGGCGCTGCTTGTTCACTTCGACCCAGGCGAGGAATTCGAGCGTCCGGGACGGGGGCGGCGCTTCTTGCGGATTCATAAAGGCGGGAAATCTTTGGAGTGCAGGTCGAAAACGCAAGCCCGAAATCCCCCTGAATGACCGGCAGGGCGCGGCGATCCGGCCGTCACGCTCAGAACCTCGTGCCAATCCATCGCAACACTTCTCCCGTGTCCTGCAGCCACCAACCAAGCGCCCGCAGCACGCCCAAACCCGGCGCCAGCATCGGCAATCCAATGAGCAGCACAAGCGCGTTGCCCAGCACGATGACCACGAACGAGAAAAGCCAGCCCTGGCTGGTGATGTCCGTCTGCCGCGTCTGCAGCACGTGCCATGTGAGCGTGACGTGGAACGCGTAAGCCACACCGAGCGCCAGGTGCAGCCAGACCACGTGCCGCTGCCAGCCCCAGAGGAGGTGCCCGAAGCCGAACACCAGCACGACAATCACCACGTAAAGCGGGAAGAAGTATGGCGCGAGCGCGACAAGGAAGTTGCTCTTCGTCAGCACAACCTGGCCACCCTCGCTGGACGCCTTGAAGCGCTTGACGCTCCCGCCGAACAGCCACGACCAAAGCACGTGGGTGAATTCATGGCCGACCACGTAGAGCCACATGGGCTTGGGCAGCGCGAGGAACACCACGACCCAGCAAGCCGCGCCCGCCAGCAACGGAACCCACGTGGACGTGAACCCGCCGAACACGCGCACCACCTTCACCACCGCCAACGTGGCGCCCACGCACGCCGGCAGCAGCGCGACCCCGATGAGGAACTTCACCCACTTGGGCATGGCTGAGGATTCAGGACTCCGCGTTAGCAGGCGAGACAATCCCCCGCAGGGCATGCGCATATCGCACACCCCGCCCCCGTCTGGACTTCAATCACTCACTTCCTCGACCAGCGCCTCGGCCTTGGCGCGCGGGCGCGGCGCGGACTTCACTTCCGGATACAGCACGCCAAGCGAGCACAGGATGAGGCCGGCGCAGATCATCCCCAGCGTGTGCATCGGGACCGTCTGCGCGAGCCAGAAGCCGAGCATCGGCGCGACCACGCCGCGCAACCCCGTAAAGAACGTGTGCACGCTCATGTAATCGGCCACGCGCTCCGGCGGGGCGAACTTCGTCACCCACAAGCTCCACGCCACGTCGCCGCCTGCATTGGAGATTCCATACACCACCGCGCCCGTCACGAGCCCGCCCATTGTGTCGCTCGTGAAGAACGCGAACACCCCCACCGCGAACCCGAAGTTGAGCGTCATCCGCAGCGCGAAAAAATTCATCCGGTCAAACAGCCAGCCCCACAACGGGCTCATCACCAGCCGCGCCGCGTTGGGAATCACACCGACCACGAGCGCGACCGTCGCCACATCGTGACCGAGACCATGCCGCGGGTTCGCCAGATACTCGACGCGCAGCGGGAACATCATCAGGTTGCCGACGCCGAGGAACATCCACGAGATGAGCGTGAGCCGGAACAGCCGGTCCTCCTTGGCGAAGCGCAGCGCGTGCAGCGGGTGCGCGCCGCGTTCGGACGCGAGCGGCTTGGACGGCACGCGCGAGAGGCACCACGCGCCAAACGCAAACGCCGCGGCAAACACGAGCAGCAACCCACGGAACCGCCCGAACTCCGCGGACAGCGCGCGACCGGCCAGCTCGCTGAACACCGCCGCCGTTCCGATGCGCACGATGAGCGCCTTGCTGAATAGGCTTCCACGCTCCCCCTCGGGATAGTTCTCCTGATAGACCTGCGTCATCAGCGGGATCGTCGCCGACACGCTGGCCATCGCGACAACCGCGCCGGCGACGAACACCGCCTCCAAGGGAACCAGCGCCATCAGCACGAAGCAGCATGCGCCCAGCGCCGCCGCGCGCGAAGCCGCGCGTGCCGTCGGCCAACCCCACGCAGCCACCCGCGACACGACGAACGGACTCAGAAGCAGCCCGCAACTGCTTCCAGCGGCCACGAACGCTTTCGCCACCGCGCCTGCCTCGAAATGCTTGACCGCGATCAGCAGCAGGAAGGTCGTGCCGGCCGCTTCAAGAATGCCTCCGGTGACCGCGCGCCAGCGTTCGTATCGAAAGGTCGTCGCAGTGACTTCAGCGGGCGGCACGCGGCGAGAGTGAAGCAACGACTCTCCGGCGCAAAGGGGGAAACGAAATCAAGGCCCCACGTTCCGAATTCAAAGGGAGAACCAGCCGGGAAAGTGGCGTGGAAAATCGGCGTGCTCCGATTCGCGCGGGCGCGCGCAAACCAAGACGTGGAGCGTCCTTGAAACTTGGAATCCGGCGCCCGGGTTCCCCTCACGCCCTCTCCATGTATTTCCCCGTCCGCGTGTCCACGCGCACCCGCTCGCCGGTCTTGATGAACAGCGGCGCCTGGATTTCGATGCCAGTCTCGAGCGTGATGGACTTCTGCACGTTGTTCGCCGAATCGCCCCGGATGCCCTCGGGCGCGTCCTTCACCTTGAGCGTGACACTCGCCGGCATTTCCACCGTCACGGCCCTCTCCTCGATGAACGTGATTGTGACCTGTCCGTTCTCGGTCAGGTAGTTCGCCGCGTCACCGACAAATTCAGGCGACAGGGTCACCGTCTCGAACGTCTCCGGGTCGGCAAACACGAAATCGTCGCCGTCCTTGTAGCTGAACTCCATCTTGCGCGTGTTCATCGAGACGACCTCGATGCGCTCGTTGGAGCTGAACCGGATGTCGGCGGACTTGCCAGTCTTGATGCTGCGGAGCGTGGCCTGCACGAACGCCCGGAGATTGCCCGGCGTGCGATGCTGGCAGTCGAGGACCACCACCACGTCGTTGTTGTGCATGATGGCCATCCCCTTGCGGAGGTCGTTGGCGCTTGGCATGGGAGTTCGCGTTGGCCGACCGTTCGCCGGTGCGGCGGAAGCGGGAACGTAGCCAACACCCCCGCCATTGCAAGCCCCGTTTTGGCTCGTCGAACGGCTCGCCGCAGTCGCGAATCGGCTGGCGGCGCAACCGCCGCGCGCGCTAGTGTCCTCACCGAATTCAGCCCCAGCACGATGAATCCCGGTTGCATCGGCCAGCCGTCGCACCTCCCGTCAAGCGCGGGCTCGACTCGTCGCGAGTTCCTTGCCGCTTCCGCCGCCGCTGCGTCCGGCTTCGCGCTCGTTCAGGACGCCCTCGGCGCGCAGCATAACCCCGCCGTGCAGGTCGCCGACCGGACGACCTCGCTGAAAATCACCGGCATGAAATCGTTCTGGGTGAACCCGAACGTCTTCGTCCGCATCGAGACCAACCACGGTGTCGTGGGCTGGGGCGACATCAAGGGCGTGGACCCGCGCGTGTCCAAGCCGCTCGCCGAGTCGCTCTACGAGTTGCTCGACGGCGAGAACCCGACGCGCATCGAGCACATCTGGCAGAAGCTCTACCGCTCGCACCGCGACATCCGCGGCGGGCCGTTCATGGTCCACACCATCGCGGGCATTGACCAGGCGTTGTGGGACATCGCGGGCAAGCTCTGGGGCGCGCCCGTCTATCGCCTGCTCGGCGGACCGGTGCGCGACCGCATCCGCGTCTATCACACGCCCAAGGCAATCAAAGTGCCGCCGCCCGGCGTGTTCGAGCATTCGAGCAACCCGGCGGACATCGAGCGCATCGTCGCCGCCATCAAGTCTGCTCGGGAGAAAGTCGGTCCCGATGGCGCGGTGATGTTCGACGCGCACTGCGCCCTGCCACCCGCGACGCTCATCCAGCTTGCCGGCGCGCTCAAGCCCTACGACGTGCTCTTCATCGAGGAAGTCGCCGTGCCGGGAAACATCGAGGTCTTCAAGCGGCTGAAGGAAGCCATCCACATCCCACTCGCGGCGGGCGAACGTGACCGCACCATCTGGGAGATGATCCCGTATTTGCACAACCGCTGCCTCGACATCCTGCAACCGGACTGCTGCCACACGGGCGGCATCACGCAGATGCGCAAGATCGCCGCGCTCGCCGAGACGTATCACGTGCCGCTCGCGCCGCATTGCACGGCGAGCAACCTCGGCATCGCCGCGAGCCTGCACGCCATCGCCGCCGTGCCGCTGTTCCTCATCCACGAGTTTTACCCGGACAACTTTGGCTTCAACCCCGTGCTGCGCGACGCGAAGGGCAACCCGCAGTTGCTCGCGCGCGTGGACTGGACCGTGGACAAGGACGGCTACGTGAACCTCCCGCCCGGCCCCGGCCTCGGCGTGGACATGGACGAGAAACTCATCACGGAGGCCGCGTCGCGTCCGCAGACCTACAAGTGGCCGGGCCGCGTGCTGAAGGATGGGAGCATTGCGGATTATTAGTTGAACAGCGGCGCGAGAGCGCGGCCTTCTTCGAGCAGGTTGTAGGGCCGGCCTTGCAAGTCCACTGCCTCGAGGTTCGTGATGCCCATCGAGTGATACACGGTCTTGGCGATGTCCTCGGGGCCGATGGGATTGTCCTTGGGATAGCCCGCGTGCGCGTCGGTCTCGCCGTAGGTCTGTCCGCCACGGATGCCGCCGCCCGCGAGCACCACGCTCATGCACGCCGTCCAGTGGTCGCGCCCGGCGCCGACCTTGCCGCGTGTGCGCGGGTCGCCGACCTGCGGCTTGCGGCCCATCTCGCTGGAGATCATCACGAGCGTCGAATCGAGCAGGCCGCGTTGGTGCAGGTCCTCGATGAGCGCGGAGTAGCCGCGGTCGAACTCCGGCAGCAGGTTTTCCTTGAGGCAACTGAAGTTGTTCCCGTGCGTATCCCAGCCGCCGCCGCTGAGGCACTTCTTGGAAACGACCTCGTCGTCCTCCGCCCAAAAAACCGTGATGAACGGCACGCCCGCCTCGACGAGCCTCCGCGCCATGAGCAGACCCATGCCATTGATGGTCTTGCCGTAGCGCTCGATGGTCGCGGGCTTTTCCGACGCGATGTCGAATGCGCCCGCGGTCGAACTCGACGCGAGCAGCGCGAAGGCTTTCTCCTGCTGGCGCGCGTAGTTCTTCACCATCGCCTCGTGGTCGAGGTCGCGGCGCGCGGTGTTGACGGCGTTGAGCAGCGCGCGGCGGTCCTTCATGCGCGCGGGCGTCATGCCGGGATCGAGCGTGAGCGTGGGCGCGCTGAAGTGCAGCGGGTTCTCGCGGTTGCCCGAGACGAAGAACGGGTCGAACTCCATCCCGAGCCGCCCGGCGAACTGTCCCGGCCGCGTGTAGGGTGCGCGGCTCGGCTTGAAGGGCAGCGTGATGACTTGCGGGAGCTTCTCGTGCGGCGGACGCCGCGAGCCGATGACGCAGCCCATGTGCGGCCAGTCGCCGGGATACGGACGCCGGTCGTTGCCTTGCTGGCGGAAGGTCTCATCGGGCGCGTGGCCGGTGAGGTTGTAGTAATAACCGGCATGGTGGTCGCCCGTGGCGCGGCCGAAGTCCGTCACCCCATGCACGAGCGCGAGGTGATGCGCCTGCTTCGCAGTCATCGGCAGGTGCTCGCAGACGCGCAGTTCCGGCGCGCTGGTCGCGATGGGCATGAACTCGCCGCGATACTCGACGGGCGCGTCGGGCTTCATGTCCCACATGTCAATGTGCGACGCGCCGCCGCACAGGAAGAAGAGGATGGTGGACTTCGCGGGCTTCTTGCGCGGCGCGACCTGCGTGGAGCCGAACGCCGCGTTGCCGAAGCTCAAACCCGCCAGCCCCGAGGTCGAGGCCGTGATGAACGCGCGCCGGCTCATCGCGGGCGAGAACAGCGGGGGCTTCATTGGTGGCGAGTTTGACGCCTGCGAAGCGGGTGTCAATTCGCGGAATGCGATGCCGTCTTTTCACTTCCGCGCCCGGACGGCGCTGTTACATTCCGCGCTGCGACAGCCACCACCAACCCTGCCCCGCCATGATGACCCGACGCACTGCCTTGAAATCAGCCGCCACTGCCACCGCCGCGCTTGCGACGGCGTCCGCGCTCTCGGACGCCCTCGCGCAGGCTCCCGCGCCAACTGGGCCGTTCACGCTCGCGCCGCTGCCCTACGCCAACGACGCGCTCGAGCCGCACATTGACGCGAAGACGATGGAAATCCACCACGACCGGCATCACGCGGCGTATGTCGCGGGCCTGAACCGCGCCGTCGCGGGGACGGACCTCGCGAAGAAATCCGTCGAGGAAATCGTGCGCGGCCTCGCCACGTCGCCGGAGAACATCCGCACCGCGCTGCGCAACCACGGCGGCGGCCACTCGAACCACACGCTTTTCTGGCAGATGATGAAGAAGGGCGGCGGTGGCGCTCCGAAAGGCGTGCTCGCGGCGGCGATGGACAAGAAGTTCGGCAGCTTCGACAAGTTCAAGGAAGCGTTCACGACGGCGGCGATGGGACAGTTCGGCAGCGGGTGGGCCTGGCTTACGCTCGACGACAAGAAGGAACTGCGCATCGAGGCCACGCCGAACCAGGACTCGCCGCTCACCACGGGCCGCACGCCGATGCTCGGCGTGGACGTGTGGGAGCACGCCTACTACCTCAAGTATCAGAACAGGCGCGCCGACTACGTCGCCGCGTTCTTCAACGTCATCAACTGGGATTTCGTGGCGGATCGGTTTGGAAAGGGCGCATGAAGCCCCGGATTGCCCTTCTTGTCGCCGCACTGCTGTTCGCGCGCGTCGCCGTCCGTGCACAGCAACCGCCGGCGACCCTTCCCGGCACGCAGCCGCTGACGATGAAGGGCGACCTCTCGGCACAGATGGTCGCGGGCATCGACGCCTTCCTCCTGCGCGAGACGGCGAAGGCGTCCGCCGAGCGCGCGAAGTTTTGGAAGCGCGACCTCTCCTCACGCGAAGCCTACGAGGCGTCCATCGCCACGAATCGCGCGCGACTCCGCGAGGTCATCGGCGCGGTGGACGCGCGGTTGCCAGTGAAGGAAATCGAGTTCGCGGGAACGACCGCGACGCCCGCGAAGGTCGCGGAAACGGACCGCTACACGGTCTTCGCCGTGCGGTGGCCGGTGTTTGACGGCGTGTTCGCCGAGGGTTTGCTGCTCGAACCGAAGGGCGCGCCGCGCGCGCGCGTGGTGGCGCTGCCGGACGCGGACCAGACGCCCGAGCAGGTCGTCGGCATGGCGCCGGGCGTCGCGCCGGAGTCGCAATTCGCTCGCACGCTCGCCGAGCACCGCTGCCAGGTGCTCGTGCTCACGCTTGTTGACCGGCGCGACAATTGGAGCGGCAGCGCGGCGCTGAACCGCTTCACCAACCAGCCGCATCGCGAATGGATTTACCGGCAGGCGTTCGAGCTCGGCCGGCACATCATCGGCTACGAGGTGCAAAAGGTTCTCGCAGCCGTGGACTGGTTCGAACACTTGAACGCGGCACCCGCGGGCTCTGCGCTGCCAATCGGAGTGGCCGGTTACGGCGAGGGCGGAATGCTCGCGCTGTGTTCCGCCGCGCTCGACCCGCGCATCGGCGCGACGCTCGTCAGCGGGTTCTTCGGACCACGCGAGCGCGTGTGGGAGCAGCCCATCTACCGGAACATCTGGCGGCTCGTGCTCGAGTTCGGCGACGCCGAGGTCGCGAGCCTGAGCACGAAACCGCTGTTCGTGGAGCACAGCGTCGAGCCGAAGGTCAGCGGACCGCCCGCCGCGAAGCCCGGCCGGAGCGCGGGGGCGGCGCCGGGCCGCATCGAGACGGCGGAGGGCGATGTGGTTGCCGCGGAGGTCGTGCGCGCGCGAAACCTCCTCGCGGGCGGCGCGCAGCCGCTCAAGCCCATTGCCCACTTCACCGGCGATGCGGGGAAGGCGGCGGAGCCGTTCAACACGGGCGCGCTCGCGGCGTTCATCCGCACGCTCGGCGCCGCGCCGCGCAACGCGGACGAGAATCCCGGCGCGCCGCCCGTGGACTTGCGCGCGAACTTCAGCCCCGACGACCGCCAGCAGCGCGCCGTGCGCCAGCTCGAGGCGCACACGCAGCGGCTCCTCGCTTTGTGCGAGCGCACGCGCGGCGCGTTCCTCTGGAACAAGGTCAAGCCCGCGTCGCCCGCCGAGTGGACGAGGGCGATGGAGCCGTTCAAGAAGGTGTTTTGGGAGGACGTCATCGGGAAGTTCCCGCCAGCCACTGGCCCGCTCAACGCGCGCTCGCGCAAGTGCCACGACAAGCCGGCGTGGACCGGATACGAGGTCGTGCTCGATGTGTGGCCGGACGTGTTCGCGTGGGGCGTGCTGCTGCTGCCCAAGGACCTCAAGCCCGGCGAGCGGCGGCCGGTGGTCGTCACGCAGCACGGGCTCGAGGGCGTGCCGGAGGACACCATCGTGGACGACCCGCAGAATCGCGCGTTCGCCCCCTACAAGGCCTTCTCGGCGCGGCTTGCGGAACAGGGATTCATCGTGTTTGCGCCGCACAATCCATATCGCGGGCGCGACGCGTTCCGCACGCTGCAGCGCAAGGCCAACCCGCTCGGTCGCTCGCTGTTCTCGGTCATCCTTGGCCAGCACGAGCGCATCCTCGACTGGCTCTCCGCGCAGCCGTTCGTGGACCCGCAGCGCATCGGCTTCTACGGGCTGAGCTACGGCGGCAAGTCGGCCATGCGCATCCCGGCCGCGCTCGACCGCTACTGCCTGTCCATCTGCTCGGCGGACTTCAACGAGTGGGTGAAGAAGAACGCGACGGTGGACTGGCCGTTCAGCTACATGTTCACGGGCGAATACGAAATCTTCGAGTGGAACCTCGGCGGCACGTTCAACTACGCGGAGATGGGCGCGCTCATCGCGCCGCGCCCGTTCATGGTCGAGCGCGGCCACAACGACGGCGTGGGCTACGACGAGTTCGTCGCCTACGAATTCGCGAAGGTGAACCGGCTCTACGGCTATCTGGGAATCCCGAAGCAGACGGAGATCGAATACTTCGATGGGCCGCACACCATCAACGGAGTCGGCACGTATGATTTCCTGCGGCGGCTTTTGAAGTGGCCGCCGAAACAGTAGGGCGCTTCACGCCTTCCGCTCGGGAACGAACTCCTCCGTCTTCGCGCTCTCCACGAGGAAGCTGAGCACCTTCGCCGTGAGGATTTGCTCGTGGATTTCGCCGAAGCCGCCGCGCTCGTCGAGTTGTTTGACCAGTTTCTGCACGGGCATCTGGTATTGCGCGGCCATGAGCGTCACGCGATCGGCGATTTCCTTCTGCTCGACCTTAATCTGCTCCTTCTCAGCGATGCGGCCGAGCAGGAAGCCCGCCTTCACGCGGTCCTTCGCGCTCGCCGTGGCGAACCCGAAGATTTGGTCTTTCTGCGACTCGATGGCCTCGCGGCTCGCGCCGCGCTGCGTCTGCTCCTGCACGATGTTGTGAACGACGCTGCGCGTCTCGATGTTGACGACGCTCTCGGGAAGGTCGCATTTCACGCGCGCGAGCAACTCGCGCACGATCTGGTCCCTGCCGCTTCGCTCGCGCTGAAATTTCACCTCGTTCTCGAGGTCCGCCTTCACGCCCGCGTGCAGTTTCTCGAGGCTCTCGGCGCCGAAAGACTTGGCGAATTCCTCGTTCACCTCCGGCAGGTGGCGCTCCTTGACCTGCAGAATCTCCACGTCGTAGGCGCCCTTCTTGCCCGCAAGCAGCGGAACCATGAAGTCCGCCGGGTAATCCACCGCGACCGCGCGATTCTCGCCCGCCAACGCGCCGACGAGTTGCTCGGTGAAGCCCGGGATGAACTGCCCCGCCTGAATGTTCAGCCAAAAGTTCTCTTTCTTGCCCATCCCGCGAAAATCCGGCGCGACCTCCGTGATCGGTTTGCCCTCGCACGTGCCCGTGTAATTCACGACCACGAAATCGCCGGGCTGCGCCGCGCGCGGCACGTCGGTGTAGGTCGCGCGTTGCGGGCGCAACGCCTCGATGGCCTTCGTCACGTCATCGTCGCTCACGACGATCGCCGGAAGTTTCACCGGCAGGCCCTTGTAGTCCGGCAACTCGAATTCCGGTTCGGTCTCGAGTGTCGCCGCGAATTGCAGCGTCTTGCCGCGCCCGAACTCGATTTCCTCGATGTCCGGATAAGTCGCCACCCGCAGCTTCTGGTCGGCGATGGCCTTCTTGTAGGAATCGGGGATGAGGCGGCGCTTCACCTCCTTCTCGATGTCGGCCGAATACGTCTTCACCACCATGGCGCGCGGGGCCTTGCCCGGACGGAATCCCGGCAGGCGCGCGTGCTTCTGGTATTCCTTCTCGACCTCGTCGAACGCGGCGTTCACGGCGTCCTGCTCGACTTCGACACGCAGCAACTTGCGGCAGGGGGCGAGATTCTCAACGGTCACATTCACGGCGGCCTTTCGATGCTTCGGGTTCGCGACGGAGACGTCCGGCGGGCCCGCGGCAGGGCGGGCAGGGGGGCGAGCCTAGGGACGGTGCGAGGTCGCGTCAAGCGCCTCAGCCGCTCGAAGGGTGCGGCGGGCGCATCTCAGTTTCTTGCAGCACAGAGGGAAGGACGGACGAACTGACAGAACGAAGCGGGCAAAACGAAGGACTGGCAAACGGCGCAGCACGGACGGCAGGTGAAAGAAGGAGGGCGCATCCACTCCTTTGGCCGCGCATTCGTTTGTCCCCATTCATTCTGCCAACCTCATGAGTCCTGACATGGGCTCGGACCCACGGTTTTTTCTGCCTCCTTCTTGCTGTCCGTTTCCGACGCCTGAGTCGCTTGCAAGAAAGTGAGATGCGCCCGGGTGCGGCGATCTGGCACGCGCACTTCCTCGTTGCCCGCCTGCGAAACGCGGCCTACCGTCGCGCGCGTGGGCGTCCACTTCACCATTCTCGGCAGCGGCTCGGCGGGCAACTGCACCTATGTCGAGACCGATGAAGCGCGCCTGCTCGTGGATGCGGGCTTCAGCGGGCGGCAGATCCGCCAGCGGCTTGCTACCCTGTCGCGCGCGCCGGAGTCGTTGAGCGGAATCCTCATCACGCACGAGCACGCCGACCACGTGCAGGGCCTCACGACCATTGCTTCGAAGCTAAACATCCCTGTCTATTGCAACGAGCACACGGCGCGCGCCATCACCGAGCAGTCCGGCCTGCGCCTGCCGTGGCGGCACTTCGCGACGGGCGCGAGCTTCGAGATTGGCGACGTCACCGTGGACACCTTCAGCGTGCCGCACGACGCGTGGGACCCGGTGGGTTTTCTGTTGCGCGCGCCCGGTGTGAACATCGGCGTGCTCACCGACCTCGGCCACGCGACGAAACTCGTCATCGAGCGCGTGCGCGAAGCCAACGTGCTCCTGCTCGAGGCCAACCACGACCTCAAGCTGCTCCAGGAGGACACCAAGCGCCCGTGGTCCACGAAGCAGCGCATCCTCGGTCGCCACGGCCACTTGTCCAACGACGCTGCCGCCGCGCTCGCCGCGGAGGTGGTGACCGCGCGCATGACGCACCTGTTCCTAGGCCACTTGAGCCGCGACTGCAACAGCCCTGAGCTCGCGCTCGAGACCGTCGGAGCGCGCCTCGAACACTGCGGTGCGCAACACGTCCACCTCGCTGCCGCCGCGCAGGACACGCCGTGCGCCACGGTGAGCTTCTGAGCGCCATGGTCCGCGTGGAACGCATCGGAAGCCTCGACCTTCCAGCGTTGCAGCCCTTCGCCACGATGCGCATGCAGCGCGAGCATCTCGACCAGGGTCTCTTCGTCGCCGAGAGCGAGAAAATCACGCGCCGCCTGCTCGCCAGTCCGGTCGAGGTTGTTTCGCTGCTTGTCGAGGAGAAGTGGCAGGACGAATTCGCCGCGCTTGCCGGGGCGCGTCCCGAATCGATCACGTTATTCGTCGCGCCCAAGCTCATGCTGGAACAGCTCGCGGGCTATCCGATGTATCAGGGCGTGCTCGCGCTCGGCCGCATTCCCAATCCTGTCCCGCTCGCGGATGCGCTCGCCGCCGCGACTGCGCCGCGGCTGTTCGTGGCGGTGGACGGGCTCTCGAGCGCGGAAAATCTCGGCATCGTCGTCCGGAACGCCGCCGCGCTTGGCGCGCACGCGCTGCTCGTGGGAGAAACCTCGGCGCATCCCTACATTCGCCGCGCCGTGCGCAACTCGATGGGCGCCATCTTCAAGCTGCCCGTCATCGAACCGGCCTCGCTCGCGGACGTGCTGCTCGAATTGCGCCGACACCACGTCCGCACCATCGCCGCGCACCCGCATGTCGAGGGACGCCTGCCTTCTCATGCGGACTTCCGCGGCGACTGCTGCCTTGTGTTCGGCAGCGAAGGAGCGGGCCTTTCGCCGAAGGTTCTCGCCGCGTGCGATGAGGCCGTTGCCATTCCGATGCAATCGGGCGTGGATTCCCTGAACGTGGCGAGCGCTTCGGCGGCGTTACTCTACGAGGTCCGACGACAGCGCGGCGACGCGTGACCTCGGCCGCTTCGTCAGTCCCGCTCCAAATAACCGCGGCGCGGCAGGAAGCCGTGATGAAGCAACACGTCGCGCGTGGCATCCAGCACCGGCGCCGGCAGCACGCTGCCGCCGTGCAACTGCGGCGCGGGCGCGGAGCTCGCGCCGTGCGCGAAGAAGTGGTCCAGCGCCTTGTTCGCATTCGCGAACGCATTCCCCTGCGGCAATTCGCTGACGATGCGAAAGACCTCCACCACCGCACGAGTCAACCGGTCCGATTCCGTCCGAGCTCGCGCCACATTGCCCGCTGCCGCGTCCGCGAGCACGCCATGCAACTCGCGCGCGAATCCGTTCGCCGTGCTGAGCAGGAACCCGTCGTAGGGTCCGCCCATCGCCCGCGCCCACTTCGCATAATCGCGCTCCGCTCCGCGCACGAGGAACACGCCGCCAACAGGCGCGCCCGACAGCGCCACGCGGTCCGCCCCGCTCGTGTCCTTGAACAGGATGAAGTTCGCAAACCGCGCCGCCAGCGCGGCCACGGTGTCCGGCTGCATTTCGTTCTGCGTCACCTGCGGCAACTGATAGAGCGCGACCGGCAGGCCAAGTTCGAGCACCGACGCGAGCGCGGCATGAATCTCCGGCTGCCCGAGCTCCGCGCCCCGCGGCGGGCACACCGTGAAGCCGCACACCCGCGCGCGCGCCAGGGCCGTCGCGGGATCGCTCGCGCCCGAACGCCGCTGCAGCCACGAAACTGTTTTGAGAATGTTCGATCGCGCCGACGCTGCATCCGTTTTGAGCACGCCAATGAGCACGTGCAGTTCCAGCCGCGCGGCCTCGTCGAGGAAGAACTCCAGCAGTTCGCGGATTTCGCCGTCGTTCATCTGCCAGCCGTCGCCGGTCGAGCCGGGAATGAGGAATCCCTTTACAGACGGCGCGAGATTTCGCAAATGCGCCGCCTGCCGCTCGCGGTCGAGCCCGCCTTCGGCGCGATGGTGCGTGATCATCGGGCACCACAGCGACGGCACACCGGCGGGGAAGAGCCTGCCAAGGAGTTCCTTGCGCGCAGCGACGGTGCCCATGGCGCTCACTTCGCCCGCGCAGGGAGGGGACGCCACTTCACCGAACGCACGGCGCTCGAGGTTTGATACGTCGCGATGCCGAACGGCATGCTCAACTCGATTTCGCCGAAGCGCATGCTGATGCGCTTGTCCACGATGTCCTGGTCAATCTCTGGTTTCTCCTGGCGGTCGAGCCACACTTGAATCCGGTCTTTCGTCACGCGGAGCCGGATGTGGAACCACTTGTCCTTGGCGAACGTGAGAAAGCGTGTCGTCTCGTTCTCGGACGCGTCCAACCCGTCAATGCTCGAGATGCCCACCGTCGCACCGCCCCACCCGCCCATCACGAGCGTCGCGTGCGAGTTGCCGACCGGAAACGTGAGGCCGCAGAAAAAATCGCCGCCATCAATCTTGAGCGCCTCCAACTCGACCTCGTAATCGCCCGCCGGCGGCGGGTTGGTGAGCGTGATGCCGCTGAGCGTGGCACCGGCGTTGATGACAAACGCCGGCGCGCCACCGCGGAACTTCGGGTCCACCGTGACCGCGCCCGCGCCGCCGAAATCCGTCTCCTTCCAGCCCGCGAGCGACTTGCCATCAAACAGCGAACGCCAGCCGCCGGCATCGGAAGAAGAGGCCTTCGCAACGCCGTCGTGCCGCTGACAACAGGCACAACCTGTGGCGAATGTGGTCGCGACGAGGAGAGCGGACAGCGGGAGAATCGTGGCGCGGGGTGGCAGGGCCATGCGGGGAGTGTTGAAGTTCCGCACTGCGGCATCAACTTGAAACTCGCGCGAATCACGCCCCACGCCGGCGCATGGCACGCAACAGTTCATACTTCAACGCCACTTCCCGCGCGCAGAAGTTTGCGATGCGCCAGCCCTGCGCGCCGTCGAGGAAGCCGCGCTTGAGCACGTAGCCCCGCAGCCAGCGGAACACCGCGTGCGTCCACGGCGCGAGCGGACCGCATGACCCGCCAGCCTCGAACTGCGTCTCGGCCCACAGCCGCGCATACTTCTCGCACCGCGCCCAGTGGTCCGCCGCGTCGCGGAACGAGTGGTGATACAGGTCACCTGCGAGCGATGCCGTCGCACCATCGAGTTCGAGCCGCTCGTGAACCTTGCCGCCGGCGAAGCGCGCGCGGTCGCGACGAAACAGCCGCACCAGCCGGTCCGGATACCAGTCGCCATGGCGAATCCACCGTCCCTCGTAGAGCACACAGCGCGGCATGTCGTAACCGCTCACGCCCGCCGCGGAACCGTTCCGCTTGATGGCCGCGACCTCGTCGCGCAGTTGCGGTGACAGCTCCTCGTCCGCATCAAGGCTGAACACCCACTCGTGCGACGCGAGCGCGAGCACCTTGTTCTTCTGCCCGACGTAGCCGAGCCACTCCTGCCGCTCGAAACGCGCACCGAACTCCCGCGCGATGTGCTCCGTGCCATCCGTGCTGCCGGAGTCGAGCACGACTATTTCATCCGCGAGATTCGCGCAACTGCGCAGGCATCGCGGGAGATTTTGCTCCTCGTTGAGCGTGATGAGGCAGAAGGAGAGTTTCATGCGCTCCGCTCGCGCGCGGCCAGTTCGAGGACGGCGAGGGTGCTGCGGACGTTCTCTTCGATGCTCAACGGGTGCGAGCATGGGACAGGACGCCGCGGGCCGTCTTCGGACCAGATTTCTGCGACCAATAATGCCTCGGAAGAAAGCGTCTTGCGCTTCGCGCATTCGAGGATGTAGCCATTGCGTTCGAACTCGATGAGTTCGCTCGCGCCATTTTGTGGTGTCGTGATCACCGGCAAACCTGCCGCCAGCGCCTCAACGACGACGTTTGAACTCGGCTCGTAGATGGGTAGAAACACGAACGCATCCGCGGCGGCGTAGGCGTTCTCCACGTCAGGCAATGATCCGGCGAAAATGATGTTTGGCGGTGCGGACTTAGGCGGCCGGTCCTTGCCAACCACCAGCAACTTCAGGCGACGGTGAAACTGATTCATAGCGACGTTGACCGACTTCCCTTCTGCTGACCTGCGCTCGTATCGCTGGCGTAACGAGAGGGATAGGTGCATCATCCGGTGTAAGAAGATGTATCCTTTCCTCTCCCAGCCAGAACCTACGAACAACAGCAGAATCTCGTCATCCTTCACGCCGAAGCGGGCACGGGTCTCCGCGCGCTTGCCGCTCTGGAAACGCGCCACGTTTACGCCGTTGCGGACGAGATGGATTCGTTCCTCGGGAAACTGGAAGTGCTCGAGAATCTCCCGCCGCACCATGTCCGAGTTCACAATGATGCGCCGCGTGTTGGCCGGGTCGAAGGTCTGCGCTTCCAGCGCCATCATGTTGCGATGGAATGCGCCGCGGCCGATGAACGGGCGCTTCCACCACGGCGCGAACTCCCGCCGCCGTTGGAGCCACACGCGATGCACGCCATCACCGGCGCGATAGACATCCTGCTTCACCGTGCGTTCGAGGCTGAACACGCAATCGAACTTCTCACGCGCCACGGCCTCCTTCACGGCGTGGGCGAAACGCACCGGGTTCTCCGCGCGCGAGCCGCTCACGGGCACGCGTTGCAGCGCCACGCCTTCGGGCGCGCCTTCCCACGACTCGGCGAAGAGATGCGGTTCGTGTCCCGCCTTCACCAGCGCCGCGAGGAGGCGCTGCACATACAACTCCGCGCCGCCCGTGGCGGAGAATTGCCGGCGGATTAACGCGAGTTTCATGGGCAAACGCGGAACGTCTCCGCGCATCGTTGGCCGAGCGATAGGCGTTTGCAAGGCTGCGGCACGCAATTATCCTCGCGCCGGTTCCTGCGGTGGGCGGATGCGTGGCAAAACGGCCACCACTGCAGGCAGGAATTGCGTGGAAAGAACTTCCTCACCGATCCGTGCGCTGGCGCGGATGCAGAACAGCGTCACCAAGCGCGCGGTGACGATGCGGGGGCGGCCGAGCACCGAGGGAAGCCCAACCTCGACAAACGGCTTTCAAAACAGCTTGGCGTTGGCGACCGCGACCGCGATGCTGCGCGGACCGGCCATGCTATCCAGCACCACACCGGGACGCGGGTCCGCCACGATCGCGCGGCTGCGCACTGCGGCCCTGGCGCTGACGTTCGCCCTGCCGCCTTGCCATGGCGGGCAGGTTGCGGCGGCGCCCGGGGGCGCGCGCCCCAAGCTCACCGACGGCGCGCTCTTCATCCCCGCGGGCTTCAAGCCGGACGCGGACGGCGGCTTCGAGTTGACGCTGCACCTGCACGGCGCGCCGACGGTCGTGGAGCGGAACTTCGTCGCAGCGAAACGGCCCGGCGTGCTGGCGAACGTGACGCTGCCGGGGCTGTCGGCGGCTTACACCGAGCGGTTCAAGGACACGAACGCGTTCTGGCGCATCGTGCGCGACACGGAGGCAGCGGTGAAACCGGCTTCGAAGAATGTCCCGGTGCGCGTCAATCGCGTCACGGTCACTTCGTTCAGCGCGGGCTTCGGCGGCGTGCGGGAGATGTTGAAGGACCCGTCCATCTTCGCGCGGCTCGACGCGCTGGTGATGGCGGACTCGATTTACGCGGGCTTCACCGGCGACGCGGCGGAGCGGAAGGTGAACCCCGCGAACATGGAGGGTTTCCTGAAGCTCGCCCGCGAGGCCGCGAACGGGCGCAAGCAGTTCATCCTGTCGCACACGATGCTTCACACGCCGACCTACGCGAGCACGGTGGAGACAGCCGACTATCTGCTCGCGGGGCTCGGGGGAAAGCGGGAGGCGCGCGCTGAGGAATGGCCGGGCGGCCTGAAGTTGCAGTCGAGTTTCAAGCGGGAGCGGCTGGAGATTCTTGGCTTCGCCGGCGACACGGGCGACCACCACATGCAGCACCTGCGCCAGCTTGCCGTGTTCCTCGAGCGGCTGAAGTGACGCGAACGACGGTCAGGCGGCAACGAGGGACACTTTCGACTCGCGCGCAAGCTTCAGAACGTGGTCGCGTTCGAGCAGCAGCGTGCGCCCCGGCTCGAGCGCGAGCACGGCCACGCCAAACTTCGCGCACGTCTCGATCGTCTGCGCGCCGATGCACGGGATGTCAAACCGCATGTCGTGTTTGGCCTTCGCGACCTTCACCGCCACCGCGCCGCCATCCGGCCCGGCAAGGTCGCCGCCGCGCGCGAGGCAGCGGTCGGTGCCCTCGAAGCCTTCCACGGCGAGCACCGTGCCGCGCTTGACGACAACCGTCTGGCCGATGTCGAGCCCGGCCACATCACGAGCGATGCGGAGGCCGAACGCGATGTCCTCGCGCTGTGCGGCCGAGAGTTTGGGGCCGGCGTGAAAGCCCGCGCCGATCAAGTGCGATTGCAGCCACGGCGTCGCCTCGACGAGTTTCACGCCGTCCTTCGCAAGTTCGTCCGCGATGGCGCCGAACACGGTGTGCGCGTTGCGCTTCTTGAGTGAGAATAGCAGCTTGGTCGCGCGAAGGTCGGGCCGGAGGTCGAAGAGGTTTTTGGGCGCGATCTGGCCGGCCATCACGCAGCGCTGCACGCCGCGGCTCGTGAACGCCTCGATGAGCTTGGACAACTGGCCCACGCGCATCCACACGATGTCATCCACGAGCGGCGCGAGCGCAGGGTCGGTCTCGCCCTCGAACGCGACGGCGACGATGCGGTCCACGCCTTCGCGGCGCGCCTCCTTCGCGAGCAGCAGCGGAAGCGACCGGCTGCCGGCGATGATGCCGAGCGGGCGTGTCTTGTCGGGCACGACAAGACCATAGCGGGACGGCGGGGCAATGTCAGCGCGAGAAACGACTCAGTCGAGGGAATCGGTCCAGAAGTGCTGGCCGCGCGAAAGGTCAGAAGGAAAGGTAGGTGTATTCCTTCAAGCCGCGCTCGTAGTCGTCGAGCAGGCGCATGCCTTCGCTCGGTTTCATCTTGTCGGCCTTGATGGCGTCGTCCACCTGCGACTTCACGAGGCGCTTGAGTTCGTTCTCGTCGTATTGCACGGCGGCGAGGGACTGGACGATGGTGTTGCCCTCGATGATCTCCTCGATGTAGTAGCCCGCGGGTTCGTCAGGTTCGAGGAACACGTGAACCTCGTTGACGCGGCCGAAGAGGTTGTGCAGGTCGCCCATGATGTCCTGATAGGCGCCCATGAGGAAGAAGCCGAGGTAGTAGGGCTCGTGGCCGTTGCCGTTCGTGCCATTGAGCGCGTGGAGCGGCAGCGTGTCGCGGACATCGCGGAGGTCTATGAACTTGTTGACGGCGCCGTCGGAGTCGCAGGTGATGTCCACGAGCGTGGCTTCGCGTGTGGGCCGCTCGTTGAGCCGGGCAATGGGCATGATGGGAAAGAGCTGGCCGAGCGCCCAATGGTCGAGCAGCGACTGGAACACGGAGAAGTTGCAGAGGTATTGGTCGCCAAGGAGGTCCTCGAGCTTGCGAATCTCCTCGGGCACGTAGGGCTGGCCGCGGAAGCTGGCGACGACATCCTGGGAAATCTGCCAGTAAAGCGTCTCGATCTTGGCCTTGTCGGGCAGTTCGAGCAGGCCGAGGGTGAACATCTGGTGCGCGTCCTCCTTGCGCTCCTCCGCGTCGTGGTAGGCCTCGAGCTTGTTGAGCTTCGCGAGGTTCTTCCGGATGTCGAGCAACTCGCGCACGAGCGGATGCTCGCTCTCGCCAAAGTTCAGCAGTCGCTCCCAGCCGCGCGTCTTGATGATGGAGCCGAACACCTCGACAACGAGCACGCTGTGGTGCGCGACGAGGGCGCGACCGCTCTCGCTGATGATGTCCGGATGCGGAACCTGCTCCGCATTGCACACGTCCGCGAGGTAGTAAACGATGTCGTTGGTGTATTCCTGCAGCGTGTAGTTGGTGGAGGAGTCGAACGCGCTGCGCGAGCCGTCGTAGTCCACGCCGAGCCCGCCGCCGACGTCAATGAACTCGATGGGAAAGCCCATCTTGTGCAGCTTGGCGTAGAAGCGCGCGGCTTCCTGCACCGCTTTCTTCACGGTCAAAATGTCCGGCACCTGCGAGCCGATGTGGAAGTGCAGCAGCTTGAGGCAGTGATCGAGTTTCTCGGCGCGAAGAATCTCCGTGGCGGCGAGCAGTTCCGCGGTGCTGAGGCCGAACTTGGCGTTCTCGCCGCCGCTCTCGGCCCACTTGCCCGCGCCCTTGGCGAGCAACCGCGCGCGGATGCCGATCATGGGCTCGACGTTGACCTGCCGCGAAACCGCGATGATCTGCCGGAGTTCCTCGAGCTTCTCGACGACCATGATGACGCGCTTGCCGAGCTTGATGCCCATGAGCGCGATGCGGATGAATTGCGCGTCCTTGTAGCCGTTGCAGATGATGAGGCTGCCGGCGTTGTTTTGCAGCGCGAGCCCGGCGAAGAGTTCCGGCTTGCTGCCCACCTCGAGGCCGAACTGGAACGGCTTGCCCGCGTCGAGGATTTCCTCCACGACCTCGCGGAGCTGGTTGACCTTGATGGGGAAAACGCCGCGATACCTGCCCTGGTAATTGAACTCGGCGATGGACGCCGCGAACGCCTGGTTGAGCGACTCGACGCGGTGCCGGAGGATGTCCTGAAACCGGATCAACACCGGGAACTTGAGCGCGCGGCCCTTGGCTTCCTCGATGACGTCCGTGAGGTCCACGGTGGCGCCGGCGTCGTGCAGCGGACGCGCGACCACGTGGCCGGCGTCATTGATGTCGAAATACTTCGCCCCCCAGCGGTCAATGTTGTAAAGGGCGCGCGCGTCGTGAAGGGTCCACGGTCGCGGGGAGCCGTCGGAGGTGTCGCTCATTGCTTGCGTCGCTTCGCTGCGCCGAATTCGGCGCGCACTATACGAACGCGACCACGGAAGGCAATAGGCGTTCGGGAAAATCTCCGCGTGACCCGGCGCGGCTCACATGATGTTCGCCGCGAGTTCCGCGAGCTCCGACCGCTCGCCCTTCTGCAACTCCACGTGCGCCGCGATGGGGTGGTCGCGAAACTTGCTCACGATGTAGTTGAAGCCGTTGCTCGCGGAGTCCACGTAGGGGTTGTCAATCTGGTAGGGGTCGCCGGTGAAGATGATCTTCGTGCCGTTGCCGACGCGCGTGATGATGGTCTTCACCTCGAGCGGCGTGAGGTTCTGCGCCTCGTCGATGACCATGAACTGGTTGGCGATGCTGCGCCCGCGGATGTAGCTCAACGCCTCGACAACGATCGTGCCGGAGCGAAGCAGGTCGCCGCTGCGGCGATGGTCCTGCCCCATGTTCAAGTCGCTCAGCAGTTCGAGCGCGTCGTGAATCGGCTGCATCCACGGGCTGAGCTTTTCCTCGAGCGTGCCCGGCAGGAAGCCGAGTTCCTTGCCCATCGAGATGGTCGGCCGCGCGACGACGAGCCGGCGGAACTCGCGGTCCATCACCGTGCGCTTGAGGCCGGCGGCCATTGCGAGCAGCGTCTTGCCCGTGCCGGCCTTGCCCATGAGCGTGACGAGCTTGATGCGGTCGTCGAGCAGCGCGTCGAACGCGAAGTGCTGCTCGCGGTTCCGAGGCTTGATGCCCCACACGCCCTCGCGCACGTCGAGAATGGGCACGAGTTTCCTCCCGCTAGCGTCCGCCTTGGCGAGCGCGGCGCGCTTGGGATTCGTCTCGTCGAGAAGCGTGCAATACTCGTTTGGCGACGCGCGATGCGCGGCGTCAAGTTCGAGTTCCTCGTTCGCGCGGAACTTCGCAATCGTCGCCGCGCTCACCGCGCGCTCGAACACGCCCGAGTAAAGGTCCTGCAGCCGGACGTGGTCGGTCTCGTAGTCCTCGGCCGCGAGACCAAGCGCATCGGCCTTGATGCGCAGGTTGATGTCCTTGGTGACGAGGATGGCGGGGACTTTCGGGAACTCCTTCTGGATTTCGAGCGCGAGCGCGATGATGCGGCTGTCCACGTTGTTCGCCGCGCCGTTTCCGTTGGTGTCCTTGAAGATGATGCGCATGCGCCCGCCGCTCGCGAGCGCGACGCCCTCGCTCAAGCGCCCCTTCGCGCGCAAGGCATCGAGCATGCGCGACACGGTGCGCGCATTCTGGCCGCGCTCGGTGCTCTCGCGCTTGAAGCGGTCAATCTCCTCGATGACCTCGATGGGGATGAGGACGTTGTTCTCCTGGAAACTCTCCAGCGAATTGGGGTCGTGGAGCAGGACATTCGTGTCGAGGATGTAATTCTTCACGGGGTGCTGGTTGTCCTCATCTTCGTCCCCGGCCCGCTTCGTGTTCAGGGACGCTGGACGAGAGCCGCTGGAATGCGGGGCGTGTCATTTGGCGAAGTCACTTAGCTTCACCCGGGTCATCCGCGCGTGCCATTCGGCGAGCTCCGGATAAAGCGCCGGCAACTGATAATGCCCGCTGTAAAGGAAGTTGCCGAGCATGCCGAAGAGGTCGAAGTCGGCGAACCGCGGCCGGCGGCCCAGCAGGAAGGGCCCCTCGAGCAACATCTGCTCGAACGGGATGAGCCGCTTCTCCAGGTCCTCGAGCAGCGTCGGCTGTTGCGCGCGCCACTGGTCCAGGCAGCCGCGCCCGAACTTCCGCTCCTTGTGCCGAAGGAACGGCATGCGGTCTGCCTCGGCGACGAACTCCTCCCAGTAGATGTCATTGAGCCGGAACGCGACGTCCTCGATGTCGCGCTCGATGTAATGCCACAGGATCGTCTGCACGCCGCGCAACTCGCGCGGAAACAGCCCGAGCTCGAACCGGTCGTCGAGGTATTTGGCGATGACTTGCGACGCCTCCTCCAGCTCGAACAGCACCGAGCGCCCGTCGCGCAGCACTGGCACCTGATAATACCGGCCGCGCGTCAGCTTCCACACGAGGCTGCGGTCGCCGGTGGGGATGTTCGTCACCTTGAACCGCACGCCTGCGAACTCGAGGATGCGCCGCTGCACAATGCAAAACGGGCTCCAGGGGAATTGGACCAGCTCAATCATGCGGCGCGCGATGAGGCTCGCGACACGCGGTTCGTGCGCAGAAGCCACGCGCAAACTTTAGGCAGCGCGCACGGTCGAAACAAGGTGAACTTGAGGCCGGGTCGTCACGCTGTTGCCAAGTTCTCTTGCAGCATCCGCAAACGCGTTGGTGATCCCGGTAGCTCCGTCGTTGTCGGCGAGTCCGCCCACTCGTGCACAGGTTCGTAAAACGTGTTCCGTTGCACCGGCACGCGGCCGGCCTCGCGGATGGCTTTCACCATCTCCGCCTCGGTCTGGAGTTGCGGCGACTTCGCGCCGGCCATGTGGAAGATGTGCTCCTCGATGATGGTGCCGTGCAAATCGTCCGCGCCGTAGCTGAGCGCGACCTGCGCGAGCTTCGTGCCCATGCCGACCCAGTAGGCGGTGATGTGGTCGAAGCTGTCGAGGTAGAGCCGGCTCACTGCGATGGTGCGCAGCGCGTCGAAACCCGTCGGCGGATGCTGCACCGGAATCTCATTGTTCTCCGGCTGATACGGCAGCGCGACAAAGCCGGTGAAGCCGCGCGTCTCGTCCTGCAACGCGCGCAACTGCCGCAGGTGGTCCACGCGGTCCGCAAGCGACTCCACGTGGCCGTAGAGCATCGTGCAAGTGCTGCGTCCGCCGAGGCGGTGCCAGGTGCGATGAACGTCAAGCCATTCCTCGGCGGATTCCTTGCCCTTGGCGATGGCGCTGCGGACTTCCTTGCGAAAAATCTCCGCGCCGCCACCGGTGAGCGAGGCGAGTCCGGCTGACTTGAGTTCAACGAGGACCTGCTCGACGGTTTTCTTCGCGAGCCAGGCGAGGTGGAGGATTTCGATGGCGGTGAAGCATTTTAACTGGAGTCGGGGAGCACACACGCCCCGCGTGTCATTTTCAGCGCCTCGCTGAAAGTCTCGTTCAACTGACCTCTTCTCTTCGGAATGTTTGTTTGACGAAGGTTCGGACGGGGCGTCCGAACCTGCACGCGGGGCGCGTGCGCTCCCCATTTCATCATCCAGCGCGCTCAGCGCCTTGAGCATGTCCACGTAGTAGCTGAACGGCAGCGTGGGGTGCAGCCCGCCGACGATGTGCAACTCGGTGATGCCGAGCGCGAGCGCCTCGCGCGCCTTCTGCACGACCTGCTCGATGGACAGCTCGAAGCCGTCCTTGTCGCGCCGCTTGCGCGCGAACGAGCAGAACTGACACGAGAGGATGCAGTAGTTGGAGTAGTTGATGTAGCGGTTGAGGATGTAGCTGGCGCGATTGCCCACCTTGCGGGCGCGCGCGAAGTCCGCCAGCGCGCCGACGGCGTTGAGGTCCTTCGACTCGAAGAGCCGCAGCGCGTCGGCCTCGGTCAATCGCTCGCCGGCGACGACCTTTTCGGCCAGATCGCGCAGCGGGCTCCGTTCGAGCACGAAGTTCATCGCTTCACCGCGTGTTGCTGAACCGCTCGCCCCATGGGAACAGGACTTCCACCACCGTCATCACAAGGAACACGACGCTGATGAGCGCGTTGAGCCGGAAGAAGGCGTTCTGCACCCAGCCGAGGCTGCGGCGGCGCGCCAGCCAGTGTTCGAGCAGCAGGCACACGAGGATGATGACGAGCCCGACCAGATACGCGAGGCGAAAGCCCGCGAACACGCCGAACGCCACGAGCGCCGCCCACATGAACAGGTGCGCGAGGAAGGCGGCGTTGAGCGCGTTGGCCGGTCCCCACGCCACCACGAGCGAGCGCAAGCCGTGCGTGCGGTCGAAGTCGTAATCTTGAAGCGCGTAGATGATGTCAAAGCCCGTGAGCCAGCACACCACCGCGGCGGCGAGCAGCAACGGCAGCAGAAAGCTCTGACCCGGCGGCCACCATGTGGTGAATGCCGAGCCGCCCTTCACCGCGAGCCACGCGCCGATGGGCGCGAGCGCGAGCGCCACGCCCAGCCACACGTGCGTGTAGTCCGTGAACCGCTTCGTGAGCGAGTAGAAGCACACGAGGAACAGCGCGACGGGCGAGAGGTAGAAGCACACCGGGTTCAGGAAGAACGCGGCAGCGACAAGCCCCCCCGCGCTGATGCCGCAAAGCGTCCACGCGCTGCCAAGCGAGATGGCGCCGGTGGGCAGGTGGCGGCTCGCAGTGCGGGGATTCTCGGCGTCGAACCTGCGGTCCACGATGCGGTTGAACGCCATCGCGCACGTGCGCGCACAGACCATGGCCGCGAGCACGAGCAGGAACACGCGCAAGCCCGGCCAGCCGCGCGTGTCTCGCGCCGCCACGACCATCGCCGCCAGCGCGAACGGAAGCGCGAACACGGTGTGGCTGAGCTTCACGAACCCGGCCCAATTGCGAACGGTCGCGAACGGGTTGCTCATCGCTGCTATTCCGGTTCCGATTGCCATCGGGGCACGAGTTTTTGCGGGATGCCCATGTGGTCGAGCACGCGCGCGACCACGGTGTCCACGACCTGCTCGATGGTCTGCGGATGCGTGTAGAACAACGGGTTGGCCGGGATGAGCGTCACGCCGGCGAGCAGCAGCAGCTCGAAGTTCTTCACATGCACGAGCGACAACGGCGTTTCGCGCGGGACGAGGATGAGCTTCTTGCGCTCCTTTAGCACCACGTCCGCAGCGCGGAGCAGAACATCCTCGCTCAGCCCGTGGGCGATGCGGCCAAGCGTGCCCATGGTGCAGGGGATGACGACCATCACGTCCGGCGGGTTCGAGCCGCTGGCGAACGGCGCGTTCATGCTCTTGAGGCTGTGCCGCTGCGCGCCATCGGGCAGGCGCAGGCCGCCGGGCAGTTCCTCGGTGAGCACCTGCTGCGCGTAGTTGCTCATCACGAGGTGGAGCTCGTGCTGGCGGGTGTCAATGTGGTCGAGCAGCCGCTGCGCGTAGAGCGCGCCGCTGGCGCCGGTGATGGCCACGAGGATGCGCATGGTGAGGGCCGCGGCACAGGGCCGACGGCGCGGACTATGGTTGCGGCACCACACAGCGGCAAGCCCGTTCCCCGCCGCTGGAACTGTGACCTTCCATGCCTCGCGACGCGGGATAGGATTCTGCCGAGCAATGAACACGGAACCCACTGCACCGCGCGGTCTGCTGATCGCTGCCGGCTCTTCTTGGGGACGCTCGCGCTCTATGCGCGGACGGTCACGTTCGGGTTCGTGCATTACGACGACCCGGATTGTGTCACCCGCGTGCCACAGATCACCGCAGGGCTTTCGTGGGAGGGTATCGTGTGGGCTTTCCAAAGCATCGTGGTGGGGCACTGGAAGCCGCTCGTCTCCATCTCGCACATGGCGGATTGCGAGTGGTTTGGGCTGAACGCGGGCGGGCATCATCTGGTGAACGCAGCGTGGCACGCGGCGACGGCGGCGATGCTGTTCCTCGCGCTGAGTGCGATGACCGGGGCCGTGTGGCGCAGCGCGCTCGTGGCGGCGTTGTTCGCGTGGCATCCGTTGAGGGTCGAATCCGTCGCGTGGATCACCGAGCGGAAGGACGTGATGAGCGGCTTCTTCGCGATGGCTGTGTTGTGGAGCTATGCGCGGCACGTGGCATCCCCGTCGCCGTGGAGGGGTGCGCTCGTGACCGTGATGTTTGCGCTCGGGCTGATGACCAAGTCGTCGCTCGTGACACTGCCCTTTGCGCTGGTGCTCCTCGATGTGTGGCCGCTTCGGCGCCTGCGTCCCTGGAACACGCAAGGTAATGGAATCACACTGGGTGCGGCGCTTGCCGAGACGGCGCCGTTGTTCCTGCTCTCCGCCGCCGCGAGCGTCATCGCGTATCAATCGGCCACGGCCTCGAACGTGGGCGTCAGTTCCTTGGATCAAATCCCGGTTGGGTTGCGTCTCTCGAACGCCGCGGTGGCGTGCATCGAGTATCTGCGGCTGACGGTCTGGCCCGCGGGGCTCGCGGTGTTTTACCCCTACGTGAAACTCGCCGCTTGGAAGGGGCTGCTCGCGGCGGCCGCGCTGGGCGCGGTGACGGCGTGGACGGTGTGGCAGGCGCGAACGCGTCCGCACCTGTTGGTCGGGTGGTTCTGGTTCCTCGGAATGCTGACGCCGATGATCGGGCTCGTGCAGTCCGGCGGCCAAGCGTATGCGGATCGTTACACGTATCTCGCGCACATCGGGCTTTGGCTGGCCGCCGTGCGATCACTGCACGAATGGGCCGGCAAGACAGGTCGGGCGCGGCTGGCGCAAGTCATCGGAGCCATCGCGGTCGGCGCTTGCGCCGCGGGCACGCTCGTGCAGCTTCCGCACTGGCGCGACAGCTTCACGCTCTTCGAGCGCGCCGCCGCGGTGACCCGTGACAACTGGACCGCGCACGGCAATCTCGGCTTCCTGCATCTGCAGGACGGCCGATCCGCGCAAGCCGTCCCGCACCTTCAGAAGGCGGTGCGCATCGTGCCGCGCGATGCCAACTTCCGTTTCAACCTCGGCCTCGCCCTCGACCGCAGTGGACGCACGGAGGAAGCGATGGCGCAGCTTCGCGAGGCCGCGCGGCTGAACCCGGGCTTCCTTGACGCCCATCGCCCGCTTTCGTCGGCAGCGCGCCGCCTGAGCAGCCCGGCAGAGGCCGCCGCGCATCTTCGCCAGACCGCACGGCTCGATGCGTCGGCAGCCCCGCGTGTGGAACTCGGCGTTGTCCTGGCCGAACTCGGCCGGACCAACGAGGCGATGGCTAGTTACACGGAGGCCCTTGCCCGCGACCCAAACGAACCTGTGGCCCACGCCAACCTTGCCGCCCTGCTCAGTGATGCCGGCCAGCACGAGCGGGCGATGCCGCACTTCGAGGCGGCGATCCGCCTGCAACCCACCAACGCGGTGACTCGTTTCAATCTCGCGGTTTCGCTGCTCCGCCAGCAACGCGACCGCGAAGCCGTCGAACAACTCCGCGAGTCCGTCCGCCTTCAACCGCGCGGACTCAACGCCCTCAATCGCCTCGCATGGGTGCTCGCCACATCGCCGGATGACTCGGTTCGCAATAGTCCCGAGGCTCTCCGGCTCGCAGACGCCGTCCACGAGCAGACCGGACGCAAACAGGCGATGTCGTTCGACACCCTCGCGGCAGCGCTGGCCGAGAACGGGCGATTCAACGATGCCGCCGACGTCGCGACGCAGGGAGCCTCGCTCGCAAGTGCCGCGGGGCAATCCCAACTCGCGTCCGCCATCCAAGCACGCGCGGAGAGGTATCGGGCGGGCCAACCCCATCGAGACGGCCCGGTGCGCGGCCAGCCGACCGGCTAGCCGCCCGCCCACGGCGTTTTGCTTCCCGCGCGCGACGCGATTCACTACGCTTCGCAGCGCACATGCATGCCCCGGACGACGCCCATCGCGCCAAGCTCGTGCCCATCCTGCTCGCGGTGCTCACGCTCGCGGTGTATTGGCCCGTGCGCGACCACGAGTTTCTCAACTTCGACGACGGGGTGTTCGTCACTGAAAACGCGCACGTGCAGGCGGGGCTCACGTGGAACGGCATCGTGTGGGCGTTCACCAAGGCGTCCTACAGCTGCCCGCTTGCCTACGTGTCGCACATGGTAGACGTGGAGTTGTTCGGCCTCGAGGCCGGCGGGCATCACGCGATGAACGTGCTGTTCCATCTCGTGAACACGCTGCTCCTTTACTCGCTGCTGCGCGCGGTGACGGGCGCGATGTGGCCCTCTGCGTGGGTGGCTGCGATGTTTGCGTGGCATCCGCTGCACATCCAGTCGGTCGCGTGGATCGCGGAGCGGCGTGACGTGCTGAGCACGATGTTCTGGCTGCTGGCGATGTGGGGCTACGTGCGGTGGGTGAAGCAGCCGGACTGGAAACGCTACGCGGCCGTGTTCAGCTTCATGCTGCTCGGGTTGCTCACGAAGGCGATGCTCATCACGCTGCCGTTCGTGCTGCTGCTCTTCGATGTGTGGCCGCTCAACCGCCTGTCGCTCGCGGGAACGTGGGCTGGACCCGAGGGCGCCAACTCCCGCGCGGTGCTTCAAAGGCTGGTCGTCGAGAAGCTTCCGCTGTTCGCGCTTGCCCTTGCGTTCACGGTCGAGGGCATCGTGAGCGCGCAGCGGGGAAACCTGCTCCCGACCTCGGTGGATCTCCCCCTCGCGAGGCGATTCGGGAATGCGCTGGTCGCGTGGTGCCAGTATCTCGGCCTCACCGTGTGGCCCGTGAAGCTGTCCATCCTTTATCCGCATCCTGGCGCCCCGCCGTTGTGGCAGGCCGCGCTCGCCGCCCTTGCGCTCGGAGGCGCGACGTGGTGGGTCTGGCGCGAGCGCGGTGCGAGACCGTGGCTTGTGTGCGGCTGGTTTTGGTATCTGGGAACGCTTGTGCCGGTCATCGGCATCGTGCAAGGCGGCCAGCAGGCCATCGCCGACCGCTACACCTACGTGCCGCTCATTGGCGTGTTCATGGCGCTCGCCTTCGAGGCCCACGCGCGGCTCACGCGCTCGCCAAGCGCAGCACGTCCCCTCGCGCTTGGCGTCGCTGTGACCGGCGCCGTGTGCCTCGCGATGACGGCGTGGCAACTGCGCTTCTGGAAGGACAGCGCGGCGCTCTTCAGCCGGGCGGTGGCCGTGACGAAGGACAACCACGTGGCGCAGCACAACCTGGCCGATGCGCTCGCGTCGCGCGGACAGTTCCGCGAGGCGCTGCCGCATTACGACGAAGCCCTGCGATTGCGGCCGAACAACCCACTCCTGCTCAACAACGCGGGCATGGCGTTTCTGCAATCGGGCGACGCCACCAAAGCCCTGCAAAAATTTGAACGCGTGGTGAGCCTGCGCGGCGACATGGCCGAAGCACACTTCAACCGCGGGCTCGCCTTGGCCGCGATGAACCGCCTGACCAATGCGGCGGCGGCGTATCGCGAGGCCATCCGCCTGCATCCCGGCTACGCCCAGGCACACAACAACCTCGGCGGCACGCTCATGTTGCTCGGTCAACCCGCGGCCGCGGCAACGAACTTCGCTGCCGCCATCCGGCTCGACCCAACGCTGGTCGTGGCGCGGCTGAATTGCGCTGAAGCGCTCACGCAGCAGGGCAGACACTCCGAAGCGGCCGAGCAACTCGTGCAGTTCGTCTCGCTTCGTCCGGACTCCGCGCGGGGTTACTGGGAACTCGCACAGGTGATGGTGAAGCTGGGCCGAGTGCAGGATGCGCGCGGGGCCATCGAGCGCGCCGCGCAAGTGGCCGAACTTTCCGGCAACGCCGCAGCCGGCGCGGAACTGCGCCGACGCGGAGAACAACTGTTGGCCTCGCCTTCACCAACCAACCGGCCAGCTCCGCGCCCGTGATTGGAAGCGTGGAACAGGACGGATTGAGGTGTTCCGGCTTTTCGTTCGCAAAGGCGGCCTGCGCGACCTAGCCTCGCTCGCGCATGCCGCGACACCAATCCAGCGACGCCGCGCCGCCCCGCGATCGCACCGTGGGCGCCGTGCTGGGACTGGTCACGCTGCTGCTTTACGCCCCGGCAGCCACCTTCGATTTCGCCTACTTCGACGACACGCTTTTCGTCCTGGAGAATCAAGTCGTGCGCAGCGGGCTCAGCCTCACGGGAATCGTCTGGGCCTTCACGGCCGCCCCCTACAGCTGTCCGCTGGCATGGGTCTCGCACATGCTGGATGTGTCGCTGTTTGGCTTGTGGGCCGGTGGCCATCATCTCGTCAACGTTCTCCTGCACGCAGCGAATGTTGTGCTGCTCTTTGTGTTGCTGCGCCGGCTCACGTCGCAGGTGTGGCCGGCGGCGGTGGTGGCCGCGCTCTTCGGCTGGCATCCGCTGCACGTGGAATCGGTGGCGTGGATTGCCGAGCGTCGCGACGTGCTCAGCACGTTCTTCTGGTTGCTGATGATGCTCGCGTATCTGCGCTACACGCAGGCGCCGGGCTGGCGGCGGCACGTGCCCGTGTTTGTGT
>Ga0233424_10000411_pt1 | contig 55952 bp, 68 predicted proteins | sample Watercolumn_Towu_FD_181011 | JGI IMG/M metagenome (GOLD analysis project Ga0233424, IMG submission 181011) | Freshwater microbial communities from Lake Towuti, South Sulawesi, Indonesia - Watercolumn_Towuti2014_125_MG | ecosystem: Environmental > Aquatic > Freshwater > Lake | place: Indonesia...
ACGGGCTGTCTGAGGCTGGGCGGTGACGGCCCACATGTTGGAATTCTGCGTCCGCGGTGCGGCCGGCATGTGACTTCCCGGCGTGATGATCAACCGCGTCACCTGCACGGGACTCCTCGCAACGATCACCGCCAGCATGGGCGGACCGCCGACGGGCAGCCAGTATGAATCGAGCGGCAGAGTGGTGCCCGCTTCCTGGAGGGCCTTGATGAGACCCTGTCGGAGCACGGGGTAGATCGGCTGCAGGTTCTTCCAGCTGACACCAGGGTCGGTCGTGTCGTACCACTTCGTGCGCAGGTAGTTCGACTCCGCCTGCGTCAACCCGACATCGGTCTCGAGCATCTGCAGGTACGGTTGCCACGTCGTCGCGGCCTGGAGCTTGGTGAGAAATGCGGCGCGCTTGTCGAAGACTCCTCCGGCCATGTGGTTCACGTGATCGTCGACCTTCTTGTGGACCGGCCCCTTCGAGATCTGTCCCGCGATGCCGTCACCCATGAGCGCGCTCCTCTCTTCGGCTATATGTCCTCCTGCTCCCCTGAGTTGCCGGGCCTCCCATCGGCCCTGCCCGGTTACGACCCGCTGTCGTCCCAGGCCACTTCGAAGACACGCACCCGGCCGAGTCCCTTCAGACCGATCCGGCCCCGCGGCACGAACTCGAACCGCTTGCCGGCGACCAGGTGCGCGACGACTTCCGACACGAGGATCTGCTGCGCGCGAGCGCGCGCCGCGATCGCGAACGCCGCGTGGACGGCCGCCCCGAACAAGCGCCCCTCGCTCGCGATCGGCTCGCCGGCGTTGACGCCGATACGCACCTGCAGTGGCTCGCTCGGGTTCGTGCGATTGTGCGCGGCGAACGACCGCTGGATCGCGACCGCACAGTCGAGCGCGTCGGACGCCGTCGAGAATGCCGCTTCGATCCCGTCGCCCGTATGCGTCACCTCGACGCCCTGGTGCGCCCCGAGGCACTCGCGGATGACGACGTTGTGACGAACGATGACGTCGTGCGCCTTCACGTCGCCCGCCCGTCGAATGAGCGCGCTCGAGTCGACGATGTCGGTCACGAGGATGATGCGGAACGACGCGCCCGTGGCAGGGCCGCCGGGCTTGCGCTCCTCCGCGAGCCCCGCTTCGAACGCGTACGCTGTCGCGGCCGCCTCGTCGCCGACCTTGATCTTGTCGAAGATGCCCCGAAGGTGCTCCGCGATCGTCCTCGTGCCCAGCATGAGATCGCCGGCGATCTCGTGACGGGTGCGGCCGCGCGCCATGCGGACGAGCACGTCGACTTCACGTTGGCTCAAACCGTTGGGATAGGCGGCGCGCCGCGGCGGCACCGCGGCCACGTCGACGCCGAGCGTGCGGGCCAGCGCCGCGGCCTGCGTGGCGAACGGCTGCATGCCGAGCGCGGTGAAAATCGAGTCGGCTTGCACCACGAGCTCGCCGGCCTTGCGCCGGTTCGCGTCGCCGCCCTGCGCCATCAGCATCCGCGCGTAATCGAGCCGCGTGCGGCCGAGCTCCGGTTGCGCGCCGGTCTTGAGCGCGATGTCGATCGCCGCCCGGAACTGCCTGTCGGCGACGTCCCATTGCCGCCGGTTCCGCGCGATGACGGCGAGCGCGCGGGGGACGAGCACCATCCATCCGCTGGAGAAGACGACGCCGCGCGCCGACGCCGTGGCCAATCGCTCCCCGAGCGCGTCGGCACTCACCCGCGCGCGGCCGAGATCGGTCAGCTCGACGAGCGCGCACAGCGGCGCCAGCGAGTACGTGTCGGTGCCGACCACGTCCATCACGTCCGCCGTAAGCGGCTCGGTCCCGCCGTCGCCCTGATCCGCGTAGGTGTGCAGCAGCTCGCGAAAGACCGCGGCGAACGCGAAGATGACCGGGCCCGGGTCCTCGAAGACGCGGCCGGGCTCCACGAGGATGTCGAGCGCGTCGTGCGCTTCCGCCCAGGCACCGCACATCGCGCGTGCACAGGCCAGCGCAAGCAACGCGCGAAACGCCCCCCACGGATATCGCGACCGCGACACCATCAACATCGCCTCGTGTGCGCATTGCTCGGTGAGTGCAAAGTCGCCGCGGACAACCGCCACCGAGGCCTGGTGCGACAACCCGAGGGAGTGGTTGCTCCAGTCGTGCGACTTGCGCGTCGACTCGCATGCCTTCACGGCGACGGAATCGGCCTCGTCGAGCCGCGCGAGCAGCGTCAGCGCGAGCGGGATGCGATGGAGCGCCCAACCCTCGCGGATCGAGTCCCCGGCGCGCCGCGCGTGGACGAGCGCGTGCTCCCAGCTCTCCAGCGCTTCGACGACGTGCAGGTCGTTGATGTGCGCGAGGCCGAGCGCGAACCCCGCGTAGGCGGAGAGGTGATCGTCCTCGAGCCGGCGCCCGATCGCGAGCGCCTTCTCTCCCCATTCCTTCGCCTTGCTCGCCTGCCGGCCGTTGCGATACGCCTCCGCCACGACGGCCGCGATATGGCCGCGCAGCCCGGGCTCGGACTCGCCGAGCGCGCTGAGCACGTCCTCGAGCGGCTTGATGTCGGCGACCGTTCCGAGCGGCACCGTCGCCAGCGTGAAGCGCGTCCGCGTCTGCTCGAGCAGGGTCCGCGCGAGGCCGGGAAGATCGCCGCTTGTCCGGTAGCCCTGGATCGCGCGCTCATAGTGGTGCAGACACGGCCCGACATCCTGATCGTAGAAGTGCGCGAGCCCGGCCCAGTAGTGCAGGTCCGCGCGCTCCTGCGACCGCCCCCCTCCGCGTCCCCGGCGCCCAGCGCCGCCTCGTAGTAGCGCGCTGCCTCCGTCCACGCGAACACGCGGAACGCCTGGTCCGCGGCGCGACGCGCCCACTCGGCCACGACCCGCGCGTCGGCGACGCTGCCGGCGCGGACGAGGTGGTGCGTGATCTCGAGCAGATGCGCGTCGAGGTCGTCGGCGTGCAGCGCCTGCAAACGGTCGGCGACTTCCTTGTGCAGGCGCTGGCGGCGCGGCGCGCTCGGCTCGTGATAGAAGACATGGCGCACGAGCGGATGCGCGAAGCGGAATACGTCCCCGTCGCTGCGGAGCAGGTCGTGCCGGACCGCTTCCTCCAGGAGACTCAGCAGTGCGTTCTCGTCGAGCGTGCTGAGCGCGGCCAGGCGTCGCAGATCGAAGCTCTCGCCCAGGACCGAGGCCAGCGTGAGCACGCGCCGGCCCGCGTCGGACAGCTCGCCCGCGCGGCTCACGATCGCCGCTGTCACCTGCTCCGGCAGCCGCAGATTGGTGGGCGTCGTCGCAGCGACGAGATAGCCGCCCTGTCGCTGCAACGCGTCCTCGCGAAGCAGGTGATGCAGGACTTCCTAGATGAACAGGGGATTGCCCTGCGTGGCGTCGCTCATCGTCACCGTGAGCTGATGCGACGGACGCCGGAATCCCAGCGCGCCCAGGAGCTCGCGGATCTCGGCTTCGTCGAGCCCCCGCAGCGTGAGCCTCCGGCAGATCTCCTCGCGCGCGAGGCGCACGGTCAAACGCGCGAATCGTCCGGTCGTCGGCGCGGGCCGGTAGCTGCCCACGATGAGCAGCGGGACGCTCTCGCGGCCCGCGAGCTCGGCCACGGTGAACGCGAGGTGTTCGAAGAGATCGAGCGACAGGCGATCGGCCCAGTGCAGGTCGTCGATGACGAAGAGCGTGGGAGATCGGCGCGCGAGCTCGACGATGAGACGGCCCACCGCCAGCAGCAGCTGCAGCCGCTCGTGGTCCGCCTGGAACGCGGGCGACGGACGCGCTCCGGACGGTGTCGTCTCGACCCGGCGCAGAACCTGCTCGACGAAGTCGAACTGCGGGCCCAGCGCTTGCCGCACGTCGTCGGGCATGCGCTCGAGATGCGGCCCGAGCGACTCCACGAACGGGAGGCACGGAAGCGCGAGGTCTTCGTAGCAACGGCCGAAGCACACCCGCATGCCTCGATGCGCCGCGAGCGAACGCACTTCGGCAAGGACCCGCGTCTTGCCGATGCCGGCGTCACCTTCGATCAGCGCGACGCGCGGCTGGCCCGCGGCGGCCTCCGTGAGCCAGCGATCGAACGAGGCAATCTCCTCGGCGCGCCCGACGAACGGCGCCGCTCTCACCAGCCGAGACGGGCTGTCGCCGGCCGCCATGGTTGGGCTTAGGTGATCATCCCAGCCGCTTCAGGTACTGCGCGACGAAGTCGAAGTCCACGAAGCGGATGTATGCCTCGGTCAGTTGGCGCGTGACCGGGCCCGGCAGCCCGTCGCCGATCTTCGAGCCGTTGACGCTCGCCACCGCACAGATGCAGAGGCTCGTCGACGTCAGGAACGCTTCGTCCGCGTTGTACGCATCGTAGAGGTCGATGTCCTTCTCGACCACGCTGAGGCCGGCGGCGCGCGCCAGGTCCATGACGGTCTCGCGGCTGACGCCGGACAGCACCGCCTGCTCGCGCGGGGTGAGCAGCGTGCGGCCCTGCACGAGGAAGATGTTGCTGCCGAGGCCCTCGCCGAGGTTTCCGTGCGTGTCGAGCAGCACCGCCCATGCGCCCGGATCCTGCGCGCGCACTTCGAGATCGCCCGCGATCAGGTTCAGGTAGTTGTGCGTCTTCACCCGCGGCGAGAGCGATTCCGGCGGCGTGCGCCGCACCGACGGCGTCAGCACGCGGATGCCGTCGCGATACAGCGTCGCGCGCTCGCGGAGCGGCAGCGGGACGCACTCGACGATGACCGTCGAGCCGTCCTGCTTCCAGATTCCCCGCGCGGACGGATCGAGGCCGCGCGAGACCCGCTGGGTCACCCAGTAGTCGTCGTCCGGCTCGATCAGCGGCAGGTTCTGCCGCAACACCTCTTCGGTGATCTCGATCATCTTCTGCTGCGTTACGCCCGCGTCGATGCGGAGATAGCGCAGTGACCGATAGAGCCGCTCGACGTGCTCCTTCACCTTGAAGAGGCGGTGTCCGAACGTGCGCGTGGTGTCGAACACCGCGTCGCCGTACTTGAAGCCGCGATCCCGGAACGGCACCAGCACCTCGCGCTCGGGCACGAAGCGACCGTTGAAGTACGCGATCCGATCCGCTGAGCCCATGCGACCTCCTCGGCCTTCCCTGCCTGGATTCTACGCGCTGGCGACGGCCTTGCGGACCTCCGCGAGCCGTCCGTACGACGCGAGCACCCTGGCCTGGTCGTCCACGAGATGACGGATGATGATGTCGGTATAGCCCATCGCCGCAAGCTCGCGGAACTTCGCGGCCACGGTGGCGACGGAGCCGTAGACCGGCGCGTCGGGAGAGAAGCCGCGATAGCCCGCGCGCACCCGCGCGCCGGCGACCTGATCCGCCTCCGCGTCGCTCTCGCCGACGTAGATGTCGCGCCGGAGCGCGATCGTCGCCGGCGTCCTGCCGTGCGCGCGGCAGCGATCCTTGTAGTAGGTGATGAGCGCGCCCGCCTGCTTCGGCGTGAGCCCCGGCGCCGCGAGCCACGCGTCGCCGACCCGCACCGCGCGATCGATCGCGGGCTCCGCCGTCCCGCCGATCCAGAACTCGACGGGCTCCGCGGGCCGAGGCGAGACGCGGCCGTCGCGGAACTGGAAGCGCCCGGACGACGACACGACGTCGCCGCGGAGCATCCGGCGCACGAGGTCGATCGACTCCTCGAACGCGGACACGCGCGCCTTCACGCGCGCACCCATCGCCTCGAACTGGTCCTCGCCATCGCCGAGCCCGGTCTGCACGACGAAGCGGCCGGGCGCGAGCGTCGCGAGCGTGCCGACCTGCTCGGCGAGCAGCACCGGGTTCCAGAGCGGCAGCAGGAACAGCGCGCCGAACGGCTTGTCGCCCCACTCGGCGAGACAGCGCGCCAGGATCGGCACGTTCTGGTAGTACGGACCCGGCGTCGCGTGGTGATCGCCGACGAACAGCGAGTCGAGTCCCGCCTTCCGCGCGGCGGCCGCGCGCTCGATGATCCAGCGCGCCCCCTCGCGCCCGTCCTTCACCGCGAGCGCGGTCGTCAGCGAGACCCCGATCTTCATTTGGTGCTCCTCACCTTCACGCCGGCGCGCTCTTCCTGGATCATCCAGGGCGCCGTCGAGTCCTTGTCGCCCCAGCCGCGTTGCATCGCCTCGATCAGGTACTGCTCGCCGACGCTCGCCATCGCCATCGGCACGTCGAGCTCGCGCGCGAGCTGCGTGGCGAGGCCGACGTCCTTGCGCGCGAGCTTCAGACCGAAGCGCACGGTGTCGAAGTCGCCCTTGAAGACGATGTCCGGAATGTGGTGCGAGAGCGTGTAGCCCTTGCCGAACGAGGCGCCGCGCAGCGCTTCGAGGATCGCCTCCGGCTTCACGCCGGCCTTCACGCCCAGCGTGAATCCCTCGGCGATGAGCGCGCGCGAGAGGATGCTGATCATGTTGTGGACGAGCTTCGCGACCGTGCCGGCGCCGATCGCGCCCATGTACCCGACGTTGCCCCCGATGTTGCCGAACACGCCCTTGACTTCGTTGAAGACACCCTCGTCGCCGCCGACCATCACCTGCACGGTGCCGTCGCGCGCGCCGATGACGCCGCCGGAGATCGGCGCGTCGAGCACGTGCACGCCCTTCTTCTTGAACTCGGCGTGGATCTTCCGCATCACGATCGGCGAGTTCGTCGAGAGATCGGCGTAGATGCTGCCGGGCTGCGCGTTGTCGAGGATGCCGCCGGGCCCGAGCGCGACGCGCTCGACGTCCGCGGGGCCGGGCAGAGAGGTCATGATCATCTCGCCCGCACGCGCGGCCTCCGCGATGCTGTCCGCCCACTTCGCGCCGGCGTCCAGGTGCGGCTTCGCGGCGTCCTTGCGCAGGTCGTGGACGACCAGGGTGTGGCCGCCCTTCTTGATGAGGTTCAGCGCCATGGGTCCGCCCATGTTCCCGAGCCCGATGAATCCGATGCGCATCGTCTGATCCTCCTCACAGCCTTTCGTGCCGCGCGGCAAGCGTATCTCAATTGGCACGTTGAGTCTCCTGCACGCCTGCCGTATCGTGAGCCCCGATGAATGCGCCGGCACCGCCGATCTGGAAGCTCAGTCGCGTGCGCTACGACCGCATGATCGAGTCCGGCATCCTCAGCGAGGACGACAAGGTCGAGCTGCTCGATGGCGTGCTCGTCGTCCGGAAGCCGCAGGGCAGCCGCCACCCCACCGCGGTCATGCTGGTCCGCGCAGCGCTCGAGAAGGCGTTCACGCGCCGGTTTCACGTGCGCGAGGAAAAGCCCGTCGCGCTCGACCGTATGTCGGAGCCCGAGCCGGATGTCGTGGTCGTTCGCGGCCGCATCCGTGACGACGGTCACGCGCATCCTTCGAAGCCCGTCCTGATCGTCGAGGTCGCCGAATCGTCGCTGCGTCTCGACCGGCTGCGGAAGGGCGCGCTCTACGCCCGCGCCGGAATTGCCGACTACTGGGTGCTCAACCTGCCCGAGGACGTGCTCGAGGTGTATCGGCAGCCCGTGCGAGAAGGCGGCGTCTGGAAATACGGGACCATGCGCGCGCTGGCTCGGAGTGGCGTCGTGACTCCGCTCGCGTCGCCTCGCGCACGCATCCGTGTGGGCTCGATGCTCCCATGAAGATCACCGGCCTCCAGACCTATTCGCTCTCCGCGCCGCTGCCCCAGCCCGTGCGCACGTCGACGCACGCGATCACGCAGGTCAGCGAGGTGATCGTGAAGCTGACGACCGACGAAGGCCACGTCGGTATCGGCGAGGCGCACGGCCCGTTCCTCTTCCAGGGGCCCGAGGGCCTGCGGACCGTCACCACGATCCTCAAGACCATCGCGCCGCTCGTCGTCGGCCGCGACCCGTTCGAGACCGAGCGGATCTGGCAGGACCTGTTCGCGCTCACGTACACGAGCGTGCGCGGCATTCCGCCGCTCGCGCGACAGCAGCGCGTGCTGGTCACCGCGATGAGCGCGATCGACATCGCGCTGTGGGATCTGAAGGGCAAGGCGATCGGGCGACCCGTGCACGCGCTGCTCGGCGGCGCGCTGCGCGAGCGCGTGCCCGCGTACGTGACCGGGTTCTACTACCGCGACGGCGAGAAGCCGGACGACGTCGTGCGCGAGGCGGCGATGTACACGGAGCTCGGCTACCGCACGTTGAAGGTCAAGGTCGGCGGCCTGTCACCGGAAGACGACGCCGCGCGCGTGGGCCGCATCCGCAAGGCTGTCGGCCCGGACGTGGCGCTGATGCTCGACGCGAACCAGGGCTGGAATCTTCCGACGGCGGTCCGCGCCGCCGAGCTCTGCGCGCCGCACGGCATCTTCTGGCTCGAAGATCCGATGCCGTGGTTCGACGAGCGCCGCACGCTCGCGCGTCTCAAGGAAGAGACATCGATCCCGATCGCCGCCGGCGAGACGGAGTACACGCCGTTCGGGCTACGCACGATGATCACGGAGGGCCTCGTCGACTACGTGATCATCGACTCCACGTGGGCGGGCGGCCTGACGACGTGGCGCAAGGCCGCGGTGCTGGCGGAGCTCTACCAGATCCCCATGGCGGCGCACCACGATCCGCAGATCCACGTGCACGCGGTGGCCGCGAGCCCGACGGGCTTCATCCTCGAGTCGTTCGCGGACGCTTCGCGCGACCCGCTGTGGTTCGAGCTGTTCCGGGAGCGTCCGCAGATCGTCGGCGGCTTCATGGCTGTTCCCGACGCGCCAGGCCTCGGCCTCGAGCTGCGCGAGGAGACCCTGGAGAAGTACGGCGTGAAGCTGGGCTGACGCGCCGGCGGCGCGCCAGCGCGGCTCCGGGCTCGCTTTACGTCGCGTCGGTACAGCTCGGATATCGTTCACCGAGCCGCTCGTAAAGATTCTTCAGGAGGCTCTCGAGGACCACCAGATCCTTCTTCACGCTGCTCAGACCGACCGCCCCGGCTATCGCGCCGCCCGCGATGACCGCCAAGAAGCCGAGCGCCCACATCAACGTTGTGTGGAGGCGGTCGATACTCTTGTTCGTGAGCTCGAACAGCCGTCCGGTGGACTCCCTGTCGGCGACTCGCTCGGCGATCGCGAGTCTGAGCTCCACGAGCTGATTCTGAGACGCCTGCTGATGGTCTTCCAGTCGCCTCACAGCGTCGCGAAGATCCTCGGCTTGCGCGGAGCTCGCCGTTCGCGCGCCACAGTCTTCGGCGCACAGAAGCGTGATGCCGAGGAGCAGCGCGGCGCAGGTGGCACGCATCCGCATGCAGAGACCTTACGGTCGCTTCGAGAAGCCCCGCAAGAGTACAAAAAACGATACGCCCGGAGAGCCGGCGGACGCCGGTCTCCGGGCGCATGGCGTAACGAGGGAGCGGGCGACTAGCCCTTGATGTCGCCGCAGAAGACGTACGTCTTCGCGCACGTGCCCTTGTGGATGTGCGTGGGCTGCGCGTCCGCGCCGCCACCCTGGGTGGTGATCGACACCTTCGTCTGCTTGTCGCCCGCGTTCGACAGCGTGGCCGTGCCGGACCTGCACGACACCGAGCCTTCCAACAACCACCATGATGAACCTCCAGCGGTGACATGGCTCGTGCCGGGCACGATGTACGCGTTCGGATCCACGATCGACTCGCGGATGTAGGCCGCTGCGTCCCGCGCCTTGCCGCTGTACTCGCCGAGCGTGACGACGCGCGCGGCCTCAGTCGCGATGTTGCCGAGATTCGGACACACGTCGCCGCCGGGCCACGGCCTCGTGATGTCGTGGCACGACGCGCACGGGAGCCGCGCGTAGAGCTCCTCGCCGCGCTTCGCGTCGCCGGCCGCGGCGCACGAAGGAGGCGACGGCGCCGGACTCCCTGACGACGGCAGCCTCGCGAGCCACCGCCTCAGCGGTCGCGGAAGCTCGGCATCACCTCGGTGGCGAAGCGGCGCATCGACGCGACGATCCTCTCGTGCGGGAGGTACCCGAAGCTGAGCTGGCACAGCAGGTGGCCGACGCCGGCCTCGCGCAGCTCAGCCACCTGCTCCGCCACGCGCTTCGCGGTCCCGTAGACCGCGCCGGTCTCCATCGACCAGCGCGTGCCCTCTTCGTGGGACACCGCGGGATCGGCGAAAGGATTGAGGAACGCGGCGTCCACGTGGAAGTCCGGCGGGTTGTGCGCGGTGCGCGCGTGGATCATGTGCTCTCGCGTGTGGAGGACCGCCGCGCCGAGTGTGTCCTCCGCCTCGGCCTAGCTCTCGCCGACGTAGACGTGGCGCCACACCGCGGCGTCGGCGCGGAGCCTCGCACGCGTGGCGGCGGCGTGACCACCTTCACCGAGGCCCTGCTCGTAGAGCCCGAGGCGCTCCGGCAATCGCGCGAGCGGAATGCGGGGCTTCAGGATCGGCTGGCCGAGACGGCCGGCTTCGAGGAACGACGGCGGCGTGACCACGCTGCGCCATAGCGGCGGATGCGGAAGCTGCAGCGGCCGCGGCCGCAGCTCCGGCAGCGAGAGCTGGAAGTATTTCCCCTGGTACGCGAACGGCGTTTCGGTCCAGGCGCGCGTGAGCACCTCGAGCGCTTCGGTCGCGCGCTCGCGCGCGTCGTCGCTGCGCAGACCGTACCCGACGAACTCGTACTCGTTGTAGATCGAGCCGCGCCCGACGCCGACGTCGAGCCGCCCGCCGCAGAGGTTGTCGAGCAGCGCGAGCTGCACCGCGAGCCGGATCGGATGCCGCAGCGCGAGCTGGATCACCGCGAAGCCGAGGCGGACCTTGGATGTCTTCATCGCGAGCGCGGAGGCGAACGGAATCGGATCGGAGTAGACGGCCTCGCCGGTGAAGTTGTGCTCGGTGAGCCACACGCCGTCGAAGCCGAGCGCGTCGGCGAGACACGCCTGCTCGAGCAGGTGCCCGATCGCCGCGTGGTCCTCGCCGGCCCCGGGCGAGTGTGCGAGGGTCAGCCAGCCGAAGCGCATCTAGACGAGCGGAAGGATCGAGAGCACGGACGGCAATCCGCTCGCGAGCCTCGTCCATCGGCGATCGTCGCTCACCTGCCACACCTCACCGGTGTCCGTGCCCACGATCACGCCGCCCGGCGACGTCGGATCGGCGACGAGGCCGTGGAAGTTCGCCGCCGACGGCGCGTGCGCGTCGTCGCACAGCGAGCGCCACGTCTTGCCGCGATCCTCCGAGCGATACAGCATCGCCTGCGCGCCGCCCTCGTCCTTGTAGTGAGAGAAGGCGGTGGGCGCGCTCGCGACCGTCACGCCGTACGGCGGGCGCGGATCGATGCACAGCGGCCGCGCGTACCGCGGGGTGACGCCCCTCCACGCGTAGCTCCACGTGGCGCCGCCGTCGTCGGAGCGGAACATGCCGGCATTGCCCTCGATGTGCTCCGCCACGCCGTCGATCCGCCCGTAGCCGGTCGACGCGAAGAGCACCGACGGCTCCGCCGGATGCGCGACCATCATGTGGATGTCCGGGTTGTTGCCGGGCAGGTCGAGACGCCAGCTGCCGCCGCCGTCCTTCGTGCTCACGACGCCCCCGACTTCCACGCCGACCCAGATGCGCTGCGGATCGGCGCGGTCGACGACGAGCGCGCGAGCGCGCCCCGGCTGACGCGGCTTCACCGGCACGCACCACCGCTCCGCGTCCGGCGCGTGCGCGAACGAATCGATCTCCTGCCACGTGCGCCCGTCGTCCTTGCTGTGGAAGAGCCCGGCCGGCTGCGTGCCGGCGTAGACGTCGCCCGCGTGCGGCCCCGTGAAGATCTGCCAGACCGTGCGGCCGTCGATGCCGCCCGCGTGCCACGTACGGCCGCCGTCGTCGGAGGCGAAGAGACCGGTGTCGGCGCCCGCGAGCAGACGTCCGCCGCTCGCCTTGAGATCGCGCACGCTTCGTTCCGCGATGACGGTGGTCGCCCGGCCCGCATCGTCGACGGCGAACACGCCCTTGCTCGTTCCGGCCAGCAGCTTCATGACGTTCTCCTCCGGGGCTAGAGCTTCGCGATGGCCGGGATGACCTTCGCGCCCATGAGCTCGATCGATCGCATCGTGGTCAAGTGATCCATGCGCGACTCCTGCGCTTCGAGCAGGAGATGGCCGCAGCCGAGCTGCTCGTGCACGTGCGCGAACTTGTCGGCGACCTCGGCCGGCTCGCCCGCGATGATGAAGTGCTCGGCCACCAGCTCGTCGTAGCTCATGTTCGCCAGCGAGCGCGGCCGCGCCTTCAGCGCGAACTGCTTGCCGGCCTTCGAGCGCATGCCGACGGGCTGGAACCACTCGACGGGCCCACGCAGCGTCGGGCCCATGCGCCACACGAAATGCTTTCCGGCCTCCAGCGCTTTCGCCTTCGTGTCCGCGGTGACCGCGCAGATCAGGAAGCCGAGGTTGTCGGGCGTGACCTTGCGTCCGACCTCGGCCGCCCCTTGCCGGTAGTACTCGAACAGCTCGCGCGCGATGTCGAACGGCACGAGGAACGGCACGTACGTGTAGCCGCGCCGCCCCGCCCACACCGCGGTCTCCGGGCTCGCGGTACCGGGAATCCAGATCGGCGGATGCGGCTGCTGCAGCGGCAGGCACCACGGGTTCACGTGGCGGAAGTGATAGTGCTTGCCTTCCCACCGGAACGGCCCGGGCTCGGTCCAGCACTTGAGGATCAGGTCGTGACATTCCTCGAAGCGCTCGCGGTTGTGCACGGGATTCGCGTTGGCCCACCACTGCTCGACGCCGACGCCGCGCACGAAGCCGGAGAGGACGCGCCCGCCCGAGATCAGGTCGGCCATCGCGATCTGCTCGGCCATCCGGACCGGGTTGTCCTCGATCGGCAGGATGTTGCCCAGCAGCAGGATCTTCGCGCGCCTGGTCGTGCGCGCGAGCACCGCGGCCGTCATGTTGACGCCGACGTCCACGCACGACGGCGTCGAGTGGTGCTCGTTGATCATCAGGCCGTCGTAGCCGACCTGGTCGGCGAGCTCGTACTCGGTCAGGTAGCGCTGGTAGTTCTCCGCGGCCTTCTTGCGGTCGAAGAAGCGATTCGGAAACGCGAGGCGCAGCGACGGGTACTTGTCGCCCTCGGCGTCCGGGTACTCGTGATGCGGCATCTCGCTGAAGTAGTAGAGCTTCATTTCAAGAACTCCCTCACGAGACGCGCGAAGGCGTCGGGCTGCTCGATCGGCACGAGGTGACCGCACTTCTCGAGGACGGTGAGCGTCGAGCCCGGCAAGAGCTTCCGGTAGCGCTCGCCGCACTCGACCGGGATGATCCGATCCTCGCGGCCCCACACGATCAGCGCCGGGTTCGTCACGCGCGGCAGGAACCGCTCGAGCACCGGGTTGTGCATGTACGGCTTCCACGCGAGCCGCGCGCTCATCTCGCGGTTGCGCTCGGCGATCTCCAGATCCGCCGGCGTGGGTACCTTGCCGAAGAGCTCGTCCCACTCGGGGATCGTCTTCGGGTCGTGCACGTTCAGCGTGCGCAGCTCGGCGGGCGTGTGGAAGAACACGTCGAGGATCTCGCTCTTCTCGGGCTTCAGTCCCGCCGCCGCGGAGAGCACGAGCTTGTCGATCGAGCCGGGCCCCATCGCCGCCATCTCCGCCGCCGTCCAGCCGCCGAGCGACTGGCCGAGCAGGTGCGGACGCCGAAGTCCCGCGACGTCGATGAACCAGAGATAGAAGCGCGCGAGATCGGCGATGCTCTGCATCCACTCGGCGTCGCCCGACGCGCCGAAGCCGGGGTGCGTCGGCGCCCACACCGTGTAGTGCTCGGCCAGCGCGCGGAACGCGCGCGTGAAGCCGCGATTGCCGCCCGCGCCGTGGAGGACGAGCAGCGGAGCGCCTTGCCCGCCGGTCCACGCGTGCACCGCCACGCCGCCGACCGAGATGGTCTCCTCACGTATGTCCATGACGCCGTATTATGCTCTCCTTCCCATGGGCAAGATCCTGGTCAAGAGCGCGTGGGGCTCCGACGACCCCACGAAGGCCGCGTTCCCGTTCCTCCACGCCAACGCGCTGGCGGAGGCCGGGCACGACGTCCAGATCTTCCTGCTCGGCGAAGCGGTCTCGCTGATGCGCGCGCCCGTCGCGAACGCGGTCGTGCCGGTCGGGTGGCCGCCGCTCGCGGAGACGCTGCCCGCAACCTTCGAGTCATCCCCATCCACGTCTGAGGCGCGTGCTCGAGGGCCCGGGGGGTCCTCGACAGCGATCTCGAAGGCAAGAACGCGACGTTCGCCAATCCGAAGATCCTCGTGGGCCTCATCGAGTGGTGCGACAAGATCCTGACGGAATGAGCGCATGAGCGATCGGCTCGCGGACAAGGTCGCGCTCGTCACCGGCGGCGCGTCGGGGATCGGGCGCGAGATCGCGCGCGCCTATCTCGCCGAAGGCGCGCGCGTGGTGATCGCCGATCGCAACGCCGCGCTGCTCGCCGAGACCGCGAAGGACCTCGGCGCCGCGGCCGTCGAGATGGACGTCACGCGGGAGGCGGACGCGGAGCGCGCCGTCGCGCACGCGGTGTCGCAGTTCGGCCGGCTCGACATCGCCGTGAACTGCGCCGGCCTCGGCTTCGCCGTTCCTCTCGTCGAGCAGACCGAAGCCCAGTGGGACACCGTGCTCGACGTGAACCTCAAGGGCGTGTTTTTGTGTCTCAAGCACGAAGCTCGAGCCATGGCGGCCGGGGGACGGGGTGGAGTGATCGTCAACATCGCGTCGATCAACGCGCGCCAGCCGGCCGAGGGGCTCTCCGCCTACTGCGCCGCGAAAGCGGGGGTCGAGATGCTCACGCGCTGCGCGGCGATGGAGCTCGGACCGCAGGGCGTGCGCGTCGTCGGCATCGGGCCGGGGCTCGTCGACACGCCGCTGACCGCGTTCCAGCAGGAGCGCCCGCACGTGCGCGAGGCGTTCCTCGCCAACATCCCGCTCGGCCGCGTCGGCGCGCCGCGCGACATCGCCAACGCCGCCGTGTTTCTCGCGTCCGACGACGCGAGCTGGATCTCCGGCGACACGCTGTTCGTCGACGGCGCCGAGCTCACCAAGAAGTATCCAGAGCTCGGGCGCTTCCGCCGCACCTGACTGGAGGGTCGTACACGATGCCACGTCTCGATCGTCTGCCCGAGGCCAACCGCAAGACGCTCCTCACCGCGCCGGTGCAGCTCAACGAGAGCGCGCCGTTCGTGCCGCTCGCGAAGCCGCTCGCGACGGCGCGCGTGAGCATCGTGACGACGGCCGGGCTCCACCGGCGCGGCGACAAGCCCTTCGGGCCCGGCGAGCAGACGTATCGCGTCATTCCCGTCGACACGCGGGACGCGGACGTCGTGCAGAGCCACACGAGCATCGGCTTCGACCGCACGCCGCTCATGCGCGACCTCAACATCACGTACCCGATCGACCGGCTGCGCGAGCTCGCCTCGCGCGGCGTGATCGGCGGGCTCGCGCCGAACGGGTACTCGTTCATGGGCGCGCTGCGCGACGTCGCCAAGGTCGCGAGCGAGACGGGGCCGGAGGTCGCGGCGCGTCTGCGCGCCGACGGCGCCGACGTGGCGGTGCTCACCCCGACCTGACCGCTGTGCACGCACACCGTCGGTGTGCTGGCGCGCGCGCTCGAATCGGCCGGGATCGCGACGACGTCGATCAGCCTCGTCCGCGAGCACACGGAGAAGGTGAAGCCGCCGCGCGCGCTGTTCGTGCCGTTTCCGTTCGGCCACGCGTTCGGACGTCCGAACGCGCCGGAGCTGCAGCACCGCGTGTTGCGAGCGGCGCTCGATCTGCTGAGCGCGCCGAGCGGGCCCGTCCTCAGCGACTTCCCCGACGACGCGGAGCCCGGCGATCAGCCGCCCGCGCCGCGGCAGGCATCCGCGATTCCAGCCGCCGCCGTCGCGAGCGATGCGGTCACAGAGGTCGGTGAATTCCTCGCGCGGCACGAGCAGTGGCAGGGCAAGAACGGAGGCCGCACGGCGTTCGGGTTGAGCGGGCTGCCGGCATCCCGATTCGAGGAGGTCGTGCGCTTCCTCCAGGGGTTCGCCGACGGCGCCGCGGTCGCGGACATGAGCGGGCGGCCTGCCGGCGTCACGCTGCCCGCGTTCATCCGCTGGTGCGCCGACGATCTCAAGACGCTCGCGTTCGAGGGTCACATGGCGATGCATCCCGAGGCCGGCGGCGACGAGATCGCGCGCTGGTTCTGGGGCACGACGGCAGTGGGACAGCTCTTGCGTCGCGTGCGCGACCGGCTCGACGCGTCCGACGACCCGGCCTGGAAGGCCGCGGCGTTCGGCGTCGCGAGGTGATCAGCCCACCCACACCAAGGCTCATCGCGAGGAGGCTCGCGGACACCGACTTCGACGTGCTCTGCGCCATGCACCGCGATCCCGACGTGATGGCGAGGCTCGGGGGCCTGCGCGCCGACGAGCGGACGCGCGCGTACCTTGCCGAGAATCTCGCGCACTGGGCCGAGCACGGCTTCGGCCTGTGGACCTTCCACGACCGCAACACCGGCGCGTTCGTCGGCCGCGGCGGGCTGCGGCACGCGATCCTGGAGGGCCGCTCCGAGGTCGAAATCGCCTACGCGCTGATGCGGGAGGCGTGGGGCAAGGGCTTCGCGACGGAGATCGCCACCGCGTGCATCGACGTCGCGTTTCACCAGCTGGCGCTCCGCGATCTCGTCGCGTTCACGTACCCCGACCACGCCGCCTCGCGCCGCGTGATGGAGAAGGTCGGCTTCCAGTACGAGCGCGACATCAAGTATCACGACGAGCGTCACGTGCTCTATCGGCTCCACGCGCCATGACGCGCACGGCGGACGTCGTCATCATCGGCGGCGGGGTCACCGGCGTGTCGATCGCGTTTCATCTCGCGGGCGCGGGCGTGCGCCGTGTGCTCGTGCTCGAGCGCCGCTTTCTCGCGTCGGGCGGCACCGGACGCAGCGTCGGGATCGTGCGCCAGCTCTATCCGACGGTCGAGACGAGCGCGATGGTGCGCCGCTCGCTCGGCGTCTTTCAGGACTTCACGAACGCCGTCGGCGGCGACGCGGGCTACGTCGCGTGCGGCGCGCTCATCGGCGTGTCGCCGGCGATGCGGCCGAAGCTCGAGGCGAACCTCGCGATGCAGCGCGGTCTCGGCATCCGCGCGGAGATCCTCGAGCCCGTTGACGTCGCGCGCGTCGAGCCGGCCATCGATCCCTCCGGGCTCGGCGCGGTGCTGTGGGAGCCGGAGTCGGGCTACGGCGATCCGACGGCGGTCACGCTCGCGTACGCCGATGCCGGGCGGCGCCGCGGCGTCGTGATCGAGCAGGGCGTCGAGGTGGCGGCGATCGACGTCGAGGCCGATCGCGTGCTCGGCGTGCGGACGACATCGGATGATCGAATCGACGCGCCGGTCGTCGTCAACGCGGCGGGATTGTGGTCGCCGGCGGTCGCGCGGCTCGCGAACGTCAGCCTGCCGATCATCGTCGGCCGTCATCCCGTCTTCACGATCGAGCGCGGTCCGACGTTGCCCGGGCATCGCGTCTATCTCGATCTCGCGGGCGGCAGCTACGTCCGTCCGGAAACCGGCAACCTCACGCTGACCGGCTCGCTGACCGACGACGAGACCGAGCACCCGATGGATCCCGAGCTGCTCGGCGCCGAGGCCGGCTTCGAGGAAGCGAGCGCGGTGCTCGAGCGCACGTCACGCGCGGTGCCGAAGCTCGCGGACGCGCGCTATCGCCGCGGCTACGCGGGCGCGTTCGACATCACGCCGGACTGGATGCCGGTGCTCGATCAAACGGGCCCCGCCGGCTTCTTCACCGCCGCGGGCATGAGCGGCCACGGCTTCAAGCTGGCGCCGTCGGTCGGCGAGATGATGGCCGCGCTGATCACGGGAGCCGCGCCTCCGGTGAGCGCGACGCCGTTCCGTCTCGCGCGCTTCGCGAGCGCGGCGGTCAGCGGCACGTTCGTCGCGTCGTATTTGCGCTGACCCGCGCCCACGGCTATGGTCGGAAGACCATGGTCGCCGGCGTTCGTCGCGGCGCTCGACGACGCGATGGACCTCGAAGCCGCCGTCCTGCTGACGCACCTCGGGCACTCGCCCGGGTGGCTCGATACGCTATAGTCGTGTGCCCGACTCCGGAGGAGGCAGGAAGCTCATGCTGACGATCGAATCGACCCCCGAGATGGCCGCGCAAGTCTACGCCACGATGGAAAGAAATATCGCCGTCGTGCGACGGCGCCTCGGCCGCCCGCTCACCCTCGCCGACAAGGTTCTCCTCGGCCATCTCGACGATCCCGAGCACCAGGAGATGGAGCCTGGAAAGAGCTATCTGTTCCTGCGTCCCGATCGCGTGGTGCTGCAGGACGTCCTCGGCCAGACCGCGATGCTGCAGTTCCGCCAGACCCGGCGCGAGAAGGTCGCGGTGGCGACGACGGTGCACTGCGACCATCTGATCCAGGCGCGCGTCGAAGGCGAGCGCGATCTCCGCGAGTCGCTCCAGGAAAACACCGAGGTGTACGAGTTCCTGAAAGCCGCGGCGGCGAAGTACGGCGCCGGCTTCTGGAGCCCGGGCGCCGGCATCATCCATCAGGTCGTCCTCGAGAACTACGCGTTCCCCGGCGCGCTGATCATCGGCACGGACTCGCACACGCCGAACGCGGGCGGTCTCGGCGCCTGCGCGGTCGGCGTCGGCGGCGCGGACGCGGTCGAAGTGATGGCCGGGCTTCCGTGGGAGGTGCTGTACCCGCGTCACATCGCGGTGCACCTCACCGGCAAGCTGAGCGGGTGGACGGCGCCGAAGGACGTCATCCTCTACGTCGCGGGCAAGCTCACGGTCTCCGGCGGCACGAACGCGATCGTCGAGTACATCGGGCCCGGCGCGCGCACGATCAGCGCCACCGGCAAGGCGACGATCACGAACATGGGCGCGGAGCTCGGCGCCACGACCTCGATGTTCCCGGTGGACGAGAAGATGGCGGCCTACCTCGCCGCGACCAATCGCGCGGCGCTCGGCCCGCTCGCGCTGAAGCACCAGGCGCTGCTGTCGCCGGATCCGGAAGTCGAAGCGCATCCGGAGAAGCACTACGACACCGTGATCGAGCTCGACCTCTCGAAGCTCGAGCCCTACGTCGTCGGGCCGCACTCGCCCGACCGCGCGCGTCCGATCAGCAAGCTCGCCGCGGAGGTGCGTGACGCGGGCAACGGGTTCCTCGAGAAGATCTCGAGCGCGCTCATCGGCAGCTGCACCAACTCGTCCTACGAGGACATGAGCCGCGCCGCGGACGTCGCCGAGCAGGCGAAGCGGCACGGCCTCAAGGTCGCCACGCCCTTCATGGTCACGCCGGGCTCCGAGCAGGTGCGCGCGACGATCGAGCGCGACGGCCAGATGCAGTCGCTGCGCGACATCAACGGCACCGTGCTCGCCAACGCGTGCGGCCCGTGCATCGGACAGTGGCGCCGCGCGAAGGAAGAAGCGGCGGTCGCGAACACGATCGTGACGTCGTACAACCGCAACTTCCCGGCGCGGAACGACGGCGAGCGCACGACCATGAACTTCATCGCGAGCCCGGAGATCGTCACCGCGCTCGCGGTCGCGGGACACCTCACCTTCAATCCGCTCACCGACACGCTCACCGGCGCGGACGGCAAGGCGTTCAAGCTCGGGGCGCCGAAGACGGCACCCGAGGTGCCCGCGCGCAACTTCGATCGCGGCCGCGACCTCTACGTGGCGCCGCCGGCGGACGGCAGCGGCGTCACGCTCTCGGTCAGCCCGCAGAGCGAGCGGCTGCAGATCATGGAGCCGTGGCCCGCGTGGGACGGCAAGGACTTCACCGACATGCCGGTGCTGCTGAAGGCGAAGGGCAAGACGACGACCGACCACATCTCGCCGGCCGGCGTGTGGCTTCGCTATCGCGGCCACCTCGACAAGTTCAGCGACAACCTGCTGCTCACCGGCATCAACGCCTACACCGGCGAGCCGGGCAAGACGCTCAACGTGCTGACCGGGGAGCGGAGCGCGATGGTGTCGAAGGTCGCGCGCGACTACAAGGCGCGCCGCGTGAAGTGGGTGATCGTCGGCGACAGCAACTACGGCGAAGGCTCGAGCCGCGAGCACGCCGCGCTCTCCCCGCGCCTGCTCGGCGGCGCCGCGGTGATCGTGCGCAGCTTCGCGCGCATCCACGAGTCGAACCTGAAGAAGCAGGGGCTGCTGGCGCTCACGTTCAGCGATCCCGCCGACTACGACAGGATCCGCGAGGACGATCGCATCAACCTCGTCGGGCTGCGCGATCTCGCGCCCGGCAAGCCGGTGGAGTGCCGCATCGCGCACGCCGACGGCACGAGCGAGGTCATCCAGCTCAAGCACACGTTCGCGGCGTCGCAGCTCGAGTGGTTCCGGCGCGGCTCCGCGCTGAACCTCTTCCACAAGTAGCCGCGGGGGGGGGCGGCTCAAGCGTAGGCCCGGGCGTGCCGATAGCTCCATGGAGGCCTGACAACGGAGGTCGACATGGTCAACGCGGTATACCCCTCGCGCGTGGTTCGGCTGTGGATCATGATCGCCGCCCTGCTCGTGCTCACCATCGTGCGGGTGGCCGGCGCGGCGCCGGCGCCGGCGAGCGTCGAAGGCACGTACGTCCTCGATCCGGGTGCGAGCGATGACGTGCTCAAGGCGATCGACGGCGTCGTCGCGGAGATGAGCAGCCTCAAGGCCCCGTTCGCGCGCCGCCGCCTGCGCGAGCTCAACCAGCCGCCGCGGCGCATCGACGTCGCGTCCACCGCGTCGGACGTCAGCATCACGACCGACGAGCGCGACACGATCCGCACGCCGGCGGATGGGCGGCCCGTCCAGTGGACGCGCGACGACGGCGAGACCTTCACGATCCGCAGCGTCTGGGACGCGCGCACGCTCAAGCGTGTGTTCGTGGCCGACGACGGCGAGCGCGCGAACAGCTACGCGTTCAGCCCCGACGGCGCGATGCTGCGGATGAGCGTCGTGCTCACGAGCCCGCAGCTCCCCGGCCCCCTCGCCTACACGCTCGTCTACCGCCGCGCGCACTGACGCGCGCTGTGGCACAGTATGGGCCGCTCGACCTCCGAGAGAGGAGCGGCCTATGAGCCAGGACACCCAGGTCCTCGTCGGCGCCGGACAGTGGACTTCCGCCAAGAAGAGCGGCGCGCTCTATCGCGGTGACGGCGGCGATCAGTGGGAGCAGCTCACCAGGGGTCTGCCGAATCCCGTCTCCGTGCAGGCGATCACGTTCCATCCCACCGACCGCAACGTCGTCTTCATCGGCACGCAGGACGGGCCGTACCGCAGCACCGACGGCGGGACCACGTGGGCGCGTACCGACTTCCCCGCCGGCCTCCAGGTGTGGTCGATCGCGTTCCATCCGCGCGATGCGCGCGTGATGTTCGCCGGCACGTCGCCGGTGGCGGTCTTCCGCAGCGACGACGGCGGCAGCACGTGGCGCCGGCTGCCGAACGCGAAGCAGCGCGACCGGCTCACGATGGCGTTCCCGAGCCGCGTGATGCGGATGGGGATCACGCCCGGCAGCCCGGACGCGATCTACGCCGCGCTCGAGGTCGCCGGCGTGATGCGGAGCCTCGACGGCGGCGAGACGTGGGAGGACTGCAGCGATCCGCTCGAGAAGCTCGCAGAGCGTCCGAACCTCAAGAGCAAGATCCAGAGCGACAGCGAAGCGGAGGGCATGCTCGACGCGCACGCGCTGCTCGTCAGCGACGCGGCGCCGGGCTCGGTCTTCCTCGCCGTGCGCATGGGCCTCTTCCGCAGCGACGACCGTGGCAAGAGCTGGCAGGACATGGAAGTCGGCCGCTTCTCACCGCTCACGTACGGGCGCGATATTCGCGTCTCGCCCCAGGATCCGAACGTGCTCTACGCGGCGCTCAGCCCCGCCGCGCGCAGCACCGACGGGTCGGTGTATCGCAGCGCGGACATCGGCAAGACGTGGACGCGCTTCGACCACGGCGTGAAGGCGCGCGCGACCATGATGTCGCTCGCGCTCCATCCGCGCGACGCCGCGCAGGTCTACTGCGTCTCGCGCTGCGGCCAGGTCTTCGGCACGCGCGACGGCGGGAAGAGCTGGCGCGAGTCCCCGCTCCCGGTCGACGACGTCTACGCCATCGCCTGCGGCTGATCGCGAGGGCGAGCGACGGGCCGGCCGCGTCTTTCGCGGCTGGCTCGTCGTCGCCGGCGCGTTCGTCGTCCTCTTCGTCGCCTACGGCGCGCAGTACTCCTTCGGCATCTTCCTGACGTCGCTGCTCGAGGAGTTCCACTGGAGCCGCGCGAGCCTCGCCGGCGTCTTCTCGATCTACGCGTCGCTCTATCCGATGCTGGGCTCCGTCGCCGGCCGGATGACGGATCGCTTCGGGCCGCGCGCGGTGATCTCCGTGGGCGGATGCCTGCTCGGCATCGCGATGGTGGCGATGGCGTTCGTGACCCAGCTCTGGCAGCCGTACGTCATCTACACCGGCATCGCCGCGCTCGGGATGAGCGCCGCGTACGTGCCGTGCAACGCGACCGTCGTGCGCTGGTTCGTGGCGCGCCGCGGACTCGCGGTCGGGCTCGCGATGTCGGGCGCGAGCGCGGGGACGTTCGCGATCCCGATCGTCGCGCAGACGCTCGTGGACGCCGTCGGCTGGCGCGCGGCGTACGCGGTGTTCGGCGTGGCGATCGCCGCGACGCTGCTCGTCGTGAGCCCGGTGATGCGCCGCGATCCCGAGAGCGTCGGCCTCCTTCCGGACGGACGGCCACTCCTTCCGCACGCGCCGTCCGTGGCCGATCCCGGGGCGTGGCCGCTCGCCCGCGCGCTGCGCAGCCGCATCTTCTGGATCCTCGTCGCGACGTTCGCGCTCACGTGGGTGCCGGTCTTCATTCCGCTGGTGCACCTGGTGCCGTTCGCGCGCGACCTCGGCCACTCGCCGATGACGGCGGCGTGGGTCGTGTCGAGCCTCGGCGCCGGCGCCGTGGCGGGACGTCTCGTGATGGGCCCGCTCTCCGATCGCGTCGGCCGCGTGCCCGCGCTGCGCGTCGCGCTCGTCCTGCAGGGCGCCGCGTGTCTCACGTTCCTCGCCGCGCACGGCGTGGTCACGCTGATCGCGGCGGCGGTGCTGTACGGCTACGGATACGCGTCGGTCTCGACGCTCTTTCCCCCGCTCGTCACGGATTTCTTCGGACGCGCGCACGCGGGATCGATCGTCGGCGCGCTGTTCGCGATCGCGGGATGTGTCGGCGGGCTCGGACCGTGGATCGGCGGCGCGCTCTACGACGCCACCGGAAGCTACACGTCGACGTGGATTCTCTGCGCGCTGCTGAACGCGGCCGCGCTGGGGGTCTTCACGACCGCGCGCCTGCCGCCACGAACGTGACGGCACTCGCGGAGGGCCGGGATTCACTCCCGGCCCGGAGCGCGGGGGCTTGGGGGGTGCTCCTAGCACCCCCCATGTTTGTTGTCGGGATCGCCGAGCGCGGCGATGACGAGCGCGCCCGGCACGTCGATCGGATGCACGCCGCGCCCGTAGGCAGCGACTTCCTCGCAGAGCCAGCCGACACACGGGCCGCCGGCGGAGCCGTCGTGCTCGCGGATCTGATCCCGGATCGCGGCCCACTCACGCTCCGCGGCGGCGCCGAGCGCGCGATAGCGCGCGGCGCTCTCGAGCGCGAAGACGATGCGCGCGGGCTTGCCCTCGAGCCACTTCAGCGCGGTGCGCGTGGCGTCGACGGTGCCGTGGATCATCGTGTCCGTGTCCCCGGCGCCCTCGCTGAGCCCGAGGCCCATCAGGTACGCGGCTTCGAGACACCCGACGCTCGCGAGCGGCGGCGTGGAGGCGGCGCCGAAGACGTCGCCCATCATCGAGCCGCAAATCGTGCGCATCTTCGGCCCCATCAGCTCGCGCCACGGCGTGAGGAAGCCGGCCGCGGGCGCGCCGCTGGCCTGGGCGCTGAAGCCCAGCGTGAAGCCGCGCGGATACCGGCCGCGGAACGGCCAGCCGGCGAGCACGAGCCGCGCCGCCGCCTGCGCGGCGTCCGCGAGCTGGCTGCCCTTCGTCGCCGCGACGCCGCTGGTCGCGCCTTCGGCATTGCTGAAGCAGATCACCATCGCGCCTTCGGTGACGAGGCCGCGGTCGGTCAGCAGTCCCGCGGTCACGCCGCCCGTCACGCCGACGGAGCCGAGGACGCCGCGCACGGAGCGCGTCAGCTCTCCGCGCGGCGCCGCGGTCGTCAGCACGACCGCCAGGTGCGGCGTCACACCATCGAGGGACGCGCGGGCCGTCGTCGCCGCCGCCTGCACAGCGTCCAGGGTGTCGGTGCCTCGCTCGATGCCGACACCGACGTGGAGGGTCGAGGCCGAGTGGCGCGGATGGGTGATTGTCTGGAGCATGATGAGCCCCCGTGCACCGGAAGTGCCAAGCGGAAGCACCCGGGAAAAAAGGCTTCTCACCCTTGTTACTGGGAAATCGATGCCGGGTGGACACACCCGGACGGCCACTTCGGCACGGGGCTGACGCCTCTCGGCACCTCAGGTATCGTCAGCACCACTGGAGCGCCGCAGATCGAGCATCTCGGGAAGGTCCGCCGGGGGCGGCACGCTCTCGAGGCGGGTGATCCGCCGCATGTTCCGCACGATCCCCGCGATCCGGCGGCCGGCGGTGAGCATCGTGTCGTGTTGTCGACCGCGAGCGCGATCCGGCGGCTCAGATCGTCGGCGAGGGCTGGCGCGGCTTGCTTTCGCGGAGCGCCTGCGCGAGCAGCGGATGCATCGGGGTGGCCGCGCGATAGTGCTGCGCGATCGCCGCCGCGCCCGCGGGATCGGCGTGCACCGCGGCGACGCGCGCGAGCCCGCCCTCGCCGTCCGCGAGATCGATCACGCACGCGTCGGCGACGAACGGCACGGCGAGACGCGCGACCGTCGCGAGCGCGACCGAGGCGTCGAGCGACTCCGCGACGGCGGTGCTCACGTCCGCGAGAAACGACGCGCGCTCGTGGTCGAGCCGCGTCTTTTCCTGCGCGGCGCGCGACTTGCGCCACGATGCGATCAGAGCGGCGGTGAGGAGGACGAGGAGGGTCGCGCCGAGCAAAGGCGCCAGCATCTGTGGCTTTGCGTCCCAGCCTCGCGGCTGGTTTGCCGTTGTCGGAAAGGAGCGACTACAGGATACCGTACTCCTTCAAGCGCCGGTAGATCGTTCGGCGCGAGAGACCGAGCGCGCGCGCCACGGCCTCCTTGTCGTTCTCGAATTTGGTGAGCGCCTTGAGGATCAGATCCTTCTCCACCGCGGCCAGCGTCGGCAGCTCGCCGCTGCCGCCCTCGAGGGCAGGCATCACCGCGGCGGCGCCGGCGTGCGAGAGGCTCGGAAGATCGTTGAGCGTGATCTGCTCGCGCGCGCCCATCGCGAACGAGCGCTCGATCAGGTTCTCCAGCTCGCGCACGTTGCCGGGGAACTCGTACGCCGTCAGCGCGGCCAGCGCGTCGGGCGCGATCGCGCGCACGTCGCGGCGGAAGCGGCGGTTGAAGCGGCGGATGAACTGGTTGACCAGCGCGGGGATGTCGTCGCGGCGCTCGCGCAGCGGCGGAAGCTGGATGCGCACGACGTTGAGGCGGTAGAAGAGGTCCTGCCGGAACGTGCCCGCGTGCATCGCCTGCTCGAGGTTCCGGTTGGTCGCGGCCACCACGCGCACGTCGACGTTGTACGCCTTGGTCGAGCCGACGGGCCGCACCTGCATCTCCTGCAGCACCCGCAGCAGCTTCACCTGCAGGCTCGGCGGCAGCTCCGCGATCTCGTCCAGGAAGATCGTGCCCTCGTGGGCGCCGCGGAAGAGGCCGAGCGCGTCGGCGTGGGCCCCGGTGAACGCGCCGCGCACGTGACCGAAGAACTCGGACTCGAGGAGATCGCCCGGAATCGCGCTGCAGTTCACCGGAATGAACGGCCGCTTGGCGCGCGAGGAAAGCCGGTGGATCGCGGCGGCCACGAGCTCCTTGCCGGTCCCGCTCTCGCCTTCGACGAGCACCGGCGAGTCGGTGACCGCGACCTTGCCGATGATCTCCTTGACCCGCTCCATGGCGGGCGAGCTGCCGATCAGCTCGTTGAGCGTGAGCTCCTCGCCGAGCCGCGTGCGGAGCTCGTGCACCTCGCCGCGGAGGAGCCGGCGCTCCATCATCCGGTGCATGAGGTGCTGGATCTCATCGAGGATCAACGGCTTCGAGAGGTAGTCGTAGGCGCCTTCCTTCAGCGCCTCGACCGCGGACGAGATCGCGGGATAGCCGGTCATCACCACGACCTCGATCGACTCGTCGATCTTCTTGATCTCGCGCAGGAGGTCGATGCCGCTCATGTCCGGCATGCGGATGTCGGTCATCGCGATGTGAAAGACGTTCGTCTTCAGCGCTTCCAGGGCATCGTGGCCGGTGCCGGCCGTCGTGACCTGGTAGCCCCAATGCGAGAGCGCTTCGTTCAAAAGCTGCAGAATCGAGCGCTCGTCGTCGACCACCAGAACGCGCGCGCTTTCACTCACTGGCCCGAATGTAGCACGCGGAGGTGTCAATCTGACAAGCAATACTGCGCCCCCGGGCCGACGGTTTGTTGCGTGGGCGGGGCGGCCATGTTAGCGTGGTCGTTGACTTTTTCAATCGAGGAGATCCCGCATGGCTGATGCCCTCCACCTGACCGAGAAGAATTTCGACGAGACCCTGGTCGCGAGCCAGGGCGTGCTGATGGTGGATTTCTGGGCCGAGTGGTGCGGGCCGTGTCGGGCCGTCGCGCCAGTCCTCGAAGAGCTGGCGAAGGAGTCCGCCGGCACCGTCACGCTGGCCAAGGTGAACGTGGACGAGAACCCCGGACTCGCCGCCCGCTACGGCATCCGGTCGATCCCCACGATCCTCTTCGTCAAGCAGGGCAAGGTCGCCGACCAGGTGATCGGCGCCGTGCCGAAGGTCCAGCTCAAGAAGAAGCTGGACGCGCTCGCCTGAGCGCGAGCCCGCACATCCCGCTCTCGGAAGACGACCTAGTCCGGCGCATCAGGACGGTCGCCGCACGCGACCGCGACGGTGTGGCCGTCGGCATCGGCGACGATTGCGCCGTCCTCGAGCCGGCTGCCGGCGCCCACCTGCTCGCAACGACGGATCTGCTCCTCGAAGACGTCCACTTCCGTCGGCGCTACGCGGAGGCCGCGGACATCGGCTGGAAGGCGCTCGCCGTCAACATCTCCGACATCGCCGCGATGGGCGGCCGGCCGCGCTGGGCGCTCGTCGCGCTCGCCTGCCCCGCCGCCACGACGGTCGAGGAGATCGACGCCTTCTATGAAGGCGCGCTCGCCGTGGCGCGCGAGCACGGCACCGCGGTGGTGGGTGGCGATACCTCGTCGTCACCGCACGGGTGGTTCGTGAACGTCACGCTGCTCGGTGAGGCCACACGCGCGGTGCTGCGCTCCACCGCCCGCCCCGGCGACGTCGTGGCGGTGACCGGCACGCTCGGACGCTCCGCGGCCGGGCTCGCGATCCTCGAACGGGAGGCCGCCCCTGACGGCCTCGATCCGGATACCCTTGCTGAGATGACCGCCGCCCACCTCCGTCCCCGCCCGCGGGTCGCCGAGGGGCAATGGCTCGGGGCGGCCGACGGCGTCACCGCGATGATGGATCTCTCGGACGGCCTCGCGACCGACCTCGGCCGGATCTGCGCGGAGAGCGACGCGGCGGCGACGGTGCGGCTCGACGCGGTCCCGGTCGCCGACGGCGTCCGGCGCGTGGCGAGCGCGCTCGGCCGGGATGCGGTCGCGTGGGGCACCGGAGGCGGCGAGGACTACGAGCTCCTGGTCACGTGCGCGGCCGACGCGTTTCCGCGGATCGCGTCGGGGCTCGCGCGGGCGACGGGGACGGCCCTGACCGCGGTCGGAACGATCGAGCGGGCAGGCCCGCAGCCTCCCGTGCGCTTCCTCGACGAGCGTGGACAGCCGGTCGCGGTCACGCGCGGGTACGAGCACTTCGTGAGTACGCCATTTGAGGGTCACGGACCGTCAAGAGGTCGTGGCTGAGCGATGGACACGATCCTTCTCAATCTGATCCTCCTCGGATTCCTCGTCGCGTGCTCGGCGCTGCTCACCGGCGCCGAGGCCGCGTACTTCTCGCTCGGCCGCTCGCGCCTGCGGGCGCACGCCGAGGGCGACGCGCGGGCGCCGCTGATCGAGCAGCCGCATGACCTGCTCGTCACGCTGCTGATCGGCATCACGCTGATCAACATCGGCGCCTCCGCGATCGCGGCGACCATCGCCGTGAATCTCTTCGGCGAGCGCTTCGGGCTCCTGGCCGAGATGATCGGCATGATCCTCGTGCTGACCACGTTCGGCGAAGTGCTGCCGATGACGATCGCGGTGAAGTATCCGGAGCAGTTCCTGCGGGTCGTCGGCCGCCCGGTGAGCTGGCTCGGCACGCTGCTGCACCCGGTCCGCGTGGTCCTCGCCGCCTTCACGACCCTCACGGTCAAGGCGGTCGGCGGCGGCAAAGCCGAGCGGCCGGAGCTTTCGGAGGAAGAGCTGCGGACGCTCGTCGACGTGGGCGCGAGCGAGGGCGTGGTGGAGCGCGACGAGCGCGAGATGATCCACAAGGTCTTCGAGCTGGAAGACACGCCCGTGCGCTCGGTGATGGTGCCGCGCACCGACATGTTCTGCCTCGACGTCGAGACGCCGGCCGCGGAGATCCTGCCCGCGCTGCGCGAGAACCTGCACTCGCGCGTTCCCGTGTACGAGGGCTCGATCGACGTGATCGTCGGCCTGCTCTACACGAAGGACCTCCTGCCCTACGTGGCGACCGGGCTCGCCCCGTCGTTCGACCTGCGCGCGCATCTCCATCCGCCGTACTTCGTGCCGGAATCCAAGCGCGCGGACGCGCTGCTGCAGGAGTTCCAGGCGAAGAAGCTGCACATGGCGGTCGTCGTGGACGAGTACGGCGGCACCGCCGGGCTGGTGTCGCTCGAGGACCTCCTCGAGGAGCTGGTCGGTGAGATCGCGGACGAGTACGACGAGCCCGAGCGCCTGATCCAGCGCGTGGACGAGACCACGTACCGCGTGGCCGGCAAGCTGCCGATCGACGAGCTGAACACGGTCGCCGGGCTCGCGATCTCGAACAAGGACTACGAGACGGTCGGCGGCTGGGTGCTCGACCTCTTCGGCCGCGTGCCGCGCAAGGCCGAGCGCGTCGAGACGCCGGAGGTGGTCGTGACGGTCGAGAAGGTCGAGCGCACGCGGATCGTGGAAGTCCTCATCTCGCTCCGCAAGCCCGCCACGAGCCAGGCCGCGGCATGATGCTCGTCTGGCTCGCCGTCGCGTGTCTGGCCGCCACGATGTTCTTCTCCGCGGCGGAGATGGCGTTCATCGCGGCGAACCGCCTGCGCCTGCGCCACCTCGCGGAAGAAGGCAACCGCGTGGCCGCCGACTACCTCGAGGCGTTCCGCAATCCCGCCCGGGTGCTGTCGACCGCGATGATGGGCGTGACCGTCGCCCACATCGTCGCGTCGTCGGCCGTGACGTTCGCGCTGCTGCCCCGGTTCGGCGGCACCGCCGCGCTGGTCGCGACCGGGATCCTCACGCCCGCGATGCTGGTGTTCGGCGAGATCATCCCGAAGGCCGTCGCGCGCGAGTGGGCGACGCGGCTGATCCTCACGCTCTACCGCCCGCTCGTGTGGGCGTCGACGCTGCTCGCGCCGTTCGTCGTGTTCTCGCAGGCGGCGGTCGGCGTCCTGCTTCGCGCGTTCGGGGGCCATCAGGCGAACATCCGGCACTTCGTCTCGCGCGAGGAGCTGAAGAACCTCCTCCAGATGGAGCCGGGCGAGGCCAACGTGACCACGCAGGAAGCCGAGATGATCGACGCGATCTTCGACCTCGGCGAGACGACGGTGCGCGAGGTGATGGTGCCGCTGGTCGACGTCCTCATGCTGCCCGAGCCCGCGACGCCGGTGGACGCGGTCGCGCTCGTGCAGCAGAAGGGCTACTCACGGATCCCGGTCTACGGCGAGCGGGAGACGAGCGTCACCGGCGTCGTGACCGCGATGGATCTCTTGCGCATGGGCGCGACCGCGCGCACCGTGCGCGACCTCATGCGCCAGCCGCTCTACGTGCCGGAGGCCAAGCGCATCGACGACCTGCTGCGCGAGATGCAGAAGGGCCGGCAGCACCTCGCGGTCGTCGTCGACGAGTACGGCGGCGCGACCGGCATCGTCACGCTCGAGGACATCGTCGAGCAGATCGTCGGCGACATCGAGGACGAGCACGACCGCACGCCGGCGACCGTCTCGCGCCTGCCCGACGGCAGCTACTGGGTCGCCGCGCGCACGAACATCGACGAATTGAACGAGGCGCTCGACTGGAACCTGCCGAAGCGCGACTACGAAACCATCGCCGGGCTCGTGCTCTCGACGCTCGGCCGCATCCCGCGGACGGGCGAGGAATTCCAGATCCCCGGCTATACCATCACGGTGCTCGAAGCGGATAATCGCAGGGTCGTCGCGGTGAAGATCGCGACGACGAGAGTGACCCTTCCAGAAGGCGCAGCGTAAAGCGTCCAGGAGGTTCGAACATGGCAGGCTCGATGGTGAAGTTCTCCGCGAACGGCGGCACGACCGACGGCTATCTCGCCACGCCGGCGTCGGGTCGAGGCCCCGGCCTTCTCGTCATCCAGGAGTGGTGGGGCCTCGTGGGGCACATCAAGAACGTGGCCGATCGCTTTGCGGCCGAAGGCTTCACGGCGCTGGCGCCGGACCTGTACCACGGCAAGACGGCGAACGAGCCCGACGGCGCGGGCAAGCTGTTCATGGCGCTGAACATCGGGCAGGCGGAGAAAGACCTGAAGGGCGCGACCGCGTACCTCGCCCAGCACTCGTCCACGAAGAAGCTGGGCGCCGTCGGCTTCTGCATGGGCGGTCAGCTCTCGCTGTTCGCGGGCACGCTCAATCCGTCGATCGGCGCCGTGGTGGATTTCTACGGCGTGCACCCGAACGTGAAGCCGGACTACTCGAAGCTCTCCGGCCCGGTGCTCGGCCTCTTCGCCGAGAAGGACGCGTTCGTCACGCCGGAGACGGCGCGACAGGTGGACGCCGACATCAAGAAGGCGGGCAAGCAGTCCGAGGTCCACATCTATCCGAACGTCGACCACGCGTTCTTCAACGACGAGAACAAGGGCGCGTACGACAAGCAGGCGGCGGACGACGCCTGGCGCCGCACGCTCGCGTTCTTCCGCAGCCATTTGAAGTAGAAGCTCTGAGGGGGGCAAGCCCCCCGCCCCCCAGGGATGAAACGCGCAAAGGGGCGAGCATCCGCTCGCCCCTTTGGTGTGCGCGGGCAATGCCCGCGCTCGAAACGTCTTCCACCACGGCCGCGGCGTCGCTTCCCATCGTGCACGTGCCGACCGCTGCGGCGAGCTTCGCCGATCACGGCAGCGCGACGAGGAGGAACTTTCGGTCTCCGGCGACGACGCGCGTGCCGTCGAGGAGGAAGTCACGCAGGCGGCGGAGGCGGGCGACGTTCTCCTCCGGCGGCAGGCGATCGTCGACGAGCGCCGACCGCTGCGGATCGAAGAGCAGGTCGTGCCGGATGAAGACGTGCGTGATGCCTGCCTCGCGCGCCCACTGGCGGACGTCGGCGCCCCGCGCGAGCAGGTCGCGGAGCGTGTAGTCCTCGAAGAGGTAGTCGCCGCGGTACGCGCGGGTCAGGTGATACGTGTCACGCCGCACGTCGACGAGCCACACGCGCGCGTCGGCGGGCAGCGTGTCGATGATCCGGTAGTACGGGTAGTAGTCGAGACGGCGCGAGAGATAGTCGACGCGCGGCTCGGCGCCGGTCACGACGAACATCGGCGCGGCGGTAACGAACCACGCGAGCGTCAGGACCAGGCTGCCGCAGGCGGGGAGCAGCAGCGCCATCCGGAGCCGGCGCGCGACCGCCCGTTCCGCGGGATCGGCCGTCGCGCGCGCGACGGCCCGCGCCGCGACGACGGCCGCCAGCACGAGCGCGGGCAGCGCGTAGCGCAAGACGTGCGCGCTCGCCGCCCACCAGGCGAACATCGCGGCCGTGACCGCGCCCGCGACCACGGTCTCGCCGTCCACGCGGCGGCGCCACAGCGCCCACACGAGCGCCGGCACGGCGACGAGGAGTACCACGCCGAGCGCGCTCTCGTAGTACGCCGCGACCTCGCGCTGGCCGAACAGCGAGACCCTGAAGGGCAGCAGCAGGAAGCCCGGCGCGCTCTTGTCACCGCCGTACGCGTCGTTGAACGCGCGAGCCATGGCCGAGCGCGCGACGTCCCACCCCGGCGCCGTTCCCGGCCAGAGGTCGAGGTAGTACGGAAAGAACGGGCTGCCGGTGAGCCACCACGTGCGCACGTACCACGGCGCGGCGATCGCGAGCATGCCCGCGATCGCCGCGAGCGCCGCGCCGGCGCCGCGCCTCGCGCGCCGCGTACCGAGCAGCACGGCGAGGCCGAGAACGACGGCGGGAAAGATCGCGAGGAGCTTCACGCCGAGCGCGAAGCCGCCCGCGAGCGCGACGATGGCCAGCTCGCGCGGCGCGCCCGTCGCCCACCAGCGCGCGGCGCTTCGCACGGCGATCACGAGGGTCAGCGCGAGCCCGAGGTCGACGTACCCGCTGCTCGCGACGTCGTAGACGACCGGCATCGTGGCGACGATCGCCGCCGCCGTGAGCGCCCACGCCCGGCCGCCATGCCCCGGCGCGTCCGCCACGCCTTCGCGTACCCACCCATGGACGGCGGCCAGGAGAAGGGGGAAGAGCGCGAACGTCGTCGCGCCGAACGCGGCCTCGCCGACGCGCGCGCTCACCATCCCGCCGAGCAGCATTCCCCAGAGGCCGTGCATCTCGACGCCGAGCGGCGAGTAGCTGACGATGCTCTCGCCGACGGTGAAGAGCCGTCCCGCCTCGATGAAGGCTTTCGGCAGCGCGATGTGGTACTGCAGCGCGTCCTTCGCGGTCGGCGGCGCGAGCGCGGCGACGGCGGCGATGAGCGCGGCGACCCCGATGAATGTCGCCGGCACGGCGACAGCGCCGCGGCCGGACGCGGGCGGGGTGTCGCCTGGGCCGTCCGGATCGGCCGCGCTGTCGGGGGGACGCGCGCGCTTGTCCCGCGCGAGTGCGACACCGGCGAACAGCAGGCCCGCCAGCGCCGCGACGACCGCGACGGCGGGACGATACGCCCCGCCGAGACCCGCGAAGAACCAGAAAAGAGACCAGGCGCCGGCGCCGAGCGTGCACGCCGTCGCGACGGCGAGTGAGCGGGGGGTTCGCGGTGATCGTGCATGGCCGGCCAGCAGCAGCGCCCCTGCGCCGTACCATGCGAGCACGATCGCGGCGGCGACCGCCAGCCCGGCCGCGCTCGCCGCGAGCTCGGGCCACCGCGCGACGCCCCGCACCGGCACGAACGCCACGATCGCGGCCAGCGCCAGGCGGGCGTGCGCGAACTCGACGCGGTGGACAAACAGGAACGCCGCCGTCAGCACGAGGCTGGCGGCGGCGCTCAGGAGAACGAGGGCGCGCTGGCCCAGGGGACGCGTTACGCGGAGGCGGCGGCCGCCTTCTCCTTCTTCTTCCGGCGCGAGGGCGCGGACGCCTCGCCCTTCGGCGGCCGTTCCTTCTTCTCCTTGCCCTTCGGCGTGTCGCCGTCGGCCGGCGTTTCCGTCCGGTCGACGAGCTCCAGGTACACCATCGGCGCGGCATCGCCCGGGCGCGGGCCGACGCGCACGATGCGCGTGTAGCCGCCGGGCCGGTCGGCGAAGCGCGCGGCGATCGTGTCGAACATCCGGCCGACGACGGCCGTGTCGTTCACCATCGCGAGCACCTGGCGGCGCGCGTGGAGACTCTCGCGCTTCGCCAGCGTCACCATCTCGTCGGCGGTCGGACGGATCGCCTTCGCCTTCGCCTCCGTCGTGAGCACGCGCTCGTGACGGAACAGCGACGTGAGGAGGTTGCGGAACATCGCCAGGCGGTGGTCGCTCCGCCGGCCGAGCTTGTAGTTGCCCCTGCGGTGCCTCATTTGGTCGTGGCTCCCCTGCCGAGCGCGCCCAGCAGATTCGGATCGATACGCATGCCGAGCGAGAGCCCGAGGCCGGCGAGCGCCGCCTTGATCTCGTCGATCGTCTTCTCGCCCAGCTTCTTCACGTCGACGAGGTCGGTCTCGGTCTTCTGCGCGAGGTCGGCCACGAGCGTGATGTCCGCGGCCTTGAGCGCGTTCACCGCGCGCGCGGGCAGATCCAGCTCCTCGAGCGTCTTGCCGAGCGCGTCGCGCAGGTACGCGCCGTCGGCATCCTCGCTCTCGTCGTCGTCCGGCGGCGCCGCGCGCAGCGGCGAGAAGTGCTCGCGCAGGAACGTGGCGGAACGCTCGAGCGCTTCCTCCGGGCTCACCGCGCCGTTGGTCCAGATCTCCACGACGAGCCTCTCGTAGTCGGTGATCTTGCCGACGCGCGAGACCTCGACGTTGTAGGACACGCGCGTGATCGGCGAGTACGCGGAGTCGAGGCCGAGCGTGCCCGCGGGCAGATCGGTCTTGCGATCCGCGGCCTCGTACCCGCGGCCGATGCCGATCCCGAGCTCCATCGACACGCGCCCGCTCTCGAGCGTGAACAGGTGCACCTCGGGGTTGATGACCTCGAGGTCGGTCTCCGGCACGTCGGCGCCCGTCACGGTCTTCGGCCCGCTCACCTCGATGCGCACGGTGCGCGGCTCGCCGGACGGGACCTGGATCGCGAGCTTCTTGAGATTGAGCAGCACGTCGGCCGTGCTCTCCTTCACGCCGGGGATCGGCGCGTCGGCGGCGCGGACGCCGTCGATCTTCACCCACGCCACGGCGGCGCCGGGGACGATCGACAAGAGCGTGCGGCGCAGCGAGTTGCCGACGGTGAGCGCGTAGCCCTTCTCGAACGGCTCGGCCACGAGGCGCCCGTAGCGCTCGCTCGAGATCTCCCACTCGACCTTCTTCGGCTTCTGAAACGGAATCCGTGGCATGTCGCCCCTTTGTTACTTGCTGTACAGCTCGACGATGAGCTGCTCGCTGACCGGAATCTGGATGTCCTCGCGCAGCGGAAGGCTGCGCACCACGCCGCGCCGGCCCGCCGTGTCGAGCTCGAGCCACTGCGGGACCGCGCCCCGTCCCGCGTTCATGTTGTCGTCCACGCGTGCCTCGTACTTCGAGCCGCGCAGCGCGACGGTGTCCCCGACCTTCACGAGATAGGACGGCACCGTGACCTTGCGGCCGTTCACCGAGAAGTGCCCGTGCGCCACCATCTGCCGCGACTCGCGGCGCGAGGCCGCGAAGCCGAGCCGGTAGACGACGTTGTCGAGTCTCAGCTCGAGCAGGCGCAGCAGGTTCTCACCGGTCACGCCCTTCTCGCGCTCGGCCGCGTGGAAGTAGCGGCGGAACTGGCTTTCGAGCACGCCGTAGATTCGCTTCGCCTTCTGCTTCTCGCGCAGCTGCACGCCGAACGGCGTCAGCTTGCCGCGGTTCAGGCCGTGCTGCCCGGGCGGATAGTTGCGGCGCTCGATCGCGCACTTGTCGGTGAAGCAGCGCGCGCCCTTCAGGAAGAGCTTCATGCCTTCTCGGCGGCACAGCCGGCACTTCGCATCCGCGTATCGCGCCATGCCGGCCTCCTACACCCGCCGCCGCTTGGGCGGGCGGCAGCCGTCGTGGGGAATCGGCGTGACGTCGCGGATGGCGGTGATCTCGAGTCCCACCGCCTGCAGCGAGCGGATGGCAGCCTCGCGGCCGGCCCCGGGCCCCTTCACGAAGACCTCCACCTGCTTGAGACCGAACTCCATCGCCTTGCGCGCGGCGATCTCCGCCGCGGTCTGCGCGGCGAACGGCGTGCTCTTGCGCGAGCCCTTGAAGCCGGCGCTTCCGGCGCTCGACCACGAGACCACGTTGCCGGTCTTGTCGGTGAGGGTCACGATCGTGTTGTTGAAGGACGCCTGCACGTGGGCGACGCCGGTGCGCACTTCGCGCCGCTCGCGCCGCTTGCCGCCCTTCTTCCGCGGGGCTGGTTTTGCCTTCTCGTCTGCCATCGAGTGCGTCTCCTATTTCTTCGGCGCGGCCGCGGGAGCGGCGGCGGGGGCGGGCGCTGCGGCGGCCGCCACGGGCTTCTTCTTGATCATCACGCCGCGCGCCTTGCCCTTGCGCGTGCGGGCGTTCGTGTGGGTGCGCTGGCCGCGCACGGGCAGCCCGCGGCGATGCCGGATGCCGCGGTACGAGCCGATGTCCATGAGGCGCTTGACGTTCATCGAGATCTCGCGCCGCAGGTCGCCCTCGACCTTCAGCTCACGCTCGATCATGTCGCGCACGCGCGCGGTCTCCGCCTCGTCCCACGCCTTCACGCGCTTGTTGGGGTCGACGCGCGCCTGCTCGAGGACGCTCCGCGCCGTGTTCGTGCCGACGCCGTAGATGTAGGTGAGGGCGACTTCGCCGCGCTTCTCACGCGGAAGATCGACTCCGGCCACTCGTGCCATGACGCTCTCCCTCTAGCCTTGCCGCTGCTTGTGCCGCGGGTTCTTGCAGATGATGCGGATCACGCGGTTACGCCGCACGACCTTGCAGTTCTCGCAGCGGGCCTTGATGCTCGGTCTGACTTTCATTGTCCTCTCACTTGAACCGGTACGTGATGCGTCCCCGGGTCAGGTCGTACGGCGACAGCTCCACCTTCACGCGGTCGCCCGGCAGGATGCGGATGAAGTTCATGCGCATCTTGCCGCTCACGTGCGCCAGCACCCGGTGCCCGTTCTCGAGCTCCACCCGGAACATCGCGTTCGGCAGCGGCTCCACTACCGTCCCCTCGACCTCGATCGCGTCTTCTTTCGGCATGCCCGTCCTTTGAACATGGGGGCCTCGCGACTGGAGGACCCCCAACCCCCCTACGCCGCCACCGCGCGGCCGGGCTTGCTCGTGAGAACCTCGGGCCCGTCCTCCGTCACCGCCACCGTGTGCTCGAAGTGCGCGGCGAGGCTCCCGTCGCGCGTCACCGCCGTCCAGCCGTCGTCGAGGATCTTCACGTCGTGGCTGCCCAGCGTCACCATCGGCTCGATCGCCAGCACCATGCCGGGCTTCAGCTGCGGCCCGCGCCCGGGGTCGCCGAAGTTCGGCACCTGCGGCTCCTCGTGCAGCGCGCGTCCGATGCCGTGCCCCACGAACGTACGCACGATCCCGAAGCCGTACGGATCGACGTGCTTCTGGACGGCGTGCGAGACGTCGGACAGGCGGCGGCCCGGCCGGCACTCGACGATGGCCTGCTCGAGGCTCTCGCGGGTCACGTCGAGCAATTCCTGCACTCGCGGCGGGATCTCGCCCAGGGGCAGCGTGATCGCGCAGTCGGCGTAATACCCTTCCACGATACAGCCGAGGTCAAAGCCGACGATGTCGCCTTCCTTCATGCGCCGGTGCGCCGACGGGATGCCGTGCACGACCTCGTCGTTGATCGAGATGCACACGGTCGCCGGAAATCCGCGGTAGCCCTTGAACGCGGGCAACGCGCCCTGCTCGCGGATGAACGCCTCGACTTCCTCGTCGAGCTCGAGGGTCGACATGCCCGGCTTCACGATCTCGCGGATGAGCGAGACCACGTCGGCGAGGATGTGACCGCCGCGGCGCATCAGCGCGATCTCGCGCTCCGACTTGAGCACGATCACGGAGCCACTCCGATGCGTCCGCGCATCGCTCCGATGGCGCTCACCGCGGCGACCCCGCGACCTCGCGCAGCGTCTGGCGGATCTTGTCGACGGCGCCCTCGGCGGAAATGGACTTGAGGAGCCCGCGCTGCCGGTAGTAGTCGAGCAGGGGCGCGGTCTGCCGCTCGAACACGTCGAGTCGGTTCCGCACGGTCGCCTCGTCATCGTCCTTGCGCTGATAGAGCTCGCCGCCGCACTTGTCGCAGATGCCTTCGCGCTTCGGCGGCGCCGACACGAGGTGGTAGGGCGTCTGACACTTCGAGCAGAGCCGGCGGCCGGTGAGACGCCGCACCAGCTCGGGCTGCGCGACGCCGAAGTAGATCACCGCGTCGAGCTTGTGCCCGAGGTCCTTCAGCATCTTCCCGAGGCCGTCGGCCTGCGCGATCGTGCGCGGGAAGCCGTCGAGGATGAAGCCCTTGGCCGCGTCCTTCTTCAGGCGCTCGGCGACCATCCGCAAGATCACGTCGTCGGGCACGAGGTCGCCCTTGTCGTAGTACCGCTTCGCCTCGTTGCCGAGCGGCGTGCCCGCCGCCATCTCCTCGCGGAGCATGTCGCCCGTCGCCACCTGCGGCACGCCCCACTCGCGCGCGAGATCGCGCGCCTGCGTCCCCTTGCCGGCGCCGGGAGGGCCGAGGAAGAGCAGCCGCGTCACGTGCGCCGCCCGAACGCGCTCGCCGGACGCGTGCGCGACTTCTTCAGGAAGCCCTCGTAGTTCCGCATCAGCAGGTGCGACTCCATCTGGCGCACGGTGTCGAGCGCGACACCGACCACGATCAGGAGACTCGTGCCGCCGAAGTAGAACGGCACGTTGAACCACCGGATCAGGAAGTCCGGCAGCACGGAGATCAGCGCGAGGAAGAGCGCGCCGGGCAGCGTGATGCGGGTCAGCGTGCGGTCGATGTACTCGGCGGTCTTCTTGCCGGGTCTCACACCAGGAATGAATCCGCCGTACTTCTTCATGTTGTCGGCGAGGTCGATCGGGTTGAAGACGATCGCCGTGTAGAAGTACGTGAAGAAGACGATCAGGCCCATGTAGAGCACGGTGTACGTCAGGCGTCCCGGCGACAGCGCGTCGGAGATCGCCTGCATCCACGGGTGCGGCACGAACCGCGTGAGCGTGGCCGGGAAGAGGATCAGCGACGACGCGAAGATGACCGGGATGACACCCGCGGTGTTGATCCTGAGCGGGATGTGCGTCGACTGCCCGCCGTACACACGGCGGCCCACCACGCGCTTGGCGTACTGGACCGGGATCTTGCGTTGCCCTTCCTGCATGAGCACGACCGCGGCGGTGACCGCGACCATCACGGCGATGATCGCGAAGAACACGAAGAGCTTGAGCTCGCCGGTGCTGATCAGCGTGTAGGAGGCGGCGATCGCCGAGGGCAGGCGCACCACGATGCCCGCGAAGATGATCAGCGAGATGCCGTTGCCGACGCCCTTCTCCGAGATCTGCTCGCCGATCCACATGATCAGCGCGGTGCCCGCGGTCAGCGTGATCATCGTGAGCATGCGGAAGCCCCAGCCCGGATTCGGGACGATGGAGGCGCCCGTCGGGCTGTTCATGCCCTCGAGGCCGTACGCGATGCCCATCGACTGCACGAGCGCGAGCACCACCGTGCCGTAGCGCGTGTACTGCGTGATCTTCTTGCGGCCCGCCTCGCCTTCCTTCGCGAGCCGCTCGAGCGCGGGGATCACGACGGTGAGGAGCTGCAGGATGATCGACGCCGAGATGTACGGCATGATCCCGAGCGCGAAGATCGACAGCCGCCGGAGGTTGCCGCCCGAGAACAGGTCGACCATGCCGAGCAGCGTGCCCTGCACCTGGTCGAAGAACTGCGCGAGCGCGTGCCCGTCGATGCCCGGCGTCGGCACGTGAGCGCCGATGCGGTAGGCGATGAGCAGCACCGCGGTCATGATGACGCGGCGCTTCAGCTCCGGGATCTTGAAGACGTTCTGGAAGCTGTGCAGCCCTTCGATCACGAAGCGGATTCCTGCGCGGCGCCGAGCAGCTCCACCCGGCCGCCCTTCGCCTCGATCTTCGCCTTCGCCGACTCGCTGATCGCGTGCACCTTCAGCGTCAGCGCGTGGGGCACTTCGCCCGATCCGAGGACCTTCACCCGGTCCCGCGCGCTGCGCCGGATCAGCCGCGCGCCGGCCAGCGCGTCGGGATCGACGGTCGCGTTCGCCGGGAAGCGCTCGAGCGACTCCAGGTTCACGATCGCGTACTCGGTGTGACGGCCGTTACGCGGGAGGAAGCCGCGCTTCGGCAGACGCCGGTAGAGCGGCATCTGTCCGCCCTCGAAGCCGGGCCGCGTGCCGCCGCCCGAACGCGACTTCAGGCCCTTCTGGCCCTTGGTGGACGTCTTGCCGTGGCCCGAGCCGGGCCCTCGACCGACGCGCTTGCGCTTCTTGACCGAGCCCGGAGCGGGGCGGAGATCTTCAAGCCTCATCGGACACCTGTACGGCGTGCTGGACGTGGTGGATCATCCAGCGGATCGTCGGCGTGTCGTCGTGCACCGCCGACTGGTTGATGCGGCGGAGCCCCAGCGACTTCACCGTCGCCTCCTGCTTCGGGCTCATGCCGATGATGCTCTTCTTCAGCGTGACCTTAAGCTTCTTGCCGGGCACCCGCGGCCTCCGCTCCGTCGCCGTCGACGCGCCGCCGCACGGCGTGCAGGTCTTGCAGCCGCTTGATGCGCCGGAGCGCGTCGATCGTCGCCTTGAGAACGTTGTGAGGATTGTTCGTGCCGAGCGTCTTCGTGAGGATGTCCTGCACGCCGGCCGCCTCGAGCACCGGCCGCACCGCGCCGCCCGCGATGACGCCCGTGCCGGGCACCGCGGGCTTCAGGAACACGCGGCCCGCGCCGAAGTGGCCGGTGATCTCGCAGGGAATCGTCGTGTCGCGCAGCGGGACGAAGATCAGATCCTTCTTCGCGTGCTCGACCGCCTTGCGAATCGCCTCGGGCACCTCGTGGGCCTTGCCGAGCCCGACCCCGACGTGCCCGCGTCCATCACCGACGACGACGAGCGCCGTGAAGGAGAACCGCCGTCCGCCCTTCACGACCTTGGCGACGCGATTGATGGAGACGACGCGATCGTTCAGCTCGAGCGCATTGGGATCGATCTTGGTTTCCGCCACTCAGGCTCTCCTGCTCTCAAAAAGTGAGTCCGCCGGCGCGCGCGGCGTCGGCGAGGGCTTTCACACGCCCGTGGTACTTGTATCCGCCGCGGTCGAAGACCACGCTCTGGACGCCGGCGGCCTTGGCCTTCTGCGCGAGCAGCTCGCCCACGGCTTTCGCCGCGTCGACGTTGCCCCCGCTCTTGTGGCCCTCGCGGAACGCCTTGCTCCGGCTGTCGACGGCGAGCATGGTCTTTCCGGCGTCGTCGTCCACCAGCTGCGCGTAGATGTGGTTGATGGAACGGAACACCGCGAGCCGCGGCCGCGACGCCGAGCCGCGCACCTTCTCGCGCAGCCGGATGTGGCGGATGTCGCGCGGGCCGCGCCGGTCGCGCGTGATCATTACTTGGCCCCCGCCTTCTTGCCGACCTTGCGGCGAATGAACTCGTCCGCGTACTTGATGCCCTTGCCCTTGTAGGGGTCCGGCTTCCGGAGCGCGCGCAGCTTCGCCGCGGTCTGGCCGAGCAGCGCCTTGTCGGCGCCCTTCAGCGTGACCGCGACCTGCTTCTCGATCTCCGCCGTGATGCCGTCGGGCAGCGGGAAGATCACCGGGTGCGAGTAGCCGAGCGCGAGCTGGATGTTCTTGCCCTGCATCTGCGCGCGGTACCCGATGCCGACGATGTCGAGCTTCTTCTCGTAGCCGTCCTTCACGCCCTGGACCATGTTCGCCACGAGCGAGCGGGAGAGGCCGTGGAGCGCGCGCGCCGTGCGGCTGTCGTCGCCGCGCGAGATCGTGAGGATCTTGCCGTCGATCTTCGCGGTCATGCCGGTCGGGAGCGGCTGCGTGAGCTTGCCCTTCGGCCCTTCCGCGCGGACGACGCCGCCGTCCAGGGACACCTTCACGCCGTCGGGGATGGGAATCGGTTTCTTGCCGATGCGGGACATGGGTGGCTCCCTACCACACGTAGGCGAGGACTTCCCCGCCCACCTTCTGCTTGCGCGCCTCGCGGTCGGTGACGACACCGCGCGAGGTCGAGACGATCGCCACGCCCATCCCCGCGAGGATGGACGGCACCTTGTCGTGGGCGACGTAGACGCGGCGCCCGGGCTTCGAGACGCGCACGAGGCCCGAGATCACCTTCTCGTTGCCGGGCCCGTACTTCATGTACACGCGCAGCACGTTCTGCTTCTGGTCCTCGAGGACGCGGAAGTTCTTGATGAACCCCTCTTCCTTGAGGATCTCGCACACGCGCACCTTGAGCCTGGAGCTCGGGATGTCGCACTTCTCGTGCTCGGCGCGGCTGGCGTTGCGGATGCGGGTGATGAGGTCGGCGACGGGATCGCTCTTCATCGGCCTACCAGCTCGCCTTCACGATGCCGGGAATCTCGCCCTTGAGCGCGAGCTCGCGGAAGCAGAGGCGGCACAGCTCGAACTTGCGGATGTAGCCGCGCGGGCGGCCGCACAGCTTGCACCGGTGATACGCGCGCGTCGGAAACTTGGGCGCACGCTGCGACTTCGCGATGAGCGAGGTCTTCGCCATGGTGCTTACGACTCCCTGAACGGCATGCCGAGATGCGTGAGGAGCGCCTTGGCGTCCTCGTCCGTCCGCGCCGTCGTCACGATGTTGATGTCCATGCCCCGGACCTTGTCGATCTTGTCGTAGACGATCTCGGGGAAGATGAGCTGCTCCCTGAGGCCCATCGCGTAGTTGCCGCGGCCGTCGAAGCCCTTCGGAGGCACGCCCTTGAAGTCGCGCACGCGCGGCAGCGCGACGTTGACGAGCCGGTCGAAGAACTCGTACATCCGGGCGCCGCGCAGCGTGACCTTCGCGCCGATGGGCACGTTCTCGCGCAGCTTGAAGTTCGCGATCGACTTCTTCGCCTTGGTGATGAGCGGCTTCTGACCGGTGATCTGCTGGAGGTCGCTGACCGCGAAGTCCATGATCTTCGCGTTGTCGCGCGCCTCGCCGACGCCCATGCTCACGACGATCTTGTTGAGCCGCGGCGTCTGCCACGGGTTCGTGTACCCGCGCTCCTTCATCAGCGCGGGCAGGATCGTCTGCGCGAACCTGTCCTTGAGTCGCGCCGGCACGGCGCCGGTCGGCTTCGGGCGGCCCTGCGGCGCCGCGGGCGCCGCGTCCTTCTTGTCGGCGCCGCGTCGCGGCTGCTGCGGCTGCGCCTTGCCCGCGGGGGCCTTGCCGCCGCCCTGTTGCGGCTTCTGCGGAGCTGCGGGTGCTTTGGCCATCGTCGCCTATCCCTTGTCCACCGACTCGCCGCAGCGCTTGCACACGCGCGCCTTGCGGCCGTCGGCGAGGATCTTGATGCCCGTGCGCACCGGACGATCGCACCGCGAGCACACGAGCTGCACGTTCGAGAGCGCGAGCGCGCCCTCGCGCTCGATGATGCCGCCCTGGCGAACCTTCTGCGTGGGGCGCTGGTGCTTCTTGATCATGTTGACCTTCTCGACCAGCACGCGGCTCTTCTCGGGGATCACGCGCAGGACCTTCCCGCGCTTGCCGCGCTCGCGGCCCGCGATGACGCCCACCGTGTCGCCCCGTCGCACGTGACTGCCTGCCATGTCAGATCCCTTTTGAACCTTGACGGTCCATGACCGTCAAATGTCTTTTGAGCCTTGACGCCCCATGGTCGTCAAATGACCTCGGGGGCGAGTGAAATGATCTTGGTGAACTGCCGCTCGCGCAATTCGCGCGCGACCGGCCCGAAGATGCGCGTGCCCACCGGGTTCTCGTCCGCCTTGATCAGCACGACGGCGTTGCGGTCGAAGCGGATGTACGAGCCGTCCTTGCGCCGGACTTCCTTCACCGTGCGCACGACGACGGCGCGCGCGACCTCGCCCTTCTTCACGGTGCCGTCGGGCACGGCTTCCTTGACCGCGACGATGACGGTGTCCCCCAGCGAGGCGTACCGCTTGTTGGCGCCGCCCATCACGCGGATGCACTGCACCTTCTTGGCGCCGGAGTTGTCGGCCACGTCGAGCATGGAGCGCGGCTGGATCATCGCTAGGACACGCGGCCGAGGATCTGGCGGATCCTCCAGCGCTTCTCCTTGGACAGCGGGCGCGTCTCCTCGATGAGGACGCGGTCGCCCACCTTGCTCTCGTTCTGCTCGTCGTGCGCCTTCAGCTTCTTCGACATGCGAATGACGCGCTGGTACTGGGGATGGCGGTATACCCGCTCGATCCGCACCACCCGCGTCTTCTGCATCGCGTCGCTGACGACGACGCCTTCCTTGGTCTTGCGCTCACCCACGGCCGTCTATCCTTTCGTCGCCTTCGCGCGCCCCGCGCGCTCGCCCTGCACGGTCTTCGCGCGCGCGAGATCCCGGCGCGCGATCCCGATGCGCGAGGGATTCTTCGCGACGCCCATGGAGAGCTGGAAGCGGAGGTTGAAGATCTCCTCGGAGAGCTCGCGCACCTTCTGGTCCAGCTCGTCGTCCGACAGGTCCCGCCACTTGGCCGGCTTCATCCTTCAGTCCTGACTATGTCCTTGACGGCTCCGCCGTCAATTTAGAGGGCACGCGTGCGCGTGATGAACTTGGTCGTGATCCCGATCTTCTGCGCGGCCGTGCGAAACGCTTCCTTCGCCACGTCCGCGGTGACCCCTTCCATCTCGTAGAGGATGCGGCCGGGCTTCACCACGGCCACCCACTCCTCCGGGTTGCCCTTGCCCTTTCCCATCCGCGTCTCGGCCGGCTTCTTGGTCACCGGCTTGTCCGGGAACACGCGGATCCACACCTTGCCGCCGCGCTTGAGGCTGCGCGTGAGCGCGACGCGCGCGGCTTCGATCTGGCGGTTGGTCACCCAGCCGGGCTCGAGCGCCTTCAGACCGAACTCGCCGAAGGCGAGCGTGGAGCCGCGGTACGCCTTGCCGCGCATGTTGCCACGCTGGGCCTTGCGGTATTTGACGCGCTTGGGCATCAGCATGGTGAGACTCCTACGCCTCCGCCGCCGCGACGGGCCGCAGCACCTCGCCCTTGAAGATCCACACCTTCACGCCGATCGTGCCGGCGGTGGTGTGCGCGGTCGCCATGCCGAAGTCGATGTCGGCGCGCAGCGTGTGCAGCGGCACGCGCCCGTCGCGATACCACTCGCGGCGCGCGATCTCGCTGCCGCCCAGCCGCCCGGCGCACGCGATCCGGATGCCGTCGGCGCCGAGCCGCAGCGCGGACGTGACGGCCTTCTTCATCGCGCGACGGAAGGCGACGCGCTTCTGGAGCTGCAGCGCCACGTTCTCGGAGACGAGCTGCGCGTCGAGCTCGGGGTGGATGATCTCCTCGATGTTGAGGTAGACCTCCTTGCCCGTCCGCGTCTGCAGCTCGTTCTTGAGCTTCTCCACCTCGGAGCCCTTGCGGCCGATGATGATGCCGGGGCGCGCGGTGAAGATGGTGATCCGGCAGCGGTTCGCGGACCGCTCGATGTCCATCCGCGAGATGCCCGCGTGGTAGAGCTGGTCCTTGATGAAGCGGCGGATCTTCACGTCCTCGTGCAGCAGCGCCGCGTAGCTCTTCGTCGCGAACCAGCGCGAGCTCCACGTCCGCGTCGTGCCGAGGCGGAAGCCGATCGGATGTGTCTTCTGACCCATAGGCCTACTTGCTCCCCTTGCCCTTCCCTTTGCCCTTGCCGCCGGCGGCGCGGGAACGCGCGGCCGGCGCCTTGCGGGCGCGTGGCTTCGCTTCGGCTCTCTCGGGTGCGCTCGCGGCGGACGCGGGCGCGGACTCGCGCGGCGTCACGTCGCGATGGAGCGGACGCCGCATGTGGCGCGGCGGCGCCAGCGGCTGCGTGAGGTTCACCTCGTCGCTCACGCCGACTGTGAGGTGACTCGTGCGGTGCTTGATGAAGAACGCGCGGCCCATCGCGCGCGGCTGCACGCGCTTGAGCGAGGGCCCGCCGTCCGCCGTCGCATGGTGGACACGCAGCGCGTCGAGGTCGCGGACCTGGTGGTTGTGCTCGGCGTTGGCGACGGCCGAGCGCAGCACCTTCTCCACGAGCCGCGCCGCGGAGCGCGGCGTGTACTGCAGGGTCGCGAGCGCTTCGCCCACCGAGCGGCCGCGGATCTGGTCGAGCACGAGGCGCGCTTTGCGGGCGGAGACACGGACGAAGCGCGCGGTGGCGACGGTGCGCATCGCTACGACTTGCCCGTGGGCGACGCCGCGGTCTTCTCGGCGGAGCCGTGCGCCTTGAACGTGCGCGTCAGCGCGAACTCACCGAGGCGGTGGCCGACCATGTTCTCGGTCACGTACACGGGGATGAACTTCTTGCCGTTGTGCACGGCGAGCGTGTGGCCGACGAACTCCGGCGAGATCGTCGAGCGCCGCGCCCACGTCTTGAGGACTCTCTTCTGACGCGTGCGGTTGAGCTCGTCGATCCGCTCCATCAACTTCTCGTCGATGAACGGGCCCTTCTTCAGCGACCGTCCCATGCGCGCGCTCCCTACTTCTTCCGGCGGGTGATGATGTCGCGGTCCGACGGCTTGGCGCCGCGACGGGTCTTGTAGCCCTTGGTGGGTTTGCCCCACGGGGTCATCGGATGGTTGCCCTTGCCCTTGCCCTCGCCGCCGCCCATCGGGTGGTCGACGGGGTTCATGACGGTGCCGCGCACCGTCGGGCGGAAGCCGCGCCAGCGCACGCGCCCGGCCTTGCCGACCGAGACGTTCTCGTGGTCGAGGTTGCCGACCTGGCCCACGGTCGCCATGCAGTCGATCGAGACGTAGCGCACCTCGCCCGACGGCAGCTTGAGCGTCGCGCGATCGCCTTCCTTCGCGAGCAGCTGCGCCTGCGCGCCGGCGCTCCGGCACATCTGGGCACCGCGTCCCCGCTGCAATTCGACGTTGTGCACGAGCGTGCCCATCGGGATGTTGCGGATCGGCAGCGCGTTGCCCGGGAGGATGTCGGCCTGCGGACCGGACATCACGCTGTCGCCGACCTTGAGGCCGTGCGGGGCGATGATGTAGCGCTTCTCGCCGTCGACGTAGAACAGCAGGGCCAGGTGCGCGGAGCGGTTCGGGTCGTACTCGATCGCGGCGACGCGCGCCGGGATGCCGAACTTCTCGCGGCGGAAGTCCACCGTGCGCAGCATCCGCTTGTGGCCGCGGCCGCGGTGACGGACGGTGATGCGGCCCATGTTGTTGCGGCCGTTGGTTCGCGTCTTCGGCGAGAGCAGGCTCTTCTCGGGCTCGGTCTTCGTGATCTCGTCGTACGTGACGTACGTGAGATAGCGCCGCGCGGGCGACGTCGGCTTGACGGTGCGAATCGGCATGGCGCTACGCCCCTTCCACGAGCTCGATCTTGTGACCGGGGGCGAGCGTCACGATGGCCTTCTTCCAGTCGGCGCGGCGGCCGACGTGGCGCCCCATGCGCTTGAGCTTCCCCTCGAACGACGCCGTGCGGACGTCGGTCACCTTCACGTTGAAGACCTGCTCCACGGCGGCCCGGATCTCCACCTTGTTGGCGTCGGGCGTCACGCGGAACGTCACCTGGTTCTGCTCTTCCTTCTGCCGCATGCTCTTCTCGGTCATCAGCGGACGGACGATGATCTCGCGCGGGGTGCGGCTCATCGCGACAACGCCTCCTCGAGGGCGACGAGCGCGGGCCGCTCGAACACCACGTGCCGGGCCTGCATGATCTGGTACGCGGAGACGTGGCCGGGCGTCGTCACCGTGAGCCACTCGACGTTGCGGGCGGCGCGGCGCATCGGATCGCCGAGCTCGCGCGCGACGACCAGCGTGCGCTCCGTGCCGACGCCGAGCGCGGCGAGCGCGCTCACGAGCGACTTCGTCTTGCCGTCCGCGGCCGGCAGCGCGTCGACGACGACGGCGCCGTCGCTCACGCGCGCGGCCACCGCGGAGCGCAGCGCTTCCCGGCGCATCTCGCGCGGCATGTCCTTGTCGTAGCTGCGCGGCGTCGGGCCGAACGGCTTGCCGCCGCCCTTCCACTGCGTCGCGCGGATCGAGCCCTGGCGCGCGCGGCCGGTGCCCTTCTGCTTCCACGGCTTCTTGCCGCCGCCCGAGACCTCGCTGCGGCCTTTCGTGTCGTGGGTGCCGACGCGACGATCGGCCAGCTCGCGCACGACGGCCTGGTGCAGGACGGGCACGTTCACCGCGTCGAAGATGTCGGACTTCAGCTCGAGCGTGCCGGTCTGCTTGCCCTTCGCGTCGACGACCTTGAGGCTGGCCATTTATTTCTTCCCCGCGGCCTGCGGCTGCTGCTGCGTGGCCTTCTTCGTCTTCACGCTCTTCCTGACCATCACGAGCGAGCCGTTGGCGCCGGGCACCGCCCCGCGCACGAGCACGAGGTTCTGCTCCGGCAGCACGCGGACCACGCTGATGTTCAATACGGTGCGACGATCGCCGCCCATGCGTCCCGGCAGCTTGTGGCCGGGCCACACGCGCGACGGATCGGACGAGGCGCCGATCGAGCCCGGAGCGCGATGGAACATCGAGCCGTGCGTCGCCTCGCCGCCGAGCCAGCCGTGGCGCTTGACGCCGCCCTGGAAGCCCTTGCCCTTCGTGACGCCGACCACGTCGACGAGCTCGCCGGGCGTGAAGATGTCGACGCCGAGCGTCTGCCCGACGGTGTAGCTGCCGAGAGTCTCGGCGGCTTTCCTGTCGAGGCGCAGCTCGCGGATCACGCCGACGGCGCCGACGCCGAGCTTCTTGAAGTGGCCCTGCATCGGCTTGGTGACGTTCTTCTTCTTCGCCTCGAAGCCGAGCTGGAGCGCGTCGTAGCCGTCCGTCGCCTTCGTGCGGACCGCGGTCACGGTGCACGGCCCGGCCTGGATGACGGTGACGGGCACGTGGCTGCCGTCGTCGCCGAAGACCTGGGTCATGCCGACCTTGCGGCCGATCAATCCTTCCTTGCGTGCCATGGCTTTTTCTCTAGAGCTTGATCTCGACGTCCACGCCCGCGGGGAGGTCGAGCTTCATCAGCGAGTCGACGGTTTGCGGCGTCGGGTCGACGATGTCGAGCAGGCGCTTGTGCGTGCGCATCTCGAACTGCTCGCGCGACGTCTTGTCGACGTGCGGCGAGCGCAGCACCGTCCAGCGGTTGATGATGGTCGGGAGCAACACGGGGCCGGACACGCGCGCGCCGGTCCGGCGCACGGTCTCGACGATCTCCTTCACCGAGCGGTCGAGAAGATGATGGTCGTAGGCCTTCAGCCGGATGCGGATCTTCTGATCGGTGACGACGGTCGCCATGTCCCTAGCCTTCGATCTCGGTCACGACGCCCGCGCCCACGGTCCGGCCGCCCTCGCGGATCGCGAACCGCAGCTCCTTCTCCATCGCGATCGGCATGATCAGCTCGATCGCCATCGTCACGTTGTCCCCCGGCATCACCATCTCCGTCCCCGCCGGCAGCGTGCACACCCCCGTCACGTCCGTCGTCCGGAAGTAGAACTGCGGCCGGTACCCGTTGAAGTACGGCGTGTGCCGCCCGCCCTCTTCCTTCGTCAGCACGTACACCTCGGCCTTGAACTTCTTGTACGGCTTGATCGACCCCGGCTTCGCCAGCACCTGCCCCCGCTCGACTTCGTCCTTGTCGATGCCCCGCAGCAGGCAGCCCACGTTGTCGCCCGCCTGCCCCTCGTCCAGCAGCTTGCGGAACATCTCCACCCCCGTCACGACCGACTTCTTGGTGTCGCTGATCCCGACGATCTCGATCTCCTCGCCCACCTTCACGATCCCCCGCTCCACCCGGCCCGTCACGACCGTGCCGCGCCCGGTGATCGAGAAGATGTCCTCGATCGGCATCAGGAACGGCTTGTCCACCGGCCGCGGCGGCGTCGGAATGTAGCTGTCCACCGCCGCCATCAGCTCGAAGATCGGCTTGGCGGCGGCGGCATCATCCGGCTTGTCCGACGCCGCGAGGGCGCTGCCCCGGATCACCGGCACTTCGTCCCCGGGGAAGTTGTACTTCTTCAGCAGCTCCCGCACTTCCAGCTCGACCAGGTCGAGGATCTCCGGATCGTCGACCATGTCGACCTTGTTCATGAACACCACCAGGAACGGCACGTTCACCTGCCGCGCCAGCAGCACGTGCTCCCGCGTCTGCGGCATCGGCCCGTCATTGGCGGCGACGACGAGGATCGCCCCGTCCATCTGCGCCGCCCCCGTGATCATGTTCTTGATGTAGTCCGCGTGCCCCGGGCAGTCGATGTGCGCGTAGTGCCGCTTGTCCGTCTCGTACTCCACGTGCGCCACCGCGATCGTGATCCCCCGCTCCCGCTCTTCCGGCGCGTTGTCGATCGACCCGTAGTCCCGCACCGCGATGTTCTTGTTCTTCGTGTGCAGCACCTTCGTGATCGCCGCCGTCAAGGTCGTCTTGCCGTGGTCGATGTGCCCGATCGTCCCGATGTTCACGTGCGGCTTCGTCCGCTCGTATTTCGCCTTGGCCATGGGCCGCTCCTCTAGTTCCTGTTAACGAGTGCTGCCGCGCGTCGGGGTCTTGCCCGCCGCCTTGGCGGTGATCTCTTCCGCCACGGCCGTCGGCACTTCCTCGTAGCGCGCGAACTGCATCGTGTAGGTGGCGCGACCCTGGGTCATGGACCGCACGTCGGTCGCGTAGCCGAACATTTGTCCGAGCGGCACGTTGGCGCGGACGACTTCGGACGTCCCGCGGATCTCCTGCGAGATGATGCGGCCGCGGCGGCTGTTGAGGTTGCCGATCACCGCGCCGACGTAGTCGCGCGGCGTCACGACCTCGACGTCCATCACCGGCTCCAGCAGGACCGGCTTCGCCCTGCGCACGGCCTCCTTGAAGCCCATGGAGCCCGCGATCTTGAACGCCATCTCGGACGAGTCGACCTCGTGGTACGAGCCGTCGGTCAGCCGCACCTTCACGTCGACCATCGGATAGCCGGCGAGCACGCCGGTCTCGAGCGCTTCCTTCACGCCCTTTTCGACCGCGGGGACGTACTCCTTCGGGATGCTGCCGCCGACGATCTTGTTCTCGAAGAGGAAGCCCTCGCCGGGGTTCGGCTCGACCTCGAGATAGACGTCGCCGTACTGACCGCGGCCGCCGCTCTGGCGCACGAACTTGCCCTGCGCCTCGGCCGGCTTGCGGATCGTCTCGCGATACGCGACCTGCGGCTTGCCGACGTTCGCCTCGACTTTGAACTCGCGCAGCAGCCGGTCGACGATGATCTCGAGGTGCAGCTCGCCCATCCCGTGGATGAGCGTCTGCGACGTCTCCGTCTCGGTCGTCACGCGGAACGTCGGATCTTCCAGCGCGAGCCGCGAGAGCGAGAGGCCGAGCTTCTCCTCGTCCGCCTTCGTCTTCGGCTCGATCGCGACCGCGATGACGGGCTCGGGGAACGTCATCGACTCGAGGACGATCGGATGATCCGGGTCGCACAGCGTGTCGCCGGTGATCGTCGACTTGAGGCCGATCGCCGCCGCGATGTCGCCCGCCTGGATCTCCTCGATCTCCTCGCGCTTGTTCGCGTGCATGCGGAGGAGGCGGCCCACGCGCTCCTTCTTGTCCTTCGTCGAGTTGTAGACGCCGGATCCGGACTTCAGCGTGCCGGAGTAGACGCGCAGGAAGACGAGCTGGCCGACGTGCTGGTCGTTCATGATCTTGAACGCCAGCGCGGCGAACGGCTGATCGTCCGACGCCTTGCGCTCTTCGGTCTCGTTGTTCTCCGGGTTGATCCCGGTCACCGGCGGGATGTCGAGCGGCGACGGCAGGTAGTCGATCACGCAGTCGAGCAGCGGCTGCACGCCCTTGTTCTTGAACGACGAGCCGCAGATGACCGGGAACAGCTTCATCTGCGTCGTGCCCTTGCGGACCGCCGCCTTGATCTCGTCCGTCGTCGGCGTCTCGCCGCCGACGAACTTCTCCATCAGGTGATCGTCGACCTCGGCCAGCCCTTCGATCATCTTCTCGCGGTACTCGCGGACCTGGTCCGTCATGCCCGCCGGGATCGGAACCTTCTTGTACTCCTTGCCGAGCGTCTCGTCGTTCTCGTCCCACACGAGCGCGACCTGGTCGACCAGGTCGACGAGGCCCTGATACTTCTCCTCGGCGCCGATGGGAAGATGGATCGGCACCGCGTGGGCGCCGAGACGATCACGCAGCATGTCGAGGCAGCGGAAGAAGTCCGCGCCGACCCGGTCCATCTTGTTGACGTAGACGAGGCGCGGCACCCGGTACTTGTCGGCCTGCCGCCACACGGTCTCGGTCTGCGGCTCCACGCCGGAGACGGCGTCGAGGACGGTCACGGCACCGTCGAGGACGCGAAGCGAGCGCTCGACCTCGACGGTGAAGTCGACGTGGCCCGGCGTGTCGATGATGTTGATGCGGTGCTCACGCCAGAAGCAGGTCGTCGCGGCCGACGTGATCGTGATGCCGCGCTCCTGCTCCTGCACCATCCAGTCCATCGTGGCGGTGCCTTCGTGCACCTCGCCGATCTTGTAGGACCGGCCGGTGTAATAGAGCACGCGCTCGGTGGTCGTGGTCTTGCCCGCATCGATGTGGGCCATGATCCCGATGTTTCGTGTGCGCTCTAGCGAGTACTGCCGCTCCACGTCCGCCCTCGTCTTTCCTTTGTTGCTGCCGCCGCCCGTCGCGACCTGTTGCTACAGATGCGAAGAGGGAGGCCAGGCTGCGCCCCCCTCTTCGTTGGGGATTTTCGTTACCAGCGATAGTGCGCGAACGCCTTGTTCGCCTCCGCCATCTTGTGCGTGTCTTCTCTCTTCTTCACCGCCGTGCCGCGGTTGTTCGCCGCGTCGAGCAGCTCGGCCGAGAGCTTCTCCGCCATGCTGCGCTCCGGCCGCCGCCGCGCGGCGCCGATGACCCAGCGCATCGCCAGCGACGTCCGCCGGTCCGGCCGCACCTCGACCGGAACCTGGTAGGTCGAGCCGCCCACGCGGCGCGACTTGACCTCGACCGCCGGCTTCACGTTGTCGATGGCCGTCTTGAACATCTTCAGCGCTTCCTGCTTCGACCGGTCCTCGACCGTCGCGAGCGCGTCGTACATGATGCGCTCCGCCGTCGACTTCTTGCCGCGGATCATCATGATGTTCACGAACTTCGCGACCAGCCGGCTTCCGTACTTCGGATCCGGCAGCACCTCGCGCTTCGCTGCCCCCGCACGCCGCATGACTTACGCTCCGCCCTTGGGCGCCTTGGCGCCGTACTTCGACCGGCTCTGCTTGCGACCGGCCACGCCCGCCGTGTCGAGGCTGCCGCGGATGATGTGATACCGGATGCCCGGGAGGTCCTTCACGCGGCCTCCGCGGATCATCACGATCGAGTGCTCCTGGAGGTTGTGACCGACACCGGGGATGTAGGAAGTCACTTCCAGCCCGTTCGTGAGCCGCACGCGCGCCACCTTGCGAAGCGCCGAGTTCGGCTTCTTCGGTGTCGTGGTGTACACGCGGATACAGACGCCGCGCTTCTGCGGACACGCCTGCATCGCGGGCGTTTTCGACTTCTTGCGCACCGCTTCACGACCCTGACGCACGAGCTGGTTAATGGTCGGCATGACTCTCCATCGCCGGGAACGGCGACAAAACTCTCACTTTATAGCTGACTACCCCTTCCATGTCAAGCACTTACGCCACCCCTGGCACGGCCGCCATGCACATGGGGGCTAGCCGGCGACCGCCACCGAGCCGTCGCCCTCGGACGGATCGACCGGCGGCGGATCGAGGCTCAGCACCGCATCGAGCGGCTTGATGGCCTCGCCGCCCGGTGTCAGCACCTCGACCCGGGTGTAGTTGTTCAGCCCCGTGCCCGCCGGGATCAGCCGGCCGACGATGACGTTCTCCTTCAGGCCCCGCAGATCGTCGACTTTGCCGGAGATCGCCGCCTCGGTCAGCACGCGGGTGGTTTCCTGGAACGACGCCGCCGAGATGAAGCTGTCGGTCGACAGCGACGCCTTGGTGATGCCGAGCAGGACGGGCTTCGCGGTCGCCGGGCGCTTGCCCTGCGACAGCACGCGCTCGTTCTCCTCCTGGAAGACGAACTTGTCGACCAGCTCGCCGACGACGAACTCGGTGTCGCCGACCTCCTCGATCCGCACGCGGCGGAGCATCTGCCGCACGATGATCTCGATGTGCTTGTCGTTGATCGTCACGCCCTGGAGGCGATAGACCTCCTGCACCTCGTTCACGAGGTAGCGCTGCAGCTCGCGATCGCCGAGGACCGCGAGGTAGTCGTGCGGGTTCGGCGAGCCGTCCATGAGCGGCTCACCGGCGCGCACGCGGTCGCCCTCATGCACGCTGATGTGCTTGCCGCGCGGGATCAGATACTCCTTGGTCTCGCCGTTGTCCGCGCGGATGACGATCTTCCGCATGCCCTTCACGAAGCCGCCCATTTCCACGCGGCCGTCGATCTCGGTGATGACCGCCTGTTCCTTCGGCTTGCGCGCCTCGAAGAGCTCGGCCACGCGCGGGAGACCGCCGGTGATGTCCTTGGTCTTCGTGGTCTCGCGCGGGATCTTCGCGATGATGTCGGCCGCGTAGACCTCCGAGCCGTCGGCCACGTTGATGTTGGCGCCCACCGGCAGCGGATAGCGATGCCGGTCGCCGGTGTCGGCGTGGCCCTCCACCACTCGAATGATGATGCCCGGCTGCAGCCGGCCCTCGACGTCCTCGATGATGACCTGACGCGCGAGGCCGGTGACCTCGTCGAACTCCTCGCGCACGGTCATGTTGGCCACGATGTCCTGGTACTCCACGCGCCCCGTGAACTCGGTGAGGATCGGGTTGGTGAACGGGTCCCACTCGACGAGGACCGTCCGCGCCTTCACCCTGGTGTCCGGCTTGACCTTGAGCTTCGCGCCGTACACGACCGGATAGCGCTCGCGCTCCCGGCCGCGGTCGTCGACGACGCCGATCTCGCCGTTACGGTTCGTGGCGACGAGGTCGCCGTCACGGTTGGTGACCGTGCGCAGGTTGTGGAACTTCACCGTGCCCGCGCTCTTCGCCTCGTGCTTCGAGGCTTCGACGACCCGGCTCGCCGTACCACCGATGTGGAAGGTCCGCATCGTGAGCTGGGTGCCCGGCTCGCCGATCGACTGCGCGGCGATGATGCCCACCGCCTCGCCGAGCTCGGCCAGCCGCCCGTTGGCGAGGTTGCGGCCGTAGCAGAGCACGCAGATCCCGCGCTTGGTGTCGCACGTCAGACCCGAGCGGATCCGGACCCGCTCGATGCCCGCGTCCTCGATCTTCTGCGCGGCGTCCTCGGTGATCTCGCTGCTCGCCTGGATGATGATCTCGCCCGAGAGCGGATCGCGGACGTCTTCCGCCGTCACGCGGCCGAGGATGCGGTCGCGCAGCGACTGGATGATGTCACCGCCCTCGACGAGCGGGACGGCGTCGATGTACTTCACGGTGCCGCAGTCGTACTCGGAGACGATCACGTCCTGCGACACGTCGACGAGCCGGCGCGTCAGGTAGCCGGAGTCGGCCGTCTTGAGCGCGGTGTCGGCGAGACCCTTGCGGGCGCCGTGCGTGGACGTGAAGTACTCGAGGACCGTGAGGCCCTCGCGGAAGTTCGACGTGATCGGGGTCTCGATGATCTCGCCCGAGGGCTTCGCCATGAGACCGCGCATGCCGGCGAGCTGACGGATCTGCTGCTTGGAGCCTCGGGCGCCGGAGTCCGCCATCATGTAGATCGGGTTGAACTCGCCGCCCTGCTCGCCCTGCTCGAGCTCCTTGAACATCTGATCGGCGATCACCTCCGTCACGTGCGCCCAGATGTCGACGACCTTGTTGTAGCGCTCGCCGTTGGTGATGACGCCGTCCTGGTACTGCTGCTCGACTTCGTTGACGTCCTCCCGCGCCTTCGAGAGGAGCTGGTCCTTCGAGGTCGGGATGTGCATGTCGTCGATGCCGATCGACAGCCCCGAGAGCGTGGCGTAGCGGAAGCCGAGGTCCTTGAGCTCGTCGAGGAAGTGGACCGTCCGCTCGTTGCCCAGCGTGTTGTAGCAGCGGGACACGAGGTTGGTGATCTCCTTCTTCTTCAGCTCGCGGTTCTCGAAGCGCAGCTCTTCCGGCACCACCTCGTTGAAGAGCGTGCGGCCGACCGTGGTCTCGACGACCTCGCCGTTCCAGCGCAGGCGGATGCGCGCCTGCAGGTCGACGTCCTCGTTGTCGTACGCGATGCGCACTTCCTCGGCGTCGGCGAAGAGACGGCCCTCACCGCGCACCGGGTGCTCCGGCGTGCCGAGCTTCTCCTTCGTCAGGTAGTAGATGCCGAGGACCATGTCCTGCGTCGGCACGGCCAGCGGCGCGCCGTTCGACGGC
>Ga0233424_10000413_pt1 | contig 55634 bp, 55 predicted proteins | sample Watercolumn_Towu_FD_181011 | JGI IMG/M metagenome (GOLD analysis project Ga0233424, IMG submission 181011) | Freshwater microbial communities from Lake Towuti, South Sulawesi, Indonesia - Watercolumn_Towuti2014_125_MG | ecosystem: Environmental > Aquatic > Freshwater > Lake | place: Indonesia...
CCGGTTCGGTGATCATCCTCGTGCGACACGGCCAGACGGCAGCGAACGCCGAGGGCAGGTTGCAGGGGCGTACCGATCGCGACCTGTCCGACGAGGGCCAGGCCCAGGCTGCGGCACTGGCGGCGGCACTGGCCGCGAGCGGCGCGACCCGCGTGATGTCGAGCCCGCTGCGTCGCGCGGCGCAGACCGCGGCCCCGATCGCGACCGCGCTGGGCCTCGCCGTCGAGGTCGAACCCGACCTGATCGAACTCGACTACGGCCGCTGGGACGATCGACCGATCGCCGCGATCGACCCGGCCGATTGGGCGCGCTGGCGTTCCGATGTCGCGTTCGCGCCTCCCGGCGGCGAATCGCTGCTCACGGTCCACGCGCGGGTCGAGCGATGGTTGCGAACCGTGCTCGGGAGTAGCGACACGATCGTTGCCGTCAGCCACGTCTCGCCGATCAAGGCCGCGGTGTGTGTCGCGCTGGGTGTCGACGACGCCGCGTCGTGGCGCATGCACCTGGCAACCGCATCGATCTGTCGACTCGCCCGCCGCCAAGGTGGGGTGGTGCTGGCGAGTTTCAACGAAACGCTCTCGCGCTGATTGGGGCTACGGCTCGCCTCGACCCGCCTCGGCGCCGTGGGCGAGTCGCGCGAATGGCACCGCCTGCCCGCCGTGGCGTGCTTCACTTGGTCGATGGCATCGGCCCGATCCGCCAAACTCGGGACCGATCGCGCCGCGTCGGCCACGCTGCGACAACCGGTGCCCGTCGTCGTGCGGCGCACCGCTCAGCGCCCTGGGCATCACGGGCTGAAGCTGGTCGTCGGCGTGATCGCGCTGCTCGCGATCAGTGGCGTGTGCGCGGTCGCCGGCTTTCAAGCCATCCAGTCGATCGGCGAAGGCGAGCGCGTGACCGCCGAGCAGCGCTACCTCGACGGCGATGGCGAGGATTTCGACGACGAAGAAGGTGAGTTCCTCGCTCGCTTCCCCGACACCCCCGGCCCACGGGGCGACAACATCGAGATGTTCGGCGGGCGGGTCGACCTCGTCGGATGGGGGAGCAAGATCGGCGACCTTTCCGTGAGCGTCAGTTGGTTCGACCTCACCCGGGCCCCCAAACCGGATCAAGCGGTCGGCGTGTTGTCGGGCGTCGCCGTGTACCTCGCGAAGTACCACGGCGTGGCGCCGAGTGATGGACACGTCGTCGAGGGTGCGGCGATCCCGACCTACGAATTCGCGGTCGATCTGCCTCCCGAGGCCGACGACACCGAACCGATCGTGATCCTGCGCCGGCTCCTGCTCGTCGGCGACCGTGTCTACGCGCTGCGCGTCGACGCGGCGGACGCGCGTGTCGGCGTGATGCGCTACTTCGCTTCGACGTTCCGCTCGAGTCACGAGACCTGAGCCACCGGCGTGGTCGACGTGGCAGAAGCAGCGGAGCCGTTGCGTTGGGATGTCGGCGCTGTGTCGATCACCGCGGTCGTGGAGATGCGTTGGCCGCTTCGCATCGAATGGATGGTGACCGACGCCACCGCGGACGCGTTGCGCGCGACGCCGTGGGTCTATCAGCACGGTTGGCTCGGCGCCGACGGTGAGATGACGATCGCCGTGCAGATGTTCGTCGTCGAGTCGCAGGGGCGCCGCATCGTCGTCGACACCTGCGCAGGGAACGACAAACAGCGCGAGGGCATCGCATCGGTCTTCGACGACCTGCACACCGATCTCCCCGCCCGGCTCGCGGCCGCGGGCTACCCGTTCGCGACGATCGACACCGTGGTGTGCACCCACCTGCACTTCGACCACGTCGGATGGAACACGATGTGGGCGGGCGACCGCTGGGTCCCGAGCTTCGCGAACGCGCGCTACCTGTGTTCGAGTGCCGATCTCGCGCATTGGGCGCGTCGCGACGAACCCCATCACGCCGCCGCGTTCGACGATTCGGTCCAACCCGTGCTCGACTCCGGACTCCTCGTCGCGTTCGACCCGCCGCACGCCTTGACCGACGAGGTCGAGATCGTTCCGACACCAGGCCACACACCCGGCCACGTGAGCGTGTGGATCCGCTCACACGGTCACGAAGCCGTGATCACCGGCGACATGGTGCACCATCCGGTCCAGTTGGCCCGACCCGCCTGGCGCGACATCGCCGACACGGACTCGACGCGCGCGGCAGCGACGCGACGGCATTTTGCCGAGCGAGTCGCGGATCTCGGCGTGCTCGTGCTCGGGACGCACTTCGCCGGATCGACCGCAGGAACATTGCAGATCCACGACGGCGATCTCGAGTTCCGACCCGCAGCCTCCGGCGTCTGAGGGAGCGCCGGAGGCCGGGTCGGGGGGCCGGTGAGGGGGACACGCGGCCGCTCTGGGGGACCTTGCCGCTTCGGAACCCCCGGGGACGCGTCCTGGGGGGTCGGGGTCTCGCCGGGGGATTCCGATGCGGTCGGACAATGAGACGCCCGAACGGCCTCGGAAGTTCCCGGAGCGGTGCCAGACGCTGAGCGGTCTCTCAGGAAGGCTCAGCCCGGACCGGCCGTCGGGTCGCGGCACTGCGTGACCGCGGGCTCGCGGCGCGGGGCGACCGGCGTCGCCGCGGTGCCGACGCACTCGCTGCCGGACTGACCCTGATGGTGATCGTCGCGTAGCGGATCTGGTCGACGAGCACCAGCAGCCGGCCTTCGACCTGCGCGAGCCGGGTGCGGATCCGCGACGCCTCGTCGCGCGCGAGCTCGGCCGCGGTGGCGTCGGTCTCGGCCGCGGCCGCGCGCTCGAGTGCGGTCGCGGCGGTCTGATAGCTGTGCCGCTGCGTCACGAGTTGTGCGTAGAGCGCGCTCACGTTGGTGCGCGTGACGGTGGTGCGGACGACCCCGCCCTCGGAGCGGAGCAGGTCCAAGGTTTCGTCGAGTCGCTCCGCAGGGACCCGTATGCTCCATGCCCGCGCGTCGGTCGCGCCGAACGCGGTGAGTTTGGCCCCGGGTTGGCTGCGCAGGCGCTGCTGCAACTCGCGCGTATCGGCCGCACGGACCTCGACGAGGGCGTGACTGCGCGTGACGTCGGCAGTCACGTCGCGCCCGGCGGCCTCGCCCGCGCCGTCTGTGGAAGCGTCGGGAACCGATTGCGCGGCCGTCGTCGACGAGGCCGCCGGAACCGTCTGGTCGGTGGGATCGCCCTGGCTGCCAGCCGCCCCTCCGGCATCGGCCGCGGTCTCGGGTGGGGCCGGCGCTCGGGTCGCGCGGCTGGCGTTGTGCCGTGCGGTTGCGGCGTGCTGGCCGGAGCCCGAACGCGAGTCCAGCGCACGGGGCACGAAGGCGATGCTGCCGACGATCGCGGCGGCGACACCGATCGCGATGGCGCTGCGCTGCCAGCGGTGTGCGCCGGGCGGGCGCCCCGCCGCGTCAGCGGAGCCGGCGGCGGTCGGATCTTCTGACGCGAGCCGGAGAATGCGGCCCGGACAGTCGGCCGGGGGCACGACGGCTTCGGCGGCGTGGTGAAGTGCGGCGCGAACGGCCGCGTCGTCGACGTTCATCCGTGAACCTCCAGTCCGGCGACCGCCGGATCGTCGGCGAGCCGTCGTCGGGCTTCGTGCAAGCGCGATTTGACGGTTCCGGGCCTGCGCTTGATCGCGGCAGCGATCTCGCGTTCGGACAGGTCACTCCAGTAGCGCAGGATGACGGGGATGCGAAGGTGATCGGGGAGCGAGTCGATCGCCGCGGCGATCACGGCTTCGGCCTCGCCTCGTGCAGCGAGCAACTCGGGGGTGTCGGTCGCGGGGACGCGATCGAGGGTGTCGGCCTCGGCCCTGCGTTCGCGCCGCGGGATCTCGCGCCGCAGGTAGGAGTTGCAGCTGTTCACGAGGACGCGGTAGAGCCAGGCGTCACGACCGCGTCCAGGCGGGAGCGCGTCACGGAAGCGCCACACGCGCAGGAACGCCTCCTGGACCGCTTCCTCGGCGTCGCTGCGGTTGCGCACGACGAGGTAGGCCGTCCGAAAGGCGCGCGCGTACGACCGCGCCAGCCACTCGCTCAGATCCTCGGTCGCGGCGCCGTCAGGCGACGGTGGCGAGGTGTCTCCTGGAGTTCGGACCATCGTCGGGCGACTCCCGTCGTCTCGCTCATCATGACGCACCGCGAACCCGAAAGGTTCGCCGGCACGGATGTTCGACCGCTTCAGGGGATCGACCACCAGCGACGCCCCCGGGGAACGTGACGAGCGTGACGTTGGCGGCGGCACGGTTTGTGTCGCGACCGGGGACTCATACCCTCGCGGGATCATGCGGGCCAGGCGGAAGGGCGCAGGCTTCGCCGCGGTCGCGGCGCGCACGGGTGACGCGCTGCCCCAGCCCGACACCTCGATCCACCCTGTCGGGGGCCGAACCGGCGATGCGCGCGGACCCAACCAACTCGCGTTCCTCCAGCATTACGGGCTCGTCCCGACGGCGCACGTGCTCGAGATCGGTTGCGGTGTCGGCCGCCTCGCCTACGAACTCGCCTCGGTGTTGACGGACGGCTCCTACGTCGGCGTCGATATCAGCCCCAAGGCGATCGGATGGCTCAACGAGCACTACGCGCCACGGCTGCGGGCGTTCCGGTTCGATCTGCTCGACATCCGCAATCCGCGTTATCGCCCACGCGGGTCACACGCGGCTTCCGAAATGCGCTTCCCGTATCCGTCGGAGCATTTCGATGTCGTGGCGGCCTTTGCCGTCTTCATGCACATCTCGATCGAGGAGATCGCGAACTACCTCACCGAGATCCGTCGCTTGCTCGCTCCAGACGGCTTCGCCGCGGTCACCTTACGCGCGGTGCTTCCGGGGCAGCAACCGCCGCCGGCGCGTGGTCGCGACTGGGTTCCGGTCGCGGCGGGCGTGTACTCGATCTTCCCCGAACTCGAACACCGATCGATGGCGTACGACGTGTCGCTGGCCCGCGAGACGATCGCGGCTGCCGGTCTCTCGGTCGTCGCCGAGATCGAAGGGTCGTGGCACCTTCGCCCGCAGGACCCGACGGCCGGACCGCGACTCGGTGCGGACGCGTTCGTGCTGCGACGCACGCCGACCGCATCGCCGACGTGAGCGACGCGATGCCGAGCCCAGCCGTTGCCGCCGGTGGGGTGCCGGTCGACGCGTTCCCGCGGCCACGACGGCCAGATCTCCCCGTCGCATACCTGCACGTGCCGCGCACGGGCGGGTCGACCGTGAAGGAGACATTCCAGACGACCGTCGGCGAGTCGGCGTCGTTGATCGACGCGCACTACTACCGTCCCGATCCGGGTGTGATCCGGCGGCTGCGTTTCGTCGAGGGTCACGTGAACGCGAACTGGTTCGCGCGCGTGCTCGGCCCCGACTGGCAGGCGAACACGTTCACCGTGCTACGCGAGCCGATCGCGCGTGTCGTCTCACAGGCGCGTTACCTGCGGGCGCGCCGTCGTCCGGGCGATCCGGATCTGTTGCGACCGGTCCGCGATGCCGATGCCCTGTTCGAGCGCATCCCGCGGTTGTGCGATCACCAGACCAAACTGCTCGCGGGTCTCGACATCGACACACGCGACGTCGACGCCGCGACGCTGCACCGTGCGCGTGCCGTGCTCCAATCGATGACGTTCGGCCTCACCGAGCACTTCGACACGACGATGGCGCTCGTCTGCGAACACATGAGGTTGTGGATCGCGCGGTACGGCTTCGCGAACGTGTCGCCGGCCGACACCGATCGTGACTTGCGCGGCGAAGAGTTCCTGGCTGCCGCGCGCAAACACAACCGCTTCGATCTTGAACTCGACACATTCGCTCGCGCGCTGTTCGAGCAACGAGTCCGCCGCCACGTCGAGGCGCTGCGGTCCGTTACCACCGCCGATGCTCCGCTCACCCACGAGTTGTACGTGCAGGGGCACCCCGTCGAGGACGTGGTCGAAGTCCCGTCGGGTCTCACGACGATTCGCCTCGCTGGCTGGGCGCTCGTCGACGGCGAGGTCGCCGACGCCGTCCTCGTGACGATCGGCGACGCCGTCGTGCCGCTGGCCGCCCGCCTGGCCCGACCCGACGCGGCGCGCCGGAGCCGCGATGCTCGGCACCGCCACGCGGGTTTCCTCGGGCATGTGGCGATCCCAGCCGGTGTCAATTCGATCGAGTTGGCGTTCTTCGATCGTGCCCGCGGCCGGAGGGCCGCGGTGCGCGTGAAGGTTCACCATGGACCCGCCGGCCGCTCGCGTCCCCTCACGCGGGTCCGGCAGCTGGCGCGGGCGGCTCGCCGCGGCTCGCGGCAGCGTCGCTGATGGCGGGCGACCTCGTCTGTCTGGGTGACTCGATCACCTTCGGCAGCGGTGGGTTGCGATCGGAGCACGGCCCGCCTCACGGTTGGGTCGCGCTGGTTGCTAAAGCGATCAGCGACCAGACCGGCGCGGTCGCCTCGCCCGGATTTCGCGGGACATGGCTCGAAGAGTGGGGCGTGAGCGGCGCATGGCAGCGCCGGAGCGAAGCGATCGCTGCGGACGGCGCCCCGTTCGGGCGAGTGTTGGGCCCGGTTGCCGACCGCAGCGTTGCCACCTGGCGAACTGCGACTCCGGTCGCGGGCGCCGAGGTCATTGTCCAGGGTGACCCGGCCGGCTGGGAGTACCGGGTCGACGACGGTGACTGGCTCGGCGCGCGCTTCGAAGCGTCCGGCCCGATCCTCGCCTCGATGGCCGTCGAACGCGCGATCCGGACTGCGCTCGAACTCCGGCCTGCTGTGGGCGGGCATGAACTCGGCGGTCGCGCCATTGTCGGCATCGTCCCGAACGCTGGGGCCGCGCCGAACGCGACCGTTCACAACCTCGGGTTGGCCGAGGGCTTGCTGTCGGAGTTCTGTCGTCCTACCTCCGGTGACCCGTTCGCCCTCCTCGCTCATCTCGACGCAGCCGCGGTGACGATCCTGTTCACGAACGATGTCGTGTTCGAGAACGAGTCGAAGTACGCGGCGCGCCTCGAACGCCTCGTGGAGCGGCTTCGTGCCGGTGCCCGTGTGCTGTTGATCAGCGCGTTCGAACAGCGGCCAGCGCGCGCGGTGTCGACGGTGACCTGGCGTGAGGGGTCGTGTGCTCTCGACGCGGGTGCTGCTGGCTTCGACGCCGCCGACGTCGGGCGCCATGTGAGCGGCGAGGGTCTCGCGCCGGGGACGAGGATCAGCGCCGTCGAGTCGTCGCAGCGCGTCGTCCTCGACCGCGTTGCACACGCGTCGGGAACGGGAATCGTCCACGTCGGGTTCCGCCGGTCGGCCGAATCGCAGGCGCAACACCGGCACACGGCGGCCCGCGTCGCCCGAGATCGCGGAGTCGACCACCTCGACCTGTTCGACCTGTGGGCCGAGATCATCGGCGCGCCCGGCTTCGACGCGGCGATGCGAGCGGGGCTGATGGCCGACGCCCTCCATCCGTCACCACTAGGCCACGACGTCATCGCGTCTGCCGTGCTCGACTGGCTGACGGGTTGATCGATGCGCTGTGGAGCAACGTGCCGTGTGGCACGAGGCGCGTGTGGTCAGCGAGCGCATCGGTACGCTGACCCGATGTGCGACGGTTGCGTGGCGCGGCACCCAGTGCCATGAACACAACCGCGTCCGCGCCTCGCGACAGCGATCGCGCAGTTGCGAACGGGCGGTCGGGTGGCGCAGCGCCGGCAACGCCGTCGCGCCACCATCGCCATAACGAGCGCCGGTTCCGGCGCGCCGTGCGGATCGGCCTCTGGTACGAACGTGCCTCATTGCCGTTCGCCGTGGTAATGCTTCTCGGCAGCGGCAAGATCCACCCCGCGTACGGGATGACGCGGCGGCGCAAGTTCGCGGTGGCCCGCCGATTGGCGCGCAACACGCGCCGGATCGAGACGGGGATCTCCTACAAGGCACACCTCGCGATGCTCGCCAAGCTGTTGGAGATCCCGCCCGCCGTTCGCGGTGTTGTCGTCGAGTGCGGCTGCTGGTTGGGTGGAACGACGGCGAACCTGAGCATCATCTGCGACATCGTCGGTCGCGACCTGATCGTGTACGACTCGTTCGAGGGCTTGCCCGCTCCGAAGCCCGGCGACCAGATGGGACCGCAGGTCAAGGGCAGCTTCAAGGGCGCGCTCGACGCGGTGCAGGACAACGTCAGCCGTCACGGTGTGATCGATCGCTGCACGTTCCGTAAGGGTTGGTTCAGCGACACGCTCGGCGATCACTCCGAGCCGATCGTGATGTGCTTCATCGATGTTGACCTGAAGTCGAGCATGCACGACTGCATCGTGCACCTGTGGCCGCACCTGACCGAGCAGGGCTACCTGTTCTTCGACGAGTACGTGCACCTCCACAACTGCTCGCTCTTCTTCTCCGAGCGGTTCTGGCGCGACCATCTCGACACGACACCTCCGGGTCTCATGGGAACGGGGACGGGCGTCGGTGTCGGGCAGTACTTCCTCGGGCCGTGGTTGCAGACCGGCACGCCCATGCAGCGCCCGTCGAGCATCGGCTACACCCGCAAGGATTACGATGGCCGCTGGGACTACCGCCCCGAGGTCGACGACGCACCCCCTGCCCCGGGGATCGCCACCTGATCTCGCACTTCGTGCCATCGACCCGAGTTGGGTGATCCTGGTCGATCATCGGACCCAACTTCTCCGGGCTTCGGTGTGGTGGGCGCGGTGGTGGTGAGTCGGCCGGTACGCCGGATTCTGTCTTCGGGGACGGATCGCTCCATGCCCGGAGGCGGCCATCCATCTCGGCCGGCGGTTACCCGACGGCTCCAGCGGTCTACCCGGGATCGGCGAGCGGGCCGCTCTCACCCTGCTTGACCTTGCTCCGGATGGGGTTTACCAAGCCGTCCCGGTCACCCGGGACGCTGGTGCGCTCTTACCGCACCGTTGCACCCTTACCTGTGCCGTCCCGGTCGCCCGGTCCGGCCATCGGCGGTCTGTTCTCTGTGGCACTTTCCTGCGGGTCGCCCCGACTGGGTGTTACCCAGCATCTTGCCCTGTGGAGTCCGGACGTTCCTCGGCACGGTCGCCGCACCCGCCCCCGGAGCGTTGGCACCGGAGCGCGGGCGGCGCCGTGACGCGGCCGCCTGGCCGACTCACCACCACCGGCGAGTCTACGGACCCGGCGACGGGTCGCGTCTCGGTGTCGGCGCGAAGCGGGTCGCGAGCATCGCGCCGAACATGGCGAACGACGACCCCAACACGACGTTCGACGCGATCACGGCGAGCGACACGACCGGGCCGATGTCGCGGGTTGCCGCAACTACGGCCCGACACACGAGCCACGCCGCGCTCGTGGCAAGACCCGTGACGATGCCGTGGGTGAGCGGCATCAGCGGACGCACTCGGCCCGCGCCGTAGCCAGCGAGGGTGTATGCGAGCAGCAATGCGGCCCACAGCGCGAACACCCACATGGCGCTCCCGGGATCGTCGCCCGGGCGTCCGCCGATCGCGGCCATCACCGCGATCAGCGCCGCGTAGCACGCGCCCGGGACGAAACCCGCCCGCAGTGCGTCCACCTCGAGCACGATGCGCGCCGCTGCATTGCCGCCCCGCGGATCAGCAGCGCGGTCGCGATCGTTCACCGCACCGTGATCGACGTGTCGGAAGCGGTCATCTCGGCGTACGGAGTGCGCAGGCCGTCACGCAACAGATGGCGCAGACCGGCGAACTGACGCGTGAGCATGACGCCCGCGAACACGAGGTAGGCGATGCCGACGATGAGGCGGCTGGCGTGATCGGCGTCGACGTTGTTCTGGAACACACCCTGGAACACGAACTGGACGAGGAACAGGCCGAGCAGCATCTTCGCCTCGCGGACCGACAACGATCGGTTGGCGAGTGCAGCGATCGCGAACACCGTCTGCGCGCCCGTGACGAACAACTCGAGTCGCTGGGTCGTGTCGAGTGGGAGTCCGTGCGTGCCGCCCGAGGAGATCGCGAACACGAGCGGCAGGGTGCCGACGAGCAGGGTCCACTGGTTGACCTTGCTGCTCACCAGGGCGCCGAGCGCGGAGTTCGTGTTGAGCCGCCAGGCAAACAACAGGGCGACCAACAACTCGGGCGCTTCGGATGCGAGCGGCGCGACCCACTTCACGAGCAGGAACTCGGAGATGCCGACCTCTTCGCCGGTCGCGACGAGGGCCTCGGCGAAATGCTCGGCACACAAGACGATGATCGCGGCGGCCGCAACGAACAGCACGGCAACGGCGAGACGCCGGCGCGCCACGCTGAAGGTACCGATGAGGCGAGCGGGTCCGACGAGGTGGGGTTCTTCTGCCGGTGCCTTGGCGATCCGGACGACGTAGGCGGCAAAGATCGTGACGAGCACTGCGGCGTCGAGTAACCCGAGGCTGTGCCGCAGCGGAAGGGTGAGCCCGTAGACGCAGGCGAGGCTGAGGAAGGCGATTTCGACCGAGTGGCTGCGTTCGAGTTCGAACTCGCCCTCGATGCCGCCGTGCAACGGATCGAGAAGGTCAAATCGTCGCAGACGCTTGACTCGCCACGCCGCGAGCAGCACCACTGCGCTCCAGCCGACACCGACGAGCAATTGGTTGGCGCCGGTCATGTTGGCGAGCGCGAGTTGGCAGGCGTTCTCCTCGGCGCCACGCGCGACACACGTGCCCGTCTCCTGGAAGATGTTGCCCGCCTCGCGGGTGAACACGAAGTCGACCGCATACTCGGGGAGCACCGCGATCAGCGCGAGGAGCGCGAGCGCGAGGCCGGCAGAGATGTCGAGTTGGATGACCTCGGCTGCCCAGGCGAGCATGAAGGCGGCCGCGACGACGGCAAGGCCGAACAGCAGCGCCTCGAACCAGTGGGCGAGGTCGAAGTGGCCGAAGCGCACGACCAGCCCGGGGACTGCGCCGAGCACCGCGAGTCCGATGAGGCGCACCTGGCGCTTGACGTTGAGCGTGGTCGTCGACATCGGCGGCGAGCCTAGGAAATGTCACGCTGCGGGCCCCTGAAGAGCGGGTAGGCGACTCGGTCGGCCGCGGCCCTGAGTGCGTCGAAGGCGTCGGCGAACCTGGGGTGGAGCGGACCGTCGTCCAGGCCGACCGCATCATCCGGCACGATCGCACCACGATCACGACTCTCTCACGGCGAGACGGTCCGAGAGGTTGACCGCGCCCGTCGCGCCCCGGCGCGGTGTGGTCGGTCGGCCGCCCGGCAACCGGCGCTCGGGCGTCCGATCGCGACCCTTCGACCCGGTTAGTCTGCCCGTTCCGCCCCATGAACGAGATCCTCACGCCCGTCCTCGCCCAGCTCAGCCGTCGGGCCGATCTCGCGCCGGGCGACCTCGCCGGCGCGCTGGTCGAGATCCTCGAAGGCCGGGTCTCCGACGTCCAGGTTGCGGGTTTCGCGGTGGCGCTGCGCACCAAGGGCGAGACAGCCGAGGAACTGTCGGTGCTCGTGGAGACGATGTTGCGCTACGCGACGCTCGTCGAGGGTGTGCCCGACCACGCGATCGATACCTGCGGAACCGGCGGCGACCGCTCGGGCAGCATCAACGTGAGCACCATCGCCACGCTGATCGCCGCCGGTGCGGGCGCGACGGTGGTGAAGCACGGCAACCGTGCGGTGTCGAGCCATTGCGGCAGCGCCGATGTGCTTGAGGCGCTCGGCATCGACATCGAACTCGACGCCGCCGGAGTGGCCCGTTGCGTCGAACAGGTGGGTGTCGGATTCTGCTTCGCGCCGAAGTACCACCCCGCGTTGCGGTTCCTCGGCCCCGCCCGCCGCGAACTCGGCGTGCCGACGACGTTCAACATCCTCGGTCCGCTCCTCAACCCGGCACGGGTCCGCCGCCAGGTCGTTGGCGTGAGCGACGCGGCGATGGCCGAACGGATGCTCCACGCGCTCGTGGCCAATGGCAGCGAGCGGGCGTTCGTGGTCCACGGCCACGACGGGATGGACGAACTCACGACGACCACCACCAGCGCGATCAGCGATCTGATCGACGGCGAGTTGCGCACCTCGATCGTCGACCCGGCTGAATTCGGCATCGCGCTGGCGACGGCCGACGACCTGCGCGGCGGGGATGCCGCGCGCAACGCGACGATCGTGCGCGAGGTGCTCGACGGCAAAGCCGGGGCGGCGCGCGACATCGCGGTGCTCAACGCCGCCGCAGCGCTCGTGGTCGCCGGCATCGCCGGCGACGTGGCCGACGGTGTCGAGCGGGCACGCGCCGCGATCGACTCCGGCGCGGCGGCGGGTGTGCTCGATCGCTGGATCGCGGCGACGCGAGAGGCCACAGGATGAGCGACGCACCTCCGTCCGCCTCCCGCGGGGGACCGCTGCGGAGGGCGGCCTGATGGCGAGGGCGTTGCAGTGCCCCGACTGCGGGCACCGCGAACCCCTCGACAACGTCATCGGTGTGGACGAGTTCCGCTGCCACGGTTGCGGGCGGGCACTCAAGGTCCCGCCGCAGGTCAAGCCGGTCGGGGTGGGCGCCGCTGCCCCCGCGCCGCCGGACTTGGCCGCGCCACCGCCGGGACTTGACCGCGGCGCCACCGCGCCCTTCGTGCAGGCCGCCTCGACGTCGCCCGATGTCGATCTCGCCAGAGCCGACGAGGCACCGCGTGACGACGCGGTCACACGCGTGCTCGCCCGCGCCCAGGCCGACGGCCGCCCGTCCGATGGCGACGGACCCGACCCCAACACCCCGGCCGGCGACGCAGTACTCCCGCGCTCGAGCCGTCGCCGAGCGGTGGGGACCGCGGCGCAGGCCGTTGTGCTGCCCCGCGTGCTGCGGCTCGTGATCTGGGCGGTGATGCTGCCCGTGGGGTTGGGCGGCACCTTCTACGTGGCGCTGCGCACCGACTGGTTGAGCCGCGACGACCTCCTCGGCACGATCGGCGAGGCCGACTGGAGCCGCTTCGTCCCGATCGCATGGCTGATGCCGATCGCGGCGATCGTGGTTGCGCTGCTGGTGCACTGCACCGTCGTCGCACTCGAACAGCTCATCGGACGCCGCCGGCTCCGCCGTGCCGGCACGGGCGGGGCCTCGACGGCGTCATCCCGATTGGGTTGAGCTCGCACTACGTCGCGTCGCCGCGCTCAGCGCGGCCCGGCGCTTCCCACTGCGGTGACGATCGCCTTCGAGGATGTGGATGCCGGGGATGCCTTCGACGGTGTCGGCGACTTCGCCGAGGGCTTGAGCACCGGTTCGAAACACGGGATCGAGACCGCGCATGACGCGAACACGCCGTCGACGACATGCAACCGGAGACTGCGGCCGTGTGCGTCGAGTTGGCGTGCCACGATGAGCAACTCGTCGATCTCGCCGCGCGCCGGTGGCAGGTCCACATCGGGTTCGGAGTCGAACAGGTCCGCCGATGATCCCGGGCCTGCGTCGAGCACGAGCCGTCCATGGCGCAGCTCGATGTCGCGGCCGTCCCATCCGATGACCAATTGGCGTGCGCCGCGGAGCGCGTCGACGCGGCGGCGCCGTTCGAGCACACGCGCCAGCGCCGTCAGCCGATCGCGCGTGGCGGCGGCCTCTTCGAAGCGCTCCTGCGTGGCGTAGCGCGCCATGCGCTCGGCGAGCGGTTCGAGCAGGAGTTCGGGTTCGTGACCGAGGCCGCGCCGTACACGATCGACGAGCGACTGATACTCGTCCTGGCCGATCTGGCCGCGGCACGGGCACGTCGCGACCCCCAGTTGCGCGGGAACGCAAGGTGCGCCGAAGGCTGCCGGCTCGGCGGAGAACGATCGACCGAGCCGGGTCGCGCAGCGCCGCAGCGGCACGACCGTCTCGATCGCCTCGCGCACCACGTGTGCCGCGCCGGCCGAACTGAACGGTCCGAGGTACAGCGCGCCGTCGGCCTTGGCGAGGCGCACGACCGTGAACCGCGGGAAGCGTTCGTCGGTCAGCTTCAGGTACGAGTACGAACGCCAGGCCTTGAGTTGGCGGTTGAAGCGCGGTGTGAGTTGCTGGATGAGGCGCACCTCGCGCACGGCCGCCTCGAACGCGTCGTGGCACGGAACGTGGTCGATCGCCACGGCTTCGCGCAGCATCTGCGGGACCTTGCGGCGGTCGTCGCCGGCGAAGTAGCTGCGGACTCGGGCGCGCAGGTTGGTGGCCTTGCCGACATAGAGCGGGCGGCCGTCGCGGTCGCGAAATACATAGACACCCGGACCGCGCGGCAAGCCCGCGGTGAGTGCGAGTTTGGCCGCGCTCGGGTGGGCGCGCATTGTCGGGAGCGCGAGCAGGTCGTCGAGCCCGAGGACTCCGAAGCCCGCGGCACGCTCGAGCAGTGTGTGAAAGACCTCGGCGGTCGCCTGCGCGTCGGCCATCGCTCGGTGATTCGGTTCGGTCGGCGCGCGCAGCGCTCGCGCGAGCGTCGCGAGCTTGAGGTTGGGGACCTCGTCGCGCACCAGACGACGCGCCAAGCCGACGGTGTCGACCCTGCGGTTGACGACGCGCCCGTAGCCGAGGCGCACCGCGGCGGCGTCGAGGAACGACATGTCGAAACGGACGTTGTGGCCGACGATCACCGCGCCACCGAGGAACTCGAGGAACTGCGGCAACACCTGCTCGATCGGCGGCGCCGGTAACACCATCGCCTCGGTGATGCCGGTGAGCACCGTGATCATCGGCGGGATCGGGACCCCCGGATTGACGAGCGTCTCGAAGCGTCCGAGGCACTCGCCGCCGCGCAGCTTCACCGCCCCGACCTCGGTGATCTCACAACCGTTGGCCGACCCACCCGTCGTCTCGAGGTCGAGCACGACGAAGGTGACCTGGGCGAGCGGACTGCCGAGTTCGTCGAAGCTCACCTGCCGGGCCGGGCCGGGCGTCGCGGGCACGGTGTGGTGAAAGCCGGGAAGCGGTTCCGTCGGTGTCACACACGTAACACTAACGAACAGAAGTTCGTTACGAAAGGACGTTCGCCTCCTCCCCGCCCCCAAACCCACGGCTTCTGTCGGCAAATCGGTAGCCAGGACACCCGTTTCGGCGATAGAAGCCGTGGTTCGGGGTTTTAGAGTCCGGATGTGAACGCAGTCCGCTACCGCTGCGCCGCCTGCGGCAACCTCACCCGCTTCGACGTCGTCGCGAGGCGTCGCACCCGCGCGTTCCACCACTACACGGTCGGCGGCGACCTGACGATCGACGAGGAGGAAGTCCTCGACGAGCAGGTCGAGCAGGTGTCGTGCCGGTGGTGCTCGGCGAGTGGGGAGCGGATCGAGGTCGTATCGGTCGACGAGGCGCGGTCGTGATGCCTCGCGAACGGTTCACCGCCCGCGGCGTTCGTGCTCAGGCCCCGAGCACTTGCACCACGAGGCGCCGCATTCGCGGTCGGTCGTCGAAGTCGATGCAGATGACCTTCTGCCAGGTGCCGAGCATCAACTCGCCGTTGCTGAACGGCACCGTCATCGACGGACCGAGGATGCCGGCACGAGCATGTGAATGGCCGTTGGTGTCGTGGTTGAGCGCGTTGTGCTCCCACGGCGCGTCCTGCGGCGCCAACCGTTCGAAGATGCCGTTCAGGTCGGCATCGCAGCCGGGTTCGTGCTCGATGATCGACACGGCGCACGTCGTATGGGCGACGAACACCGTGCACAAGCCGTCGCTGAAACCTGCGTTGGCGATCACCTTCTGCGCGTGCGGCGTGATGTCGACGATGTCGCCGTCGCCCTGCGTGTCGAGGCTGAACTCTTCGTGTCGTGCCTGCAAGGCCACCCTGCACCCCCGCGCACGCGACCCTCAGGGCCGTGCGGCTGTTGCCACCCCGTCCCGGCCGGGCACTGGGTGGCGTCATTGTACGGAGCGGCCCGTCGCAGGCGGGGAACCGTGAGCGCACGCGGCTTTCCCCTGGCCCGGGTGCCCGAGTCGCTGCTCGGGCCGATCGTCGAGGCCCTGCTCGATCGCCTCGGCCACGCCGACACGACCGAGGTCCCGCTCGCGCTGCGCAACGTGATCGGCTTCGATCGCCGGGCCCGCTCGACCGGTGGGGTGCGCCGTCAGGTCGCCCGCAGCCTCGACGCCGACCAAGCGCTCGCTGACACCGCGGCCGCGGCGCTGGTCGCGCTCCCGGCGGTCGCCGCGGCGGCCCGGGTGCATGACGCCGCCGCACCGGTCGACGCGGTGATGCTCGCCGCGGCGCGCGGCGACCTCGACGTCCATGTCGCCGCGCTGTGGGCGACTGCCCCCGATGGCGCCGAGGTCGGCTTGGGCGCGGCCGCGGCGATCGTGCAACTCGACAAAGTTGTCACCGACCTCGAGGCCGAACGCGACACCGTGCAGCGCCGCGCCGAGTCCGAAGCCGAGTCGGCGCGACGCGCCGAAGCCGCGCTCGCGCTCGAACGGGCCAAGGTCGATCGCGTCCAGGGAGAATTGCGCGACGAGCGCGCCGCGCGTCGCGGCCGAGAGGAGTCCGCGGCCGCGCAACTCGACGCGCAGAAGCGTCGAGCAGACGTTGCCGAGGTGCGCGCCGATGACGAATGCACCCGCGCCGATGCCGCCGAGGCGCGCGTCCGCGACCAGGGAGCCTCGCTCGAGCAGCTGCGCACCGAGTTGAAGTCGGCGCGCGCCGAACTCGAAACCGAGCGGGCCAAGAACGCCGACGCGATCGAGGCCGAGCTCGTGCGGCGCTTCGCTGGTCGGGTGCACGAACTTGCCGACGCGCTCGCCGGCATTGCGGGACCGGCACCGATCGACACCTCCTCCCAACGCCCGTCTCCTCGCGTCGACTCGGCTGAACGCGGTGCTCCACCCGGCGCACCGACCGTGCCCGCGCGCCGTCCGCTGCCGCCGGTGCCGCCGGGGCTCGACGCCTCCTCTGTCCCCGGACTCGTGGGAATGCTCGGGACGCCGAGCGTCGTGCTCGTGGTCGACGGCTACAACGTCGCGTTCGCGGGTTGGCCCGACGCCTCGGCGGCCGACAAGCGCGAGTTGCTCGCGCGCGGTCTCGTCGAACTGCATCACCGCACCGGAGCCGAGATCCTCTGCGTGTTCGACGGTGACGGCACGGTGGCCAAGCCACTGCGGCGCGAGGGTGTGCGCGTCGTGTTCTCGGCCGCCGGCGAGGAGGCCGACGCAGTGGTGGTGCGGTCGGTGCGCGAACTCCCGCGTGACCGACCCGTCGTCGTCGTGTCGTCCGACCGCTGGGTCGCCGAGCACGCCGAGGCCGCAGGAGCGCGTGTCGTCGGCGCCCCGAGCCTGGTCGAGGCGCTCCGCAGCCGCCGCACACCGGCCCGACGCTGACCTCTCGATCACTGAGTGTGGCGATCGCGCTTCGTTCAGTGAGGGTCGTAGCCGGGGCGCAGAGTTGTACCCATGTCCAGCACCCCGCACGCAGCAAACCTGCACATCGACTGCGACGCCTGCGTCATGCGCGCCACGTCCGCATGCCGCGACTGTGTCGTGAGCTTCATCATCCGCCGCGAACCCGGCGACGCGCTGGTCATCGACGTCGACGAGGCCCGCGCCCTGCGCGAACTCGCCCGCGGCGGCCTCGTCCCCACGCTGCGCCACCGTCAGGCGAGCAGCGAATGACGCGACCGGGGCGCGTTACTGGGTGTCGCGGCCGGTGCTGATCTTCAGCAGGTCGAGCGCACCTGTGGCGCTTGCCTTGATGCCGCGCGCCACGACGGACACGTCCCAGCCTTCGGCCTGGCGACGGAGTGCACCGACGTTGCAGTGCTGCCGGCCACCGAGCGTCGTGAACGGGTCGTAGTTGAACAGCCGCATGGCGTTCGCGTGGCTGATCTTGTCGATGTCGGCATCGGAGCAGCTCGCGGCCTGCATCTGCTTCATGAACTGTTCGGGCGACTGCGGCCACGTGCTGTCCGAGTGCGGGTAGTCGCACTCCCAGCAGATCATGTCGACGTTCATCTTGTGACGGATCTCGACGCCGACCGGATCGTCGATCCAGCAGCAGATCACCTGCTCGTCGAACACCTGCGACGGCAACCGCGCGCCCATGTCCTGACCGGTCCAGAAGCGGTGACGGTCGTACGTGTAGTCGATGCGCTCACGGAAGTACGGGATCCAGCCGATGCCGCCTTCGCTCAACGCGTACTTGAGCCGGGGGAACTTCTGCGGAACCTTCGACCACACGAAGTCGGCGGCGGCCTGCACGATGTTCATCGGCGAGAGCGTGATGAGCACATCCATCGGCGCGTCGTCCGCGGTGATCACCATCCGCGACGACGACCCGATGTGCACGTTCACGACCGTGCCGGTCTCCTCGCACGTCGCGAAGAACGGGTCCCAGTGGCCCGAGTGGATGCTCGGGTACCCGAGGTGCACGGGATTCTCGGAGAACGTCACCGCGAAACAGCCCTTGTCGGCGACGCGCCGCACCTCGGCGGCCATGAGATCGACGTCCCACATGATGGGGAGCGACAGCGGGATGAAGCGACCGGGATAGGCACCGCACCAACCGTCGATGTGCCAGTCGTTGTAGGCCTGGACGAGTGCGAGCGCGAGTTCCGCGTCGGCCTGGGCCGTGCGCGCGAACAACTGACCGCAGAACTGCGGGAAGCTGGGGAAGCACATCGAGCCGAGGATCCCGTTCGCGTTCATGTCCTTGATGCGGTCATGGATGTCGTAGCAGCCGCTGCGCATGTCGTCGAAGCTGGTCGGATCCATCGCGTACTCCTCGGGCGGGCGGCCTGCGACCGCGTTGAGCCCGATGTTGGGGAGTTCGGCGCCCATGAACGACCACACGTCGATGCCCGAGTCCTTGCGGATGAGCTTCGGGGCCTGATCGACGTGTTTCGTCGCGAGCCGACCTTCGAAGAGATCAGGTGGCTCCACCACGTGATCGTCGACCGACACCAACACGAGATCGTCGAGGTTCATCGCAACCCTCCTGCGCAGAACGAGGTGACCGGGACACCGCTCCCGGCGCGCCCAGGTCGAAACCTGACGCTCGTGTCACTGTAACCCTCGGGGGGCAAGGCCGCACGGGCCTCGACCGCACCTCGCGCCTCGGCGGAGTTCAGCGGTACTTGGCGATGAACTCGGCGCGGTTGAGCACCCGAGCCCGGTGTGACGCGTCTCGCGATCAGGCGTCGGACTTGAGTCGCTCCGCCAGCTCGGCCTGGTTCGCGACGCCGAGCTTCTTGAAGATCGCCGAGAGGTGGTTACGAACCGTGCTCGGCGAGATGAACAGGTTGCGGGCGATTGTGGCGACCCGGTAACCGTCGGCGACAGAGTCGAGGATCTGGCGCTCGCGGTCGGAGAGGTGCACGCCGACCCGAGCCGACGCCGGACGTCCTGACTGCGACGCGTTGAGCACCAACACCACTTCGGCGCCGGGGTTGTCGGCGACCATCGGGACCACCGAGACGCTGAGCGAGGTCACCTCGCCCTCGGCCGTGCGCAGGTCGATCACGGGTTCGCCGGCACGAGCCGCGCTCCACGGCGCACCGGGACCAAGGTCATCGACGGGCGTTCCGATGAGACCTGACTCCGGGATTCCGCTGAACTCGATGAACGAAGAACTCGCCGAACGGATCCGCCCGTCGGCGTCACATCCGAGGACGAGCACCGAATTCGAGGTCTGCGCCAACGTCCGTCTCGCTTTCGCTCGCCGCCCGGGTGTCCTCCGGTCGGGTCGTCGGGCAACCGACAGGGGATCCGTTCCCACGGCGGCATTTCGCGCGTAGCAAATCACGTCATTCGTAGACGCCGCGTCATTCGTTACGGGTCACGGGAGATCGGACGGAGTGTCCACAGATGTCATATCAGCGTTCTCGTGCTAACAGTGGGGTCATGATCGCCCTCCAGCAACCGAACCCCGACGCGTGGAACACGGCACTGTTGTTCCTGCGTATCGCCGCGGGCGGCGTGATGATCGCCCACGGCTACAACCACATCTTCCGCGGCGGCAAGATCGAAGGCACCGCTCGGTGGTTTGCGAGCGTCGGCATGAAGCCCGGCATCCTCCACGCCTGGTTGGCGAGCATCACCGAGTTGGGCGCGGGCGCGCTCCTGCTCGTCGGACTGCTCACCCCGCTGGCCGCCGCCGCGGTGGTGTCGGTGATGCTCGTCGCGATCACGACCGTGCACCGCAAGAACGGGTTCTTCATCTTCCGTCCGGGTGAAGGGTGGGAGTACACGGGCTTCATCACGGTGACCGCGCTCGCGCTCGGCACGATCGGCGCCGGGGAATGGTCGCTCGACGACGCGTTCGACATCACCGCGTTCGACGGGTGGACATCGTTCTGGGTGACGCTGCTCGTCGGGGTCGGCAGCGCGGGCGCGCTGCTCGCGGGCTTCTACCGCCCCGAGAAGCCGGTGAACACCTGAGCCAGGCCCGAACGAGCGAGTTCGGCTGTGAGCAACGGCACGACCTCACTCCATTCGCCCACGATCCCGGTGTCGGCGGTCTCGAACACGGGCGCTTCGGCATCGCGGTTGATCGCCAGGACGAGACCGGCGTTGCGGTAGCCGACGCTGTGGTTGAAGGCGCCATTGGCGGCGATGCTCACGTAGAGGTCCGGAGCGATTGACCGGCCGGTGATCCCGATCTGGCGGGCGCGCGGAAGCCAGCGGTTATCGGTCACCTTGCGCGTCGCCGCGAGTGTCGCGCCGAGCAGCGCACACAGCGGGTCGAGCAGGCCGTATTGCTCGGGTGCGACGCCGCGGCCCACGCCCACGACGACCGCGGCGTTCGCGAGCGTGTCGAGGTCGTCGTCGTGGCTCACCGCAAGGACGCGGACACGATCGAGCGCGACGTGTGCGAGTGTCGCATGACGCAGCGCGGCGGACACGGGCGGGCGTGGCGTCGTCGGCGCGCCTGCTGCCAGCATGCCCGGTCGTACGGTCACCAGGTGCGTCGCTGAGGTTGCCGAGATCGCTGCGACGATCGCACCTCCAAACGCAGGCTTCCACGCGACCAGTGTCGGTCGCGAACGGTCGTTCCCGGCAGCGTCCCGTTGCCCCGCGAGTTCGAGTTCGATCGCGTCGCCCGTGAGGCCTGCGTCGAGCCGGACCGCCAGGCGGGCCGATGTCTCGCGACCCCACATGGTGCTCGGCGCGAGTACTGCAAGCGGCTGTGCGTCCCGTGCCCAGTTCGCGACGGCCGGTGCGAACTCATCGGGGCGGTCGGTGTTGACCGTGATCAGGGTGTCGGCGCCGAGCCGGCCCGCGGCGTCGCAGTCGAGGGCGTCGCTCGGCGCAATGGCGATCACCGCGCCGTTGACCTGTCCCGCGAGCTGGGCAGCCGCGCCGAGCAGTTCGGCTGCGATCGCCGGTCGGTCTCGTTCGACCAGCACGACGACGGCATGGTCAGCGAGGCGGCTGCCGCCTTGCTGACCGTCGTCGCCGGCACTCGGCGCGACGTCGGTGCGCGGTCGTCGCGAACCGACGCCCGCGGCCAGGCGCGCGACTGCACCACCGACCTGCTCGTCGAGCGGCAGTTCCGGTGCGCGCCACCGGTCACGCGTGAGCTGCACCACTCTCGTCGGTCCGACGTGCGTCCGGCTCGCCTCCTGCCCCCAGGGGCCGGAACCAAGATCGGCGGCGTGCATCTGGTGGAGGTGGCGCTGGTCGACCGCGGCGCGACCGTCGGGATCGACCTTGCTCGGCTCGCAGAGCCGTTCGGCGCACGCAACGACGGCGGGCAGGCGCGTCTCGACGTCGGCGTGACCGTCGTCGAGTTCGACGCGTGCACGCACCATCGCGCCGGTCCCGTCGCCGTCGATCTCGAGCTGGCGGGCCGGGCCGGCAAAGGGCAGGTCGAGGATCTCGGCGAGTTGCGGCCCGACCTGCCCGGTGTCGGCGTCGATGCTGTTGCGGCCGCACAGCACCAGGTCGAACGGGCCGAGCCGGGTGAGGGCGGCGGCGAGGGCGCGTGCGGTCGCGATGGTGTCGCTCCCCGCGCACGCCGGATCGGTGACCAAGACACCTTCGATCGCGGTGACGCGGTGTTGGAGCGCCCACGCGACCGCCTCGCGCAGCACGTCTTCGGCACTCGGTGGCCCAAGCGTGATGACGGTGACTGAACTCGCCGGGTCAGCGGCAGCGAGATCGACCGCCTTGGCGACCGCCCGCCGGCAGTAGGCGTTCATCTCGAGCGGGAGACCGGCGCGGATCAGGCGACCGTCCTCGCCGAGCGCCATGGTCTCGAACTGCGGGATCTGTTTCACCAGCGCGGCGATGCGCACATGGCCTCCGAGTTTCGGGGTGCGACGACGCACAGAGCAGCGCGACTCACGCGCCGCAGTCGCGCAGCGCCTCGAGCTGTTCGAGGAAATGATCGCGTGAGCGATGGACAAACCGCACACTGAGGCCTGTCGCTCCGGCCGCGCGCAACGCGTCGACCTGGCGACGCGTGGCCTCGGGATCACCAGCCGGGTCGAGTGGGGAGGTTTGCAGCCACACGCCGAGCGGTGCGCGCCGCGCCGACCACGCTTCGCTCGAGCGGGCGTGCTCGAGCAGCCGCTGCACCTCGTCGACGCCGAGCCCGAACGGTGCCCACGCGTCGCCGAGTTCGACGGCGCGGCGCAACGAGCGGCGGGTGCGCCCGCCCACCCAGATCGGGACGTCGCGTTGCACGCCACACGGGTCGACCACGAGACCGTCGAACTCGAAGTAAGGGCCATGGTAGGAGGGCCGCTCGCGGGCGAACGACGCGCGCAGCGCCCGGATGGCGTCGTCCGCGATCGCGCCGCGTTCGTCGAACGCCGCACCCAGCATGGCGAACTCCTCTTCGAGCGAACCGACCCCGACGCCGAGCACCAGCCGCCCCCTGCAGATCCGGTCGAGCGTGCCGTATCGCTTGGCGATCGCGAGGGGGTGGTGGTATCCGAGCACGAGCACGAACGTCGTCAACCGGATCCGCCTGGTCAACGTGCTCAGGTAGCCGAAGGTCGCGAGCGGGTCCCAGTACCGGGCGCCGCGCGTGGCCGCCACCGGTTCAGGGATCGCGATGTGCTCGGAGCAGGTGAGGTGGTGATAGCCCAAGTCGTCGGCGCGCCTGGCGATCGCCGCGACGTCGTCGATCGTCGCGTCGAGCTCCCAGCGGGCGTGCGCGCGTGGCAACAAGGTGAGGACCGGGGTGACGATGCCGAGATCCAGCGAACCGGGATCCATCGCCCAACGGTACGCGGCTGAGGGACGCGGCTGACCTGGCGGGCAGTTCGGTGAGCGTGCGCACTCGCGAATCGAGCGCGAACTGGGCACGAATGGAATCCAGCGCGAAATGAAACTGGCCGCTCCCGGTGATGGTGGGGGCACCACCGGAAAACGGCCACGCGCAGGATAACGCGCTGTCGACCAGCCTTCCTATCCCGCAGGTACGTGACCTACCACGATGGAATGTCCAATACGAGCCTCGCCGCTGGCGTCGCAAGTGTGTTCGCACGCTCGAACGTAGAGTCGGCCGCCGTGGAGATCCTCGCCCTCGACGAGGCGGTTCGCCGGCACGTCCACCCAGGCGACCATCTCCATCTCGGTGTCGGTCATACGCGCTGGAGCGCAGCGGCACGCGAGGTCGTCCGCCAGTGGTGGGGCCGCGACCCCGGCTTCACTCTCGTGATGCTGAGCCTCAGCAGTCTCGGCGCACTGTTCTTCCGCGGCGGCCTCGTGCGCCGCGTCGTCACGGGTTACTCGGGCGACACGTTCCCGAACTTCACGCCGAACCCGTGGTTTCAGCGCGCCTACGCCGATGGCAACGTCGACGTCGAGCACTGGTCCTTCCTCGCGTTCGCGCAGCGCCTCGAGGCGGCGGCGCGCGGTCTGCCCGCCGTGACGACGCGGTCGATCGTCGACAGTTCGATGGCTGCGAATCAGGGCTTCGCCGAGGTCGACACCCCGTTCGGGCGCGTCGGGCTGCTCGCACCTCTGCGCCCCGACGTCGCGATCCTGCACGCGCCGCTCGCCGACCGGCACGGCAATGTTGCGATCCACCCGCCGCTCCTCGAAGGGGTGTGGGGAGCGCTCGCCGCGCGCCGTGGCTGCGTCGTCACGGTTGAGCGGATCGTCGACGACCTGCGCCCGTGGTCGCACCTCGTCCGCATCCCAGCGCATCGCGTGCTCGCCGTGGTCGAGACCCCGTTCGGCGCGCACCCCGGCGGTCTCTTCACGGGCGAACTCCCCGTCGACGGCTACGGCGAGGACTACGACTTCTGGGTCGAGGCGCGCGCCGTGACTCGATCCGAAGCGTACGACGACTGGATCGAAGAGTGGGTGCTCGACGTCGACAGCCAGCAGCGTTGGCTCGACAAGCTCGGTCACGATCGGCTGGCCGCACTGCGGGCCAAGGCCGCGCCCGACTCCTGGCGTGCCGAGCAGGCTTCGCAACCGGTCGACCGCATTAGCGCACCCAACGCCTGGGAGCGCGCCGCGGTGATGGGCGCCCGCGCGCTCGCCGAACGCGTGCGCGTCTGCGATGCCCACGCAGTGCTCGCGGGCGCCGGCGTTGCCAACCTCGCGGCCTGGCTCGGCGTCCGCATCGCGCGTGACTCGGGCTGTGCCGTCGAACTCACCGCCGAGATCGGGCTGTGGGGTTATGACGCCGTCCCGGCCGATCCGTTCGTGCTCAACCACCGCAACTTCCCGACCGCGACGCTGCTCGCGGACGCGTCGTTCGTGCTCGGCACGCTCGTCGGCGGGCCGGGTACCCGAACCATCGGATGTCTCGGCGGCGCGCAGATCGACCGCTTCGGCAACATCAACTCCACGTCGCTGCTCGCGTCGGGCGGTCCCTTCCTCGTCGGTTCGGGCGGAGGCAACGACGTCGGCAGCGTCGCGGCCGACAATGTCGTCATCGCGCTGCTCACACCACAGCGATTCGTCGCCGACTGTGCGTACATCACCACACCCGGACGGGCGGTGCGCACACTCGTCACCGACCTCGCGACCTTCGGGAAGCCCACCGACGACGGTGTCCTGACCCTGACCGCGGTCGCACCGGGCGAGGGATCGATCGCCGATCGCGTCGCCGCCGCGCGCGCCGCGTGCGGCTGGGACGTCCCGGTCGCAGACGACGTCGACGAACTCGCGCCCGTCACAGCCGCCGATGTCGTCCCGTTGCGGGAATGGGACCCCAACGGCTGGTTCCTGCGCGACCGCTGAAGGGACCTTCGGCCGCGGCGAGCGCGACCCGGCCCGTCCTAGGGTGCGCGCGATGGGCCGCGTCGCACTGACCCACGTCACCAAGCGCTTCGGCGACGTGGTCGCGGTCGATGACGTCACGCTTATCGCCGACGACGGCGAGTTCCTCGTGTTGCTCGGCCCGTCCGGATGCGGCAAGAGCACCGTGCTGCGGATGATTGCCGGGCTCGAGCACGTGACCGACGGCACCGTCGAGATCGACGGCCGGCGCGTCAACGACGTCGAGCCGAAGGATCGTGACCTCGCGATGGTCTTTCAGAGCTACGCGCTCTACCCGCACTTGAGCGTGCGGAAGAACATCGAGTTCCCGTTGCGCACCCGAGGGTTCGCCCGCGAGGAGCGCAGCCGGCTCGTGCGCGAGGCGGCCGACATCCTCGGTCTCGAGCAACTGCTCGAGCGCCGGCCCGCGCAGCTCTCGGGCGGGCAGCGCCAGCGGGTAGCGCTCGGTCGTGCCATCGTGCGCCGCCCCAAGGCGTTCCTGATGGACGAGCCGCTCTCGAACCTCGACGCCAAGCTCAGGGTGCAGACGCGAGCTGAACTCGTCGCGCTGCAGAAGCGACTCGGTACGACCACCATCTACGTCACCCACGATCAGGTCGAAGCGATGACGATGGGCCATCGCGTCGCGATCCTCAAAGACGGTGTGCTGCAGCAGGTCGCGACTCCTGCCGAGGTCTACGCGGCGCCGGCCAATGTCTTCGTCGCCGGGTTCATCGGGACGCCGCCCATGAACTTGTTCGCGGCCACGGTCGATGCCCGTGGGACGGTGAGCGTCGCCGGCGAACCGTTCGGTGTGCTCGAGGCGGGCGCGCGATCGGTGACCGGCAGCAACGCCTCGTGCACCGTCGGCGTACGACCCGAACACTTCACCATCGTCGACGGCGCGAACCGCGACGGAAACGGCTGTCTGCGAGCCACGGTCGAGTTCGTCGAGTCCCTCGGCCACGAACGTCACGTGCACTGCAGGTTGCGGAGCGGCACGGTGGTCATCGTGCGGCAGGCCGCCGCAGCGCTGCATTCGCCGGTCGGCGACGAGATCGGCTTGCTGAGCGACGGGCCGATTCACGCCTTCGACGCGGTCACAGGTGCCCGGTTCGGTGCGTAGCCGACGCAGCCGCGAAGCGCTTCTCGGCTATGCGCTCGTCGCGCCCTCGTTGCTGCTGTTCGCCGTGTTCGTGTTCTTCCCGTTCGCCAAGAGCATCGAAATCCCCTTCTACGAGCGGACGAATTGCCGCGGCTTCGGTGCGAACCAGACCTGCGATCGCGCATCCGCCGGCCTCGACCAGTGGCGGGAGATCCTCAGCAGTGACGACTTCCGGCACTCCCTGTGGATCACGGTCAAGTTCACGCTGATGACCGTGCCGACCGGGATCGCCCTGGGATTGCTGCTCGCAGTGATCGCGCACCAGCGCCTGCGCGGGATCACCGTGTTCCGCACCATCTTCTCCTCGACCGTGGCCACCTCGGCGGCCGTCGCGTCGGTGATGTTCTTCTCGCTCTTCGGTCCGCAGGCCGGCGCGTGGAAGTGGAAGATCGACGGAATCCCGGTTCTCGATCACCCGACGTGGACGCTGCCGGTCATCGCACTCGTGGCGACGTGGCAGAGCCTCGGCCTCGCCTTCATCGTGATGAGTGCCGGGATGCAGGCGATCCCCGACGACGTGCTCGAAGCCGCCGCCATCGACGGCGCCGGCAGCGTCCGGCGGTTCGCCCGGGTGGTGTTGCCACTTATGACGCCGACCTTGTTCTTCGCGTTCGTCGTCGGGTCGATCAGCGCGTTCAAGACCTTCGCCGAGGTCGACCTGCTCACCGACAACGGCGGCACAGCAGACAGCGCCCTCGTCCTCGCCTACGCGGTGTACCAGGAAGGCTTTCAGTCGAGCAACGAGGTCCGCGCCGCGGTGTTTGCAGTGGGTTTGTTCGTCTGCGTGCTCGTCCTCACCCTGCTGCAACTCCGGCTCGAACGGCGGGTGAAGTATGCAACGTGATCGCACGATCCGTGTGGTGCTCCGCTACGCGGCGCTCGTCGCGCTTGCGGCAGTCGTCGTGTTCCCGATCTACGCCCTCGTGATGAACTCGCTGTCCCGCCCGGTCGACATCCAGGGCTTTCCGCGGCCTACGTGGTCGCCGGTATGGAGCAACTACTCGGACGCGTGGAGCGACGGTCACTTCAGCCGCTATCTCGCGAACACGGTGATCGTCACGGTCGGCATCACCGCGGGTCAGGTCGTCACTGCGATCATGGCGGCCTACGCATTCGCGTTCCTGCAGTTCCCGCTGAAACGAACCCTGTTCGTCGTGTTCCTCGCAACGCTGATGATCCCCGCCGAGGTCACGATCCTCCAGAACGTCGCGACGATCAGCGACTGGGGCTGGAAGAACACGTTCTGGGGTCTCATCGTGCCGTTCCTCGCCAGCGGTTTCGGTGCGTTCTTGTTGCGGCAGGCGTTCATGCAAGTCCCGAGCGAGTTGCGTGAGGCCGCCTTCCTCGACGGCTACGGACACCTGCGGTTCATGGTGCGGATCGTCGTACCGCTGACAAGGCCCGCGATCGCGGCGATGGGCCTGTTCGCGTTCCTCGGCGCGTGGAACCAGTACCTGTGGCCGTTGCTCGTCACCGACGACGAACGGCGTCGCACCATCCAGATCGGCCTCAAACAGCTGCGGGGCGCCCAACTCGACCAGATCGCGGTCACCTACGCGGGGTCGGTGCTCGCGTTCTTGCCGATCGCACTGCTGCTGTTGTTCTTCTCCAAGCAACTCGTGCGCGGCCTCACGGCCGGCGCGGTGAAGGGATGACGACGATGACGACGATGACGACGATCAGCGCGATCACGACGACGCGCACGATGCACCAGACCGGGGCCAGGCTCAGCGCGCGCGTGCCGACGCGGCGCAGCCGTGTCGGCCTGATCGTGTGCCTCGGCGTGATCGCGGCGGCCTGTGGGGGTGGCGGATCGGAAGGGAACGGTGGCCAGCCGACGAACCCGACCGGCGGGACGACCACGCCGGGCGGGACCGTGCCCGGACTCGCGGATCAGTGCCCGCTCGACGGTCTCGACGATCGCGATGTGGGTGCGGGTCCGGTCGAGATCACCTACTGGCACGCCATGACCCGTGCCAACGAAGAGGCCCTCGTCGCGCTCACCGAAGAGTTCAACGGCTCGCAGGACCAGGTGCAGGTTTCGCTCGTCAACCAGAACGCGTACGACGACAACTTCACCAAGTTCGAGACGGCGTTCGGCACCGACGACTCACCGGACCTGATCCAACTCGAGGACACCGCACTCCAACGCCTCGTCGACGCGCAGGCCGTCGTGCCCGCGCAGGCGTGTCTCGATGCCGACGGCGCCAAGACCGACGACGTCGTGGCGCGGGTGACCAACTACTACTCGCTCGGCGGCGTGTTGTACCCGATGCCGTTCAACGTCTCGAACCCGGTCTTCTACTACAACAAGAAGGCGTTCGAGGCGGCCGGTCTCGACCCTGAGGTCGCGCCGACGACCTTCGCCGAGGTGCGCGACTTCGCCGAACAGATCACAGGGGCCGGCTATGAGTACGGGTTCGCGTTCAAGCGCGACCCGTGGGTGCTCGAGCAGTTCCTGTCCCTCGCGGGCGAGCCCTATGTCAACAACGACAACGGTCGCACCGCGCGCGCGACCGAGGTCGCCTTCGATACGCCCACCGCGTCGAGCGTGTTCGAGTGGCTGCAGTCCGGAGTCGACGCCGGAGTGTTCACATCGAACGCCGCCGGCGGGCCGAGCGGGTTCGACAACCTGATCTCGATCTGCAACGGCAGCAACGCCATGACGATCGATACGAGTGCCGCGCTCGGCACGGCGACCCAGGTGCTCGAGTCCGAAGGTTGCCAGGCCGAGGTCGAGGTCGGCGTCGCGCCGCTGCCACTGCCGAGCGCGGACCTCGCCGGCAAAGGGGGCGTGCTCGTGGGCGGCGCCGCGAACTACCTGCCCGCGAACGGTGATCCGGTGCGACTCGCGGCCGCGTACCGGTTCGCGGCATTCCTCGCCGAGCCCGAGCAACAGGCCGAATGGGCTGCTGCGACCGGATACATCCCGGTTCGGGTCAGCTCGGCCGAGAGCCAGGTGATGCTCGACTTGTGGGCCGAGTCGCCGGGCTACAAGGTCGCCTTCGACCAACTCAACACGGGTACGGACAACATCGCGACCGCAGGCCCGGTGATTGGCGACTACAAGGGCGTGCGCGACGCGCTCACCGACGCGCTCGAAGCACTGCTCGTCGAGGGCAAGGACCCCGCCGCAGTGCTGCAGGACGCAGTCGCAGCTGCGAACGACCGGATCGTTGAGTACAACGCGACCGTCTGACGACCGATCGCCTCAACGTTCGGCCGCGGCCTTGAGGCTCGCGAGCGTCGCCGCGACCCCGTCGCACAGGCTCTCGTAGCGGCCTTCGAAGTTCGACGGCGACCCGGCGAGGTTGAGCAGCGGGGCGTGGAACGATTCGGTGACCGTGCATCCCGTCTCGGTCGGCGCGAACTCGTAGCGCCAGATGCTGCGGTTGGCGTCGTCATCGAGCGCGATCGGTGCGACGAACGCGAACACCTTGCCGGGTTCGGATTCGAGGACGCGGTGTTCAGGTGAGGCCGGCCGCGAACGCGGCGACGGCCCTGTCGATCTCGACCTCGCTGACGACAAGCGGCGGCATCCACCGCACGACGTTGTTGTTCGTCCCGCAGTTCATGAGCAGAACCCGATGATCGCGCCGGGCGCCTTCGATGATGCGCGTGACGGTCGCCGCGTCCGGTTCGCCCGTCGGGGTCACGAACTCGGTGGCGACCATCAGGCCACGCCCCCGGACGTCGGCGAGACCCGGATGCCCAGCTTGCAGGGACCGCAACGCTGCGAGCAGTTGGTCACCCCGTCCGGCAGCATTGGCAATCACTCCGTCGTGGGTCAACACGTCGATGGTCGCCAGCGCGGCCGCACACCCGATCGGGTTGCCGCCGTACGTGCCGCCGTGGCTGCCTTGGATCCACTTGCCCATCAGGTCGGCCGAGGCGCCGATGCCCGCGATCGGGAAGCCGCTGGCGATGCCCTTGGCCATCACGACGATGTCGGGGCGTACGCCACTGTGATCGATCGCGAACATCTGGCCGGTGCGGCCGAACCCCGACTGGACCTCGTCGGCAACGAGCAGGATGCCGGTCTCGTCGCACAGGTCACGAAGGCCAACGAAGAATTCGTCGGGCGCGGGGATGTAGCCGCCCTCGCCCAGCACCGGTTCGATGACGATCGCTGCGGTCTCGTCGGGCGCGGTCTGGCTCTTCAGCAGGTGGCGCAGCGCGCGCAGTGCCCGTTCGCTCGCCTCGGACTCGCTGCATCCCCATTCGAACGCCCGCGGGTACGGCGTCACGAAGATGCCCGCGGGGAGCGGCTGATAGCCGACCCGATAACCGGTCTTGCTCGTCGTCATCGCCATGGTGAGCATCGTGCGCCCGTGGAAGCTGCCCTCCATGACGATGACGTTGGGTCGGTGGGTCGCTTGTCTCGCGAGCTTGACGGCGGCCTCGGTCGCCTCGGCGCCCGAGTTCGAGAAGAAGAACTGGTCGATGCCGAGCGGCGTGATCTCGGCGAGCCGGTCGGCGAGTCGACCGACGATCGGGTTGCGATAGCAGTTGACCTGAGCGTGGATGAACTTCGCCGCCTGGTCCTGGATTGCGGCGACGACTTTGGGGTGGCAGTGGCCGGTGCTGGTGACCGCGATGCCGCTCGTGAAGTCGAGGTATTCGGTGCCGTCGGCGAGGCGAACCGTGCACCCGTGGCCCTCGACCACCGGGAGGTCGGTCGCCTGGAACCACACTCCCGCGAGGTGCTCGCTCATCGTGCGAACGCTACTCAACTCGCCCGGCCGACCCGGCAGCCCGCGGCTGCGGTGCGCGGTGTCTAGAGTCGCAGCCTCGATGGACCTCAGGGCGACGCCGACCGAGTCGGCGCTGCGCGACGAATGCAGGGCGTGGCTGCGCGACAACCTGCCGTGGGAGTATGGGGTGGGGTTACCGCCGCGCTTCGACGACTTGGCTGACGAAGTCGCGTTCGGGCGGGAATGGCAGGCGAAGCTCGCGGCCGGACGGTGGATCGGTGTCGGCTGGCCGACCGAGTACGGCGGGCGTGGCGCGGGTCCGGTCGAGCACTACATCGTGACCGAGGAACTCGCACGCGCCCGTGCACCCGAGTTGGTCGGTCGTATCGGGGTGAATCTGCTCGGTCCGACGATCCTGGCGCACGGCGATGCCTCGCAGCGCGCCCGCTGGTTGCCGAACATCCTGGGTGCGCGCGACATCTGGTGCCAACTCTTCTCCGAGCCCGAAGCGGGGAGCGACCTCGCGTCGTTGCGGACCCGGGCAGTGCGGGTCGACGGTGGCTGGTCGGTGTCGGGGCAGAAGGTGTGGACCAGCTACGCGCAGTTCGCCGACTGGGGTGCCTGCCTCGCTCGGACCGACCCCAACTCCAAGCCTCAAGCCGGGATCAGCTGGCTCGTCGTCGACATGCGCGCGCCGGGCGTCGAGGTCCGCCCGTTGCGGCAGATCACCGACGAACGTGAGTTCAATGAGGTGTTCCTCACGGATGTGTTCGTCCCGGACGACCAGGTGGTCGGGCCGGTCAACGAGGGCTGGCGTGTCGCCAACAGCACGCTGACGCACGAACGCGGTGTGAACCCGCGCCAACTCGTCACCCACGCGCAACTCGTCGAGGAACTGTGGCGCCTGGCGCTCGAGTCGGGCGCGGCGCTCGATCCGCTGATCGCAGCGCGTCTTGCGCAGGCCTACGTCGAGATCCAGCTGTTCCGGTTGCACAACTGGCGGTCGGTGTCGCGTCACGCCAAGGGCGCCGACCCCGGCCCGGTCGGCAGCATCAACAAGCTGTGGTGGAGCGAGATGAGCAAGCGGCTGCACGACACCGTGATGGCGGTGCTCGCCGAAGCCGCGCCCTTGTGGCGCGGCGCGAACGACAACCCGGGCGACGGCGCGTGGCAGCGCAGCTGGCTCTACTACCAGGCGAGTTCGATCTGGGCGGGTACCAACGAGATCCAACGCAACGTGATCGGCGAACGAACACTCGGCCTGCCGCGCTGAGATCGTCTTCGGAGCGTCGGAGCTTGTCGCGCGCTCAGGCGGCGAGGCGCGCCGCGTAGCGGCACACTGCCGCCGCTTCTTCGATCGGGTCCGCGCCGCGCAGCGCGGCAGATGATGCTGCTGCCCACCACACCGAGGCGAGCGAACCTTCGAGCGCGTGGAACTCGTCGTGGCTCAGCGCATCGCTCACGAACGCGACCTCGATGATGCGGCCGAACTCGGCGCCGAGCCGCTCGACCGCGTGCGCAGCGTGAAGGCACTCGGCGCCGACCGCGACGCTCTCGGCGTCGTCGAAGCGGTTCACCGCGACCTCGCCGAAGGACCGCACGATCTGATCGGCGCCGTCGGGAGGCGGAGCGAGATGCAGATACACGCGGGTGACACGCGGTGCCACTCGCACGAGCTGGGGGGCGATCCCGTCGCCGATCGCCGCGCCGACGAGCACGGCAAATCCGTCGTCGTCGCCACGCAGGCAAGCGACCACCGGTGCGAGCAACCAACCGACGGCCTCGGCGGGTGACACGCTGTCGGGTTCGTTCGGTCGCGGCGGGCTGTCCGCGGCCTGGTCCGGGTCGTGGTCGCAGACGTGCTCGGGGTGGTCGTGGTGGTCGTCGTGTTGGTCCACTACACCTCCCGCCGCATGCAGTAACGAAGGGCCGAGTGGCACCGACGGGAGGTCGGTGCGCTTCTTGATCGGCAAGCAATGCCACGTCTCGCAGCCGTTGTCCAGCATCCCCTGCACATTTCGCACTCGCCACCCGTGAGTGCTCGATCGGCGAGGCATCGATCGGCTGGTCGCACACGGCTCCGGCGACCACCCACGACGTCGCCCTACGATCCCGAGCCGTGAGCGAGTTCGCGACCATCCGCTACGAGGTCGACGGCACTGTCGCGACGATCACGCTGGCGCGGCCCGAGGTCAGAAACGCTCAGAACTCGGACCTCATCGACGAACTCGACGCCGCCTTCCACCGTGCCGACGCCGACGACGAGGTGCGGGTCGTCGTGGTGGCCGCCGACGGTGACCACTTCTCGGCCGGCCACGATCTGAAGGAGATCCTCGCGGGCACTTCGCCGTGGGCTGCGTTGCGTGACACCCCCGAGGGCAAGCTCCGCCACGAGCAGGTCATGTACTGGGACAAGCTCGTGCGAATCCGCGACTTTCGCAAGCCCACGATCGCGGCGGTGCAGGGAACGTGTGCTGCCGCCGGCCTGGCGCTCGCGTCGATGTGCGACCTCATCGTGGCGGCCGACGACGCGGTCTTCTCGAACCCCGTCGCGCGGATGAGCGGCGTCGGAGTCGAACTGCTGGTCGAACCGTGGGAACTGGGTGCCCGCAAGGCCAAGGAGTTCCTGCTGTGCGCCAGCAAGATCGCGTCGGACGAAGCCGAGCGTCTCGGCTTGGTCAACCGCGTTGTGCCGCGGGCTGACCTGGCAGCTGCGGCGCGCGCGCTCGCGGACGACGTCGCGCTCGTACCACCCCTCACCGCCGCGGCGATCAAGGCATCGATCAACCACACGCTCGATGCCCAGGGTCAACGCGAGAGCTGGCGCTATCACTTCATGATCCACCAGTTCGTGAGCAACACCCCGACCGCACTCGGCCGGCTCGCCGAACGCAAGGCTGGCGGGATGGACGCCGTGAAGCGCGAGCAGTCCGGAGCGTGACCGAGCGAGCGCACTGCCAAACGCGGGTGCGGCGACCGCGGGTGTGGCGATGACGGGTCCGCTCGCGGGGCTGCGCGTGCTCGACCTCGGCACTCGCATCGCGGCGCCCTTCTGCGCGGGGCTGCTCGGCGAGCAGGGTGCCGAGGTCATCAAGGTCGAACAGCCCGGCCGCGGCGACTTCATGCGCGAGATCGGACCGTTCGTCGAGACCGACGACAGTGCTCCGTACTCGCTGTTCTGGGCGGTCGAGGGACGCGGCCGCAAAAGCATCACGCTCGATCTGCGATCCTCCGACGGCCAGGCGGTGTTCCGCCGTCTCGCCGCGACTGCTGACGTCGTGGTCGAGAACTTCCGTCCGGGGACACTCGAGCGCTGGAACCTCGCGCCGGCCGACCTGTCGCCGAACCTCGTGTTCGTTCGCATCTCGATGTTCGGCCAGGACGGCCCCAACCGCTTCCGCCCCGGACTCGACCGGGTCGGCATCGGTTTCGGGGGTCTCATGCATCTCACCGGCTATCCCGACCGGCCCCCGGTTCGGGTCGGGGTGACGATCAGCGACTACCTGACCGGCGTGTTCGCCGCGCAGGCGGCCTGTGCTGCGTTGTACGCCCGCGCCGTTACCGGTGGCGCCGAGCCGGGGCGGGTCATCGACGCGGCGCTCTACGGTGGCGTGCTGCGCGTGCTCGAGTGGACGCTCGCTGCCTACGACAAACTCGACATCGTTCGCTCGCGCGAAGGCAATCGCCTCGCCAACAGTGCGCCGCTCGACAACTACCCGACCGCAGACGGTCAGCACGTGTGCATTGTCGCGGGCAGCGACGCGAACTTCGCGCGTCTGTGCAGCGCGATGGGACGCGACGACCTGGCGACCGACCCGCGCTTCGCGCGCCTCGCCGATCGTGCGAGCCACAACGACGAGATCAACGGCATCGTGGCAGAGTGGACCGCGACACTCGGCGCCCGCGAGGTCGAGCGGCTCTGCACCGAGGCGGACGTCCCCGTCGCGACCGCATACACCGCGGCGGATATCTTCGCCGATCCTCACGTCGCGGCCCGCGGTGATCTCGTCGAGATCGTCGATCCGGTCGTCGGCCCGGTGCGGCAACAGGCGCCCTACCCGCGCTTCGTCGGCGAGGCCGTGCCCACGCCGGGCGGCGCACCGCGACTCGGCGAGCACACCGACGAGGTGCTCGCCGCGATCGGGTACTCGCCCGGCGAGATCGGCGCGCTGCGTGCCGCGGGGACAGTGTGATGCGCTCGATCCAACCCGACGCCTTCGAGATCGCCCCCGACGGCACCGTCACGCTGGTCGGCGGCTACTGCCCGACGAGTGGGCGGGCGCACTTCCCGCTGCAGGACTGTTGCCCGTACACCGGCGCGACCGACGTCGAACGCCTCGAACTCTCTCGGGACGCGACGGTGTGGGGTTGGACGGCGGTCACGAGCGCACCTCCGGGCTACGACGGCCCCGTGCCGTATGGCTTCGGTGTGGTCGAACTCCGTACCGGACCGAGTGAGGGTCTCCGTGTGTTGACCCACCTCACCGAGTCCGATCCGGCGCGTGTCGAGTTCGGGCAGGCGGTGCAGCTCACGTCGCAGTGCGTCGCGGTCGACCCCGATGGCACCGAAGTGCACACGTGGTCGTTCACACCGACCCGCGACCACACGCCGACCGAGTTGCGGCAGGACGACCGATGACCGACGTCGTGGTCGCTGGCGTCGGGATCCACCCGTTCGGTCGTTTCGACGGCGTGTCGGTGACCCAGATGGGGGTCGCGGCGGTACGGGCGGCGCTCGCCGAAGCCGGCTGCCCGACGATCGAGGCCGCGTTCTGTGGCACCGCGTACAGCGGTGTCGCCGCGGGCCACAAGGTGATGGGTGCGCTCGCGCGGACCGGCATACCGATCGTCGACATCGAGGCAGGCTGCGCGAGCGGCGCGGCGGCGCTGCAACTCGCGGCCGGCGCGATCCGTGCCGGGCAGTACGAGTCGGTCTTGGTGTTCGGGATCGAGAAGATGCCCAAGGGGATCATCCGGTCGAGTTTTTTTGAGCCGTGGCGCGAACAGGCTGGCCTCGCCGCGACGCCTGCCTACTTCGCGCTGCGCGCCCAGCGGTTGTTGCGTGAGCGAGGGCTCACGAAGGACGACCTCGCCGCGGTCGTCGTGAAGAACCGCGCCCACGGCGTGCACAACCCGAACGCGATGTTCCGCAGCGAGGTGCGAGCCGACGAGGTGCTCGCGAGCCGCATCGTGTGCGAGCCATTGCACTTGTGGATGCTGTGTTCTCCCAACGAAGGCGCCGCCGCGGTCGTGCTACGGGCGACGCAGCGCGCCACCGCGGGTACCGTCGAACTCGCCGCCGCGTGCCTTCGCAGTCACCTCCCGGGGAGCGTGCTCGGCGAAGCAACGCCGATGGCCGGCATCGATGACCGCGAAATCCCGCCGCCGTCCACGCTGGCCGCACGCCAGGCCTACGAGCAGGCCGGCAGCGGTCCCGACGAGATCGACGTCGTTGAATGCCAGGACACCGACGCCGCGCGTGAGTTGCTCGCGTGGGAAGAACTCGGGTTGTGCGAGCCCGGCGAGCAAGCGGCGCTGTTGCGAAGCGGCGCTTGCTCACTCGGCGGGCGCCGACCGGTGAATCCCAGCGGCGGCCTGCTCAGCAAGGGCGAACCGCTCGGTGCCAGCGCCCTCGGCCAGGTCGTCGAACTCGTCTCTCAACTGCGCGGCACGGCGGGCATACGTCAGGTCGAGGCTGCCCGCACGGGACTTGCTCATACGGTCGGCCGCGGCGCGAACGCCAGCGTCACCATCGTTCGCGCCCACTGAGCCGTGCGATCGGCGCGGGCTGCCCCTCGTGTCAGGAGCGGCGGTCGATCGCGACGTAGTCGCGGACGGTGGGGCCGGTGTAGATCTGGCGGGGACGGCCGATCTTGGTCTTCGGGCTCTCGTTCATCTCCTTCCAGTGCGCGATCCAGCCGGGCAGACGACCGATCGCGAACAAGACGGTGAACATGTTCGTCGGGAACCCCATCGCCCGGTAGATCAACCCGGAGTAGAAGTCGACGTTCGGGTACAACTTGCGCTCCACGAAGTAGGGGTCGCTCAGCGCAATCTCCTCGAGTTCGACGGCGATCGACAACAGGTCGTCCTTGAAGTGCAGTTCGGCGAGCACGGCGTCGGCGGTGCCCTTGATGATCGTCGCGCGGGGGTCGTAGTGCTTGTAGACGCGATGGCCGAACCCCGAGAGCCTGAAGTCGTCGCTGTGATCCTTGGCGCGCGCCACGGCCTTGCCGACGTCACCGCCGTCGCGGCGGATCTGCTCGAGCATCTCAAGGACCGCCTGGTTCGCGCCGCCGTGCAACGGACCCCACAACGCGTTGATACCCGCCGCGACGGACGCGAACAGATTCGCCTCGGCCGAGCCGACCATGCGCACCGTCGACGTCGAACAGTTCTGCTCGTGGTCGGCGTGCAGAATCAGCAACTGCTTCAACGCATGCACGGTCGTCGGCGACACTTCGTAGGGCTCCGACGGCACTGCGAACATCATCGTGAGGAAGTTCTCGATCAAGTCGAGTGAGTTGTTGGGGTACAGGAACGGCTGCCCGATGGACTTCTTGTACGCGTACGCGGCGATCGTCGGCAGCTTCGCCATCAGCCGGATGATCGAGAGCTGGACCTGTTCGGGGTCCTTGGGGTCGTCGCTGTCCTGGTAGAAGGTCGACAACGCGCTCACGACCGACGACAGGATCGCCATCGGGTGGGCGTCCTTGGGGAACCCATCGAAGAAGCGCTTCACGTCCTCGTGCAGCAACGTGTGCTTGCGGATCGCGAAGCGGAACTCGTCGAGCTGCGCGACCGTAGGCAGCTCGCCGTAGATCAACAGGTAGGCGCTCTCGAGGAAAGACGGCTGTTCCTGGTCGGCGAGCTGTTCGATCGGATAGCCGCGGTAGCGGAGGATGCCGAGGTCGCCGTCGATGAACGTGATCGCCGATTCCGTGCTCCCCGTGTTGACGTAGCCGTAGTCGAGCGTGATCAGGCCCGTCTCGCCCCGCAGCTTGGCGATGTTGACCGCCCGTTCGTGCTCGCTGCCCTCGATGACCGGGAGTTCGAGTTCCTTGCCGTCGTACCGGAGTACTGCACCGTCCGCCATGTCGTTGCCTCCTTGTCGGCGCTCCGAGTCGGCCGACCCGAATCTACGCCGATCTCCGTCGCTCGCACCGCGGTTGCGTGCGGCGCGCTGGTCGACCCGTTCGCAGTGTCGACCTCGCGATCGCACGGGTGAAGAGGTGTGCCAAGCATGGTGCTGTGACCACCACAATCACGATCCCTGTTCAGTTCTGCGCTTCGCCGGGGACACGGAACGACCTCTCGGGTCGGTTCGCGTCGTTTCTCAAGGTGCCGGAACGCCAGTGTCCCAGGTGGGTGCTTCGTCTGCAGCCTTCCCGATCGCCAGGCGAAGGAAAGCGGCTCTCCCCGAACCGGTCCCGTGGTGCGAAGTGTTCGCGGCGGCCTGGCAACTGGCGAACGCCGGCGCGCAGCACGTGTGGGCCGCGCTCGACTGTCCGGTCTGCGCTTCGATGAACCTGAGCGAGGCTCCCTTCGAGGGCCCGTGCGTGGTGATGGCTTGGCGTGAGGCAGTGGACCGAGCCAGGCTTCATGCTGCGTCGGGCGTGTACGGCGCCGACGGCGTGCTCGCCGGCGCGGCCCGCGCAACCTGGATCCGATCGTGACCTGAGGCGGCGAGAGCGACCAGCCCCGCGCCGCGATCGGCACCCCGAGCGGGCTGGCGGGCGAACCCGTAGTCTCGGATCGCCATGGACTTCGACCTGAGCGACGATCAGATCGCGCTGCGCGACACCGCGCGCGAAATGCTTGACGACCTCGCAGCGTCCGGCCGGGTCAGGTCCTTCACCGAGACGGACGAACCCTTCGATCGCGAGCTCTGGGGTGCGCTCGTCGAACAGGGATGGTTGCTTGTCGACGCCGACGAGCTCGACGGTGGCCTCGGCCTGGGCATCGTCGAGGTCGCCGTGTTGCTCGAACAACTCGGCGCGCACGCCGCGCCGGTCCCATACCTGTCGACGGTGCTCGTCGCGCGCGCCCACGAACGCGCGGGCGTGGCGGGCGGTCGTTTCCGCGCGGGCGCCGACATCGGCTGCGTCGCGTGGAGTCGGCGCGCCGACGCGGTCAACGCCGAACCACACGACGACGGCTGGATCCTGCACGGTCGCACCGATCCGGTGCCGTACGCGCCAGTCGCCGACTGCGCGGTGGTCGTTGCGCGCATGCCCGACGGAGACGCCGGGCTGTTCAGCGTCGAACTCGGCGCCGGCGATCGCGGTAGCGGGCGGCCGGCGCGCGAACCGGCGATGGATGTGACCCGTCCGCTTGGCTGGTTGCGGTGCGCCGCAACGCCGGCTCAGTTCCTCGGCGACCGCGCCGCCCTCGACACGCTCGTCGACGAGGGCGCGACGTTCGTCGCAGCCGAGATGCTCGGCGGCGCGCAGGCGGTGCTCGACATGGCGGTCGCGTACGCGAAGGAGCGCGTGCAGTTCGGTCGCCCGATCGGCTCGTTCCAGGCGGTGAAGCACCGCTGCGCCGACATGCTCGTTGACGTCGAAGGTATGCGTTCGTCGGTCTACTGGGCTGCCTGGGCGATCGGCGCCGGCGATCCCGACGCGTCCGAGGCCGCAGCGACGGCGAAGATCTGGGGGAGCGACGCCAGCCGCCGAGTCATGGCGAGTGGACTCCAGGTGCACGGCGGGATCGGATTCACCTGGGAGCATGACCTGCACTTCTTCTTGAAGCGGGCGCAACTCGACCAGGTCACCTTCGGCGACGCCGACCATCATCGGTCGCGACTCGCAGCCCGCCTGCGTGAGCGCGTCGCGGCCGGGGGGAGTGTTGTATGACGGGTGCAGCCGACCAGGTCGGTGACGCGATCGCGCGCAACGATCTCGACGAGTTGATCCGTATCGTCGACGCGCTGGCCGATGCCGCCAAATGGGACGATGTCGTCAGCCTGCGCGATCGGGCGCGGCGCGCCTTCGACGACACGGGCCGTCAATTGTGGCCGGCGGCGAGTTGGGCCGAGTACCGGGTGGCGTTGCACGGCCCCGACGATCTGCTCGACGAGGTGCTCACTCCGGGGGCCGGTGTCTTCGCACCCGGTCCGCTCACCGAGGTCGCGGCGCAGCACCACACTTGGGAACACGTGGCCACCCACTTGCCCGAAGGTCCGACCGCGGCGTTGTTCGCGCACGAGTGCGTGGCGCGCGGCGAAGTGATCGACGGGCCTGTCGTCGCGTCCGAGGTGCTGAGCGTCCCGCTCGCGCGCGCGTCGTTCGAACCCGACTATCTCGTCGCGACCTACACGCTCGCCGGGGTCGATGTCGAGGGGCCCGAGACACCGCGCGGCCGGTTGCTCGATCCGGCCACAACGGCGGTCGAGGCACTCGCCGACGACGAGACGCTCGAGGTGCTCGAGGCGTTCCGTGTCGTCGTTGCGGCGTGGTCGGCCCAGTCGGCCGCGCGGATCCGTGCGGTCGGCGTCGATGGTGACGCACGCGCGGCGATCAGCTGCCTTGGCGCCTCGCGCGAGGCGCGGATCGCGCCGCTGTCTCCGCAAGAGGCGCTGTTGCGCCTGGCGTGGGCTGGCGCGTCGAGCGGGTCGTGCGGGCCCCGGCGCGGACTGGCCGCGGGTCGTGACTCGGCCTGGCACGCGGCCGGCGCGATCGCCGGCTTCGATCCGCACGACACGATCGATCCCGACGAGTTCGGCGAGGCGCTCAACGAACTGCGCTGGTACTGGTGGGGTGATCACGACGTCCAGCACGATCGTGTGCTGCGCTTGGCCGTCGACGACCCGATCGATGGCGTGGCATTCGCGATCAGCGCCGTCGATCGCGGCGCCTGACGTGCGTGCGCGCGGCCTGCGGGATCAGGCCGCGAGGAGCCGCAAAGTCAACTCGTTGGGCGGCTGCCAGCCACGAGGTCGAACGGGTCGTCACCGATCTGGGCTGCCAGGGTGTCGGTGGGCGAGCCGCCGTGCTCGTCGGGGCGAGTCGCCCACGCCGGGAAGGGGAACTCGACGACGAGCGGCACTGGCAGTTCGGGTTGGGTCACGAACATCGTGCCCGGCTTGGCAATCGTTGCCCGCTGGCGGTGCGCGACCGGCAAGAAGCCGTACTCGGGACGAGCGGCCTCGGCCGGATCGAGGCGACCGACGACCCGGATCGCGCTGTTGCCGATGATGCGGCGCTCGACCTCGCTCGCGGTCTGCTGCGCACCGACGAGCACGATGCCGAGCGAGCGGCCTCGTTCGGCGATGTCGAGCAGGATCTCCTTGATGGGCGAGGTGCCGTCACGCGGGGCGTACTTGTTGAGTTCGTCGAGCACCACAAACTGCAACGGCTGGCGGGTCCCGGCAGCCTCCTTGCGGTCGAACGCGCGTCGCAGCGTGACCCCGACGACGAAGCGCTGGGCGCGGTCGGGCAGGTTGTGCAGGTCGACGATCGCGACCTGCGCCTCGTCCGTCTCGATCGAGTGGCGCTCGCCACGGGCGATGTCGGCGAAGACGAGGCGGGCGAGCGAGCGCTGCGACGACACGAGCCGCCGCAGGAACGCATTCACCGTTCCTCGCGTAATCGCCGGGCCGGCCCAGGCGCGCTGCGTGTCGGTGTCGTCGTCGCTCGAGATCTTGCGCTCGATCAGGTCGACGAGCTCTCCATAGGTCCTGACGGTCTCGCCCTCGATCTGCCACGCGCCGTGGTCGCCGACGGGTGTCCCGCGGGCGAGTTGGCGGGTCACGTTGTGGATGACCATCGTGTACTGGTTGCGTTCGTCCTCGGCGTCGGCGAACACGAACGGCAACAACTCGTCGCGGCAGAATTCCTCGATGGTCCACCAGAACGCGTGCACGCCCGTGGTGCGTGCAGCGACCTCCGGCGTCGCATTGACGTCGCCCGGGCGCGCGGGCGCGAACACGCGTACCGACCGGAACGGGCCCGGCTGGAGCCCGAGCGCGAAGTACTTCGTGCGGTGGGCGTCGTCGAGGCAGGCGTTGTCGTGGTCGAGGAACAGCAGGTCTTCGCCCTTGACGTTGAAGATGAGCGCCTTGGTGTGCTGGGCAGCGGCGCCGAGCACCTGGCCGTGGAACAACGCGTAGAGCAGGAACGTCGCGTAGCTCGTCTTCGTCGCCACGCCGCTGATGCCCGAGATGTTGATGTGCGCGCCACGCGTGCCGTCGATGAAATCGACATTGGCGTAGAGCGGCCGCCCGTCGCGCCCGAGTCCGAGCGGCAACTTGCGTTGCATCGCGTCGAACGACAGCGCCGCGTCGCGTTCGCGACCGCTCGCGCGCCGCACGGCACTGCCCGGTGTGGGCGGCACCCAGATCTCGGGGTCGACGCGGGTGGTGAGCACCTGGGCTGCCTCGGCGATCTCGGCCGGGAGTACTCCATCGGCGATGAGGAAGACGTCGGAGTCGAAGCGGGCGCCCTCGTGGCGGGCGCGCACCTGGGCGACGAGGCCGGCCAACGTCACCGGGTCGCGCCCAGGCACGGCGCGCTCGCACACGACGATGTCGTCGAGTTGGAGGTACTGGTCGGGGTCGACTCCGACCCAGAACTCGAGCGGGGTGGCGTCCTCGGTGCCGAGCACCCGCCCGACTGGAGGTGCGGCTTCGTCGCCGGTGGCCGCCCGTTCGACCGGGTTCGGCGTCTCGACCGGGGGCGGGTCGGGGTCCGAGGCGTTCATCGGCGGGCGACGGTAACAGGGCCCTGCGACACCGACGTGTGCCCGGTGCTGGACAGGGGCCCGCGAGCCGACTAAATTGAAACGCGTTCTAATTTTCTCACCGGGGAAGGTTCGCGCGCGATGAGCATGGAATTCGGGCTGTTCATGGGCGGCTTCGTCCACAAGGACCTGCGGGTCGCCAACCCGAACGCCGAGCACGACCGCCTAATGAGCGAGGTGCGTCTTGCCGAGGTCGGTGATCGGCACCACTGGAAGTACTCGTGGTGGACCGAGCACCACTTCCTCTACGAGTACAGCCACATCTCGGCCAACGAAGTCGTGATGCCGTGGGTACTCGCCCGCACCGAACGCATGCACGTCGCCAGCGGGATCATCAACATCACCCCGCCGGTCAACCACCCGGTGCGAGTGGCCGAGCGTGTGGCGATGCTCGACCATCTCTCTGAGGGGCGGTTCGAGTTCGGGACCGGGCGCGGCTCGAGCACCACCGAGCAGGCGGGCTTCGGCATCGACGATCCGGAAGAGACGAAGTTGATGTTCGACGAGGCGATCGAACAATTCCTGCCGATGTGGCAGGACGGCGAGTACGAGTACCGCGGCAAGTACTTCGACGTGCCGAAGCGTCACATCCTGCCGAAGCCCTACAGCAAGCCGCACCCGCCGCTGTGGGTCGCGGCGGGCAACCCGGGCACGTTCCAGAGGGCAGGGGAGATGGGCCTCGGCGTGATCTGTTTCACCGGCGGCACGCCCGAGAAGATGCGGCCGCTCGTCGAGACCTACAAAGAAGCCGTCGCCAAGGCCAAGCCCGTCGGCGCCTACGTCAACGACAACGTCGCGATCACGACGAGTTTCCTGTGCCTCGAGGACGGAGACGAGGCGATCGACCTGGCGACGCGATCGGGCAACGGCCGGCAGCAGACGCTTGTGTTCAAGTACCTCGACACGTTCCCGAAGCCGGCGTGGGTCCCCGAGTGGCCGAACGAGATCGCCGATCCGACCGCCGACCAGATTCGCGCCGGGCGCGAGGTCGGCGCGAGTTGCATCGGCACGCCCGCCGAGTGTGCCGAGGTCATCGCCCAGTGGGAGGCGATCGGAATCGACCAACTCATCATGGGGCCGTCGGGCTCGGTGTATCCGCACGAGGTGCTCGCGCACACGACAGCGTTGTTCGGCGACGAGGTGATCACCCGCTTCGACAGCGATCCCGAGTTCCGCTCGGAGCGGTTCCGCCTCGCCGCTCGCTGAACCTGCGTCACGACAAGCGCGCGTCGGGCCGGTTCCGACGCGCTCACGGCGTGACTCGAGACGCCGATCAGACCTTGTGAGCGATGAGGACTCGGCGTTCCCGCCCAGCGAACCGGACTGGGCCGCGTTCGGTCACGGCGCCGCGACGGCGCGCGAGGAATGGCGCGCCGAACAAGAATCGCTCGCCGAGGACGCGGCCCAGGCGCGGCACCACGGCCGGAGATTGGGTGACGTGCTCGTCGACGCGTTGCGCAACGGCGATCGAGTCGCGGTGTCGGTGGGCGGGCACCACCTCGTCGGCTTCGTGGTCGACGTGTCCGATGACCTGCTCGCGCTGCGAACGATCGCAGGCAGCCGAAATGATGTCCGTCTCGACCCTCATGTCGCGATCAGCGTTTCACTGCGCGATCGCGCCGCAGGGCAGCCGCGGACCGGCGAGATCGAGCGGCGAACGTTTCGCAGCCGGCTTCTCGAACACGAGGCGGCACGAACCGAGCTGGTGGTCGCGTCGACCTTGTCACCCGATCTTCTTGAAGGCCGGGTCGCGGCCGCGGCGGATCATGTCCGTGTCGTGGGGCGTGCGAACGAGACGCTGCTCAGCCTCGCCGCGCTGGTGTACGTCGCGCCGCGAGCCGCGGCCTGACCCTCGTTGTCCCAAACCCCGCGGCTGTCCCACCGATCTGTGGTATGCCACGCATCGCAGTGACAGCCGCAGGTTCGTGGGACAACGGGAAGATCTGGACAACGGGATCGGGGCTGACGCGACGATGCGGCGCGGCCGGCGCCACGCCGCATCGATCGGTGGTGACGGATCGTTAGTTGAGCGGGCAGCCGAGGTTGTTCAGCCCGTCGAGGTAGGTCGCGAGCTCGAGCATGGTCGCCCGGTCGTTGCTCGCCAGCGCGGTGTTGATCGCCGACTGCATCTCGCCCGGCGTCGAGAAGCGCCGCAGCGGGTAGCCGACGCCCTCGTGCGCGGCATTGAGGAACGCCGCGACCGACGCACGCATCAGGATGCGGGCGCCGCCGCTGACACCGGGTCCGCCCGGGTACGACAACGCGGTGAGCATCGAGTCGTTGCCCATCGCGGCGAGACCCGTCGGGAAGGTGAACAGCGACCCGAGGGTGGTCCCAGGCGTGTACTCCTGCCAGTTGTCGGAGTGGTTCTTCCAGTACCCCGGGGTGCAGCCCTCGTTGCCGATGTTCGTCGCGCCGGCGTGGCCTGCGAAGAACGGGCTCATGCTCGTCGCGAGCGCGCCCGCGACGAGGATCCTGCGAATCTTCATTCCGCCTCCCAGCAGTTGTCTGTCCGGAGCCGCCCGCGCCACACGTACGGCCTCACCACCATCGTACGAATTGGGCGTTTTATTACCTATAGGTGGAATGTCCCACCCGCGCGGGGGCCGGACGGGCGTGGATCAGGTGTGCGTCAGGCGGGATCAGGGGTGGTCCGGCCTCGGGCCAGGCCGGTCAGCCCAGACCGGTGAGTTCCGCGCTCAAGTCCCATAGCCGCGCGCACGCCTCGTCGTCGGCCGCCCACTTGCTGATCTTGGCCGGCTTGCACCGGGCGTAGTACCCGCCGCTCTGTCCGGTGACACCATCGGAGGTCGCGAGATAGATGCTCGTGCGGGCGCCCTTGGCGGGCGAGTGCGCGAATGGGCGGGCCACCGTCATCACTGCGTTGCCGAGCCAGCCGGTGTCGCCGTCCTTGGCGAAGTTCGACCCGACGAAGCCGGGGTGGAGCGCGTTCGCCGAGATGCCGCTGCCGTCGAGGCGGCGCGCGAGTTCGCGCGTGAACATGATGTTCGCCAACTTCGAGGCGCTGTAGGCGCCCATGCCCAGCCCCGAGTACTTGCGCCGCTCCCACATGAGGTCGTCGAAGTCGAGTCCTTTGCGGGCGCCGTTGTGCGCAGCGCTGCTCACGTTGATCACCCGTACGTCCCCGCCGGTCGGTCGCAGCTGTGCGGCGCCCTTGTGCAGCGCGTCCATGAGCAGCGCGGTCAGCAAGAAGTGCCCCAGATGGTTGACGCCCATCGTCGTCTCGAAACCGTCGGCTGTCGTGGTGCGGTAGCGCTGGACAAGACCGGCGTTGTTGAGCAGGACGTGCACCGGCTCGTCATGGACGTACCACGCGTCGGCGAACGCCCGGATCGACGCCAGCGAGGCGAGGTCGACCTTCATCTGTTCGACGTCGCTGCTCCCACTGCGCGCGCGGATGTCCTCGAGCGCGAGCGCGCCCTTGTGCGCGTTACGAACCGCGATCACGACGCGGTGGCCCTGCTTGGCGAGCGCCACGGCCGCCTCGAGACCGATGCCGGAGTTGCCGCCGGTGATGACGACCGTGCGAGAGGGTTGCGCGGTGTCGGGACGGTCTGTCGAACTCATCGATCGCTGGGGTCGCGCGCCTCGGCACGCTCACCGGCAGAAGGCGACCGGTCGTACCCGGGTTGCTCGGAGACCCAGGCGATCAACTCGTCGCGCACGAAGCGGATCTCGCGCCCACCGGGAAAGCGATGGGCGGGAATGCGCCCTTCGCGCACCATCCGGCGCAGGTACTCGACGTGCACCGACAGCAGCGACGCGGCCTGCGCGGTGGTCATGATCGGCGGGTACTCGTTGCCGCTCGGTTGCTGTTCGGACCCCGGAGTCATGGCGGGATCGTAACCCCGGCTCGCGAGGTCGACGTGGACTGTCACGCCGAATCACCTATCTTCGCAACTTGTTACAGTCTGATATGATCCGTTCGGACTGTGGCGCCTGTCACAGACGTTTTGTAGGCTCTTTGGCGGAGTTGCCCGGTTTGTCGGTCTCGGTTCGCCGGTCTCGGTGCAGGCCCGCGGCTCCGGGGCGAAGGGGGAGAACACGAACGATGCGCACGGGTTCCGGGCAGGTGCGTGTGGCGTCGCCGATTGTGGGCCGGCTCTCGGCCGGTCACGTCCTCATGCTCGTCGCCGGCCTGATCGGCGCGGCCGCGACGTTCTCGGTCCTGCGTGCCGCCGACGACACGGTCGCGGTGGTCGTCGCGCGCAATGACCTGCGATCCGGCGCGCGCCTCACCGAGTCCGATCTCGGCAGCGGTCGGGTCGCTGCCGACGCGGCGCTGCTCGGCCACTTCGTGCGCGCCGCCGATCACAGCGAACTCATCGGTCAGGTCCTCATCGTCCCCGCTCGTGCCGGCGCGCCGGTACTCCGTCAGGACGTACGCGCCGTCGCCGCCTCCGACGGTCGACGCGCCGTGAGCTTTGCCGTCCCCGTCGAGCGTGGCGTCGGTGGCGCGCTCGACGCCGGTGATCGCATCGACGTCATCGCGGTCGACCGCGACGGCAACGTCGGCTACGCGCTGGTTGACGCCGAGGTCCTCGACCGCGCCCAAGCCGACACGGGCGCACCGATCCGCGGCGGCTCCGGCGACCTGACCCTCACCGTCGCGGTCGACGCCATCGGCGCGCGCCGACTTGCCGCCGCGATTCACGCCGGCGACGTCACGGTCGTGCGATCGACTGGTGCCGACGCGCTCGGTGAGGTCACGTGGTTCACGACCGACGCACCCGAGCAGGCGGCGTAGTCCGGTGCACGAACCGACGATCGCCTTGGCCTTCACGCCCGAAGCGTGGGTCGAATCGCTCCACCGGCACTTCACCGATCACGGTGGTGCTCGGGTGCGCCAGTTGGTGATGGACCCCAAGGTCGCCCTCGACGAGAGCTACGAGGTCTTCGTCGTGGGTGCGCGCTGGCCTGCGCTGACCGCCGGGCTCGTCGGCGATCTGCACGACCGCGGACGGCGCGTGCTCGGCGTGGCATCGCGTGAGGATCGTGGATCGCTCGACGTGCTGGCGCGCGTCGGTGCCGATCGCGTGATCCACGCGGACGCCACTGCGCTCGAGTTCCTCGAGGCGATCCTGCTGCTCGCACCCGACGCACGACCTGACGCCTCACCGCTGCCTGCGGCGCCGAGCGCACTGGGCCAGCGGGTGGTGGTGCGGGGCCCGTCGGGCTCGGGTGCGACCGAGATCGCGATCGGTCTCGCGGCTGCCTGGTCTAGCCGTCGAGCGGTCGCGCTCGTCGACCTCGACGACATCGCGCCGAGCGTGGCCCAACGTCTCGCCCTCCCCATCGAACCGAACATCAGGACGACGATCGACGCAATCGAATTCGGCGCGGGGGAGCCCGGTGAGGGTGAGTACGGCCCCAGCGAATTCGGAACCTCCGCCGAGCCCACCGCGAGCCGCGGGCTGCGCGTTGTCGCCGGGCTCCCGAATCCAGCCGCATGGGCGCACGTTCGCGCCGGCGAGGCCGATCGCCTCGTCCGCACGATCGCGCGCGACCGCGACATTGTCGTGATCGACATCGCGGCCTCGCTCGAAGAGGTCGGGCCTGCAGCGCGATCGCGGCATGCGCTGGCACGAATGGCGGTTCGCGAGTGCGATGCGGTGGTCGCCGTCGGACTGGCGACGCCCGTGGGACTCAGCCGGCTGGTGGCGTGGCTCGCCGACTTGCACGCGCTCGACACCGAAGCACCCGTCCACGTCGTGCTCAACCGTGCCCCCTCGGACGCCTTCCGTCGCCGCGAGCTGCTCGCCGAACTGGAGCGCTGTTACCGGGGCGCGTCGACGACAGTGATTCCCGACGACAGGGCCGTGGCCCGCGCGACGTGGGAGGCGGTTTCGGTCGGACGCGGCAAGTTTCGCAGCGCGCTGTGCCAACTCGCGGCTGTGCTCGACATCACCCTCGTGGCGCACCCGCAACAGACGGTGCCCGAGGCAGCGGCGGCCGCGGTGTCGGCGTCATGACCGGCGCCGACGCGTACGACGCGATCCGGCGCGAGGTGCTCGCACGCATCGAGATGCAGCCGGGCAGCGCCGACGACTCGGCTCTCGTCCGCAACGAGGTGCAGGCTGCGGTCGAGACCTATCAGCGACGCGCTCAGCTCGGCGAGGCGGTCCCGCTCTCCGACCCTGGCGACATGGTCGAACGAATCATTCGTTCGGTCGTCGATCTCGGCCCACTCGGTGCGCTGATCCGGCGGTCCGACGTCGAGGAGATCTTCGTCGAGGGATCTCGCGTGTCGTACCTCGACGCCGCTGGAGTGCTGCGAGGCCTCGAGTTCCCAACGAGCGAGCACGAGAATCGCCAGATCGTCGAACGCCTTCTCGCAACGAGCGAGCGGCACCTCGATGCCAAACATCCGCTCGTGCAGGCTCGGGTGCTCGACGGCGCGGCGCGCCTCACCGCGGCAATCCCACCGATCGCCGACCGGCTGTCGGCGACCCTTCGGCGCTACACGGTCCGGCATGTCACCCTCGCCGATCTCGTCGAGCGCGGCGCGATCAACGACGGTGCCGCGGCGTTCCTGTGGGCGGCGATGCAGATCCGTTCTCGGATCGCCGTGTCAGGTGAGCCGGGAGCAGGCAAGACCACGATGCTCGCCGCTCTCCTCTCGGCGATCCCCGCGGGCCAATGCGTTCGCTCGTGCGAGGAAATCCGAGAACTCTCGGTCCCCCTGGTCCACGGCGCGTACTACGAGACCCGTCCGGCCGGTCTCGACGGTACGGGTGAAATCACGCTGCGCCACTTGGTGAAGTTTGTCCTCGCGATGAGGCCGGATCGAATCGTCGTCGGCGAGGTGCGGGGCGCCGAGGCGTTCGAGTTGACCCGGGCGGTGAATGCCGGGTGTGGGTTCTCGTGCACGGTTCATGCGAACAGCGCGCGCGATGGACTGGCGGCGTTGGTGAACGCCGCGCTGATGGCGGGTGAGAACGTCACCGAGGGTGTGGTGCGGAGGATCTTCGCTCAGTCGCTCGATCTCGTCGTGCACCTCGATCGCCACGACGCCGCGGCCGCTGGAGGCGCGGTGCGGCGTGAGGTGCGCGAGATCACCGCGGTCGCGCCGTCGCTGGGCGACGACTTCACGTGCGAACCGGTCTTCGTCCGGGCGGCGCCGGGGCGGCCACTGGAGTGGACGGGTGTGGTCCCGGATCGTCTCGCCGATCGAGTCGATCGCGTGCTGGTGGGTGAGTCATTGCGTCGCGTGTTGGAGCGGAGGGCAGTGGCGTGATCGCGGTCGCGTCGCTCATGGTCGGAGTGTTCGTGGCGCTCGTGGTCGGGTCGGCAGCAGGGGTGCGGGTCGATCTTCAGCGCCCGCGGAGACGATCATCGCGGCGCGTCGAGTGGGCGACGTGGCTAGCGCAATCAGGGACCTCGTTGTCGCCGGTGCAGTTCGCCGTCGGGTCGCTCGCATGTGGTGCGGTCGTGCTGATCGTGGTGGCCGGGGTCACGGGTTCGCTCGCAGTCGCGCTGGTACCCGCGGGCGTTGCCGCGCTGTTGCCACGAGGCGCACTCGCGCGTCGGCGCGCGGAGCGGATTGCGGCGCTGCGGCAGGCGTGGCCGGACGGTCTGCACGATCTTGTGACGTCGATCGCCGCTGGCGCGTCGATCACGCAGGCTCTCGAGCATCTCGCTGCGCACGGCCCGGAACGGTTGCGCGAGGTGTTCGCGCGGTTCCCGGTGCTGGCGCGGATGTTGGGAACGGCAGCCGCGCTCGAGGTCGTGCGCGAGGAGGTCGCGGATCCGACGACCGATCGGGTGGTCGAGGTCTTGGTGCTCGCGCATGAACGAGGCGGTTCGATCGTGCGGACGGTGCTGGAGGATCTCGCCCGGGCGACGACCCGCGACGTCAGACTGGGCGAGGAGATTCGCACCGAGGGTCTCGAGATGCGGATCAACGCGCGCAGCGTCGTCGTGCTGCCGTGGATCGTGCTCGTGTTGTTGTGCGCGCGACCCGGGCCATTCCGTGATTTCTACGCGAGTGCCCGGGGAGTGGTCGTGCTCGCGATCGGCGGCGTGATGAGTGCGCTCGGCGCGGCCGTCGTGCGGCGTCTGGCGCGAGTCGACGACGAACCGCGCGTGTTCGGACCGCCCGATCGCGGCGCTCCCGCGATCGGTGGGCGCCGACCTGCCGCGGGTCTGGGGCGGGCGTCGTGAACAACGGCGCGGTGGCGCTCGTGGCGTCGATCGGCGTGGGCGGTGCCTGCGCGGGCGTCGTGGGCCTTGTCGTACGCCCGACCCCGAGGCTGGGGCCGCGGTTCCGACCGTACAACCACGTTGCCCGAACCGCGCTCGGTCTCGCACCCGATGTGATGGTCGGCGCGCAGGACAACACGATGGTCGCCCGGTTCTTCGCGCCCCTGATGGCAGCGTCGATCCGCGGGTTGTCGCGCCGGATCGAGTCGCGTTCGGACGACGAACTCGAACGGGTCCTGTATCAGGCCGGGCGCGCCGACGTGGGGGTCGAACAGTTCCGGCTCCGGCAGGTCGCGCGGGGCGCGCTCGGTGCCGTTGGGTTCGGCGCAGTCGCCCTGGCGGTGGCGCGGGTCCCAATCGTCGTGCTGGCCATGGTCCTCGCCGGGTTCGTCTGGTGGACTTCTCGGGTGCGCGCCGGAGTCGACGCCGCGGTCGAACGACGGACCGGGCAGATCCGCCTCGAACTCGGGACGGTGGCGCAGTTGCTCGCGTTGCATCTCCGGACCGGCGCAGGGCCGGTGCAGGCGGTGCAGCGGTTCGCGGCGCGCGGTCGCGGTGTGCTCGCCGACGAGATGAGCGCGGTCGTGGCGTCGATCCGTGCGGGGTCGCGCGAAGCCGACGCGTTCCGGCGCGCGGCCGCCTTGACTCCGTCGGTCGAGGCGGCGCGCATGCACCTGCTGTTCGCGAACGGTGTCGATCGCGGCGCTGACCTCGCTGCCGCGTTGCTCACGATCGCTGACGACGTGCGCGACGCGCGTCGCGACGAGGTGAAGCGACGCTCGATCAAGTCGCGCGCGGCGATGCTCATCCCCACGATCGGGATCCTCGCCCCGGTCATGTTGCTGTTCATCGCGGCGCCGCTGCCCTCGATCGTGTTCGGGAGCCGCTGAGATGCCCGCGACCTGCCCACGTCTTCCCTTGTTGCACCAACGGACCACCAACCGGCCACGCGGCCAGAAGGACACCACCATGGACAAGTACATGCCCGCCGAACGTGACGAATCGGGGATGACGACCGCCGAACTCCTCGGCAACGCCGCGCTCGGCGTCGCCGCGCTCGTGACGATCTGGGTGATGCTACAGGCACTCGGCGTCAACATCATCGAGTGGATGCGCGACGCGGTGTTGTGAACCGAGCACCCCGCCGATCGGATCCAAACGCCCGCGACCAAGGCGGGTTCGCGACGATCCAGTACGTGCTCGCAACCGGCTTCAGCCTCGTGCTGCTCGTACTCGTCGCGAACTTCACGGTTGACCTCTACGCGCGCGGCGCAGTACGTGACGCGCTCGACGAGGGAGCCCGCGCGGCCGTGCCGCTCGGCGCCACCGTCGCTGACTGCGAGGCGCGCGCCAAGGCCGTCGTGGCACAACTACTCGGCGGCCGCCGTCGAGCAGACATCCGCGTCCGCTGCCGCCACGATGGCGACTGGATCCGCGCGGACGCACGCGTACGTCTGCGGTCCTGGCTCCCGCTGGTGCCCGACTGGCGGTTCGAATTGCGAGCCGTCGCCCGCACGACACGATGACTCGACCTCGCCACGCGGTGAGCAGGGCGATGGTGCGTGACCGCGCCGGCGGCTTCGTCGCGACCGAGTTTGTCGTCGGGATCGCGCTGCTGCTCGTGCCGGTCACGCTGCTCGCCGCGTCGATCCCGACCTGGGTCGAACGTCGGCACGCGGCGACGGTGGCGGCGCGCGACGCGACCGTCCTCGCAGCTGAGACATTCCCGGCGGGCCGCGACACCGGCGCGGCCGTCGCCGAGATCGTCGCCGCGAACTACGGGATCCATCCGGACGACATCACGGTCCGCCTCTTCGACGACGGCACGCGCGGCGGCCAGGTCCGTGCCGTCGTCACCATCGCCATGCCCGCACTCACCGTCCCGCTCATCGGCAGCGTCGGGCGTTGGACCCTGACGACGACCTATGCATTGCGCATCGACGACTATCGAGGCCGCACATGAACGACTCGCCGACCGAACCAACCGCGCCAGGGGGTCGATCCGGGCGTCCCCGCGGCTCCGATCAACGCCGCGCGGACGAGCGCGGCACGATGACGATCTGGATCCTCGGCCTGTGCGTGTGCGTGCTGTTTCTCGGCGGCATCGGCCTCGACCTGTGGCGCGTCATCGAACTGCGACGATCGCTCGCGGCGAGCGCCGATGCCGCCGCGACCGCCGGAGCGACCGCGCTCGACGAAGCCGCCCTGCGCCGTGGCGACACCTTGCTGCTCCCCGGAACCGCAGAAGATCGCGCGGCACGCCAACTCGACCTCGCCCCCGATGCCGAGCGGATCACGAGCGCACGGATTGATGCCACTCCGACCCAGGTCGACGTCGAGGTCGTCGGGCGCGTCGAGTTCTCGCTGCTCGCGATCTTCGTTCGCGACGATCCCGTCGAGGTCCACGCCCATGCAACCGCCGAACCCCGGCGCAGCCCGTGAATAGACCTGTTCCCGTCCGAGGCGCCTGCTAGGAACACCGTCCGTGCGCATCGTCACCTGGAACCTGCAGGGCTCCAAGCTGAGGGACCTCGACGGGGTCGCGGCGAAGCTCGTCGAACTCGACGCCGATGTCGTGTGCTGCCAGGAGATCCAGCGCCGCCAGCTCCGGGCGTTGCGCGATCACGTCGGGCCCTACGCCGAGTGGGCGCTGAAGCACTGGCCGGTGCGCGCCCCTTTCGAGGGTCTCGGTGTGATGGCGAGGATTCCCATCGTCCAGGCCCGCCGGTTCGCGATCACGCGCACCGTGCCGTGGTGGAGCTGGCGACGGCGCATCGCCCTGTCGATCGTGCTCGGTACCGAGGCCGGGCTGGTACGCATCGTCAACACGCACCTCGGTTCCGGCGTCCCCGACCGCGTCCGCGCCCGTCAGGCACGCCGGATCCTGGAGCGCGTCGGTGGCGTCGACATCGTCGCCGGCGATCTGAACGTGACGCCCGAGTCGCACGTGCTCGCCGAATTCGAGCCGTGCGTCGAGGCGTGGGAGCGCCGCCATCCCGGTTCGCCGCACCCGAACACGAACTGGGGCCACGGGCCGCGAGCGCACCCGCCGATCCAGCGGCTCGACTTCGTGCTCGTCGGACCCGACCTCGAGGTCGTCGACGTACAGATCCCCCGGCGCTGGGAAACGTGGGCGCCCCTGTCCGATCACCTCCCGGTCGTCGTCGATCTCGATCTCGGACCGGCCGTCACCGAAGCCGAGTGAGTCAGCAGGAGGGCGTGCGGTGACGTCGTTGGTCCGGGTCCGCCAATCTCCTCTCCGATAGCGTCGCCCGCCATGACCGATGCCGTGATCGTGTCCGCCTGCCGTACCGCGATCGGCACCGCGCGCAGGGGCACGCTCGTCGACGTGAGCGCGTTCGATCTCGCGAAGTACGCGGTGACCGAGGCGCTGCGGCGCAGCGATGTATCTGCCGGCGATGTCGACGACCTGGTGCTCGGTGAAGTGCTCCAAGGCGGTGGCGACATCGCCCGGTACGCCGCGCTGGAGTCGGGCCTGACCCATGTCCCCGGCGTCGCTCACAACCGGCACTGCGCGAGCGGCATGGCCGCGGTCCACACCGCGGCGGGCAGCATCAGAGCGGGGATGGACCGCGTCGTGATCGCGGGCGGGGCCGAGAGCATCTCGAGCGCGCCGTCGAGCTTCAAGCGGGTGATGGGGAGCGACGAGTCGAAGCCGTGGATGTCGCCGTCACACCCCGACGCGCCCGACGCCCCGGCATTCGACATGAGCATCACTGTCGGGTGGAACAGCGCGCAACGTGCCGGCGTCACGCGCGAGGAGATGGATTTCTGGGCGTGCACCTCGCACGAGCGAGCGCTCGCAGCCATCGCCGAAGGCCGGCTCGAGCCTGAGATCTTCCCGATCGACGTGACGCGGCGCGACGGGACCTCGACGACCTTCGCGGTCGACGAGCACCCGCGCGAGACCTCGATGGAGAAGTTGGCGTTGCTTCCGCCGCTTCACCCCGAGATTGACGGATTCCCGATCACCGCCGGCAACTCGTCGGGTCTCAACGACGGCGCCGCGGCGATGGTGCTCGTCAGCGACGATTACGCGGCGGCGCACGGGCTCCGTCCGCTGGCGGTCGTGAAGAGTTGGGCATCGGCGGGGCTCGAGCCGCGCGACACGGGCCTCGGACCGACCAAGGCGATCCCGAAGGCGCTCGATCGCGCCGGACTCAGCGTTGCTGACATCGACCTGTTCGAGATCAACGAAGCGTTCGCGTCGATGTGCGTCGCGAGCGCGCGCATGCTCGGCATCGCGCACGAGATCACCAACGTGAACGGCAGCGGCTGCTCGCTCGGTCACCCGGTGGCCGCGACTGGATCGAGGATGATCGTCACGCTCATCCACGAGTTGGCCCGCCGCGGCGGCGGTCACGGCGTCGTGAGCATGTGCGCGGGCGGCGGGATGGGCAGCGCCACCGTCCTCGAAGTCCTGCCGGGCTGACCCGATCGCGGCAATGCAGCGGCGGAGGTCGGGACTGTTGGTCGGAAGGGTTGCCAGAGCCGCCGATTTGGCGGAGTAAGCCGGGTTTGGTTACGCGAGTTCGCGGAGTTCTCGGAGGGCGACCGAGAGGGTCGAGAAGTCGTAGACCCCGTGGTCACGGAGCTGATCAAGGATGGCGCTGGCGCGCTCCACCGCTCCGCCGTGGCCGCTCACCCAGCGGTCGAAGGCAACGTCGGGGTCGTCGCCAGGTTCGGTCTCGGCGAGCACGGCCGCGGTGATGGCCCGGTGTTCGCTGTAGGCGTCGTCGCGCAGGGCGTTGCGGGCGAGCGCGTGCCAGCGATCGTCGCG
>Ga0233424_10000414_pt1 | contig 55456 bp, 58 predicted proteins | sample Watercolumn_Towu_FD_181011 | JGI IMG/M metagenome (GOLD analysis project Ga0233424, IMG submission 181011) | Freshwater microbial communities from Lake Towuti, South Sulawesi, Indonesia - Watercolumn_Towuti2014_125_MG | ecosystem: Environmental > Aquatic > Freshwater > Lake | place: Indonesia...
AGACGAGGTGCACGCTGTCGGCCGCCCCGACGTGCAGCACGACTTGTCGCGAGCGCCACGACGCGGGAGCGTTGAACGAGCGGCGGTACACACCGGTCGGGTTGTGCTTCGGCAGGTTCGGCGGCGGGCCGTCGAAGGGCATGTCGATGTTGGTGTAATGCGGGTGGTCGCCGACGTCTTGCATCGTCCAGTTGCCGGGCACCGTGATCGACCGCCACGCACGCCCGAGCGACGAAGATTTACCGCGCAGGTCGGATTCGCGCACCGACTCGGGTTGCTCAAACAACCTGAAGCGCCACGCGCCGTCGAGTTTCGTGCGGCGTGACGTGCGGTGAGCCCGGACGGCGTTCAGCGAGTCGCTCGCAACGAGCGCCGGGCGCATCGCCAGACGATTGATCTCGGTGATCGTCGGGTCTCGCCATGGGGCGAAGCCGTCGAACAGCACGAGTCCATCCTTGCCGACGCGAGCAGATGGTGCGAACGGGGTGCGGCGACGTGTCGGAGGGTGCGGCGACGTGTCGGGGGGGTGCGGCAGGGAGTCAAGAGGCGCGACACGGGCTTCGGTAGCCTTGCCGAAGGTATTTGCGTGGCTGATCGTTCGCTTGACCCCGACAGCCTGCTCGGCGTCGTCGACTTCCGCGCCTTTTTCGAGACACTTCGACTGCGCTGGTGGGTGATTCCGGCGGTGGTTGCCGTTGCGGTCGGGTTCTTGTGGGCACAAGAGTCTGACCTGACGAGCCAGCCCCGTTCGTATTACGTGTCGCGAACCTATGAAGCCCGCGACCAGACGGCCATACTGGCGAGCGTCGGCATCGACCCCGTGTCGGTGCGGGCGTTCCCCGATGCCAACAATCAGCTGCTCATCTTGCAGAGCGCCGCGGTGCGCGAAGAGATTGCGACGAAGCTCGGCAACGACGCCACAGTCACGGTGGTGCGCAGCAAGCCGTCTTTCTCACTGATCGAGACCCTGGAGAGCGACGCAACGAGTTCGTTCGTCTTCCAGAGCGCGGGCGTGCCGACCTACTTGTTCTCTTGCACGGAGCCCGCGAAGGCTGATTGCGAATCCGCAATCGATGCGTATGTCGAGAAAGCCACCGAGATTCGCAGTGAGTCGCTGGCCGCGGGGCTCGCAGATCTGCGCGAAGTGCTGGTTGATGTGCAGGCAAAGACGAATGACACGTCGATTCCAGCCAAGCTTGCAGCAATCGACGCGCTGGTCGAACGCCTCGATACGCCGTTCGCACAAGTCTCCACGTACGAAGAAGCCGTCGGGCCGACGACGGCCGACATGCCACGCCCCACCTACACCTTCGGTGTCGTCGCAGGGTTGCTGATCGCGTTCTTGATTCTTCTGCAACTCACCTACAGCGACAGTCGCGTGCGATCGCTGCGCCAACTGGCGCGCTCAGTCGGCGACGATGCACTGCTCGGAGTCGTATCGCGTAAGGCGAACCCGGTGAGCGAACGGCGCGTGGCAGTGTCGCTGCATCGTGCGCTCGGGCTCGCGTCAGCGGCGACCCTGCGCTTCTTGCCGCTGCGAGACGAGATGACCGACACGACGACGGTGTCGCGGCTTGCAGAGATGTCTGGCGCGTCACTCGACGTGTCGCGGCCCTTTGCCGAGTTGGGCGTGCCCGAACTGATGAGCACCGACCGCGCCACGGTCGACGTGATCGTCGTGCGCCGCCACCGCGACCTGCGCAAAGACGCCGCCGAGGCGCTCGCGGCGTTGCGCCGCTCAGGTCGACCCGTGGCTGGGGTCTTGCTCGTCGACTGACGCGACATCGTCGCGCGCCCCGGCGAGCGAGGCAATCAAGAGCGCCCACAGGAAGTGCGAGCCGACGAAGAATGACTCTTGTGTCGCAGCCGCAAGCACGAACACGATGAGTGCAAGTCGCGGCAGCGCGACCGACACGGGCATGCGGTCGAACCGGCACGATGACAGCCAGAGGTAGAGCACAAAGAGCACCGCAGCGAGCACGCCTCCGCCGAGCAGTAGGTCGTGGTAGGCGTTGTGCGACCACGGAGTCTCAAAGGCCACCCACCATTCTCCAAGACGGAAAAAATCTGGGTTGTACCGGGCCGCCATCCATCCCCAACCCAGCCACGGCTTCTCCAAGAAACCCGACCAGTTCACGCTCCACAAGGCGCGACGAGAGTTGAACGTGGCTGCATCACCCGAGATGTTCGTGACATCACCAATCTGGCGAAGTACGACAACAGCGGCGATGGCGAGCAGGGCGAGTGTGAGCGGTGCCGCATGGTGTCGCAACGCGCGCAACGTGCCGAGGCGCGACGTCACGGCGCGCACGACCAGCCACGCAACACACGCAACGACGGTCACAGCAAGCGCGACCGGCGAGGTCTGCGAGCTGCTGCGCCACATTTCGATTGCTGCGAAGACCGCCACCGCAACGGGCGCCACGAGTGAGACGATACGCGACCAGTTCGGCGCAAAGCGCTCGCGTGCGAACGACACCACGACGACCGACGCGAGCAACCCCACTGCCGCGACCGGAGCGAGCGAGTTGCGGTTGCCGTAGATGCCGATCCAATGGTCGCCTTGCAGGTTGACTGCGCCGTCCCACAACCGCATCACCGACACCCATGACACGCCGACGCCGAGTGCCATCGCAGCCAGGATGATCCACCACAGCTGGCGTCGCGAGAAGCTCGTCGCAAGATACAGCCCGAACACGGTGGTCAAGCACAACGCGACGAACTCAGGCAACGACTGGCGCGCAAACGTGGACCACACGACGCTGAGACCGAGCCAACCGAGCAGTGCGACGAGCGCCTGACTGGCGCGGTCGCGCAACCAATCGATGTTCACACGCCGGAACCACAACACGACAGCTGGCAGTTGCACTGCGACGAACGTAGAAAAGTATACGTGATGCGGAGATGGATTGGGAAAGATGCCGAGGCGCGAGTTGCTCTCGCTCCACACTCGGTAGACCGGGCCTTGCGTGAGCGCGAACAAGGCGACGACTGCGTATGCAAGTTCTGCGGAGCGAAACAACCGAATGAGACGCCCGCTCGTCGACACCACCATCAATCTATTGAGTCACTGAGATTCGTTTGGGCGGAGCACTTCGACACCGGCCGACAACTAGCCTGAAAACAGTGAGTCAGAGAGAATCGCGCCGTCGTGATTGAGCAATTCCCGGTCATCATCACGGTGCGCGACCGACTCACGCCCTTGCTGGCCCTGCTTCAATGGCTGAAATCCGTCGGCCAGCGGGAAATCTGGCTGTGCGACAACGCGAGTAGCTACCCACCGATGGTCGAGTTCCTCAAGTCGACCGAGCACAAGGTGATGTACAACAACTTCAATCTTGGTCATCGAGCTCCGTGGCTGAGTGGTTTGGTTCCTGATCTCGGCCACGACCGATACTTCATCGTGACGGATCCCGACGTGGTTCCGACTGAGCAGTGCCCAAAGGATGTGCTGCAGGTCTTCAAACGAGTACTCGACGAACACTCTGAGTTCGACAAGGTCGGCTTCTCCCTCAAGATCGACGACCTTCCCGATCACTTCCGACATAAAGAGAACGTGATCCTTTGGGAGAGCCAATTCTGGGTTGATCGATTCAGCAAGCGCTTCTATCGTGCGCCGATCGACACGACGTTTGCAATGTACCGACCCGGGCTCGGGCACGAGAACTGCAAGGCCCTGCGCTCAGCACCGCCGTTCGAGGCCCGCCACGTGCCGTGGTACCAGGACTCGCGTCATCCGACCGAAGAAGAGACGTACTACGCACAGCATGCCGACTCGCTCATCTCCAACTGGAACGAGGAGAAGCTCCCCGCGAATGTACGCGCCAAGCTGCGCGTCCTGCGGCGACAGCAACAGGACGCCTCGCGAAAGGGCCCCCGATGACGAAGACGGTGATCGAGGTCGACGGTCTGTGGAAGAACTTTCGCATGTACCACGAGCGCAACCGCTACATCAAAGCGGCGATGCTGCGTGGTCGGCGCGCCAGATACGACGAGTTCTGGGCGCTGCGCGACATCACCGTCAGCGTGCAAGACGGAGCCACTATCGGATTCATCGGCGCCAACGGGTCGGGAAAGTCGACGTTTCTGAAGTGCTTGACCGGCATCTACAAGCCGGATCGCGGTTCGTTGCAAGTGCACGGCACCGTCGCCGCCTTGCTCGAACTCGGGGCGGGCTTCTCACCCGAATTGACGGGGCGCGAGAACATCTTCCTGAACGGCTCAATCCTCGGCATGTCGCGCAACGACATCAAAGCCAAACTCGACCAAATCGTGGAATTCGCCGGAATCGGCGAGTTCATCGACTCGCCAGTCAAGAACTACTCGTCGGGCATGACCGTTCGACTCGGATTCTCGATTGCCGCGCACGTCGAGCCGCGAATTCTGCTTATCGATGAGGTGTTGTCAGTTGGTGACCAGAGTTTCCAACGGCGCTCGAGCGAAAAAATCGAGGAGTTCCGTCGTGAAGGTCGCACCATAGTCGTGGTAAGCCACAGCCTCGGAGTGGTCGAGCAGCTCTGCAGCGAAACGGTATGGCTCGACAAGGGGGCAATGCGGATGCACGGCCCGTCGGCGGAAGTGATTGCGGCGTACACGGGGGGCAGTTACCAGGTGCATCAACGTGATGCCGAGAGCCTGCACGAACAATGGGGCACCGGCGACGCGCAGATCACGTCGATGACGGTCACGGACTTCTCGGGTGTCGACGTCGATGTGGTCGAGACTGGTGCATCGTTACGAATCACCCTGCAACTCAACGCGCATATGCGTGTCGAAGCACCGATCGTGCGCGTCTCCATCGACACACTGCAAGGCCAACACGTGTGGGCGAGCTCGACCCAGCACGGGCAGTCGCGCCTGCGAGTGCTCGACGGCCCCGCCACTGCCGTGATTGACGTGCCGAGTCTCCCGCTCCTTGACGGTCAGTACACGCTTTCGGCAGTCATCCTCGACGCGACTGGCACCACCGAACTTGACCATCACCGCAACTGGAAACGGCTGGATGTACACGACCGCGGCATCCACGACTCGGGTGTCGTGCACATCCCGGCTACTTGGTCGATGCGAAGAGACTGAACCGTCAGAGTTCTTCGGCGATGCGCCGAGAGAACGCCTTGAACACGCGCAGCCCCAACAACACGGAAATTATCGCGGCGACGACGCAGTAGACGATGTCGCCCGTGCCTGGAAACCTGCCGTCGTACACGGTGTGTCGAAGGGCTCGGAGGTACACCGCGGGAGGATTCCAATGGAAAAGGAACAGGACAGTGTCGCTGACCCGACCGTCGAACCGATTCGGGTCATAAATCACCGGAGTAGCAAAGAACCACACTTGATTGATGATGTTCCACAAGTACCCGAGATCGCGGAAGTACACGGCACCGACGGCGAGCATGAGCGCGATACCGGTGCCGAACAAGACGAGCGTCATCATCAGACTGACCGTGACGGGAAGGTATGCGTAGAGCGGACTGCCCATGATTGCAAGCGCAACACAGACCACGACCATCTCGATAGAAAACTGCACGAAACTAAAGAGCACTTGGGACAATACGAGCGTCTCGCGCGGAAATGCGACCTTGCGAACCAGCGTGGCATTGCCCGTGATGCTCTGCAGACCGAGACCGCACACGAGCGAGAAGGTTCCCCAGGGAATGATCCCGCTCAACAAGTACAACCCGTAGGTGTCGATCCCCGACGGATCACCGATGGGTGCCGTGATACCGAATGCGACACCAAAGACGAACGTAAGGATCAGCATCTGGCTGAGCGGGTTCAACATCGACCATGCCCAGCCCAGGAAGGACCCGCGGTATCTCTGCTTCAGTTCGCGGACAGTAAGGTTCCACAACAGCCCGCGCGACTCGACGATTTCTCGCACTTGCTGCATTGCAACCAGCGTAATGATGAACCAGACGAGAGCGTAGGCTTTGCAGCAGTGAGTTCGCCCGATCGTCCAACGATTTCATCGTCGCACTCGCCTGCTGGTGAGCGCGTCGGCTCGTCTGCGCAGGCTTCCGAGGTCTCGTCGGATGACGAGCTTCGCGTGCAGCTGTTGGAGATGCAGTTGCGTCTCTTCGAAACTCGTGACTTTGCAATCGGTGCCTCAGCACGAGCCGGGGAGATGCAAGCGCGACTCACCACCAAGGAACTCGAGCTTGCGAACGCCCGCACGGTGAATCACGAGAACAACATTCACATAGAGAACCATCTCGCCCATATCGCACGGCTCGAAGCAGCGCTTTCGGCGGTTGAGCCGCAGATTCGCGACCTGCGTAGTCGTTCCGAGCAACTCGACCGTGTGTACGCCTCCGTCACCTGGCGCCTCGGCAGGTTGCTCATGCTGCCAGTCCGGTTGATCCGTCGTATTCTTCGACGTTCTTAATCGTGCGACCCGAACGCGTCGCGCCACGCTTCAGCATCGTCACGCCCGTGTACAACCCACCCCAGGAAGCATTCGAAGAGTGCGTGCGTTCGGTCTTTGCCCAAACAAGCACCGATTGGGAGTGGTGCCTCGTCGACGACTGCTCGCCGAAGCCATGGGTAAAGAAGAGATTGCTGCAACTGCAAGCACATGACGCGCGGGTGCGCGTGTACTTTCGCGAGAAGAACGGCGGAATCGTCGCGGCGTCGAATGATGCCATGTCTCTCGCCGAGGGTGACTTCATCGCCTTGCTTGACAACGACGATGCGTTGCATCCCTCGGCACTCGAGATGGTAGATGCGATGCTGCGAGCGAACGACGGCATCGACTACCTATACACCGATGAAGACAAGGTTGATGAATCCGGACGGCACTACGACACGTTTCTGAAGCCCGACTGGTCGCCGCAGCGATTCTTGGCGCAAAACTACTGCTCGCATCTGTCCGTCATCCGGCGTTCACTGGTCAACGAGGTGGGTCGATTCCGATCGGGATTCGACGGCTCTCAAGACTACGACTTGTTCTTGCGGATAATCGAGCGCGCACGCATCATCGCCCACCTTCCCGAGGTGCTGTATCACTGGCGGGCGGTCAGCGGTTCGACAGCGCTCGCACACGATGAAAAGCCGCACGCGTTCCTGGCGGCAATGCGCGCAATCAAGGAATCACTTGCCCGGCGGCGAATTGAGGCGGAAATTGAACAGGCGGGGCCCTATCCCTTCCAACAGGTCGTGCGACAACTTACTCGACGTCCGAAGATCAGCATCATCATCCCGACCTGCGGCACCCACAAAACCATTTTCGGTGTCGACACCTGTCTCGTCGTCAATGCCGTCAAAAGCATTGTCACGAGATCCACCTACTCGAACTACGAGATTCTCGTCGTTATCGACGACCACTCTCCGAGGGAAGCATGGGACGGACTGCGCGACCTTGGAGATGAACGTGTGCATCTGGTGCCGTACGACAAACCGTTCAATTTTTCCGCCAAGTGCAATCTCGGTGTCGCGCAATCTGAAGGCGAGCATGTGCTGCTGCTCAACGACGACACCGAAGTCATCGACGACAATTGGTTGGAGGTATTGCTCAGCTACATGGAAGAGCCTGACGTCGCGATGGTCGGGCCGATGTTGGTGTTGGAGGACGGTCGCATTCAATCTGCCGGGCACTCCAACACCCCGATTCCGCACAACTTTCGCACGGGTCAGTCGATCAATGGTCCGGGTGAATTCGGCGTGCTCGCGGTGGCGCGCGAGTGCAGCGGCGTTACGGGGGCCTGCGCCCTCATCCGGCGGACTTCGTATGACGCGGTCGGTGGCATGAGTTTGGTGTTCCCGAAGGCGTTCAACGACGTTGATTTTGCGTTCAAGATCTTGGACGCCGGGCAGCGTATTATCTGGACACCGGTCGTCCGTCTCTTCCACTTTGAGACTGCCTCGCGACCGAACGTGGTCGAGTCATCGGAAGTTGAGCTACTGCATGACCGATGGCAGCGCAAGTTTGACAACGACAGATATTGTCGCCACGTCTAGCAACACCACGGCCACAGTGCTGCGATATCGCTGATCGACTTCGCTGATTGAGTTCGTCAGCCGACGTCTCGTCGAATCGGCGTGATGTTCTCGGGGCCGGTGCCCGACCCTTCTTCTGTTTCGCCCGCTGCGGTCGTCACGCGCGCGATCTTGGTGGTGAGCACGATCGTCGCCATCACACCCGATGCGACGATGGCGGCGAGCAACCAGTAGCCGACGCCGGCCGGTGCCTCCGACAAACCGACCGCGAGCACACCGAGTGCGATCGAGGCGACGAGCAGCACGGTCACCGAGCGGCGCACCGAGAGACCCAGGCGCAAAAAACGGTGGCTCAGGTGGTCCTGACCGCCGGTGAACGGGCTCACGCCACGACGCGCGCGCGAGACGACGACGAGCATGGTGTCGAGCACCGCGACACCGAGCACCACGACCGGTGCGAACAGCTGCGGTATTTCGGTGACGCTCGTGCGCATCTTCAATCCGAGATACGCCATCATGAAGCCGATGAAGAGGCTGCCTGCATCCCCCATGTAGATGGTGGCTGGATGGAAATTGCTGCGCAGAAAACCGAGCATCGCACCGGCGAGTCCGATCGCCAAGAGCGCGCTGTATTGCTGGTCGTTGATCACGGCGATGAAAAAGAAGGCGCTTGAGGCGACTGCCGCGGTGCCTGCCGCGAGTCCGTCGATGTTGTCGAGCAGGTTGAACGCGTTGGTGATGCCGAGAATCCACACCGCCGAAATCACGAAATCGATCCACAGCGGCAGGGCAGAGTCGAGCCGCACGCCGTACGACACGAGGCCGACGGAGAGAGCGAGGCCGACGGCGAAGCGCAACCACGGGCTCAAGCCCCGCAGGTCGTCGATGAGCCCCATCAACGAAAACACCAACGCCAAGCCAAGCACGACGCCGAGCTCGCGGAGCAGGCCGTCGCCTGGCGCGAACAGGTTGCCGATGGTGAGTCTGATCTCGCGACCCTCGATGAACGCACCACGACGCAGAACCACGCCGATGAACATCGCGGCCGAAAATGCGAGCACCATGGCTACTCCGCCGAGATACGGAACCGGTGCCGTGTGCGACTTGTGCCCGCCGGGATTGTCGTGGATGGCGCGGCTGCGCGCGTACTCACGCACCGCCGGAACCAAGAACAGCGACAACCCCGTTGCGCCAAGGAACGTGGCGATGTAGAACCACGATTGCGTCACAGTCCAAGACTATTCGCCGCCCTTCGGCACGGCTCGGGCCTCGCGCGGCGGGCGACAAGTAGCGTTTTGACGGCATGCGCGCGCTGGTGACCGGAGGTGCGGGATACATCGGCTCGCACCTCGTCGACCGACTGGTCGCCCTAGAGCATCGTGTCACGGTGCTCGACGACCTCTCGACGGGCAACGCAGCCAATCTCGCAACAGCACGCGACCATATCGAGTTCGTGCACGACACGATCCTCGACGAAGCAGTGGTGCGCCGTCTCGTCGGCGAGGCAGACCTCGTCTTCCACCTAGCGGCGGCGGTGGGTGTCGGCAACATCGTCGCTCGGCCGCTCTCATCGTTGGTCACCAACTCGCGAGGCGCGGAGAACGTGATCGATGCGTGCGTGGCCGCGGAAAAAAGGCTGCTCCTGGCCTCGACGAGCGAAATCTACGGCAAGACGTCGAAGATGCCGATGTCAGAAGACGACGATCGCGTGCTGGGGTCGACCACCGTCGCGCGGTGGGGGTACTCCACCGCCAAGGCGATCGACGAGCATCTCGCTCTGGCGCACGCCGAACACGGACTGCGCGTGTCGATCGTGCGGTACTTCAACTCGTACGGACCGCGGCTCGACCCGCGCGGCTACGGATCGGTGGTGGCCAACATGATGCGCCAAGCACTCGACGGCGAGCCGCTCACCGTGCACGGCGACGGCACGCAGACTCGCTGCTTCACCTATGTCGACGACACGGTCGAAGGCACGCTGCGCGCGGCGTTCGATGCCCGCGGAGAGGGCCGCGTGTTCAACATCGGCAACGACCATGAGACGACCATCAACGACCTGGCGCGCACGATCATCGAGATGACCGGCTCGGCGTCGCAGGTTCGACACGTGTCGTACGAAGAGCGCTACGGGAAACGGTTCGAGGACACCAAGCGTCGCGTACCCGACGTGCGTCGCGCGCACGACGTGCTCGGCTTCCGCGCCGGAATCACGCTGCACGACGGGCTGGAGCGCACGCTGCGTTGGTGGCGCGACACCCACTCGTGACTTCGCGACCCGTGCGCGTCGTGCACGTCTTGACGCGCACGAACATCGGCGGCGTTTCAAACTATCTCTGGCATTTGCTGTCAGGCTCGTCGAGTGCGGTAGAGCACATCGTGGTGCGAGGTATCAGCTCCAACGATGAGGGTGATTACTTCGACCAACACCGTGTTCCCAATGAATTCATAACGATCTCAAGTCTCCAACGCAGTTCGAGTTTCTTTGACGACATTCGAACGTTCGTCGGCTTGGTACAAATCTTTCGACGACTTCGACCAGACATTGTGCACACACATATGGCCAAGGCAGGTGCCCTCGGTCGTCTCGCGGCCGTAGTCGCGGGTGTTCGGGTGCGTGTTCACACGTTCCACGGTCATCTGCTCTACGGCTACTTCAGTGCGACAGCGACACGATTGATCGTCTTAGTTGAACGTTTCCTCAAGATGGCGACCACCCACGCGATCGCCAATGGAGAGACGGTGCGGCGAGATCTCGTTCGGTTGAGGGTGATTCGAGACGCGAAGAGCTCGATGATTGCTCCGGCAGTCTCACCGATAGAAGGCCGGGATGGCCGAGGGCTTCGGGATCATCTGGGGCTTCCTCAGGAACGATTCGTCGTCGGGTTTCTTGGACGACTCGCACCAATCAAACGTCCCGACAGAGTGCTCGATCTTGCGCGGCGATTGCCAGAGATGCACTTCGTGCTCGTTGGCGACGGTCCGCTTCGACAGCAGATTGTCGAAAACGCAAAGCATCTCTCTAACGTGACCTTACGTGGTTGGGTGGACGATGCATCACAAGTGCTACCTGCTTTCGACGCTCTGGTGCTTACCAGCGACAATGAAGCGATTGCGATCGTGCTCATTGAGGCTGCTACTGCGGGGGTCTCCCTCGTCGCCATGGATGTCGGGTCGGTCGGCGAAATCGTTCGCCATGGCGAAACTGGTCTTCTCGCCCACGATCTTGACTCTCTGGAGTCCGCCCTTCGCTCACTGATGACAGACCAAAACGCGCGGGCCAAGATGTCAAAAGCCGCCAGACACCTTGCCACTACAAGGTTCACCCGACGTCAACTTGTCGAGGCACACGAGTCGCTCTACATGCGGCTCGTCGGGCGCAACACGCGCCGAGAGTCGGGGCTCTAGAGCCGCTCGCGGCGGGCGCTGGCTGAGCCTGCGTCTGGTGCTCCGCCGGCGTTCACCGCGTCGAACACGGTCACGCCGCGCTGCGCGAGTGCCGCGAGCGGCCAGTCGCCACCGACGAGCGCGGCGACCAGGTCGGCGTCGGTGGATGCGATCTGGTCGCGTGCGACTGAACGCAACGTCGTGTCGCCGACGCGCACCTCTGGCACGAGGTCGTCGCTGTACGACACCACTCCCCCGCGCGAGGCGAGCAGTTCCATCACATGAATGGCGCGCGAGTTGCGCGTATCGCTCACGCCGCGCTTGAACGTCGCACCCAGGCACAGCACCTTGGCACCGCGCAGCGACACCGACTTTTCGTTGAGCAGGTCTTGCATGCGCGCCACCGCATAGTTGGCCATCGCATCGTTGATGTCGGCGGCAAGTTCAATGAACCGCGTCTGGAAGTCGTACTCGCGCGCCTTCCACGCGAGATAAAACGGGTCGACCGGGATGCAGTGGCCGCCCGGGCCGATGCCCGGATAGAACGCTTGGAAACCGAACGGTTTGGTGGCGGCCGCGTCGATCACATTCCACACGTCGATGCCCATCTCGTGGCACAGTTGCGCGAGCTCGTTGACGAGCGCGATGTTCACCGCTCGGTAGGTGTTCTCGAGTAGCTTCGCCATCTCCGCCACCTCGGGCGACTCGACGGTGCGCACGAGGCTCGCGTCGTCCGTCAAGGTGACGAGCAGCATCTTGGCGAGGTCGGTGCACGCGGGTGTGAGCCCGCCGACCACCTTCGGGGTGTTGCGCACGTTCCAGCGCACGTTGCCCGGGTCGACGCGCTCGGGCGAGAACGCGAGATGAAAGTCGACGCCGGCACGCAAACCGGTTTCTTCGAGGATCGGCCGGACGAATTCCGTTGTCGTGCCGGGATACGTGGTGGATTGCAAGATGACGAGCATTTCGCGCCGAAGCACCTTGGCGACCGTGCGCGTCGCGGACTCGACGTACGACAAGTCGGGGGTCTTCGATTTGTCGAACGGGGTCGGCACGCAGATGAAAACCACGTCGCAATCGCCGAGGTCGGACACCGCCGAGGTGGCACGGAAGGCGCCCGAGCCGACGAGCGGGGCGATGCGTGAGGCAGCAACGTCGTCGATGTGCGTGCGACCGGCGTTCAACCCGGAGACGACCGCGTCGGACACGTCGAAGCCGACGACGTGCCAGCCGACTTCGGCGAACGACACGGCGAGCGGCAGGCCGACGTAGCCAAGCCCGATGACGCCGACACCGGCTTTCTTTTCCGCAAGTCGTCGAGCGAGTGCGTCAGCCATGGTCGTGATGCGCCGCGAACGGCACTTTCAGGCTACGCGAACGGCCGCCACGACTTTCGGTGTGGGCGAGGGGGGACTTGAACCCCCACGTCCTTACGAACACTGGCACCTGAAGCCAGCGCGTCTGCCATTTCGCCACTCGCCCGAGTGAAGCACCGCCACGCTACCGACGACGAACGAGCGCCGACCACACGGGGCGCGGTGCGGGGCCGGCCGCGGTGTACACGAGCAGCACGCCGGCAAGCACGAGCGCCATCGTCGAGAGCGCATGAAAACCGACCGCGCGGCGCACGAACCCCGACGAGAAACCCGCGAGCCCGCCACAGAAGCTCATGAGCAAATCGGCCGAGCCTTGCACCCGCACGCGCACCGATTCGCCGAGCGACTCGACGAGCAGCGACGAGCCGCCGATCAAGCCGAAGTTCCAGCCGACACCGAGCAACCACAACGACGGGAAGAGCATGATCTCGCCCTCGCCGGCGAGCGCCGACATCACGTTGGAGACAACGAGCAGCACGGCGCCGACGAAGATCGCGTTGGTGCGGCCATGGCGATCGGCGTACTTTCCGACGAGCGGGCTGAAGGCGAACATGCCGGCGATGTGCAGCGACACAACATACGGCGACACGCCTTCGTGCCCGTGCAACTTGAGATGCACGGGGGTCATCGTCATCACCGCGACCATCGTCGCCTGCGAGATCACCATCGCCGCGATGGCGAGCCTGCCTTCCGCAGTGGCGGTCGCCGTGCGTACCGCCTCGTTCAGGCTCATGCGCGCCGACGGCGCATGCGTCGCCCCGCTCACGACAAGCGGATCGGGACGCAGACGCACCATCGTGTTGAGCGTGGCCAAGACGAGGAAGACCGCCGCGGCCAGCCATGGTCCGCTGTATTTGGCCAGACCGAACCATGTTTCTCCCGCCCACTGCGCGGGGGTTATGAGCAACGGCCCGAACACCGCGCCGAATGTGGAGGCAAAGACGACGCGGCTCATCGCTGACGACCGCTCGGCGGGTTCGGCCAGGTCGGTTGCGGCGTATCGTGCGAGCAGGTTCGCTGCTTGGCCGTTGCCGAAGACGAAGAGCCCGGCGAGGAACACCGCGAGCGACGACGTCTCGACGCCGACGACGGCGACGATGCTGCCGAGCGCGGCAAGAAAGTATCCGGTCTGCAACCCGCCGCGGCGGCCGCTTCGCATCATGATGCGCGAGAGCACCTGGGACATGAATGCCGTGCCCATCGTGACCGTCGCCGTGGCGATGCCGCCCAGCGGCGTGTCATCGCCGAGGATGTCTTGCACGACGAACGCACCGACGGTGACCGACGCACCGAGCGCCGCGGCGCCGACGATCTGGCCGCCGACCAAAACGCGCAGCACGCGGCGTTGGATGTCGGCGCGCGACCCGTTCACTCATGCGACCCTACGACACGCGGCGTGACTTGACGGCGACGATTTTCGCGAAGCGCAACTGCGCAGTGTTCACCACGCGCGACTGCTCAGTCGTCACGCAGCCCAGCCGTACACTTGATTCGTGGCGTTGCGTGCGTACGACTCGACGATCCGCCCGATCGAGATGGGTCGCCGCCTGCTCGGAGTCGTGGATTCGCAGGCTGCGGAAGACACCCGCAGCATCCCGCACGCCTATTCGATCATCCTGCATCCCGACGACCGGGCGGCCTTCGCCGACGTGGAGACCGACCTCGTGCGCGAACTGGCCGAGGCCGTCACCCAGCACGGCGCGCGGGAGTCGTACCGCCTGAACGAGCCCGTCGTCGTGGTGCTGCGCGAGGACGCTTCGACCAAGCGCGGATCCATCTCCGTCGTGCCCTCGCTCGTCACCGCCCCCACGCCCGTGCAGCAGCGCACCGACTCGGACGAGGCGGTGGTCATACAGCCGATCGCCGCCTCGATGGCGACGCCGATAGCCGGTGCGATCACGTCCGCGCTCATCACGCCCGACGGAGTGCGCCACGTGCTGGAGACTGAGCGAGTCACCATCGGCCGCCAGAGCGGATGCACCGTCGTCATCCGCGACACCAACGTGAGCCGCGAGCATGCGCAACTGCGCCGGCGACCCAACGGCTGGACGCTGCGCGACCTCGGCAGCACGAACGGCACCAAGTTGAACGGCGTACGCGTCGACGACGAGCAGATGCTCGCCGATGGCGACGTCATCATGCTCGGCGCGATCAAGGTGACCTTCGAGATTTCGTGACCCCAACCAGAACGACGGTGGCGTGATGAAGATCGTGTGGGGTGCGACGACGCACGTCGGCATGCTGCGCCAAACCAACGAAGATGCCTTCGCGGCACAAGCCGACGTGTTCGTCGTCGCCGACGGCATGGGCGGCCACAACGCAGGGGAGGTTGCAAGCGCGCTCGCCGTGAAGGGCATGCGCGACGCCGCAGCCGGCGGATTCGCCTCCGCCGAGTCGGTCGTGGCGGCGATCAACGCCGCCAACGCCGCGATTCATCTGGCGAGCGGCGGGCCGAGCGACCAGCGCGGCATGGGCACCACGCTCACCGCCGTCGTGCCGCTCGCGGCGACGGCGAGCGAGCCGCAGCGCGTGGTGGTCGCCAACGTCGGAGACTCGCGCGTCTATCTGTGGCGCGGTGGCGAACTGAAGCAGGTGAGCGCCGACCACTCCTACGTGCAGGAGCTGCTGAGCGAAGGATTCATCTCCGCCGACGAGGCCCGCGTTCACCCGCGGCGCAACATCGTGACCCGCGCGCTCGGCATCGAGGGCGACGTGAGCGCCGACTCATGGACGCTGCCGATGCTCGTCGGCGACAGGTTCGTGTTGTGCAGCGACGGTCTCGTCGACGAAGTCGACGACGAACAGATCGCGTCGATCTTGCGCGCGTCGTCCGGCGCGCAGCACGCCGCAGACACGCTCGTGGCTGCCGCAAACGCCAACGGCGGGCGCGACAACGTGACGGTGGTGGTGGTCGACGTCGCCGACGACATTGCTGACACCGCGGCGACGACCGCGACGACTCCGCCGAGCGACGCGCCGGCAATCAGTGCTCCGCGCGGCTCGCGTGTGCGGCGCCTCGTTGCCGCAATCGCGGCCGTGGTGTTCGTGGCGGCCTGTGCCATCGCGGTCGCCGGATGGTACGCGCGCGGCGGATACTTCGTCGGCTTCGACGGCCGCGGCGACGACGCGACGCTCGTGGTCTTCAAGGGCCGACCGCAGCGCATCCTGTGGTTCTCCGCCACGGTGCGCATCGACACCGGCATCACCCGCGCCGAGGTCTTCCCCGCGCTCGCTGCCGACATCGACGACGAACCCGAGTATGAGTCGCTCGCAAAAGCACGCTCATACGTGGAGTCGATTCAGGGTGTGGTCGAGGCTCAACGCGATAGCGACGAGGCCGGCTCGTGAGCGAACCGATCGTCGTGAACGGCCGCTACGAGCTCGGCCGCCGAATCGGCCGCGGCGGCATGGCCGAGGTGTTCGTGGCGCGCGACCGCCTGCTCGACCGCCCCGTCGCGGTGAAGATTCTCTTCGCCGAACACGCGAAGGACCCGCTCTTTGTCGAGCGTTTCCGTCGCGAGGCGATGTCGGCGGCTGCGCTCAACCACCCCAACATCGTCGCGGTGTTCGACTGGGGCCAAGTCGACTCCACCTACTACATCGCGATGGAGTACGTGCAGGGCCGCACGCTCGCCGACATCCTCCAGAGGCATGAACGCCTCACCGTGCTGCAGGCCTGCGACATCGCCATCGACATCGCCGCCGCGCTCGCCGAGGCACACAAGGCGGGCGTCGCGCACCGCGACATCAAACCGGCGAACGTGATTGTGAGCGCGACGGGCGTGGTGAAGGTCGCCGACTTCGGCATCGCGCGCGCGATCGGCGCCTCGGTCGAGCAAGGTCTCACGCAGACCGGCGCGGTGATGGGCACTGCGACGTATTTTTCACCCGAGCAAGCACAAGGGGCACAGCCCGATCCGCGTTCTGATCTCTACTCGCTCGGAGTCATCATGTACGAGATGCTGGCGGGCGTCCCGCCGTTCGCCGGCGAGAATGCGATCGCCATCGCATACAAGCAGGTACACGACAAACCCGTCACACTGCGCGCCAAGAACCTCGACATCTCCCCCGCCTTCAACGCGATCGTGATGAAATGCCTCGAGAAGGACCCGCAGCGGCGCTACGCAACCGCCGGTGCACTCGCCGACGACCTGCGCCGCCTCGTCGACGGCAAAGAGGTGCTCGCCCTGCGCGAGGAAACCGCGGCCAGCAACGACGCTGTGGCCACCACGCAGATGCCGGTCGTCGATGCCGCGAGCGAGTCGGTCGACGACCAACCGACGACCGTACTGCCGACGTCGGTGGGCTCGCGCCCGCGCGGCGGCGATTATCCGCCGTACGACGACGTGGTGCCCAAGCGCACTGCGGCATGGGTGTTCGGTTCGGTGTTGTCGGTGATCGCGCTCGTCGCCGTCGCCATCTTCGGCTTCCGCGCGTTCACCGACGAGAGCGCCGGCGCGAACATCGTGGTACCGAACGTGATCGGGCTCAACATCGAGGAGGCAAAGAGCCTCCTCATCGACCTCGGTCTCACCCCGATCGAGGATCCGCGCGTGCGAGAGAACGCTGCGAACGACGTGATCTACGACCAGACTCCCGTCGCCGACACGCTCGCCCGCCAGGGCGAGAACGTGATCCTCGTCTACAACCCGGGCTTCGTGCCGGTGGTGGTGCCCAACCTCGTCGGACTCTCGGTGCAAGACGCGACCAACGTGCTGAAAGAAGCCGGTTTGCGCCTCGTCGTCGACCAGTTCGTGGTCGCCGCCGACACACCCGCCAACCAGATCATCGTGCAGTCGCCGACGGCTGGCCTCGGCGCGCGGCCGAATTCGGTCGTCACCGTGAACGTGTCGGCGGGCAGCAACACCGTGCGCGTGCCCGACGTGATCGGCGACGACCAGACCGCCGCCGCGAAACTCTTGTCGGCGTCGCCGCTCAACTTCGTGGTCACGATCGTGCTTGAGACGAGCGAAGTGATCGAAGCAGGACGTGTGGTGCGCAGCGAGCCGCTCGGCGACACCGCGGTCGCACCCGGCAGCGGCATCACGCTCTATGTGTCGTCGGGCAAGCCTGGCGTGGCGGTGCCGAGCGTGGTCGACAAGAACGGCGCGACGGCGGCCACCGAGCTCACGTCGCTCGGCCTCGTCGTGACGGTGAACGAACAAGTGCTGCCCGCGGGTGATGCGCGCGACGGCAACGTGCTCGCCCAAAGCATCGCACCGGGCACCGTCGTGGCGCTGGGCAGCACGATCACCATCACCGTCGGCCGCGCCGAAGCGCCGCCCCCGGAGACGACGGTCCCCTAAGCGCAGCCGTCACACGAGCGCGTCACGGGTCGTGCGCGCCGCGTCTCGCGCCTCAGCAGCACGCGAGAAAGTTCCGCAGCATCGCATGGCCGTGCTGCGTGAGGATGCTCTCGGGGTGGAACTGCACGCCTTCGACTGCATGGCTGCGGTGGCGGACCCCCATGATCGTGCCGTCGGCGGCGCGGGCCGTGACCTCGAGCGACTCAGGCAGCGAGTCGGCATCGATGACGAGCGAGTGATATCGCGTGACTTCGACCGGCGAGTCAAGACCCGCGAACACGCCTCGCGCGTCGTGGGTGACGTGCGAGGTCTTGCCGTGGCGCAACTCGGGTGCGCGCACGATCCGCGCGCCGAACACGTGGCCGATCGCCTGATGACCGAGACACACGCCGAGCACCGGCACGCGGCCCGCCGCCTTCGCGATCACGTCGCACGTGATGCCGGCATCTTCGGGACGACCCGGGCCGGGCGACACGACGATGGCGTCGGGTGAGTCGTCGAGCAACGAGTCGGCGGTCGTCTCGTCGTTGCGCACCACGTGCGGCACTGCGCCGAGCTCGCCGAGATACTGCACGAGGTTGTAGACGAAACTGTCGTAGTTGTCGACGACGACGACGCGCGGTGCGGGCACGCATCAAGCCTGCCAACGCTCGGGCGACGCACCCCTACACTTGGAAGCCGCATGGCTCCGAACAAACGCCGCACCGGCGGGCGCACCACCCCGGCAGGCGGTCGCACGACACCAGCGGGCACTCCGCCGGCCAGCCCGCGCTACACGCCGCCCGTGCCCGTGACGGTGAAAGAAAGCCCGCGTTGGGTGCCGATCTTGATGTTCGTCCTGCTCGGACTCGGCGGCCTCGTGATTCTGTTCTATTACCTCGGCTTCGTGCCGGGCGGTCGCACGAATTGGTACTTGTTCGCCGGTCTCGCGATGGTGCTCGGCGGGTTGTTCACCGCGACGAAGTATCGCTGACCAGCACCATCTCTTCCATGCAGTGCCGCGGTGGCGGCGGATTCTCGTCGGGCGCGAGCGTGAGTTTGAGTTCGACTCCGCAGACGCTGCAGCGATAGCGCACGTTGATGCGGCGCATCTCGCCGCTCGGAGGCGGTGGCGGAAGCGAGCTCGTCATGCTGCGCAGCATGCCGAGACCCACCTTCCAGATGAACCAGACGAGCGCGAGCCCGATCGCCACCCAGACGAACGTGCCGAACACGCCGCGCGTCGCCGGGTCTAGAGGCGTTCGATGATGAACGCGTTGGCGAGCCCGCCGCCCTCGCACATCGTCTGCAGGCCGTAGCGGCCGCCGGTGCGCTCGAGTTCGTTGAGCAGCGTGCACGTGAGTCGCGCACCAGACGCGCCGAGCGGGTGGCCGAGCGCGATGGCTCCGCCGTTCACGTTCACCTTGTCCATGTCGGGGTGGAGTTCTTTCTCCCACGCAAGGACGACGGCGGCGAACGCCTCGTTGATCTCCACCAAGTCGATGTCGCTCATCTTCAAGTTCGCGCGCTCGAGCGCCTTCTTCGTCGCCGGAATCGGTGCAGTGAGCATGTAGCGCGGATTTTCTGCGGCGAGCGCGAAGCTGACGAAGCGGGCGCGCGGCTTGAGGCCCAACTTCTTGGCCTTCTCCTCGCTCATGATGAGCAGCGCCGCCGACCCGTCGGTGATCTGCGACGAGTTGCCGGCCGTGACCTTGCCGCCTTGTTCCACTGGCTTGAACGACGGCTTGAGCGTCGCGAGTTTCTCGAGCGAGGTCTCGCGGATGCCCTCGTCGGTCGACATCATCGCACCCTCGGCGTCGAGCACCGGCACGATCTCGTTTTGGAAGCGGCCTTCTTTGGTGGCGCGTGCCGCGTTGTGCTGCGAGCGCAAGCCGAAACGGTCGAGGTCTTCGCGAGAGATCTTCCACTTCTCGCTGATCAACTCCGCCGAGATGCCCTGGTTCACGAGACCGCCCTCGGCCTTGTAGCGCTCCTGCACGCGGACGCCGAAGGGATACCCGAACTTGCCTTCGGCGATCGACGCACCCATCGGCACGCGGGTCATCACTTCGACACCGTTGGCGACTACTGCGTCGTAGGCGCCGGCGATCACTCCTTGTGCGGCGAAGTGCGCCGCTTGCTGGCTCGAACCACACTGGCGGTCGACGGTGGTGCCGGGCACCGATTCGGGCCATCCGGCGGCGAGCACCGCGTTGCGCGCGATGTTGAGACTCTGCTCACCGACCTGCATCACACAACCCATCACCACGTCGTCGACCTGCGTCGGGTCGAGGTTGTTGCGCGTGGCGAGCGCATTGAGCATCTCGGCGGCGAGATCGACGGGGTGCCAGTTCTTCAGGCGGCCGTTGCGCTTCCCGAGCGGGGTGCGGACTGCATCGACGATGACTGCGGTGGGCATGGAAGTCTCCTTTTGCGGTGCCCTCATTATTACCGACGAAACGACAGACTCGATTGTCGAAGAACGGGGCGGGATTCGTGCGAAAAGTGCTGGACATGAACTGCGACATCGGCGAGGCGCCGGGCGCATGGCACGAGAGCCACGAGCCCGAACTGCTGGGCCTCGTGACGAGTGCGAATGTCGCCTGCGGTGGCCACGCCGGCGACGCCGAGTCGATGCGCGCGGTGTGTGCGCTCGCCGTGAAACTTGGCGTGGCGATCGGGGCGCAGGTGTCGTACCCCGACCGCGCGGGTTTTGGTCGCACGATGATGGAGATTTCGCCTGAGGCACTCGCACGGTCGCTGCGCGAGCAATACGACGCGTTGTCGCGTGCAGCAGCCGGTGCTGGTGGGCGCGTGTCGTACGTGAAACCGCACGGGGCCTTGTACAACGCCGTCGTCGAGCGCGAAGACCACGCGCGAGTCGTGGTGGAGTTGGCCGCGCAGCACGAGGTCGCCCTCTTCGGGCTTGCGAACTCGGCGACGGAACGACTCGCTAGGCAGCTCGGCGTGCGGTTCGTGCGCGAATGGTTCGCTGATCGCGCGTATCTCGCGTCAGGCGCGCTGGCTCCACGGTCGCGTGCCGATGCCCTCGTCACCTCGCCCGACGAGGTTCGCGAGCGCGCGCGCCGCGCAATCGTCGACGGAAGAATCGACACGGTCGATGGCAGCATGCTCGAAGTCGACTTCCGCACGATCTGCGTGCACAGCGACACGCCAGGCGCGGCGGAGTTGTTGCGCGCCGTGCGCGACGCAATCGACGATGCGGGCGCAGCAATCACCGCGGTCTGAGCGATGCGCGCGCGACGATACGGCACGGAGGCGACATTCGTCGACGAGTTGGCGCCGGGCGAACCTGCGATGCTGCGCGAGGTGTTGCTCGCTGCATTCGCGGCAGCTGGCATGCAGGTGCGCGACGTGGTGCCCGCCGCCGACACGCTCGCCGTCACGCACGATGAGACTGATGCAGCAGCCGTGGCACGAGTGGTCGACCAGGCGTGGCGTGAATTCGCGAACATCGAGCCTCGCACTGCGAAACGTGCCCATGCCGCAACCAGCACGGCTGCGGTAGTCGAGATTCCGGTGCGCTACGACGGAGAAGACCTGCAGCACATCGCCGAGCTTGCGTCGTTGAGCGTCGACGAAGTGATAGCGCTGCATGCAGGCGGCGAGTACCTCGCCGAATTCTGCGGGTTCGCGCCGGGTTTTTCATACTTGAGCGGACTGCCTGGCACCTTGCACTTCGCGCGCCGCTCGACGCCCCGAACGCGAGTGCCGGCGGGCGCGGTGGCGATAGCAGCCGGCTACTGCGCGGTGTATCCGCGCGAGTCCCCCGGCGGTTGGCATCTTCTCGGCACCACTTCGCTCGTGATGTGGGACGTCGCGCGCGCCTCGCCTGCGACGCTCGTGCCCGGCACGCGAGTTCAATTCGTGAGAGTCGACTGATGTTGCGCATCGAACGCGTCGGCATCACGACAGTGCAAGATGCGGGTCGTCGTGGCCTCGCCCATCTCGGTTTGCCGAGCTCGGGCGCCGCCGATCGTACGTCGTACCTCCTTGCCAATCGTCTCGCTGGCAACGCACCTGGTGCGGCGATGTTCGAGACCTCCGGCGGGCTTTCGTTCACATCTCTCGACGACATTGATGTCGTCGTGACGGGCTCGGAGTGCGATGCGACCATCGGCTCGCGACACGCAGCACACTGTGCGCCGATGTTGCTGCGCGCCGGCGAGACATTCAGCGTGATTCGCATTCGCGAGGGAGTTCGCGCCTACGTCGCGGTGTCGGGCGGAATCGTCGGTACGCCGATCCTCGGTTCGCTCTCCCACGACACATTGAGCGGCATCGTGCCCGTGGTACTGCACATCGGTGCGTCGCTGCGCGTCGGAGTCGCGGTCGCGGCATCGAGCAGCCTCGACGCGCCAGTGCGACCCGATCGGCTGCAGTCGCTTCGCGTATCGCCCGGGCCGCACCGCGACCTCGTCGGTTCTTCCGCTCTCGAAAGCGTTCTTGATGGCGCGTTTCGCGTGTCGGCGTCAAGCGACCGTATCGGGGTGCGACTGCGCGGCGCGGGCGTCACGCTCGCGCGCGACATCTTTTCTCTGCCGTCGGTGCCATTGGTGCGCGGTGCCATGCAACTCACGCCGAGCGGTGAACTTGTCGTGATGCTCGCCGACCACCCGACCACCGGCGGCTACCCCGTAGTCGCAGTGGTGCACCCCGACGACGTCGACCGACTCGCACAGACCGCCGCGAACGTCGCCCTCACACTCGCGTGGAGCCAGTGATGTGGTGGAGACGATGGGACTCGAACCCACGACCCCCTGCTTGCAAAGCAGGTGCTCTAGCCAACTGAGCTACGTCCCCGCGAGGAACGCTTCATGCTACGGCGCACGCCTCGAGCGGTCGCCTCTTCGTACGCTGAGTGCGGTGCTGCGCGAACTGATCGAGCCGTTGTGGCTGCCGATTCTTGTGCTCATCGCCGTGTGGGTGGCGGTGTGGCGGCGCGGTCTGACGAGATGGACTCGCATCGCCGGCACGGCCGCGCTCGGCGCGTTGTGGTTGGTGTCAACGCCGTTCGCAGCGTTCATACTTGAACAGCCGCTCGCCACCGAGTCGCAGGTTGAAACCGATTGGTCGCCTGACTTCATCTATGTGCTGTCAGGCGGCTACGACGTCGGCGACCTTGCCGAAGAAGACGCCAACGGCGTCGAGACCACTCGACGCGTGAACCGCGGCGTGCAACTGTGGCGCGAGCATCGTGACGCCACCATCGTGATGGCGGGTTCTCAGCCCGGGATGGACGGCCTGCGGGCACCAGAGCAACAGGGGCTCCTCATGCAGGCCCAGGCCGAGCGCCTCGGCGTGCCTGAGACGAACATCGTCGTCGATTCGGTGTCGCTCAACACCAACGGGCACGCGAAAGTCGCGCGCGACGCCGGTCTGCACGGCACCGACGCGCGCCTCGCCATCGTCACTTCCGACTTCCACCTGCGCCGCGCACGACGCGAATTCTCGCGGTTTTTCAGCGATATTCGTCTCTACGGATCGGACCCGGCGATCACCGACGACTCGTGGTCGGACCTGTCGCCTGGGTCGTTGATTCCTCGCGTCGATGCGTTGCGCGACTCGACCACCTACCTGCGTGAGTACGTCGCACTCGTGCTCTCCGACATTCGCAACTGAAATTTCTCGCATCGTCGACGAAGAAAATCGTCGAGATTCGCGAGGTTGTGCCGCGTCGCATGGGTAGCCTCGCCTCGTGACGCCCGCAACCGACCTCATCTACGCATACCGCATCATGCGGTTGGCGCTGCTTGACGCCGGCGGCGCCACGATCGGCAAGGTCGACGACATCGTGATCGTGCCGGGCCGCGGCAACGAGGCTCCGCGCGTGCTCGGGTTCGTTGCTTCGAGCCAGCGACGGCGCATCTTCGTGACCGCCGCGCGAGTCGCCGCGCTCGACAACACCGGCGTGCGGCTGAAGAGCTACGACATCGACTTGAACCCGTTCCGGCCGCGCGAGGGCGAGCGGCTGGTTGCCGCCGACATCTTCGACAAGAAACACGGCGACGAAACGGTGGTCGACGTCGCGCTGCAGCACCAGGGCGGACACAACCCGGTGTGGAGCGTCGCCAAAGTGCGACTAGCCAAGCGCGGCGGATTGTTGGTGCGCCCGTCATTCCGCATGGTCGACTGGAGCCAAGTGGCGGAACTCTTCGCCCCCGTCACACCGGTCGCCGCCGAGGCGGCGCGACTGCGCAACATGCACCCGAGCGACGTCGCAGCGTTCATCGCGGCGCTTCCGATCGAGCAACGTCGCACGATCGCGGCGGCGATGGACGACGAGCGACTCGCCGACGTGCTCGAGGAACTGCCCGAAGACGAGCAGCTGAAACTCATCGAGGGCCTCGACCTCGACCGTCTGAACAGCGTGTTCGACGAGATGGAATTCGACGACCTCGCCGACTTGCTCGGGAAGATGGGCAGCGAACAACGCACACGGGTGCTCGAGTCGATGAACGAAGACGACGCCGACACGATGCGCCAGTTGTTGTCGTGGCCGGAGGGAACCGCCGGTGCGCTGATGACGCCGGAGTTGATCGTGCTCTCGCCAGAATCGACGGTGGCCGAGGCACTCGCCCACGTGCGCGACCCCGAGCGTCATGCGTCGATCGCCGCGCAGGTCTTCGTGACGCATGGACCGCACGAGCCGCCCACCGGCGGCTACATGGGCATCGTGCATTTCCAGCGTCTGTTGCGCGAGCCACCGCAAACCCGGCTGAAAGATTGCCTGCAGCACGAGCCGACGATTCCGCCGACGCTCTCGGAGCGCGAAGTGATGGTGCGCCTCGCGACGTACAACTTGTTGTCGGTCGCAGTGGTCGACGCCGGCAACCACCTGCTCGGTGCGATCACGGTGGACGACGTACTCGACCGCGCGCTGCCCGCCGACTGGCGCACGGCGCGGATCGATTCGCGCACCGACGGCAACCGACATGCTCGGAGCAACGCATGAAGCGCCGGGAAGATCTCGCGAATCCGCGTTATCGGCGCAAGCTGAACATGCCGTACGAGCCGGGAGCATTCGGAAGGTTCTCCGAGGGCGTCGCGCGCAACCTCGGCACCGCGCGGTTCCTCGTCGTGCAGACGTTTCTTGTGATCGTGTGGATCACCGTGAACGTGGTGTCGATCGCGCTGCGGTGGGATCCGTACCCGTTCATCTTGCTCAACCTCATGTTCTCCGTGCAGGCCGCGTACGCAGCACCGCTCATCTTGCTCGCCCAGAACCGCCAGGAAGACCGCGATCGTCAGGCGCTTGAGAACGACCGTGCCGTCGCGATTCGCACGCAGGAGAACGCCGAGTATCTCGCGCGCGAACTCACCGCGGCGCGACTGGCGCTCTCCGACACCGTTACGACGGCCGAGCTGCGCGAAGCGCTCGACTCGCTCAGCGAGCGAGTGGAGCAGTTGCTCGGTCGCGCGTCGCAAGACGCACCGCGCGAAGCATCGCCGCACTGAACTCGGCGGGATTCCCGACGTTCACGAAGTGGTCGCCGTCGAGCGGCACGACTTCGGCATTGGCGGCCTCGGCGAGCGCGTGCTGCTTGCGCGGCGCCACGAGTTGGTCGGTCGTCGTGAGCACGACGACGACGGGGATGCCGAGGCTGGTGATCCAGTCGCGCGCGTCGAACCGCGAGATCGCGCGGCCTGCTTGCGCCATGTTCCACTGGTCGTTGCGGCGCCACTCCGACAGCATCCAGCCGAGGTGTCGGCGCAACGGATGCCTACGGGTCACGCGGCGCGCAAAGACGAATCGTGTGGTGCTGGGGCGGATGAACCGTCGAGTGACGGGGCCGAGCACGCGCGACACCTTGAACCGCACCCGTTCGCGCGCAGTGGCATTCCACTCGAGCGCCGTCGCAGCCAGCACGAGCGAAGCGACGAGATGGGGATGGCGACGCGCGAGCAGCATCGCGATTGGCCCGCCCATCGAGTAACCGACTGCTGTCACGCGCGTGACGCCGAGCGCGGCGCACACCGCCGCGGCGTCGTCGGCGCAGTCTTCGAGCGTGAAGTCGACATCGGGCCGCAGACCGCGACCATGCCCGCGATGGTCGATGCCGATCACGGTGGCGACGTGCCTCAAGTCTTTGTACGCGGTGAAGTAGTTGAGGTCGCTCGACGCGGTCCAGCCGTGCAACAGCAGGACGACGGGGGCGTTCAGGTCGGCGTGCACGCTGTGGCGCACGAAGAATTCACCGCGCTGCGGCACCGTGACCAGCCGACCGGGCAACAACTCGGGTGGGTCGATCTCGAAGCGCGCACCCATCAAGTCGCAACCTATCTGGGTTCGTGCGTGGGAAATCGGTTCGTGCGCGGAAAGTCGACTCCTTCGTGAGAAGCCGACTCGTGCGCGAGCGTGCGACCCCAGAGCCGGCGCGACTAATTGGTTGCCGAGCCGACGAACTCGCGCAGACGGATACCACCTGCCGCCACTTCGCGCAAGATGTTGTCGTTCGGCGAGTCGTCGTCGCCGAGCACGCGCACGCCGCTGCCGAATCCACCCGCAACCACGCCGCGCGCAGTCGCAGCCGCAACCACGCCCGCGACCTGCGCGACGCGATCGGCCACGCCGACCACTTCCACATGGCGCGACTCACCCAGCCACCCGCGCACCTCTACTCGCAACGCGCCGGTGCCGCCCTCGGCATGCGGCGGCGTGAGCATCGGCAGGCGCGCCGTCAGCCGGTCGCGGCGGTTCGCCGACATGCGCACCGTGACGCGCAACAATGCCGGCACTCCGTGGTGGATGAGAACGGGGTCGGCGTGCTCGGCGCGATAGCAGTCGCGCGGGCCGACCGGGTCGGGGAACCAACACAACTCGCGACCGCTGCCGGCGGGGCGGCGTAACCAGTCGCCGTCGTGCCAGCCGATCGACTGCCCAGCGAGCGAACGATGGTGCTGTTGGGCGCAGGCAGGCCCCGCGGTGCCGTGCACCGCCACGTGGGCCTCGTCCACCTCGTCGAAGCGAGAAGCAAGCGAACGCACGAGCAGACCGGAGAGACCCGGCGACATCGCCGCACCGACCACCAGCGTCTGGCGCGACTCGCGCGCGATCGCGTCGAGATCCAACATCGCGAGCACGTCCTCCACGTCATCACTGCACGACACCACGCTGACGCCTGCCTCGAGCAGATTGCGTGCCGCCTTGGCGTGCGGTGCCGGGCCGGCGAGCACGACCACGTTCATCTCGAACATCTGCACCACTTGCACCGCGGAAACTCGCACATTCTCTCGTGATGCGCGCGACGCGACCCGATTGGCGACCGCGAGGTTGGCGTCGTTGATGGCGACCTGCACCTGGCCGCTCGCGACCAAGGCGTCGATCGCCCGTGCACCGACCAGCCCGGCACCGACGACGCCGATCACTGCGCCCTCGACGTGTTCATGATGTGCCGAGGTGTCACTTCGACGGCGTGTAGGCGCGCCAGCCACCCTGCTTGGTGGTGACGCGCTGCTTGCCGCCGCCCCCGACCCGCAGGATGCCGACCACCGCAGTGGCGACGGAGAGCACCAGGAGCAGTCGGCGGAAGAGTTTCATCGCGGCGTGGCCTGTGTCGTGGGGCTAATTGGAGTCGAACCAACGACCTCATCCTTATCAGGGATGCGCTCTAACCAACTGAGCTATAGCCCCTTATCGGGACCCTCATCCTACGGGGCGATGTCATCGCTCGGCTCGAGCACGACTTCTTCTTCGAGCACGCTGACGCGCACGCCGCCGACCAATTCGGTGATCAGGTTGAACATCACCGCGCCGACCACCCAGAGTGCGGTGCCGAATAGTGCCGCGAGCAGCCCGAACGCCGCGAAATTGGAGAACAACTCCGAACCGTCGAAGGAAAACGTCTCCCATCCGAAGGACTCGAAGAAATTCTCCACGTTGTCGATCGTGCCGGTCTGGTTGGCGACGCTCCACACGAGCGCGGTCGCGATGAGCGCGATCACATAAAGCACGAGATGAAACACCAGCCCCACTTTGAACACGCTCCACGCGTCGATGTCGCGCACCACGCGCACCACGCGACGCATCCGCGGGCGCCGCGACGCTGGTGATTTCGCCGGTTGCGCTGCGTCGCTCATGGCTCTTCATCAAGTGTACGACGGCGATCGGAGGCGCTCGCCGACGACGCATGACCGCGCCGCACCACGCGCACCGTCACGGAGTACTCGTCGCGTTCTACTTCGTACGACGACACGCCGTGGGTGAGGGCGAGAGCGTCGAGGTCGGCAAAAAGCACCGCGGCGAGCGCGAGCGACTCGGCGGCTGTCTGCGCGCGTGATGCGTCGACCGCCGACGAAGCAACACGGCCAATGGCGACCATCACGAGCGAAGCCAAAACGAAGAGGGCAAGGACGAGCGGCGACGCCGAGCCGCGATCGTGGACACAGTCGTGGATACGGCGCGGCACGCGACGAAACAGCGACACTGCGGGCGGCGAATTATTCGTCGTCGCCGGCGAAGATCGGCGCGACAGAAGCGACGACCTGGCCCGACTCGAGCGTCATGACGCGCACGCCGGTGGCGGCGCGGCCCTGACTCGAGATTTCGCGCACCGGGATGCGGATGGTGGTGCCGCCCGAGGCAACGACGACGATTTCGTCTTCGAGTCCGACCATGAACGCCGACACGACGCGACCCTTCTTGCCGGTGAGCTTGATGCCGATCATGCCCATGCCGCCCCGGCCCTTGCGGGCGAAGTTGGTGATCTGCGTGCGCTTGCCGTAGCCCGACTCGGTGACGAGCAAGATCGACGCCTCGTCGCGCGCCACGTCGACCGACACCACTTCGTCGCTGCCGCGCATCTTCATGCCGCGCACGCCGGCCGCCGAGCGACCCATCGGGCGCACCTGCTTCTCGCTGAAGCGGATGGTCTGGCCGCCGCGGGTGACCATGAAGACGTCGTCGCTGCCGTTGGTCTCGATCACGCGCACGAGCTCGTCCTTCGGGCGCAACTTCAGCGCAATGAGACCGTCGCGGCGGCTCGAGTCGTACTCGTCGAACTTCGTTTTCTTGACTTGTCCCTGCTTGGTGGCAAAGAACAGGTTGCGCTCGCCGGGGAACTCGCGCGTGTCGATGATCGCCTGCACGGTCTCCCCCGACTTGAGCGGCAGCAAGTTGACGATCGGGATGCCCTTGGCGGTGCGTTCGCGTTCGGGCACCTCGAGGGCGCGCAAGCGGTACACGCGGCCGAAGTTGGAGAAAAAGAGAAGATGCGCGTGCGCCGTGGTGAAGATGACGTGGCGCACGATGTCGTCGCTCTTCAGGCGCGCGCCGCTCACGCCGCGGCCGCCGCGGCCCTGCGTGCGGAACGAGTCGGCCGACACCGCCTTCACGTATTGCTCCTGGGTCATCACGATGACGAGTTCTTTGTCTTCGACGAGGTCTTCCACGCCCATCTCGCCGACGTCGGCGGCGATCTGGCAGACGCGCGGCGTCGCGAACGTTTCTTTCACCTTGGTGAGTTCGCCGGAGATGACCGCGCGCAGCACTTTTTCGTCCTCGAGGATCGCGGTGAGTTCCTTGATGCGCGCACGGATTTCTTTCTGCTCGGTCTCGAGGTCGATGCGCGACAACTTGGTCAACTGGCGCAGCTGCATGTCGAGGATGTCGATGGCTTGGCGCTCGCTGAACCCGAACTTCTTTGCCATCAGGGCTTCCTTGGCGGCGTTGGCGTCTTCGCTGGCACGGATGAACTTGATGACCTCGTCGATCACGTTCAGGGCCTTCAGGCGGCCCTCGAGGATGTGGTTGCGCTCCTTTGCCTTGTCGAGGCGGAACTGGCTGCGCCGCGTGATGACTTCGATCTGGTGCGCGATGTAGCCGGCGAGCGCGTCGCGCAGGTTGAGCGTGCGCGGCACGCCGTCGACGAGCGCCACCATGTTCACGGGGAACTGGCTCTGCAGCTGGGTGTTCTTGAACAGGTTGTTCATCACCACGTTGGCGTTCGCGTCGCGCTTCAGCGTGATGATGAGGTTGGTGGTGCCGCCCGCCGAGTTGTCGTTCACATCGGCGATGCCGTCGAGGCCGTCACCGTCGACGAGTTCCTGGATGCGCGCGGCGATCGCCGAGCAACTCGCCTGGTACGGCAGTTCGGTCACCTCGATGCGCATCTGGCCGCGCTGGCCTTCTTCGATCGCCACTTTGGCGCGCATCTTGATGCTGCCGCGCCCGGTCTTGTACGCCTCGGTGATGCCGTCGCGACCCAGGATGAGCCCGCCGGTCGGAAAATCGGGGCCCTTCACGAACTTCATCAGGTCTTTCACCGTCGCGTCGGGATTGTCGATGAGGTGCAGCGTGGCGTCGATGATTTCGCCCAAGTTGTGCGGCGGGATCGACGTGGCCATGCCGACCGCGATGCCTTGCGAGCCGTTGACGAGCAAGTTGGGGAACCGCGCGGGCAGCACCGTCGGTTCTTCGGTCGTGCCGTCGTAGTTGGGCATCAAGTCGACGGTGTTCTCCTCGATGTCGGCGAGCAACTGCATGGCGAGCGGGTGCAGGCGCGCCTCGGTGTAGCGGCTGGCGGCCGGGCCGAAGTCGGGCGAGCCGTAGTTGCCGTGGAAGTCGATGAGCGGGTGGCGCAACGAGAACGGCTGCGCCATGCGCACCAGCGCGTCGTAGATGGCACCGTCGCCGTGCGGGTGGTAGCGCGCCATCGTGTCGCCGGTGACGCGCGCGCACTTCACGTACGGGCGGTCGGGGCGGAAGCCTTGCTGGTCCATGTCCCAGATGATGCGGCGGTGCACGGGCTTCAGGCCGTCGCGCACGTCGGGCAGCGCGCGCGACATGATCGTGGAGATCGCGTAGTCGAGGAACGAGCGCTCCATCTCGTCTTGCAACTGGATGGGCTGCACCGAGTCGCCGCTCGACAGCGGAAGTTGCGACGAGCCGTTGCCGTCGCCAGCACCGCCCGATTTGCCGCCGGATTTGCCGCCCGTCGCCTTCGCCGGTGTGTCGGATCGCTTCTTTGCCATCGCCGCTCCTAGAAGTCGAGGTTGCGCACGTCGCGCGCGTTGGTGGTGATGAACTCTTTGCGGGTCTCGACGTCGTCACCCATCAAGACGCTCATGATGTTCTCCGCCTCGGCCGCCTCGTCGACGGTGATCTGCAAGAGGGTGCGCGTCGCGGCGTCCATCGTGGTGCCCTTCAGTTCCTGCCAGTCCATCTCGCCGAGACCCTTCAGGCGCTGGAACTCTTTCTTGTGGTTGGCGTGCTCTTTCAAGAACGCTGTTTTCGCGGCGTCGTCCTTCAGGTAGATCTTCTCTTTGCCGACCTCGGTGGAATACAGCGGCGGCTGCGCGATGTAGATGAAACCGCTCTCCACCATCGGGCGCATCTGTCGGTAGAAGAACGTGAGCAAGAGCGTGCGGATGTGGCTGCCGTCGACGTCGGCGTCGGCCAAGATGATGACTTTGTGGTACCGCGCCTTCTCCACGTTGAACTCGTCATTGCCCACACCGCCGCCGATCGCGGTGATGAGCGCCTGGATCTCGTTGTTCTTCAGCATCTTGTCGAGTCGCGCACGCTCGACGTTGAGGATCTTGCCGCGGATCGGGAGGATGGCCTGCGTTTGCGGGTCGCGCGCATCTACTGCGGTGCCGCCCGCCGAGTCGCCCTCGACGATGAAGAGTTCGCTCTCGGCCGGGTCGCCGCTCGTGCAGTCCTTCAACTTGTCGGGCATGCCCGCACCCGAGAGTGCAGTCTTGCGGCGGATCGCGTTGCGCGCGTTCTTGGCGGCGATGCGCGCCTGCGCGGCGGCGACCGCCTTCTTCACGACACGATTGGCCTCGGTCGGGTTCTCCTGGAACCACTCCTCGAGTTTCGTGTTCGTCTCTTTTTGCACGAACGAGCGCATCGACACGTTGCCGAGCTTGGCCTTGGTCTGGCCCTCGAACTGCGGCTCGCGCAACTTCACCGACACCACCGCGGTGAGGCCTTCCCGGATGTCTTCGCCGAGCAAGTTCTCGTCTTTTTCTTTGAGCCCGCCCGAGGCGCGCGCGTACTTGTTGACCACCGATGTGAGCGCGGTCTTGAACCCCTCCACGTGCATGCCGCCCTCGACGGTGGAGATGCCGTTGGCGTAGCCGTAGATGCCCTCGTAATACCCCATGTTCCACTGCAGCGCGACGTCGATCGTCTGGTCGTCTTCGCTCGCCTCGTAGTGCGCCACCTTCGTGAAGAGCGCCTCGCGCGACTGGTTGAGGTGCTTCACGAAATCGACGATGCCGCCCCTGTATTGGAACGTGACCTTCTGCTTCTTGTCGCCGCGGTCGTCGACGAACACCACCTCGAGGTTCCTGTTCAAGAACGCGATGGTCTGCAGGCGCTCGGTGACGGTGCGCGCCACGAACTCCACACCCTCGGCCTGGAAGATCACCGGGTCGGGCCAGAAACGCACCGACGAACCGTGCATCGACTTGTCGGGCGAGTTGCCGATTTTCTGCAGTTTGCCCTTCGGCTTGCCGCCGTCGACGAACTCTTGGCGGAAGTGCGTGCCGCCGCGGTGCACTTCGGCGACCACGCGCACCGACAACGCGTTCACGACGCTGACGCCGACGCCGTGCAGGCCGCCCGACACCTTGTATCCGTCGCCGCCGAACTTTCCGCCGGCGTGCAGCACGGTGAGAACGACTTCAAGCGCGCTCTTTCCCTTGTGGGGGCCCGACGGGTACGGGTCGACGGGGATGCCGCGGCCGTTGTCGAGCACCTCGCACGAGCCGTCGGCGTGCAGGGTGACGATGATCCTGTCGCAGAAGCCGGCCATCGCCTCGTCGACGGAGTTGTCGACGACTTCCCAGATGAGATGGTGCAGACCGGCCAGGCCCGTCGAGCCGATGTACATGCCGGGGCGACGGCGCACCGGGTCGAGGCCCTCCAGCACCTGGATGTCTTTGGCGCCGTAGTTGGCCGACGCCTTGCGCAGCGTGCCTTTGGTCGGATCGCTGGGGGTGTTCACGGGCATGGGCGCCCCGCGCGATCGGGGTGGTGTCTCGGCACGAATTTCAGCATGATGAGCCTTCTTATTCTACCTGTGTGCACGACGCGGAAATGGGAGCGTTTCGAGCAAAAACGCCCGATTTATCGGCGTTTTACGCGCACCTCGAGTGAGGTGACCGGAGTCGTGGTGAGACGCGAAATTTTCGCGCACAACTCGGCTTCCAAGAAGCGCATCTCGGTCGCCCAGTGCGGGTCGGCGACCTCGACGACGAGCGTCGAGCGATCCAACTTCACCGGTTGCACGTGATCGGCAACCGCGTCACCGACCAACTCGCGCCACGCCCCGAACACCCCGCGCACGCTCGCTGCGTCGTCGCTGCCCAGCGACGCAAGCAGACGGTTCAGCTGTCCTTGCAGCGTGGTGGCGGGCGGCAGGCGCGACGGATCGTCGGAATCGTCGACGCGGTCGGAATTGTCGGACTCGTCGGCGTGCATCAGGCGTCGCTTTCTGCGGACTCGATGGTTCCGCCAGACACTCGTAGCCGACGGGTGATGCGCGATGATGCCGGCAGCGGGTGCGCGCTCGTCACGATCATCTGGCGAAAGGCGACGTTGGCAAGGAGCCGCTCGAAAAGTGCCGCTGCGCGGTCTTCGTCGAGCGCGGAGAGCACGTCGTCGAGGATGACGAGCGGCGGGGTACCGTGCCGCTCACCAATAGCCTGGTGTGCCGCCATGCGCAGGGCGAGGCCGAGCGAGTGCTGCTCGCCGTGCGAACCCTGCGCGCGCGTGGCGAACTCGCCGAGCGTCACCACCAGGTCGTCGCGCTGCGGGCCGACGGTGCCGGTGCCGCGGCGCAAGTCGTCTTCGCGCGCCTCGGCGAGCGCGACAGCGAGGCCGGTGTCGCGCCACGGCGCCTCGTAGCGCAGCGTCACCGTGCACGGCTCGTCGACGAGCAATTGGTAGGCGCGCTGCGCGAGCGGCGCGATCGCAGAGACGAACTCCGCGCGCACCCGGCCAACCTCGTCGCCGATCGCCGCGAGTTTTTCGTCCCAGGCGTGGAGGGCGGCAAGTGTGGATGACGACGGCCGCCAACCCGATTCTTTGAGCAGCGCGTTGCGCTGGCGCATGACCCGCTCGAGCTCGTCCACCAGGTCGAGCCGCGACGGGTCGCGGGCCACCACCGAGTCGTCGACGAACGCACGGCGCACCGACGCCGAGCCGTTGACGAGCAACCGGTCGTCGGGCGAGAACACGGTGGTGCGCAGCACCGAGAGCAGGTCGCGGGTGCGCACCACGCGCTTGCGATTCACCTGTGCGACCGAGCGGCCGGCGCGCTTCAACTCGATCTCGACGAGGAACTCCCGCCCGTCGTCGGCGAGCAGCTCGGCGCGCACGAACGCGCTCTCGGCCCCGTTGCGAACGATGAAGTCGTTGCTGACGCCGCGGAACGACTTCATCGTCGAGAGCACCACGATCGCCTCGGCCAGATTCGTCTTGCCTTGCGCGTTGCGCCCGACGAGCGCGACGACGCCCGCGTCGAGCGACAACGAGAGGCGCGGGTAGTTGCGGAAGTCGGTGAGCTGCAGTGAGCGGACGATCACGACGAGAGTCGTTGCGGCATCAACAAGTAGAGGTACCCGTCTTTGCTCGACCCGCGCAAGACCACGGGTTTGATGGGGTCGCTCGACTCGATGGAGATCGTCTCGCCGCTGCACGCGTCGATGCCCGCCTGCAGGTAGTCGGGGTTGAAACCGATCGTGATCTCGGGCCCCTTGTAATCGGCGTCGAGTTCTTCGATCGTCTCGCCCGTCTCGTTGCTGTTGACGGTGAGTTTGAGCGAGCCCGCCGACTGCATGAGGCGCACGGGGATGGTGTCGCGCGCGTACACCTTCGAGCGGCGCACCGCGTCGAGCAGTGCCTCGCGGTTGACCGACAGCGTGTTCGGGTACGACGGCTGGATGAGCTGCTTGTAGTTGGGGAACTGCACGGCCAGGAGCGCCGTCGAGAGCGTGACGTTGCCGGCGCGGAACGTGGCGCGATCGACGGCGAGACGGTAGGTGATCGTGTCGTTGTCTTTGACGAGTCGCAGCAGTTCGCCGAGCGCGCGCGCAGGCACGATCACTTGGCTCTCGCCGGCGAGCGCCGTGCCGGCGATCTGGCGCACCGCGAGCCGGTAGCTGTCGGTGGCGACCAGCGTGAGACCCTCGGGTTGGTTGCTGACGAGCACGCCGGTGAGGGCAAGGCGCGACAAGTCGGTGCTCGCGGCGCGCACCACTTGGCTGAGCGCGTCGCCGAACAGCTTGGCCGGCACCGTGCCCTCGGGGGCGCTCGCCTGGATGATCTTGGGGAAATCGTTGATCGCGTAGCAGTGCACCGACGACCGGTTGCGCGCGGCTTCGACGACGAGGTCGTCGTTCTCCAGACTGATTTGCAGCTTTCCGTCGGGCAGCCCGCGCACGAGCTCGGTGAGGATGCGCGCGCTCGGCAGCACGACGCCGTCTTTTTGTCCACCGACCGAGAGCGTGGCTTGCATCGAGATTTCTTTGTCGGTGGTCGAGAGCGTGAGCGTGTCGCCTTGCAGGGCGAGTTCGACGCCGGCAAGGGCGGGCATCGTGCTGGTGCGCGACGACGCGATGCGGCTCACGTCGCCGAGCACTTCGTTGAGTTCTTCTCGTTCGACTCGGAATTTCACGGTGTCTTCCTCGCGATGTTCATTGCTGACGGGCCGACGGGTGTATTACCGGCACCGGACGTATGAACGCTGATAGCAGTAATAAGTGCTGTGGATTGTGGACGAACCCGTCGTTTGCCAGCGTAGACAAGGGAAGTAGCGCGCACAGGCATCCGTGCGTCGCCCACACGTTGCAGCGGTGTGCTTCGCCGACTGTCGACAACCGACTGGTCATGCACAGCGCGTGCACAGCTCGTCCACCGGTCGCCCACTGTTTCATCCACGGTGCCGTCGTCCATGTCGTGCACGGTCATGTCTTGAACATCCGCAGCAACTCGTTCACCTGGTCGAACACGTGCTGGCGGTCTTTCATCACGTTCTGCGTCTTTTCCACCGCGTGGATCACGGTGGTGTGGTCGCGGCCGCCAAAGAGCCGCGCGATGGCCGGATACGAGAGGTCGGTGAGCTCGCGCACCACGTACATCGCGGTCTGGCGCGCGCCGACGATCGGGCGCTGGCGACTGCGGCCGCGCACGGCGTCGACGCTGACCCCGAGGTACTCGCAGATCTCGGTGAGCAGTTGCTCGGGCGTGCGCTGCTTGCCGACGCGCCGCGACACGAGGTCGACGAGCAGTTCGCGCGCCAGGTCGACGTCGATCTCGGCGCGGTTGAGCGACGCGTAGGCCGCCACCCGCACCAGCGCACCCTCGAGTTCGCGGATGTTGGTGGTCACGCTCGAGGCGATGAACTCGAGCACCGCCGGCGACGCCACGAGCGACTCGCGCTCGGCCTTGTTGCGCAAGATGGCGAGACGCGTCTCCACGTCGGGAGGCTGGATGTCGGTGATGAGACCCCAACGGAACCGTCCGCGCAGCCGGTCTTCGAGCGTCGGAATCGCGTCGGGCATCCGGTCGCTCGAGATCACGATCTGCTTGGAGGCGCCGTGCAAGGAATTGAACGTGTGGAAGAACTCTTCCTGCAGACCTTCCTTGCCTTCCATGAACTGGATGTCGTCGATGAGCAGCACGTCCACCTCGCGGTAGCGGCGCTTGAATGCGCTAATCGTGTTGTTGCGGATGCCGTCGACGTATTCGTTCAAGAACGCCTCGGTCGACACGTAGCGCACCTCGTAGTTCGGGTAGAGCTCGTGCACGTACGAGCCGATCGCGTGCAAAAGGTGCGTCTTGCCGAGACCCGCCGAGCCGTAGATGAAAAGCGGGTTGTACGAGCGGCCTGGTGTCTCGGCGACGCGCTGCGCGGCGGCGAGCGCGAACTGGTTCGAAGCGCCCTTCACGAACGTGTCGAACGTGTAGCGCGGATTGAGCCCGACCGCGGTGCCGCGACCCGTGCGAGTCGGTGCGGGCGCGGTGCCGTGCGTCGGTGCGGTGAGCGGAGCAGTCGGGCTCGGCGTCGTCGCGACGGGCGCGGGACGAGCGGCGACGGGCCGGATGTCGACGCGCAGCTCGTGGGAGGCACCGCCGGCTTCGTCGAGCGCGTCGCGCACGAGCGACATGTAGCGCGTGAGCACGCGGTCGCGCACGAACGCGTTCGGCACGCGCAGCGTGAGGCTCATCGTGCCGCCGATTTTGGCCGCCGGTTCGTGCTCGACGCTGATGTCGCTGAACGTGGAGAACCACACCGCTTCGGATACTTGCTGGCGCAGGACGACCGCGGCGCGCTGCCAGAGCGAATCACGTTCGGCACCGATCGTAGGGGTGTCGGTCGTCGTGGTGTCGGTGATCGCGGTGTCGGCGACCGTGATCTTGCTCGAACCGGTGTCGTTCGTGGTGTCGTTGGTGCTCGTGTCGGTCATGAATGTCTCGCTTCGTTCGTCGTCCACAGGGCGACCCACACGATGTGAAGAATCTCCCTCTTGTAATTCGATGTGTTGTGTGCCGCGCACGGTCGCCCGCGGCGGGGGTTGGCAACGTAGCACGTTTTCCACAGGGCACACAACGGCGAAATGACACCGTCGGGGTTTGCGGCGCGTTGCGAGGCACGCCGCACTCCCCTAGCCTTGAACATGTTGCTTCCAATCGCCTTGTAAGTGACGTCAGGAGAGAGGCGTGAAACGAACATTCCAGCCCAACAAGCGTCGTCGTGCCAAGAAACACGGGTTTCGCAAGCGGATGAAGACCAAGGGTGGTCGCGCCGTCTTGCAGTCGCGACGCGCCAAGGGTCGCGCCCGTCTGTCGGCGTGATCGGGCGCATCCCCCGCCGGCTCGGCTTCGAGCGATTCCGCACCGTACGCGCCGTCCGCGACGGCGGGCTGGCGCTGCGTGCGGTGCCCGACCCTGCTGCCGGTGCCGTACGGGTCGCATGTTCGACTCCGCGGCGCATCGGCTCGGCCGTGGTCCGCAATCGGCTCCGCCGCCAGCTGCGCGAGGCGTTCCGGGCGCGTGCGGCGTCGATTCCCGACGGCTGGTATCTCGTGAGTGTGGAGCGCCCTGTGGATGACGACTGGGGAAGCCTGGGGACGACGGTGGACCACCTGCTCGCCCGGACCGTCCCGGCCCGATCCCGCGCTGATATGGCTGCCACAAGCCCCTCGGAAGCCTCATTGTGACCACCGTCACATCGGAACCCACCCGCATCCACAGTCTGTGGACAAGGTTGCGAGTGTTTACCGAACGTCGGATGGTGCGTGCCATCGAGTGGTACCAACGCGAGCGGACCGGGGTGCTGTCGCCGTGCCGGTTTTTCCCCAGTTGTTCTGAATACGCCCACGCGGCCGTCACCACCCACGGACCGTGGCGGGGCGGCTGGCTGACGCTGCGCCGATTGGGTCGCTGCCGGCCGTTCGGGCCCTCGGGTTACGACCCGGTGCCCGAGCACGAGTCTCACTGCGAGCACTGCCGTGTTTGATTGGTTGTTCAACGCCGTCGGCTGGTTGATCGCCTGGATCTACTCCTGGAGCAACAGCTACGCCGTCGCGATCGGGGCCATGGCGATCGTCGTCATGGTGATCATCACCCCGCTCACCCTGAAGAGCACCCGCGGCATGCTCGAGATGCAGCGCCTGCAGCCCGAGTTGCGCCGCCTGCAAATCGAGCACCGCGGCGACAAGCAGGGCCTCAACGAGGCGATGATGAAGCTCTACCAGGAGCACAAGGTCAACCCGCTCGCCTCCTGCCTGCCGCTCCTCGCGCAGATGCCGGTGTTCCTCATCATGTTCCGCCTGCTCACGGGTTTGACGAGCCGACCGTCGCCCGCAGAAGGGTTCGCGCCGAAGCATCTCGACACATCGTCGGAGCTGTACCGCTCGCTCGTCGGACAAGACGAGATGCGCTCGGTCGGTCTCGACTTGGCGGTGCATCCGATCCAGGTGATGCAAGACAATTTCGCGCGTGGCCTCGTGTATGCCGGCCTCGTCGTCGCCCTCGCCGCGATTTACTTGGTGCAGCAGCGCATGGTGGCATCGCGCACCATGTCGCCGACGATGTCGGCCAGCCAGCAGAAGATCCTGCAGTACCTGCCGGTGGCGTTCGCCGGGTTCCAGGTGTTCTTGCCGACCGGACTCGTGGTGTACTACTTCGTGCAGGCCATCATCCGCATCGGGCAGCAGGCCTACATCACCAAGCGCTTCTACGGCGGCGACGACTCGATCGGGCGCCAAGCGCAGCAGGCCAGCGCCAGGGCCCGCGAGCTGAAGGAAGACGACGTGAAGAAGTCGAAAAAGGCCGAAAAAATGGGGCAAACCGAGCAGTTTCCGAGCAAGCGTGTGACGCCACCAAAGAACAAGAAAGACGCACCGTCCGGCCCTGCGCCGTCGCGGCCGACACGGTCGAAACCCTCGAATCCGTCCGAGACGGGGTCGAGCACGCCGCCGAAGCGACCCAAGCCGCCGCAGCGCTGATGATAGTACCACGAATGCCCCACCACTTTCTCACTACGAACAACACAACAAGGAGCACATGACATGGAATGGGTGACGATTTCCGCCGCGACGGTGGAAGATGCAAAGATGATGGCCCTCGACCAACTCGGGGTGGCACCAGAAGACGCCGAAATCGAGGTGCTCGAAGAGCCGCGCTCTGGATTGTTCGGTCGCACGCGCGGCGAAGCCAAAGTGCGCGCACGCGTGAAGCCGACGTCGATGCGCACGACGCGCCGCGAACGCGGCGAGCGGTCGCAACGCGGTGAGCGTAGCTCGGGCCGTTCGCGCAGCCGCAGCCGCGATTCTGGCCGGGATGGCGGCCGCGGTGCGCGTAGCCGTTCGACAGATGGCGAGCGTGGGGCGAGCCGCACGCGCGATGATCGTCGTGATGAGCAGCGTGCCGAGGATCGCGACGACCAATACAACGACTCATTCCAGGATGGGGATCGCCGCCGCCCCGACACCCCGAAGGTTCCGGTGACCACGGTGCGTGACGCAGCAACCACATTTCTTGATGGATTGTTCGCCGCTGCGGGGTTGACGGCGCGAATCGACTCCACCATCGACGGCGACGAAATCGAAGTGATGGTGCACGGCGAGGAGCTGACGATGTTCGTCGGCCCGCGCGGCTCCACCCTCACCACCCTGCAAGACGTCACCCGAGTCGTCAGCCAGCGTCGCCTCGGCGACCACGACACCCGGCTGCGTCTCGATGTGGGCGGCTACCGCCAGCGTCGCAAGGATGCGCTCGGTCGTTTCGCCCAGAAAGTCGCCAACGACGTGCTCGAATCGGGCACGCCGCGCATCCTGGAGCCGATGAATTCGGCCGACCGCAAGATCGTCCACGACACGCTCGCGGAGATGGCGGGCATCGTCACACACTCCGAAGGTGACGACCCGTTCCGCCGCGTCGTGGTCAGTCGCGCCAACCACGACTGACCCCCACAACCCTCCCCTGGCGGTCGGGCCGCCCTATCGGCTGACGCGGTAGCCCTACGCTGGGCAGCGATGCCTGCCGAGGTGCCACCGGGCCCGAATGCCGATCGCACCGCCCGTCTGATGGCGGTCTTGCAGCGCGCCCAACGGCTCGGGGCGCTCGGTGACTGGCCGATTGCCGAGGTGCTGACGCACGCCCGCGAGTTCGTCGCTGCCCTGCCGTTGGATGCGACCCGGGTGATGGATCTAGGTTCGGGGGCGGGCGTGCCAGGACTGGTGATTGCCTGCGACCGCCCAGGGCTGACGGTCACCTTGGTCGACCGGCGCGAACGCCGCACGGACGACCTGGCGCGGGCGGTGCTGAGCCTGGGGCTTGACGACCAAGTGTCGGTGATGACCGCCGATGCAGCCGAGCTCGGGAGTCGCCCCGACTGGGCGGGCTCGCAGGATGCCGTAGTGGCACGGGGATTCGCCGACCCCCAGACCACGCTCACCCTGGCGGCCCGGTTGACCCGCGCGGGTGGCGTGGTGATCATCAGCGAACCACCCTCCGAGCAGCCGTCTCGCTGGCAACCCGAGTGGCTGACAGCAGCGGGAGTGTCTGACCCCCAGCGACTGGGTCGGGTGGTGCGGTTCCACGTGGAACACCGCCGCTGACCCCGCCGCTAATTCCGACTCCCCTGTTCCACGTGGAACAGGGATGTCACCGAGCCGCGAGACCCCTGGGGTACGCTCAAGAGGTGAGCCAGCCCACGACCCCCAGCACGCGAGTCATCGCCGTGGCCAACCAGAAGGGTGGCGTAGGCAAGACGGCCTCCGTGGTCAACCTGTCGGCGAGCATCGCGTTGCTTGACAAACGGGTACTGGTGGTCGACCTCGACCCGCAAGGCAACGCATCAACCGGGTTGGGCATCGACATTCGCAACCTCAACCACAGCGTCTACGACGTGCTCCTGCACGAGACTCCGATGGAAGACGCCGTGCAGGCCAGCGCCGTCAGAGGTCTGTTCGTGGTGCCGGCCAATCTCGACCTGGCCGGGGCAGAGATCGAGCTGGTGCCCGTGATGGGTCGCGAAACCCGCTTGCGCAAAGTGCTCGAACGCGTGGCGGGGGAGTACGACTATGTGTTCATCGACTGCCCGCCGTCCTTGGGATTGCTCACGGTCAATGCCCTCACGGCGGCGGCCGAAGTACTCGTGCCGATGCAATGCGAGTACTACGCCCTCGAAGGTCTCGCCCAACTGCTGCGCAACATCGAACTCGTCAACAAGAACCTGAACCCGACGCTGCAAGTGAGCACGATTCTTTGCCAGATGTACGATGGTCGCACCAAGCTTTCCGCCGATGTCGTTCGCGAAGTGCGTGAACACTTCGGTGGCAAGGTGCTTGAGACCGTGATTCCGCGCACGGTCAAGATCGCCGAATCCCCCAGCCACGGCAAGCCTGTCGTGGTTCTTGATCCACATGGCCCGGGCGCACAGGCGTATCGGGCCGCTGCACAGGAGGTCGTCAATGGCGGGTCTCAAAACAGGTAAAGGACTCGGGTCGCTGATTCCTGGTGGAGGAGGTGTGACGCCCGTCACTGGAGGTCTTGCCGAGGTGCCGATTGCCGCCGTGGAACTCAACCCGCACCAGCCCCGCACGCACCTCGACGACGACTCGCTCAACGAACTCGCCGACTCGATTCGTGCCGTGGGCGTGCTGCAGCCGTTGCTCGTGCGGGCGTTGCGGCCGGGTGCCTATCAACTGATTGCCGGCGAACGTCGACTGAAAGCCGCCCAGCGCGCCGGACTCGCGCAGGTGCCGGTGATCGTGCGCGACGCGACCGATGCGGCGTCGGCCGAGCAAGCGCTCATTGAGAACGTGCACCGCGAAGACCTGAGCCCGCTCGAAGAGGCGGCGGGCTACCAGCAGTTGATCGAAGACTTTCGCCTGACGCACGACCAAGTGGCGGCGCGCGTGGGCAAGAACCGCGCGACGATCAGCAACTCGTTACGCCTGCTCGCCCTGCCTGTGTCGGTGCAACAGTTGATTGCCGACCGGCGCCTCTCGGCCGGTCACGCCAAGGTGCTGCTCGGGGTAAACGACCGGAAGGAACAAGAACGTCTTGCGCAACAGGTGGTGCGCGAGGGGTTGTCGGTGCGCGCGACCGAAGCCTTGATTACCACTTCTGGTACATTAACGCGCAAGAAGAAGCCCGCGGCACGAGTGGCACCGCCGGTCGACCCCGCGTTGGCCGAGCTCGCACACCTCATCGGCGAGCATCTTTCGACGCGCGCCGTCGTCAGCGAGCCCGCGCCTGGCGCTCGCGGCGTGCTGCGCATCGAGTTTGCCGACCTCGCCGACTTGGAGCGCATCGCTCGCGCGATTCTGCGGGCCTAGAACCCGCACACAGGCGAAAAAGTCCCGGCGCGGCGCCAACCCTCAAGTCGTGCCTGAGGCTCACCCTCTACAGCACCGTGTCCCCAACCTGTGGATAACACTGGGGAAGTCCTTGGGGACAGCCGTGCACAACCCTGGCGGCTCTCCGGCGGGTAACCCCGCCGAGGTACCGGGTTCTAGAGGTGCTTACCGAGGTCGCCCAAGAGCGCACTCTTGCCGCGCGCGCCGACGAGACGGTCGACTTCCTTGCCATTCTTGAACACGATCATCGTCGGGATGCTCATCACGTTGAAGCGCAGCGCGATATCGACGTAATCGTCGACGTTGAGTTTGGCGACGGTGAGCGCGCCGGCTTTCTCGACGGCGATCTGGCGAATAACCGGGTCGATGTGCTTGCACGGCCCGCACCACTCGGCCCAGAAGTCGACGAGCACCGGCGTGGTCGCCGCCTTGATCGTCTCGTCGAAGTTGTCGGTGGTGAGGGTGACGACGTTGCCGGCCATGGAACGCATGCTACTTCGCGACGCCGTTGCGACGGCTCGCCCGCTATTTCGCGGCGGTCGCGTGCCGGTGCTCGAGCCAGCGCTCGGCGTCGATCGCCGCCATGCAACCCGAACCCGCCGCGGTGATCGCTTGTCGGTAGGTGTGGTCTTGTACGTCGCCGCAGGCGAACACGCCCTCCACGTTGGTGCGCGACGAGCCGGGCTGCGTGACGAGATATCCCGTATCTTCCATGTCGAGCACACCTTTGAACAAGTCGGTGTTCGGCTTGTGCCCGATGGCGACGAAGAGCCCGCCGACCGCGAGCGTCTCCTTCGCGCCGGTCTGTGTGTCGGTCACCTCGATCGACTCGAGCTTGTTCGCGCCGACGAGGCGCGTGACCTGCGAGTTCCAGCGCACGGCGATCTTCGGGTTGTCGAACGCGCGCTGCTGCATGATCTTCGACGCACGGAACTTGTCGCGGCGGTGGATGATGGTGACTTTGGTGGCGAACTTGGTGAGGAACGACGCCTCTTCGATCGCCGAGTCGCCGCCGCCCACGACCACGATCTCTTGGCCGCGGAAGAAGAACCCGTCGCACGTCGCGCACGTGGAGACTCCGTGGCCGATGAGGCGCGTCTCGTCGGCCAGACCGAGCATCAACGAGAGGGCGCCCGTGCTCACGATGACGGCGTCGGTGGTGTATTCGTCGTCGCGCACCCAGACTCGGTGCGGGCGCGAAGAAAAGTCGACTTTTGTGGCTTTTTCGGTGAGGAATTCCGCCCCGAAGCGCGCCGCCTGGTCGCGCATGCGCTGCATCAACTCGGGGCCTTGCACGCCCTCGGGAAAGCCGGGGAAGTTCTCCACCTCGGTGGTGAGCATCAACTGGCCGCCGGGCTGGTCGCTCGTCGACGACGGTTCGCCTTCGATGACGAGCGGGGCGAGCGACGCGCGCGCGGTGTAGACGGCGGCGGTGAGCCCGGCCGGCCCCGAGCCGATGATGATCACTTTGCGGTGCGGATGCGTCGTCATGGTGTGGTTCCTTTGTTCAATCCGTGTCGTCTGCAGCGGGGCGGTTAGAACCCGGATCTGAGTGGCGCGCGCGCATGATCAAAGCACCGACTCCGACGAAGAGCCCGCCGACGAAGAAATACGACGCCCACACCGCGCGGCGTTCGCTGAGCGCGAGCTCGAACAACTCTTGCGTGCCGCGCACGACGGCGATGATGACGAGCGCGACGAGCGCGACGGCGACCACCGCCACGATCGAGCCGAAGACGATGCCGCGGGTGACTGCGACGACGGGCTTGGTGGTGCGGTCGCGCACCGCGCCGACGACACGGTCGATCAAGTCGGCGGTTTTTTTCGGGAACTCCGGGTCGCTGAGCGGATTGCCGGCCACCGCGTCAGGCTAACGCTGACGCGCTTCAGGCCGGGACGAACGCCACCTCGTTGATGCGGCCCTGGAACGGGTTGTTCGTGCTGCACGCGTCGCTCTTGCCGATTTCGGTGAGCACGACCAGCAGGTGCGTGACCGGCGACGACACGGCGAACTTCACGATCTCGCCGCGCGTGCGGTACTCCTTCGACAACGGCGCGCCCCATCCCGCGAAATCGGCGGGCGGAGTGCCGGCGACGCCGTAGACCTCGGCCCCGAACGGGCCGTTGGCGAAGTTCACCCGCAGAAGTCCGGTGCCCGCGCCCGTCAGGGTCACAAGCACGCCGACGTTTTCTTTGGCGCCGAAAAATTTGTCGGCGTAGCACGACGTCGCCCACGCGCTCTGCGGGTTCTTGTCGACGAGCGCGCCGATGATCTCTTCGTTTTCCGCGCCGTCGTCACCGTTGGGGTCGTAGGAGTTCACGGCGGCGATCGTCGCCGGGCCGCTCGCCACTGGAGCGGCCGGGGCGGGCAGCGTCGGCTCGGGCACCACGATGTTCTCCGCGTCGTTGGTGCGCAGGACCGCCACGATCACGAGTCCCGTGAGCACGATGGTGGCGAGCAGCAGGCGCGCGGTGGTGGTGCGAAAAAAGCCGCCGAGCGTGGCCGCGCGACCAGGGCGACGGCGGCGAGCCCCACGTGACAGGGTCTGGGTCGCAGTCGTGGTCGGCGTTGCGTCGCGCACCGCAGGCTTGGGCAACGACTCGGGCGTTGCGTCGTCGTCACGCACGTCGTCGCGCACGTCCTCGAGCGCGGCTAGGAGGGCGATCCGCGCGTCGTCGCCCGTCTGGTACCGGTGGTCGGGGTTGCGAGCGAGCAGTTTGTGCACGACCCGCACGAGGCTGGGCGACAGGGTCGGCCGCAGGTGCTGCAGGTCGGTCGGCTCGCGCTGCAGCCGGGCGAGCGCGGTATCGGCGTCGCTCTCGCACACGAATGGCACCTTGCCCGACAGGCACTCGTAGAGCACGAGACCCAGGCTGTAGAGATCGGCGCGTCCGTCGAGATGCTTGCCACGCACGATCTCGGGGGAGAGGTACTTGGCGGTGCCCATCATGATGTTGTCGTTGGTGAGATCTGCGCCCTCGCTCGCGTGCATCGCCTTGGCTATGCCGAAGTCGGCGAGGAGGAAATGCCCGTCGGGTCGCACGAGGATGTTGCCCGGTTTCACGTCGCGGTGGATGAGCTCGTGGCGGTGCGTGGCGTCGAGCGCCGCAGCGATCGAGGCACCCATCATGATCGTGAGGCTGGGCGTCAGTCGTTTCCTCTTGTCGAGCAAATCGCGCAGGCTGCGGCCCTGCACGTATTGCATCACGACGACCTGCGTGCCCTCGTGGGCGAACGAGTCGTAAACGGCGACGATGTTCGGGTGGTTGAGCCCGGCACAGGCGAGTGCCTCGCGGCGGAAACGCTCGATCGCTGTCTCGTCGCGCGCGATGTGGCGCTTCAGCACCTTGATCGCCACCTGGCGGTCGAGAAATGAGTCGTGCCCGAGCCACACCTCGGCCATGCCGCCGCGCGCGATCAGCCGGATGAGCCGATAGCGGTCGCCGATGAACCCTGGTTCGAGTTCGGCGACGGACATGATTGGCGCCAAACGCTAGTTCTGGGCATCACCGCCATGGTGGGATACCGCGCGGCGTTCCGTGCCGCAGTTTGTGCCGCAGTTCGTGTCGCGACGACTACTTCACACCGCTATTTGACGTGGTAGGTGACGCCGATCGTGCCGGGGCCGGTGTGCGAACCGATCACCGAGCCGATGTCGCCGACGACGATGTCGCCCGAGTACGTCTCGCGCAACTGGGCGACGAAGGCGTCGACGTCGGCGCACTGGGCGTGCAGCACCGCCACGTTCGCGACTTCGCCTGCTTGGCGGAATTGCTCCACGACGAACGCAAGCGCCTTGCGCCGGGTGCGCTCCTTTCCGCCTTCGGCGACCTTGCCGTCTTTCACCGTGATGATCGGCTTGATGGCGAGCGCCGACGCGAGCAGCGCCTTGGCGCCGCCGATGCGCCCGTTCTTCTTCAGGTTGTCCAGCGTGTCGAGCGCCCCCCACACTTTGGTGCGTTCGGCCAGTGCCGAGACGCGGCTCACGATCTCGTCCACGCCGAGCCCCGACGCGGCGAGCCGCGCGGCGGCGATCACGTTGATGCCTTCGCCCATCGACGCCGAGCGGCTGTCGACGAAACGCACCGGGATGCTCAGTGCGGCCGCTTGCGCACCGCGTTCGGCGGACTCTTTGGTGGCCGAGAGTTCCGCCGAGATGGTGACCACGACGATGCCGCTGGCTCCCGCGCGCGCCAAGTTGGTGAATGCCTCTGCGAACTTGCCGGGGGCGGGGGCGGCGGTCTGGGGCAGCACGGGCGATGCCGAGCAGCGCGCCCAGAACTCGGCGGGGGTGAGGCTCTCGCGGTCGACGAACTCCTCGTCGCCGAAGCTGAAAGTGAGCGGCACGACGGTGATGCCGAGTTGGTCGACCACCTTCTGGGGGAGGTCGCAGGCGGAGTCGGTGACGATGCGTACGGTCATGGTTGCGAGCGTAGTGCGGGGTGCTCCCGGGCCTCTTTCTTGCGCATCGAGCGGCGCACGTGGATGATCCACCATGCCGCGAGCAGGGCGACGAACACCGCGCTCACGCCGCGGCCGAGGCCCGCGATGGCGTTCACCCGCACGCGTAGCGTCACCGAGTCGAGCACGACACCCGCGGGGCTTGACAGCACGAGCTCGACGGGGATGAGCCCGTTGGCCCGTGCCGTGGCGCCAACCGACACCTCGCGCTGGGCGCCGGGGGCGAGCACGACTTCGGTCGACTCCGGTGAGAAGGTCATCTTGCCGGCTGCGCTCGCGAGTTTGAGCCGCAACGACACGGCGTAGCCGCTCGTGTTGGTGAGCGACACGCGCAACTGGCTCTCGCGGCTGCCGAAGGTGAACGACGAGACCGGCAGCGACACCGCCTGTCGCACCGCCGCCACCTGCTCGAGCACGCCGCCGAGATACTCGTCGCGGCGCGCATCAGCGAGCGACGTGTCGTTGGCGACGTCGATGATCTCCACCCAGCGGTCGACGAGACCTTCGTTGGTGGCGAGCACGCCGCGCACCGATTCGACGGCCACGAGGGCCTCGTTGGTGCGGGCCTGGATGGCGGCCACGTCGATCGTCGTCGCCGTCGGGGCCGCGATGCGCGCCAGGCCTTCGAGCGTCGGAGGTATTGCGCTCGCTGAACGCAATACCACTTGTGGTGCACCTCGGAGCAGTCGCAGGAGTGTCGCGGCGATCAGCGGTTCTTGCGGCACGCCGGCTGCGCTTGCAAGCACCACCTGGCGGCTGGCGAGGGCTTTGGGGCCGATAGCCGACCCGGCAATCTCCGTGCGCTGCGCGACCATCTCGGCAGCAATGGCGTTGGCGGACTCGTAGGCGGTACCGGTCGGCTCGTCGAGCAGCCGCGCGTAGCGCGGGTCGGCGACCGCCAGCACGACGCCGTTGGTGTCGGACCGCAACGCATAGGGCCTGCTGTGGTCGATGTCGGGTCCGAATACTCCGACCGCATTGCCCGTGGCGACCACGTTGGTGACGCCGAGCGCGCGCAGCAGGTCGACGGCGCCTGCGTCCGGCGTCTCATTGGTCACCCAGGTCGCTCGTGTCGTGAGGCTCGCGCCGTTGGTCTCGTCCAGGATGGTTTCGGCGCGCAACAACTGCGCTTCGAACTGCGCCTTGAGCCCGGCAGCGGCGTACGACGCAGCGTCGGTGGGTCGGAAGGTGCCGACGAGCACCTCGTTCTCGGGCAGCTTCGCGCGCAACTCTTCGAGCAGAGTGATGTCTGCTTCGACGGTCGAACGTCGGAGGCCGTCGAGCAGCTCGCCGCGCACCCGCACGCTGACCGCGACATCGTTGGGCTTGCGATACAGCAGGTCGCGCAGGTCGCGCAACTGCTCGCGCTCGTCCTCGCCCACGACGATGCTGCCGTCGGGTTGCAGCGTCGGGTCGCCGTCGATCGTCGCAACGAACACCACGGGCAGCGGGGTGTAGTCGCGCGCGGCGACCACGTTCACGAAGAGAGTCGACTGCGCCACGAGCCCGTTCGCGCCGGTGAGCGTCACGCGCAGCGCGCGCAGCCCTTCGCGCGCCACGCGCAAGAATCCGGCTCGCGCCGCCGACGAGGTGGGCAAGTTGAGCCGGTAAGCGCGCTCGCTGCCCAGCGGCACTTCGCGGAACGACGGGCCGGGGACTGCGAGCGTCGATTCGACCTCGATGGCTGTGCCTGCGAGCAGGGCTACTACTCCTTGACGTGTGGTGATCGGCGCGCCGAGTTCCACGACGGTCGTGGTGGCGGGGTCGACGAGCAGGGCCGCAATGTCGTCGTTCGATGGAGTCGCGACCGTGAGGATCAATCGGTCGCCGGCGCGCAGCGTGAAATTGGTGGCGAGCAGCTCGAGACGGTAATCAACGGCGCGCGCGGGCGATGCGATGGCGACGAGCGAGGCGATGACGCCCGCCACGACAGTCGACAGCCAGCGCCGGCGATGCATGATCATCAACTCGACACGCCGTCATGCGGCCAGGCGACGGGTCGTTCGAGCACCACGAGGCGCCGCGCATCCTCGACGAACCCGAGCGAGGCGTACAAGGCGAGGGCCGCTTCGTTGTGCGGCTCGGTGTTCACGAACACGTTGCTCGCCCCGTGGTCGTGCGCCCAAGCGAGCCCGGCGCGCACGAGCCCGCGCGCTACGCCGCGTCGCCGCAGCGCGGGGTGCACCGCGAGGCGCTGCAGGTAGGCGTTCGTCGCGCTGCGCCCGACGAGCGCGTATCCGGTCACCTGTTGCGCGGCGCGCGAGGCCACGAGCACGACGTGATCGCCCGTCGCCCGACAGGCAGTCTCGAAGGCGGCAGGCGTCATGTGCCAGGGTGCGGCGAACGATGCCGCGTCGACCGTCAGCAGATCTTCGGTCGTCGCCACATGCCGGCGCGCACGCAGACGCCGCCACGACCACTGCGCGATTGTTTCGTCGTTGCGGTCGGAGATGCGTTGCGTGTCATGGTCCGGGTCGCGCCGCACGTCGAGTCGCAGCATGATGAGCGACTGCACGGGGGAGAAACCGCGCTCGACGAACCAGCGCGCATCGATCTCGTCGAGCGCCGGGGTGCGCAGCACGTCGCAGCCGTCGCGTGAATATCGACTGCACGCACGGCGAATCCGCAACGCTTCACCGCGGCGATCGGCACGCGGCGCAGACGCGACAGCCGACACGCACGAACGCTAGTGGCGTCGTCGTTGCGTAGCCTGTAGTTCGTGCAGCCGGCGCGCTTTGATGCGGTCGTCTCCGAACTCGCTCCGATCACCGCGGCGTTCGCTGCCGCAGGTCGGCGTCTTTACATCGTCGGCGGCACCGTGCGCGACCTCATGCTCGGCGGAGACATCGCGTCGCTCGACTTCGATTTCACCACCGACGCACGACCCGACGAAACGAAGTCGATCATCGGGCCGCTCGTCGACGCGATGTGGACGCAAGGCGAGCGCTTCGGCACCATCGCCGCCAAGCGCGGTGAGCGCACGCTCGAGATCACCACGCACCGCGCCGAGGCCTACGCACCCGACTCGCGAAAACCCGATGTGAAGTTCTCTGACTCGGTGGACACCGACTTGTCGCGCCGCGACTTCACCATCAACGCGATGGCGCTCGAGCTCACTTCCGCCGCGCCGCGCATCGTCGACCCGTACGGCGGGCTCGACGACTTGAACGCTGAGCGGTTGCGCACGCCGTTGTCGCCGCAGGAGAGCTTCAGTGACGACCCGTTGCGCATGCTGCGTGCCGCACGGTTCATCGCCACGCTCGGCTTTACACCCGACGCCGCGCTCGTCTCGGCAGTCGGGTCGATGAACGAGCGGCTGCAGATCGTGTCGGCCGAGCGCATCCGCCACGAGTTCGACCGCATGATCACGACCAACGACCCCACGGACGGGCTGCGGTTCACCGTCGAGAACGGTCTTGCCGCGCAGTTCTTGCCCGAACTGCCCGCACTGTCGCTCGAACAAGACCCGATCCACCGCCACAAAGACGTGCTCACGCACACCTTCGCCGTGGTGGCCAACGTGAGCGCCGACATGGACGGCGATTTCCGCATCACGCGACTGGCCGCGCTGTACCACGACATCGGCAAGCCGCGCACGCGCAAGGTGCTGCCCGGCAAGGGCATGACGTTCTACCACCACGAAGTGGTGGGGGCAAAAATCACCCGCAAGCGCATGCGCGAGCTGCGCTACTCGGTCGACGACATCCGCAAAGTGTCGGAGCTCGTCTTTCTGAGCGGACGGTTCCACACCTACCAGATGGGCTGGACCGACTCGGCGGTGCGCCGCTACGTGCGCGACGCAGGCGACGTGCTCACCGAGCTGAACGTGCTCGTGCGCTGCGACTGCACGACGCGCAGCGAGCGCAAAGTCGACGCGCTCAACCGCCGCATGGACGAACTGCAGTCACGCATCAACGAGCTCGCGCAAAAAGAAGAACTCGCCGCGATGCGACCCGAGATGGATGGTGTGGCCATCATGGAGCACCTGCGCATCGAGCCGAGCCGCGTCGTCGGCGAGGCGATCGACTACTTGATGGAGATCCGCCTTGACGAGGGGCTCCTCGGCGACCGAGAGATCCGCCGACGTCTCGATGCGTGGTGGGCTGCGCGCGGCGGCAACTAGCACCACTACGCTCGCCGGCGATGAAGCCGGCTCCGAGCGGCGCGACCCGCGCCACGATCGACTACCACATGATGCGTCGCGACTATCTGCGTCGCGTGTGCAGCGGCGACGTGCCGTTGCGCGACGCCTGCGACGCGCCTCGCGATCTGCTCTTTGCCGCCGTGCGCTTCGGCACGCCGCGACGCAGCCCGTGCCCGATGTGCGCGCGGCGTTCGTTGCGCGACGTCGTGTATCTCTTCGGGCCGCGCCTGCCGAAGTCGGGCCGTTGCGTCGCCGACCAGGCGGAGTTGCGCGGCTACGACGCGCGCGCCGAGCACTACACGTCGTACGAGGTCGAGGTGTGCGTGGCCTGCGAATGGAACCACCTGTTGCGCGCCCGGCCGCATGGCGGCACGACCCGTTTCCGCTTTTCGGGGGCCGTGCACACAACCCCGTGACAGCCCGTTGGCACACTCATCGGCGTGACGATACGCTCAACAGTCCCATACACCCTGCCCCTCGCGGGGCCTCGACCGCAACGGTCGTGTCCGAAGGGAGACTTCACATGCGTCCATACGAGCTGATGATCATCGTCAGCGGTGCTCTCGACGAGAACGCCGCGCACGGTTGGATCAACAACGTCACCAAGTCGGTGACGAACGTCGGCGGTTCCGTGCACGGAACGCCCGATTGGTGGGGCAGGCGCCGCCTGGCCTACCCGATCAAGAAGCAGAACGACGGCTACTACGCCGTCTTCAACCTCGTCGCTGACGGCGGCGCGCTCGCCGAGGTCGAGCGCCAACTGCGGCTTTCCGACGACGTGTTGCGACACAAGTTGCTGCGTCTTCCCGACCACGAAGCGCACCGCCGCGGCATGACGTCGACGGTCGGCGCCAGATAATCCACCGCAACACCCAAAGGAACAACACATGGCAGACAACACCATCACCCTCGTCGGAAACCTGACCCGCGACCCCGAGCTGCGCTTCACCGCCAACGGCCGCGCCGTCGCCTCGTTCGGCATCGCCGTCGGGCGCCGCTACCAAGTCAACGGCGAATGGCAAGAACAGACGTCGTACTTCAACATCACTGCCTGGGGCGAGCTCGGCGAGAACGCAGCTGCGTCGTTGTCGAAGGGTTCGCGCATCGTCGTCACCGGACGCCTCGAACAGCGCGAATACACCACCCGCGAGGGCGACAAGCGCACGGCGATCGACGTGATCGCCGACGAACTCGGACCCAGCCTGCGTTGGGCGACCGCGCAAGTCGAGCGCACGCCGCGCAAAGACGGAAGCGCCGGCTCGGCAAAGAAACAGGGCGGCGGCACCAACCCCGCCGGCGAGCCGAACCCCTTCGAGGGCGAAGAGCCGTTCTGAACCACACGAGATAACTAAGGAGACCGCACATGACCAGCAAAAAGAACAAGCTGCGCGCAGCCAAGTTGCTCCAGCGCCGCTACAAGAAAAAGCCCAACCCGCTCAACCCGGAGGGCATCGACTACATCGACTACAAGGATGTGAACCTCTTGCAGCGGTTCATGAGCGACCGCTCGCGCCTGAAGGCCCGCCGCATGACGGGTGCCGACGTGCAGCAACAGCGCGAGATCGCGACCGCGGTGAAGAACGCGCGCGAGATGGCGCTCTTGCCCTACACCAAGCGGGTCGCCGGCCTGCGCGGACCGCGCAACCGTGACGACGACCGCGACGAGCGCGGCGGCGTGAGCCGAGACGTGGTCGAGCGCTACGAGAACATCCCCGACGCGTCCGGCACCTCGGTCGCGGCGTCCGATGCGAACCCTGGCGGCGAGACCGCCGCCGCCGAACCCACCAAGGGCTGATCTCGTGCAGGTGCTGTTGCGCCGCGACGTGAAGGGCATCGGGCGGCGCGGCGAAATCGTCAGCGTCTCCTCGGGCCATGCCCGCAACTACCTCATTCCCAACGGTCTTGCCGTCGAGGCAACCGACGGTGCGGTCGCGCAAGCCGAGTCGCAGAAGAAATCGCGCGACTTGCGCGAGGCCGCCGACAAGGAGTCGGCGCGGGCAATCGCCGCGATGTTCGCCGCCGAGCAGCTCGTCATCACGGCCAAGGCCGGAGCGAGCGGGAAACTCTTCGGATCGGTCACTGCCGCCGACATCGTGGACGCTGTGCAGCGGCAGTTCCATGTGGTCGTCGACCGCAAGCACCTCACCATCGCCGCGCCGATCCGCGAGGTCGGTATGCACGAGGTGGTCGTCGCGTTGTACGCCGACGTGCGCGGCACGCTGCGGGTCGACGTGCGCGTCGCCTAGACGCATCCCGAATCCCGCCGCACCCCTGGGGTACTGTCCACAGCATTCACACAGGACGTCCCCAGGTCGTCCACGGCTCATCCACCCAGAATTCACAGGGTTTCACCTCTTGTGATTCACAGGCATTTCCAACGAAAGTAGACGCGTGACCATCACCGACCTGCGCCGCGGCGACGGCGAGCGTTCCCCGCAGCGCGTTCCGCCGCACAACGTCGATGCCGAAGCGTCGCTGCTTGGTGCGATGATGCTCTCGCAGGACGCGATTGCGGCGGTGCTCGAGCGCGGACTCCAGGCTGAGGACTTCTACAAGCCGGCGCACCAAAAAATCTTCGACGCGATCCGTGCGCTGAGCGTCGGCGGCGACCCGGTCGATCCGGTCACGGTCGGCGACATGCTGCGCCGTGCCGCGCTGCTCGAGGGCGTCGGCGGGCTCGACGCGCTCGTGCGACTGCAGAACGCCACGCCGGCCATCTCCAGCGCCGACCGCTACGCCAAGATCGTGCGCGATGCGGCCAAGTTGCGCCGCGTCATCAAGGCGGCGTCAGAGATCGCCGAGATTGCCTACAGCGAGCCGCCCGACGTTGACAAAGCCCTCGACGAAGCCGAGGGAAAGATCTACGACGTCTCGTCGGGCCACGTCAGCGAAGGGGCGCGTCAACTCAGCGACCTCGTCGTCGAGTCGCTCGGCATCATCGAACAGCGCTGGGAAGATCCCAACGCGATGACCGGCGTGCCGACCGGGTTCGCCAAGCTCGACGAACTGCTGCTCGGTCTGCAGCCTGGCGCCCTGCACGTCATCGGCGCGCGCCCGGGCATGGGCAAGAGCGCGCTCGCACTCAACATGGCGGTCAACGTAGCGCGTTCGACGATGCGGCCGGTCGTGTTTTTCAGCCTCGAAATGAGCGCCTATGAACTCTCCCAGCGCGTGCTGGCGAGCGAGGCGAGCGTGCCGTCAGAGGTGCTGCGCGGTGCCGCGCCCAACGAACGCCAGTGGACCGAGATCGGTCGCGCCGTCGGGCGTCTCGACATCCCGCTCATCATCGACGACTCGCCGATGACCTCCATCGGTTCGATGCGTGCACGCGCCCGGCGCGTGCGGCTTTCCCACGGCGACTTGGCGCTCATCGTCATCGACTACCTGCAACTCATGGGCGGCGACGCGAAAGTGGAGAACCGCCAGTTGGAGGTGAGCGACATCAGCCGCAACCTGAAGCTGATGGCCCGCGAGTTCAATGTGCCGATCATCGCGCTCAGCCAGTTGAGCCGCAACTTGGAGAACCGCGGCGACAAGAAGCCCAATCTTTCGGACTTGCGCGAGTCGGGCGCCATCGAGCAGGACGCCGACGTGGTCATGTTCATCTATCGCGGTGATGCCGCAGGCGACTCGGCCGCGGTGCGCGGCAGCGCCGACTTGATCATCGCCAAGCATCGCGCTGGGCGCACCGACACCGTGAAACTGGCGTGGATCGAACCGTTCACCCGCTTCGAGAACTATTTCGAAGGCACGACCCCGACCAGCATCTAGGGGCGACGATGTTCCTCGGCGAAGACCTGCTCGCGTGGCTGGTGCTCGCCTTCGGCGGGGCGATGTTCGTCGGCAACGCGGTGGCGCTCGCCCGGCCGCGTTCGGCACCGCGCGAGGAAGGCGAACTTGCGCGCGCTCCCAAGGTGCGCAGTACCGCGATGGCGCTCGTCGGACTGGCGGCCGCAGCGTGGGCGCTGGTCACGCTTCTTGCGAGCGGGTGACGGGAATCGAACCCGCGTTCTCAGCTTGGGAAGCA